>JAEEGF011495255.1_pt1 | contig 23712 bp, 12 predicted proteins | sample 9134171 | NCBI WGS metagenome assembly JAEEGF01 (sample SAMN16246542, study PRJNA631951) | gut metagenome | biome: gut microbiome; feature: rumen; material: AP-attached | host: Bos | place: Iran: Karaj | collected 2018-10
GCACCGGCAGCCACGCGCTGAAAGTGAGGGTAGGGGATGATGACCGCTGGCTGCTGTCCCTGGCGGCGAAGCAGGCTTCGCTGAAGCCGGCGTGGCCGCGCCTCTATGTGAGCGGTTCAGGCTCTTCCCGGCCGCCGGGGACTCTGTCCGCCAGTGCGGTCATATATGGTCGGAGGCGGGCATACAAAGCCGTCATAGGCGACTTCAACGCCCGCTTCGGCCAGGGCCTGCTCCTTTGGAGCGGCTTCTCGCTGAGCGGCGTGCAGTCGGCGGCGGCGATGGACCGGCATCCTTCGGGGCTTTCGCCCGCGTGGACTTTGTCCCCGGATGCCGCCCACCGCGGCGCCGCCGCCGACATCGCCTTCGGTCGCGTTGTCCTCTCCGGCTTCTGGTCTGCCGGTAAATGCTTCGGCGCCAACCTTACCTGGCTCGCCCGCCTCGGTCACCTCGGCCTCACCGCCACCGTCAATCCCCCTTCCTCCACCTCCATCTTCACCTCCCCAACTGCCGTCCCTTCTTCCATCCCCGACTTACCCCTCCCGGAAGCCCTCCTCTCCGCTGACTACCGCTGGTCCCTTGGAAAGTTCGACATCTTCGGCGAAGCGGCGGGCGACCTGGCGAACCGCGCGGTCGCCTTCCTGGCCGGCGCAGCCTGGACCCCTGCGTACCAGGTCCGCATAGCGGCCTCGGTACGCAGCTATCCCGCCGCCTACGCCGCTCCGCTCGCCGGAGCGCTCCGCAGCTCCACGCGGAGCTCCGACGAGCGCGGCGCCTCCTTCGCCGTCGACTATAAGAAGCTGACAATCACCGCCGACGCTGTTCACCACCCATCCAAGGATACCCGCGAGTTCAAGACCATTGCCAAATACAGCCCTCAGCTGACGGAGCGGCTGACTCTCGGCCTGAGGGCCGTCAGCCGCCTGCGTCCTTCGGATCCGTACCCCTGGCGGAATGATGTCCGCTTGGAAGCGGCAGTGGCCGCTGGCCGCCTTTCTCTGAAAGGCTGCGCGGCCGCCTGCCGCTGCGCGGACCTCTCCTGGCTGACATACCTTGAAGGCGGATACATCAATGAATCCTCCGGCCGCAAGCTCTCGTTCTATCTTCGTGGTACCGCCTTCAAGGTCGACCGCTGGGAGGACCGCATCTATATCTATGAACGTGACGTACCCGGCTCCTTCTCTGTGCCGGCCTACTACGGCCGCGGCTGCTCCGCCAGCGCCGTGGCCTCCGTCAAGCGCCGGCACCTCTCCCTCCACGCCCGTGCCCACTACACCGCCTACCCCGGCATGGCCGGCCAAAAGCCCTCCCGTGCCGGCCTCAAGCTCCAGCTTCAACTCTCCTTCTAACCCACCCCTTCACATCCCTCTCCTTCCCTTTCCCCTTCCCCTCTCCTTCCCCTTCCTCTTCCTCATCCTCTTCCTCTTTCCTCCTTCTGCCCATTTCATCTTCTTCATCGCTCATTCACGCAGAGGGTGCTTCTGACGGTCCATAAGTTGGACCGTTAAGAGCATTTTGGGGGCTTTTTGCTTTAGACGGTCCAATTTCTGGACCGTCTAAAGCACTTGATCTCTTTACTACGGGTGTTTCAACTGTTTATTGGTTTCCTCTTAAAGAAATTGACCTCCCATGTGCAATGGGAAGTGAGAACTTGTAAAGACGTGTTGCCGCGTAAAGGATTGATAATCAGGGAAATCAATAAACAACCCCCTCCGAAAAGGGAGGGGGGTTATTATGTTAAGGTGTTGATATGTAGAGTTTTACGGTCCAGGGCTGACAGCGAGTCGAATGTGGGTGAGATGCCGGGCGTTACTTGGAGGGGATCTTCAGCTTCATTCCGGGTTTGATGTTGGTGGAGATGCTGTTGATCCTCATGATGTCGTTGGCGGAGACGCCGGGGTATCTCTGGGCGATCTTGTACAGGGAGTCGCCTGACTTGACGGTGTAGATGATGTACCCGGACGATGATGAGGATGACGAGGATGAGGAAGAAGATGAACCGGAAGATGACGAAGCCTTCTTGCCGCCGCGGTAGATGTACAGCGTCTGCCCTACACGAAGGTTGGTGCCGCGAAGGTTGTTCCACTGCTGCAACTGCTTGACGGTGACTCCGTAACGTGACGCGATGCGTCCCAGGTAGTCACCGCTCTTGACTTTGTACGCAATACGTTCCTGGGAGCCTTCCGGACTGGACGGGCCTTCAAGGATCTTGGTGCCGGCCAGTACGGCGGACTTGTGCGTATATAGCGAGTCCTGATTGTCCAGGAAGGCATTGGTGTAGTTGTAGGGGAGCTTGAGTACGAACGTCCCGCTGTTGCCGGGGATCAGGTCGTGGATGTACTGAGGGTTTAGATCCTGCAGATCCTGCTCGGGGATGCCGATCACCTCGCTGATCTGGCTGAAGTGAAGGTTCCGATGTATCTCGAACGTGTCGATGTGGGCGGGCATCCGCATAGGCTCCGGCACTATGCCGTACTCCTTGTAGTACGTCATGGCATACAGGGCTCCGACGAACGCTGGCATATATCCGCGGGTCTCCCTCGGGAGATAAGGATAGATGGACCAGAAGTCCCTGTTGCCCGCAAGACGTATGGCTTTGTTGACGTTGCCGGCTCCGCAGTTGTATGCGGAGATGGCCAGGCACCAGTCGCCGAAGATGTTGTACTGGTCACGGAGATAGCGTGCGGCGGCGTCGGCGGCCTTCTCGACATCCAGCCTCTCGTCCACATAAGAGTCGATCCGCAGACCGTAGGTCTTGGCGGTATTGTACATGAACTGCCACATACCCTTGGCTCCGGCGCGCGATACCGCCACCGGGTTGAGCGCCGACTCGATGACCGCCATGGCCTTAAGCTCCTGCGGCAGGCCGTAGCGGTTGAAGATGTCCTCGAAGATAGGCATGTAGTATGCGCTCAGGCCTAGTATCTGCGACATCTTGGTGGGCATCTTCTCGGAGTACAGGATCATGTAGTTCTTCACCGTCTCGTTGAAGGGGAGCGTGATGTAGGAGTTCATCTTCTCCAACCTCTCTATCAGTACGGCGTCGGGGACGTCGGAGGTGAACCGCACCGAATCCATATCATACTCGGTAAGCTCCCTTGTGGCCTCCATCTGGCGATGTACGTACCACAGGCTCAGCAGACTGTCGGTCATCTCGGGGCTGTACTCCTCCACAGGCTCCTCGATGCCCTCCAGGTCTTCCATCTCCTCGAGCATCAGCAGCATCTCGGCGGCCAGACTGTCGGTCATATGCTTCTCGGTCCGGTAGGTCTCCAGCTCCCGTATGAGCGAATCCACGCGCGAGCGCAGTTCGGCGTTCTCCTTTATGAGTTTGCCGCGCGTCCTGAAATTCAATTCCTGCGCCCCTGCGGGAAGCAGGCAGCACAAAGCCAGCACGGCGGCGAGTATGGTCTTGCGAATGTCCATCATTTAAAATCTAAGGCCGAAGCTGACTCCAAAGGCGGTCGAGCCTCCGCCGGAGAACGCATACTGCGTGTCCGGTGCGAGCACTGTCGGCCGTATCTGCATCGAGATGTCGTCGCTGACTTCGAAGTCCTGCATGTACGAGAATACGTTGGCGTCCACCACTTGCAGGAGGTACGCCGCAGCGACGGCCAATATGGAGTAGTCACGGTATCTTCTGTAAACGTCGCGGTAGTACAGGGCGGTCGAGGCGGAAATGCTGGCGCTGTAGCCGCTCTCCGGATCGGTCGCTTCGTTGTGTATGCGCTTGAAGCGCTTGTAGTTGGTGTGGTTGACGTCCAGATAATGGACGGCGCCGATAAGGACTCCCCAGTAAATGGGTATCTTCCAGTATTCTCCGTTGTAGGCCTGTCCCAGGCCGGGGAACAGCACGGAATACATCGTGGCCTTTCCGGCATGGTGGGGATTGTCGGTCGGGAAGGTGATCACCCCGTCCATCATCGTGCCCCAGTAGATGAGCGCGCTCCCGGCAAACAGGTAGTTGCTGAGCCGGTGAGCCTTCTCATCGATGGTCAACGTGGTCTCGGGATTGGAGGCGAACGCCTCCTCGTAGGCCTTGAGCGAAGTCTTGTATTGGTTCCTGTAATAGAAACCGCCGCCGAGCGTGGCCCCCAGGCCACCGTAAATGACGGGCAGTTTCCAATACTGCTTGTGATAGATCTGCTGGCCTCCGATGAAAACCGCGGAGCCTCCGGCCAGCGTACCTATCTTCAGCTCCTGCTTGTGTCGCAGGCCGGCGAAATACTCGCGCAGCGAGAACATCGCCTCAGCCGAGTCAGCCGGCGCGACGTCGTCGCCTCCGAAGCCGTTCGAAAAGGCTTCGGACTTGAACTGGGCGCGGGCCATCGGGGCGAATGCCACCAGAAGTGCCAGTGTCAGAAGGAAATATGCGAGTCTAGACCTTTGCATCATCAAGTGCTTTCAGGAAGCGCTGTACCTCGGCGTCGGAATTGAAGCGGATGGTCATCGTGCCCTTGCCTCCGGCGCTGCGTTTAAGGGAAATGTCCTCCTCGAAATACTTTCCGATGTGCTCGAGCACACGGAAATACTCGTCGGGGAGCTCCTGCGCAAACTCCTGCCTGCGGGCCGGACTGTCCTCGCGCTCGAGCTTGCGGACTTTGTCCTCCAGCTGGCGCACGGAGAGTCCGCCCTTGACGACCATGTCGCAGAGCTCTTCCTGCATCTGCGGGTCTTCGACGCCGAGGATGACCTTGGCGTGTCCCACGCTGAGCAGGCCGACCTTGAGGTCGTGCTGGACCTTGGCGGGAAGCTTGAGCAGCCTCAGGTAGTTGGTGACGGACGCGCGCTTCTTTCCGATGCGCGCGGCCATCTGCTCCTGGGTGAGGCTGCACTCCTCGATGAGCCTGCGGTATCCGAGGGCGACCTCGATGGGATCGAGGTCCTCGCGCTGGATGTTCTCGACGATGGCCATCTCGAGCATGCTCTGATCGGATGCGGAGCGGATGTATGCCGGGATGATGTCCATCCCGGCGGCCTTGCAGGCGCGGAAGCGGCGTTCGCCGCTGATGATCTGGTATTTGTCCCCGGCGGTCTTGCGGACCGTGATGGGCTGGATGAGCCCGAGGCTGCGGATGGAGGCGGTGAGCTCCTCCAGCGCCTCGGTGTCGAAGGACATGCGCGGCTGGAAGGGATTCGGCTCGATCATGTCCGCAGGTATGCGGACGATGTCGGCGCTGCCCTCCGTGCGGGTCTTGGCGCCGACTATCTCCTTATTGACGTAGCCTACCGGTTTGCGCAGCTGGTCGAGGCTGGCGCTGTCTCCGAGGATGGCTCCCAGGCCCCTTCCGAGGCCTCTTGGTTCCTTGTTGCTCATACTTTCTGTGCTTGGGGTTCGTTGCGCTCCATCACCTCGCGCGCGAGCTTGAGGTAGTTGCTGGAGCCGTTGCTCATGATGTCGTAGAGGACGATGGGCTTGCCGTGCGAGGGCGCCTCGCTGAGCCGGATATTGCGCTGGATGATGGTGTTGAACACCATATCCTGGAAATGCTCGCGGAGCTGGTTCACCACCTGGGTGTGCACCCTGGTCCGTCCGTCGAACATCGTCACGACGAAACCTTCGACGGAAAGCCCGGGGTTGACGCCGTTCTGGACGATGCGGATGGTCTGGAGAAGCTTCCCGAGGCCCTCGAGGGCAAAAAACTCGGGCTGGACCGGGATAATGACGGAGTCCGCCGCAGTCAGGGCATTGACGGTGATGAGGCCGAGGGAAGGGGAGCAGTCGATGATGATATAGTCGTAGTTGTCGCGGACCGGCGCGATGGCCTTCTTGAGGATGGACTCGCGCTCGTCGGCCTCGAGCATCTCGATTTCCACTCCGACGAGGTTGATGTGCGACGGCACCATGTGGAGCCCCGCCAGCTCAGTCTGTACGAGCGCGTCCTCGATGCCGATGCGCCCTATCATCACCTCGTACAGGGTGCGCTTCTGGTCGTTGTCCGGCGCGAAGTTGAGGCCGGAAGTGGTATTGGCCTGAGGATCGGCGTCGATGATCAGAGCCTTCTTTTCCAGTACCGCCAGAGAGGCCGCGAGATTGATGGCCGTAGTGGTCTTGCCTACGCCGCCCTTCTGGTTCGCTATTGCTATTACTTTACCCATAATCGCTCGGTCGAATTACACCTAAGAAATGCAAATTTAGCAAATTTATTCCACTTCTCCGGCTAATTTGCTATTTTTGTGCCAAGTCCATAGCTGCATTTCCCATGGCCGATACCAAGACCGAATGGTTCATAATCGTCAACCCGCGCGCCGGCTCCGGCAAGACCATCTCCGGATGGACGGAGGCGGAGGGCCTGCTGCGCAGGCGCGGCGTCCCGTTCACCGTGGAATTCACCCATTACAAGTCCCATGCGAGGGAGCTTGCCTTCCAGGCCGCCCGCGACGGCTACCGTCTCCTGCTCGCCGCAGGCGGAGACGGCTCCGTCCATGAGATGTTCTCCGGTATCCTGGACTATTGCATGGAGACCGGCACTCCCGCTGAGGAGTTCCGCCTCGGCAACATCCCCATCGGCTCCGGCAACGACTGGCTCAAGTCCCTCGGCGTACCCCACGACATCGGGAAGGTCGTGGACCTTGTCGTCGACGGTTCTTTCCGTTACCAGGATGTCATCCAGGTGCGCAACTCCGAAGGGAATACCTGCTGCATGGCCAATGTAGGCGGCACCGGCTTCGATTCTCACGTTTGCGTACGCGTCAACGCCCGCAAGGAACGCGGCCACAGGAGCAGATGGATCTATGTGGGAGCCTTGGTGATGACCATCCTTAAGCTCAAACGCATCAAGGTGGAAGTGACAGGTGACGGACAGACTGTATTCAAGGGCGCGTGCTTCTCCATCGCGTTCGGTAACGGTCGTTTCTCCGGCGGCGGCATGCTCCAGACTGCCGGCGCCGTAATGGACGACGGCCTTGTCGATGTGATGGTCGTGCCGGTAATGTCCATCATCCGGATAATGCGCGAAGTGCATTGTCTTATTGACGGAACTACTCCGCAGTCTCACAGCCTGGTCTATCGCCAGTGCCGCAATATCACCGTGAAACCCCTTGATCTGCGTTATGCCGATATGTTTGAAGTGGACGGAGAGATCGAGGGCCGTCTCCCTATGGAGATAGCCGCAACGGGACAGCGCATCGGCGTCGTGGCGCCGAAGTCCTAGTCTTTCCTTTCTATCCAGTCAGGATATTTCAGATTGGGTATCATCCGCGAGATGGACGATGCCCTGGAGGATACGTAACTCGACGGCTTTGCGGGATTGCGGCCGAGCGGGTTCGGCAGGCAGGCGGCCAGGGTGGCCGCTTCGCGGCGCGTAAGCGCCGACGCGTCCTTGCCGAAGTACGTCTGCGCGGCCGCCTGCGCCCCGTACACTCCTTTCCCCATCTCCGCGACGTTAAGATAGACCTCCATGATCCTTTCCTTTCCCCAGATCCATTCGATGAGGACGGTGAACCATCCTTCCACGCCCTTGCGCCACATCGTGCGCTTGTGGAAGGTGAAGACGTTCTTGGCTGTCTGCTGGGAGATGGTGCTGGCGCCGCGCACCCGCTTTCCCTCCTTCTTTTCCTTCATCGCCTGCTTGATCGCCTTGTGGTCGAAACCTCCGTGTTCGCAGAAAAGGTTGTCCTCGCTGGTGATGACCGCTTTGATGAGCTCCGGGGAGATGTCTTCAAGGGAGCACCATTTCTTGACGGTATGGAACTCCGGATCCGACCGGTACTCGATGCTCCTGCTGACCATTATGGGCGTCACCCATACCGGCACCCACTTGTAGAGGAGCACCAGCAGGACGCTCAGCAGGACGAGAGCGAGCGGAAGCTTGATGAAGAGGAACTTGAAGAATCTTTTCATAAAAATGCGGCCGCAAAAATACGTATTTCCTAATAAAATGAAAATAAATTGTTAACTTGCATCAAATTGTACCTATTTATGAACTACAGACATCTTACCCCCGAAGAGACCGCCCAGCTCGAGCGTCAGCTCTGCCACTCGCAGGACTGGGACAAGGTCATGGTTTCCGAGGTTTTTTCCCCGGACTATGTCTTCTCCTCACGCTTTTCCGGCGACATCCGTCTCGGATCCTTCCGTAAGGAGTTCCTCCTTGCCGGCGGGATGAAGAAGCACGCGGGCCTGTACCACGTCACTCTGCACAATGTCGAAGTGGGCGACGACTGCTGCATCGAAAGCGTCAACAATTATATTGCCAATTACCGCATAGGCCACGATACTTTTATCGAAAACGTCGATACCGTCATCTGCGACGGCGACACTTCCTTCGGAAACGGTGTCGAGGTTTCGGTCCTGAACGAGACCGGAGGCCGCGAGGTCACCATCTACGACCGCCTCTCCGCGCAGCAGGCCTATGTAATGGCGCTCTACCGACACAGGCCCGAGCTGATAGGCCGGATGCGCGGACTCATCGGAGACTATATCGCTTCCGTAACTTCTTCCGTCGGCACCATCGGCCCGGATTCCGTCATAGTCGACACCGGATACATCAAGAATGTAAATATAGGGGAGCGCTGCAAGATAGAAGGCGCCTCCAGGCTCAAGAACGGCAGCATCAACAGCACCGTCAGCGCGCCCGTGCACATCGGCGTCGGCGTCATCGGCGACGACTTCATCATCTCCAGCGGAGCGTCCGTCGAGGACGGCGTGACCTTCTCGCGCTGCTTCATCGGCCAGGCCTGCAAGCTCGGCCACAACTATTCCGCTTCCGACTCCCTCTTCTTCAGCAACTGCCAGGGCGAGAACGGCGAGGCCTGCGCCATCTTCGCGGGTCCCTTCACCGTCACCCACCACAAGTCCAGCCTGCTGATAGCCGGTATGTTCTCGTTCATGAACGCCGGTTCAGGCTCCAACCAGAGCAACCACATGTACAAGCTCGGCCCCATCCACCAGGGCATCATGGAACGCGGAGCCAAGACCGCTTCCGACTCCTATCTCCTCTGGCCGGCCAAGGTCGGCGCTTTCTCATTGGTCATGGGCCGTCACGTAAGCCATCAGGATACGTCCGACCTTCCGTTCTCCTATCTCATCGAGGACGGCGGCGTCACTTTCGTGATGCCCGGAGCCAATCTCAAGAGCGTCGGCACCATCCGCGACGCCAAGAAATGGCCCACCCGCGACGCCCGCAAGGATCCCGACAAGCTCGACTGCATCAATTTCAATCTCCTGAGTCCATATACCGTCCAGAAGATGCTCCGGGCCGTGGACATCCTCAAGGATCTTCGCCGCGTGTCCGGCAGCTCCACCGAGACTTATTCTTACCAGAACGGTAAGATCCGCCGTTCTTCCCTGGAGAAGGGACTCGTGTACTACGGGATGGCCATCGACAAGTTCCTGGGCAATTCCTTGATCTCCAGGATCCAGCAGGCGGGGGAAATCAACGGCATCGAAGGGCTTAGGGCCGCCTTGCGCAAAGACTCTGACAAGGGCTCCGGCGACTGGGTGGACCTGTCCGGACTCATCGCTCCTCGCAGCGAGGTCTTCTCGCTCCTCGACGACATCGAGTCCGGCGCAGTCGACAGCGTGAAGGAGATCGACGACCGTTTCCACGACATGCATTCCCATTATTACTCTTATGAGTGGGACTGGGCCCACGATGTCATCGAGTCTTGGTACGGCATCGACCTGGCGTCCGCTTCCGTGGAGACTCTCATCCATATCGTCCACAGGTGGAGGGATGCCGTGGTCAAGCTCGACAACCTCATCTACGAAGACGCGCGCAAGGAGTTCTCGCTCAGCGCCATGACCAGTTTCGGCGCCGACGGCGACGAGAAGCAGCGCAACCTCGACTTCTTCCAGGTGCGCGGCGCATCGTTCGAGAACGATCCCTTCGTCAAGTCCGTAGCCGACCATATCGTGGCCAAGGGCAACCTTGCCAAGGACATACTTTCACTGCTTGACTCTATTTAATGAAAAGCTTCCGTTTATACCTGACCATCCTGTTGTGCCTCGCTCTTCCTGCGGATCTGTTTTCGCAGGACGACCCGTCACCGTTGATTTTCGACGCGTACGAATGCGATTTCGGGGAAGTGGAGGAGTCTGGCGGAACGCTTTTCCAGACCTTCAGCTTCATCAACGGCGCGGCCACTCCCGTACGTATCCTCCGGGTGTCCGCCAGCTGCAGCTGCGTGTCCGTCTCTTATCCCCAGTCCAGGCTAGAGGGAGGGGAGACAGGGGAGATCAGCGTTGCCTTCAATCCCGCCCGGACGGTCGGCGACGTCGTCAGGATGGTGGATATCTTCATGTCCGACGGCTTGCCCGGCGTCTCGCTTACTCTCAAGGCCCACGTCATCCCTTCGGAGTACGCCATCGAGGATATCTATACCGTTTCGCTTCCCGACGGTGTGCGCCTGACTTCGCTTTCGCAGCGCTTCGGATACCTCGCCGCAGGGAAGATGGCGGAACGCAGGATAGATGTCATCAACTCTTCGACCTCTCCGGTGACGCTTGAAGCGGAAATGGACTCGGAAGTCGGCTTCCTGGCCGTGGCATGCCCTGAAAGGCTCGGCCCCGGCGAAGCCGGCAGCCTCATCCTCCGCTATACCCTTTCCAAGGACATCGATGCTTATGGAATGCACGAGGACAAGGTGACGCTCCTGGTCAACGGCCGTCCTTGCAACAGGACGCTGGATGTCTCCTGCATCGGCATCGAAGAGCTTGACGACAAGGGCCCTTCGCCTTCGCTCCAGGTGTATCCTTCCCGTCCGGAGATGAAGAAATCCCTGCTTGGCAGGGGCTGCTCCGGCAGCTTTGAGATCCGCAACTCCGGCAAGGCCGAGCTGCGGATCAGGAAAGTGGACCTCCCGGAGGGCGCCACATCCGACCTTCCGGACGGCGCCGTACTGAAGCCGGGCGCCAGCCGCAAGGTCACTGTCCGCGCCTCCGGGCAGGAGTTCAGGCTCGGCCTGGTCACGAACGACCCTGTAAGACCTTACAAGGAGATACGCACTATCGCCAAATAGACAACCAACATTCAACTCCCAAATAAAACAATCAACAACGATGAAAAAGCTTTCACTTCTGATCTTTGCAGCCGCTTGCCTTCTCGTGGCGGGCTGCAACGGTAACAAGGGGTACGAGTATCCCTTCCAGAATCCTAAACTGTCCGTTGACAAGAGGGTGGACAATCTCATCTCCCTCCTGACTCCGGAGGAGAAGGTCGGCCTTATGATGAACGGCTCCGTTTCCGTCGACAGGCTCGGCATCCCCGCCTACAACTGGTGGTCCGAGGCCTGCCACGGCATCTGCCGTCCGGGCGCCACCGTCTTCCCTCAGTCCATCGGACTTGCAGCCACTTTCGACGTGCCTCAGCAGCTCGAGATCTTCACTGCCGTGTCCGACGAGGCCCGCGCTACCTGGAATACCACCGACCATCAGATCTTTGGCAAGACCGAGGCCACCGGCGGTATCTGGAACCAGGGTCTTTCATTCTGGTGCCCCAACGTCAACATCTTCCGTGACCCCAGGTGGGGACGCGGCCAGGAGACCTGCGGAGAGGACCCGTATCTCGCAGGTGTCATGGGCGGCGCCACCGTCCGTGCCATGCAGGCCTATGACGGCAAGTACTACAAGACCCACGCTTGCGTCAAGCATTATGCGGTCCACAGCGGTCCCGAGAGCGAGCGTCACCGTTTCGACGCCACCGTCTCCATGCGCGACCTCTGGGAGACCTACCTCCCGGCTTTCCGCACCATCGTCAAGGACGCCGGTGTCCAGGAGGTCATGTGCGCCTACAACCGCTATGAGGGCGAGCCTTGCTGCGGCAGCGACAGGCTCCTGACCAACATCCTCCGCGAGAAGTGGGGATATGAGGACATCATCCTCTCCGACTGCGGCGCCATCAACAACTTCTACACCAAGGGCCAGCACGAGACCCATCCCGATGCAGCCACGGCCAGCGCCGACGGTGTGCTCTCCGGCACCGACCTCGAGTGCGGTACCAGCTACAAGTCCCTGCTCGACGCCATGGAGAGAGGCCTCATCAGCGAGGCTGACCTCGATGCTTCCCTCGCCCGCATCCTTCGCGGCCGCTTCGAGCTCGGTATGTTCGATCCCGAGGAGGATATGCCTTGGGCAGGTCTTGACGCCAGCGACATCAGCAGCCCCGAGCACGCCGCCCTCGCAGAGAAGGCCGCCCGTGAGGCCATGGTCCTCCTGAAGAACAACGGCATCCTTCCGCTCTCCAAGGACATCAAGAAGATCGCAGTCGTCGGCCCCAACGCCAACAACGCATCCGTCCACAACGGCAACTACAACGGAACCCCTACTCCTGAGAATACCGTCTCCATCCTCGAGGCCATCCGCAGGGAGGTTCCCAATGCCGAGATCATCTACGAGCAGGGTTGCGAACTCGCCGATCCTTTCATGACCGACAACAAGCTCGGCCTCCTCAATGACGGAAAGGGCATGCACGCTGACTTCTTCAATAATACCAAGTTCGAAGGAGCTCCCGTCGCGTCCGGCGACTACAGCACTGTCAACATGCGCACTTACGGCGACTACCGTTTCGCCGAAGGTGTCAATGCCAATGACTTCGCCGTCCGCCTGACCGGCAAGTACGTCGCCGATTTCACCGGCGCCCTCAGCTATGCCGTCCGCGGCGTCGGAGCCTATAAGCTCATCGTCAACGGCAAGACCATCGAGGAGCAGCAGGAAGATCCCAACGCCCGTATCAACCGCAGGGCCGTCATCCCCGAGAAGTCCTTCCCGGTGGTCGCAGGCAGGACCTACGACATCAAGGTCGAGTACACCAAGGGACCCCAGGGCTCCGCTTTCCTCATGATGGATCTCTGCCAGCGTTATCCCGCCCGCTTCGCCGAGGTTGCCAAGAAGGCTGCCGAGGCTGACGTCATCATCATGGTCGGCGGTCTGTCCGCCCAGCTTGAGGGTGAGGAGATGATGGTGCCTTACGAGGGATTCTCCGGCGGTGACCGCACCAGGATCGAGCTTCCTCCGGTACAGAAGGGTCTCCTTGACGCTCTCGACGCCACCGGCAAGCCCGTCGTGTTCGTGAACTGCACCGGCAGCGCCATCGCATTCGCCGAGGTCGAGAACGAGTATGACGCCCTCCTCCAGGCTTGGTATGCCGGCCAGGCTACCGGTCTCGCAGTGGCCGACGTCCTCTTCGGCGACTACAATCCCGCAGGACGTCTCCCCGTCACGTTCTACAAGTCCACTTCCCAGCTGCCTGATTTCCACGACTACAACATGGAGGGCCACACCTACAGGTATTTCCGCGGCGAGCCGCTCTATGCCTTCGGCTACGGTCTGTCCTACACCACCTTCGAGTATGGCGACGCCACCCTGTCCAAGGCTTCCGTCAAGGCCGGCAGCAGCGTCGATATCACCATCCCGGTCAAGAATACCGGTTCCCTCGCAGGTGACGAGGTCGTCCAGGTCTATGTGAAGAGTCTTGACAATCCCGATGCTCCGATCAAGTCCCTCAAGGGCTTCTCGCGCGTCAATATCGCCGCCGGCCAGCAGGCCAACGTGAAGATCACCCTCGACAAGGGCGCCTTCGAGTACTATGACGCAAGCATCGACGAGCTCTCGGTCAAGCCCGGCAAGTACCAGATCCTCTACGGTCCTTCGTCACTTGACAAGGACCTCAAGGCTCTCGCTTTCGAGGTTATCTAAAGACTATTGCTCCTGCCGGATGCGCTTCACGAAAGCTGAAGGAGAGATATTGAACTGCTTCTGGAAGCTCGTGGTGAAGTAGGACGGGGATGAGAAACCTACAAGGTAAGCCACCTCGTTGATCCGGTATTTCTGCGAAGACAGCATCTCTGCCGCCTCCTTGAGGCGGCAGAGTCGTATATACTCGTTGATGTTCAGGCCGGTATTGGCCTTGATCTTACGGTACAGGGTCGATTTGCTGGTTCCGAGTATGGATGTGAGGGCCTCGATGTTGAGGTCCTGCTCGGAGAGGTGCTTCATCACTTCGGAGTGCAGTTTCTCCATAAATTCGTTGTCCACGGTGCCTGCCGTGACGCTGTTGTAGTGGGACAGGGGGGACTCCGTGAACTGCTTGAAGGATATCTCCTTGTTCTTGAACAGGTTGGCGACATTGGCCTTGAGGAGATCGATGGAGAAAGGCTTCTCGATATAGCCGTCAGCTCCCATCCGCAGGGTTTCGATGCGGGTCTCGACGCCGACTGCGGCCGTCAGGAGGATGACCGGGATATGGCAGAGCTCGACATCGCTCTTGATGTTGTTGCAGAGCTCGCATCCGTCCATCACCGGCATCATGATGTCGCTGATGACGAGATCGACCTTCTGCTCCTTGACGATGCCGAGGGCTTCTTCTCCGTTGGAGGCGAGCAGGGTGTTGTACTCTCCTGACAGTTCCTTGCCCAGGTAGTATCGCATTTCGGCGGAGTCTTCCACTACGAGGATGGTGTGACGGGTGTTGTCGATCTCGAAGGATACCCCTTCCGGCTTGACCTTGCCCGCGGACTTGTCGATGCTGACCTGTGCGTCCTGCTCCTTCGGGATCTCGAGCACGAAGGAGTTGACGCCCTTGCGGGTGTCATCGATGTACAGGCGTCCGTTGTGAAGCTCTGCCAGGGTCCTTGCGAAAGGCAGCCCGAGCCCGGTGCCCTTGCTGCCGGCCAGTTGGTCGTTTGCCATCTTCACCTGGTAGAATGGCTCGAATATCTTCTCCCTGTCCTTTTCCGCGATGATCGGGCCGTTGCTGTCCACGCGGAAAATGACCTTCCCTTCGGAAGTGTTCTCCTTCAGGCTGATGTCGATGCGGTCCTTGCCGTATTTGACTGCGTTGGATATGAGGTTGGTCAGTATCTTCTCGATGCTGTCGGGGGCGCACATTGCCGTGACGGGGCCTTCGGGGGTATCGACGTTCATCGCGATATGCCTTTCCTGGACCGAAGTGGTGAAGTACTCGCAGGACTTGCGGAGTATGGCCTTGAGGTCCCCTTCCGAGAAGTTGAGCTTGAGCTCTTTCTGCTCCATCTTCCTGAGGTCGAGGAGCTGGTTTGTCAGTTCCAGCAGGCGAGCGGTGTTGGCCTGGATGGTGAGCATGTCCTCCTTGGCGCTCTCCTTGTATCCTTCGCTGGAGATAATCTTGTCCAACGGCATTTTTATCAGGGAGAGGGGAGTGCGGATCTCGTGCGTGAGGTTGGTGAAGTACTGTATCTTGGCGTCGTAGATCTCTTTCTGCTTGTCGTTTTCGATACGGGCGATCTGGCTTTCGCGCTCCAGTTTCCTCTTGCGTCCGTAGGCCGACACGCCGAGGGCGAGGAGCCCCAGTGCGAGCAGCGCGTAAAGGATATGGGCAACCAGCGTTTGGAACAGCGGAGGCTGAACTGTGAGCTCGAGGGTGCGGTGCGCTTCCGGCCGTTCGTCACCCATGATTCCGACGTTGAAAATGTAGCGTCCGGGTTCGATGCCGGTGAAAGTGGCCTTAGTGTCGGAAGTAGTACCCCTGAGAGTCTTGCCTCCGTGTTTCAGTGAATACTCGTACTGCGAAGTGAGTATGCTCGAAAACACCGGCGCCGCGAATCCTATCTCGAGCGTGGAGATGTCGTCGTATCTGACCTTGATGCGGTCGGATGTATAATAGGAGTGTCCGGGAGTCGCCAGCTGCTTCTCCTTATCCAGCGTCCTGGCTGTGATGCCGGTAATCATCAGGTCGCTGATGGCCGCCTGGGATTTCAGCAAGGCGGGGGAGAAGGCGATAAGACCGTCGGTCGATCCCATATAGACGGTACCGTTGGCGGCAGTATATGCTGCGCCGTATGAATACTGGTTGACGGTCACGTGCGACTCCTCGAAATAAGAAGTGGAGAAGTGCTCCGTCACGGGATCAAGCTGTGCAAGGCCGTGTGTGGTGGATACCCAGAGCTTTCCGTCCCTGTCCTCCGCGATGGCGCAGGTGACGTTGGACGGAAGGCCGTCGGCTTTGGTCAGGCAGCGCAGCCCGAGCTTGTCCGAAGTCCATTCTTTGTCAGTGAAGCTTAGACCGCCGCCTTCTGTGGTGATCCAGACCCTGTGGCCGCTGTCTTCGAGGAAAGAAGTGATGTGGTTGGACTTGATGCCCTGTCCCTCGTTGGAAGTGTTGATCCTGCGGATGAATGCGAGATCCTTGTCCAGAAGCCAGATGCCCCTGCCATAGGTGCCTACCCAGAGGTTTTCCTTGCTGTCCTGGAATATGGTGTGGATGAAGTTGTCTCCGAGGATTTCGACCTTGTCGAATCCGTCTTTTTCCGGGTTGTAAAGGAAAAGCCCCTCGTGAGTACCCACGACGAACTTGCCGTCCTTCATTCTGCACTGACGGATGACGTTGTCGTTGGGAAAATCGTAATGGGCGACTATTTTCTTCTGGTCAGGACGGTATCTGTAGAGACCGTTGCCATAAGTGGCTATCCAGAGCTCGTTCCCGATGCGCTGTATGTCCTGGATGTTGTAGAAATCCCCCTTCGGTTCCGAGAAATGCGTCATCTCGCGCGTCTTCGGGTCGAAGAACTCGAGAGCTCCGTCCTCAGTGCCGATCCAGAGTCCGCCCGAAGGTGCCGGGCAGATCGAGCGGACAATGCTTCCCCGGATGGAGCCGGGAGCGTCGTTGACATAGAATAGCTGGTAGGAATCGCGCTTGTCCAGCCACAGGTTGAGTCCTTTGTAGAATGTACCTGCCCAGACGTTTCCTTCGCGGTCGGCGGTAAGCTTCATCACATAGCTGGCGGAGATGGCGTGGTCGTCGGTAGCGGACTCTTGTATGCGCGCTATGGTCTTGTCCCTGTCGGAGCAGACGAATACACCGGTCTCCGTGCCGATCCAGAACTCTCCAGGGATGCGCTCCAGCAGGCAGAGGATGCTTCTTGGCTCGTCATAATGGAAGATTGTCCGTATCATGTCCGTTTCCGGGTCCAGGAGTATCACGTCGTTGCCGTCGGTCGCGGCGAGAATGCTCGCTGACGACGTCCCGGCAATGAGCCTTATCCCTTCCTGTTCCTGGAGGTCGAACTGGTCCGTCCTGCTGTCATAGCGGTACAAGGATCCGTCGGTCGCCGATACCCAGATGGTCCCGAAACTGTCCGTGGTCATCGATTCGGGATCGAAATAATCGGTTGCCATGTATTTGGACACGACTCCCGTCTGTTTATTGTAGCGGTACATGTTGGAGGAGAGGAACCAGATATTCCCCGCGGCATCCTGGCAGATGTATCGCAAATCGTTCTCTTCCAGTCGTCCCAAAGACAGGGTATTGCCTGTATCTATGTTGTAACACCCTACACCGTTGCCGTTGGCGAACCACAGACCTCCTTCGTCATCCATGCACAGGGCGGGGGTCATGCCGGAAGTCAGCCCGTTCGGACTGTCGTCGCCGAGCTTGACGAAGGAATGGCCGTCGAAGCGGCAGATGCCGTCGCGTGTGGCTACCCATATGAAATTGTATTTGTCTTGCACTACGGCGTATATTGTGTTGCTCGGCAACCCGTCCTTGGTCTGATAGTGATTGAACCAGTATTGCTCGGCTGCGGAAAGGTTTTGACCGGCAAGCAGCGCCAATGTAAATAAAAGTGTAAGAAAGTGTTTCATGAGTCAATAGTAAAACTCCGTGATATCATTTTTCCGCAAGGTATAAATAAAAATGTAAATTTTGATTCATTTGCCCTTTTTTTAAACAATATGTCCTTTGCTTGGATGTGAATCAAATTCAAAACATATTAAGGAATTACTTAAAGTGATTCAATTTTGGTGTTGCTATTTTTGTCAAAACTCAACGAAGTCTTAAATCAGTGTTCGCGGAATCTTACCGGTTCCGTGTTGTTTTGCTTATACCCTAACCAATTTTATTAACAACTGATTTATGACAAGTAAAGTTTTCAAGAAAGTGGCGGCTGTCATCCTGACGTCCGTCATGTGCCTGATGGGTACGCTGGCCTATGGTCAGAACCGTGCCATCAGCGGAACGGTTGTCGACGGCGGCGGTCTTCCCGTCATCGGCGCCACGGTCATGGTTGTGGGCAACAGCTCTATCGGTACGGTAACCAATGCCGACGGAGCTTTTGTGCTCAACGTTCCGGCCGGTTCCACCATCTCCGTTTCCTGCATCGGCTATGCTACTCAGACGGCCGCTGTCGGATCGCAGTCCGTTTTCAACTTCATCCTTCAGGAGGACACTGAGTTCCTCGAGGAGACGGTGGTTATCGGATACGGCGTACAGAGAAAGAGCGACCTTACCGGTGCCGTGGGCTCCGTCCGTGAGGAGTCTCTCAAGAACCTCTCCACCACTGATGGTGCAGCCGCCCTTCAGGGCAAGGTCTCCGGTGTCCACATCATCAACTCCGGCGCCCCTGGTGACGGTGCTTCCATCCGCGTGCGCGGTTATTCCTCCAATGGAGGAAGCATCGGACCCCTCCTCATCGTCGACGGTCTCCAGGTCAGCAGCATCCAGTATCTCGATCCTTCCATGATCGAGTCCATCGAGGTTTTGAAGGATGCCGCTTCCGCTGCTATCTACGGTGCCCAGGCCGGTAACGGTGTCATCCTCGTCACCACCAAGAGCGGTTCCGAAGGTACTGCTTCCGTCACTTATACCGCCAGGGCCACCCTGCAGGACTTCCACAAGCGTCCTATGATGCGCCGTGACGATATGCTTGAGTATATCGGTCTCGAGTATGGTCAGAAGTATGTCGACGACTATCTCGCTACCTTCGACTACAAGCATCCTTATTATGAGAACGGAGTGATCGACCAGGACTGGATCGATGCTTACATCGAGCCTACCTGGAGCCAGCAGCACTCCCTGAGCTTCTCCGGCGGTAACAGGAACGGACACTACTTCACTTCCGTGAATTATGTCCATCAGGATGGTGTCGTTCGTGGCGAGAAGGATGTGTACAAGCGTCTCACCGCCCAGCTCAATGCCGACTACCAGTTCTTCAAGTGGCTCCAGGTCGGAAACAACATCTCTTTCGAGAAGTGGTCCACCCAGAGCGTTTCCCAGCGCGGTTACTCCACTTCCTTCGAGTCCATGATGCTCATGGATGCCACGACTCCCGTTTATTGGACCACCATCGACGAGATGTCCTCCGACGTCCGCAATGCATACAATAACGTCCAGGCCGGCATCGGCCGTCCTTACCGCTTCTTCCGCGACGAGAACGGCTGGTTCGCCAATACCAAGTACTCTGACACTGAGGGTAGCCCTCTGGCCAAGCGTGACGCTACCGATTCCTCCAACGGAGGTTTCAACATCAACGGTACCTTCTTCGCCAACTTCACTCCTTTCAAGGGCTTCACCTTCACTTCCCGCTTCGGCTACCGTCTCTCCCAGAGCAGCAGCCACAGCTATACCGCTCCTTACTATATCGGTCCCCGCGGATCCCAGGACAACTATTCCATCTCCGCAGGAAACAACTTCAGCTGGTACTATCAGTGGGAGAACTTCGCCAACTACCTCTTCAACATCGGAAAGCACAACTTCACTCTCATGGCCGGTATGTCCTACCGTGAGAACAATTCCGACAATGTAAGCGGCAGCTCCTCGGGCGCCGACATCCTCTCGGCATACGAGCCTCAGTTCCGTTATCTGAACTATGTCAAGGGCGACGCCTCCAAGAGCATCAGCAACCTTCCCGGCAGGAGCGCTTCCCTCGCATACTTCGGCCGTTTCATCTGGAACTATGACAACCGTTATCAGGTCCAGGCCAACTTCCGCGCCGACGCTTTCGACTCCTCCAAGCTTCCTGCAGCCAACCGCTGGGGATACTTCCCGTCATTCTCCGCCGGCTGGACCATCAGCAACGAGCCTTTCTTCAAGGACAACATCAACACCAGCGCGTTCAGCTTCCTGAAACTTCGCGCTTCCTGGGGCCGCAACGGTAACATCAACGTGTTGAACAACTATCCTTATGCCACTACCATCTCCCTCGGAAACAACTGGTATCAGTATTCCGTCGACCAGAGAGGTTCCACCTTCGCATCCTCGCCTAACGGCCTGCCTAACCCGAACCTCCGCTGGGAGACCTCCGAGCAGATCGACCTCGGTCTCGACGCCCGTTTCCTGAACAACAGGCTGACCTTTGGTGTCGACTGGTTCAACAAGCAGACCAAGGACCTCCTCTTCAGCGTGACCGTTCCCCCCGAGCTCGGTGTCGGTTCCGTCACCGTCAACGGCGGTAACGTTCTGAACACCGGTCTCGAGTTCGAGCTCGGTTGGAGAGACCGTATCGGCGAACTCAACTATAGCGTCAACGCCAACTTCTCGACCCTGCACAACGAAGTCCTCGAGCTCGCGGAAGGCGCAGGCCGCCAGACCCGCTCGGATGCCAGTTCCACCAACTACCAGATCCAGACAGCCTTCGAGAAGGGATATCCCGTATGGTATCTCCGTGGATATAAGTATCAAGGTGTCGACTCTGAAGGCGCTCCTGTATTCGAGGACGTCGACGGCGACGGCAACTACAGCTCCGCCGATATGATGTACATCGGCCAGGGTACCCCGACCTTCACTTACGGTCTTACCATCAACATGGATTGGAAGGGATTCGACTTCACTCTCTACGGTTCCGGCCTCGGTGGAAACTCCATCCTCCCGGTCCTTCACCGTCCCGGCTTCAAGAACGCCATGAAGATGTATCTCGACCTCTATGAGGATGGTACTTTCCCGCATCCTTCCAAGACTGTCGGTAATTATGTGTTCTGGTCTTCCACCGCAAACCTCTTCAAGGGAGACTTCTTCAGAATCAAGCAGCTCCAGCTCGGCTACACCCTTCCTTCCAACCTTACGAAGAAGGCCGCCATCAGCAACCTGCGTTTCTACGTTTCGCTTGACGATTACTTCACCTTCACAAGCTATCGTGGTCTCGATCCCGAAACGGCTTCTACCAACAGCACCACCGGAGCAGGCCTCGACTGGGGTTCCTATCCTACGATGCAGAAGATCATCCTTGGTGTTAACCTGACGTTCTAATAATGATATTCAAGATGAAAAAAATAATACTTCCCATTCTTTTAGGATTCGCTCTCGTCGCAGTATCCTGCGAGTCGAGGCTTGAAATCCCCCAGAAGGGTGTCGTCAGCTACGATTCATTCTATGCTTCCGACGATGATGCCCAGGCTGCGCTCGCGGATATGTATGCGAACTATATCCAGAATGTGGCGGGTACCGAGGGTATCGACAATCCCGAGCAGGTTCTGCTCAACTATTCGTCCGATGATATCCTGGCCGCCGGTGGCAACCCTGACGACCACGAGCCTTTCCGTCTGTTCTGCGAGTTCCGTTACGACGATGCGAACGGTACGATGAAGTCTGCTTATCAGAGGTACTACTACGCTATTTATCATGCCAACCTCGTTATCTCGAACTTCACCAACGAGAACAGGAACGGCGATGCTCCCAAGTGGGAAAGCACCTTTACCAAGCAGGCAGTTGCCGAGGCTCGCGTTATGCGCGCATACATCCATATGATGCTCGCCCTTATCTGGAACTGCCCTCCTATCATGGACCGAGTCTATGATGCAGACGAGCTCCCTGTCAATGCCGAGAGCCAGAAGCAGGTCCTTGACTGGGTCATCGCAGAGTGTGAGAAAGCCATCTCTTCCGGATTGCTGCCCAAGCGCAACGGCCCTGGAGACAAGGACAACACCACCCGCATGAACGTCGGTTTCGCTCAGTTCGTCGCCGGCAAGGCGGCAATGTTCAACAACGACCCCGCCACTGCCCGCAAGTATCTCGGTGACCTTATCAACTCCGGCAACTACGCCCTCATCCCTTCAGATGAGTACTGGACACTCTTCCATGTCGCCGGTGACGGCTGCCCCGAGAAGATCTTCGAACCCAACTTCCTTGAGGATCCCGCATTCACCAACAACGCCTGGGGTTCAGGCGCTCCTATCCAGCGCGGTCGCTGGATGGTCGCCAACGTGTTCTGCTGGCGTACCGACGTCCTCGCATCCCAGCCTCAGCCTCACGATGGTTTCCAGGGATGGAACGGCGGTGCCATCACCATTCCTTTTGCCGAGAAGTTCCTCGCCCATGACGGGAATTCCCCTCGTCGCCTCGCTTGTTTCCTCACTGGAGACGAGTGGCTCTATGAGATGGATTGGGCATCGGATTACAATGCCGGCGAACCTGTCAACATGACGCTCGAGCAGAAGAAGAGGGATCCCGGCCGCGGTATCTCCGCCGCTACCGGCGTGTTCAGCCATGGCCCTTACTTCGAGTGGAAGCACATGGTCTATACCAAACCTCCCAAGATTCTCACCGGAGGTAAGTCATATCCGGCTGACAACGTGTCCGGTCTCGGACCCGCTTCCAACCAGAAGAACTTCAATGTCGCCCGTTACGCCGAGGCTCTCCTGCTCTATGCAGAGGCTTGCATCGGTTCAGGTGACGAGGCCAAGGGTCTTGCCGCCCTCAATCAGGTCCAGGAGCGTTCCGGTTCCGGCAAGATCAGCAGCAAGCTGACCTTCGAGGAAGTGATGGAAGAGAAGCAGTATGAGATGTGGTTCGAGAGCTGCCGATTCCTCGACCTCGTCCGTTGGAGCAAGCAGGGCAAGGTCAACCTTGACCAGCTCTTCAACAAATCCGGCCTGCATCAGAATGCTACGACCGTCTATGACGCCTTCTTCACAAAGGGAGAGGCTGAGCACAGACTCTACACCGAGCCTTGCTCGCTCAAGTTCAACAATTTCGAGACCGGCAAGCACGAGTACTTCCCGTTCCCTCGTGATTTCAAGAACGCCAACCCGAATCTCAAGGATGTCCTCGGTTGGGCTTATCTCAACGATGCTGAGTAGGTAGTCCTGATCAGCCTTCGTCTATGATTATCGGCGGTACCGTTTATACGGTGCCGCCTTTTTTATTATTGTTTTCTGTGAATCAAATTTACAATTCTGAATCATGGAATAAATGAAATGGTCTTTTTTTATAATACGTTTTAATAAAAAAATGATACATTTGCCTCCGTAAATTCTGAAAGTCTAAATCAGTGTTCGGCGGGGCTGGAACGCCCCGGCGAAGGATTTTTGTTTTCCTAACCAACATATTAATCACTGATTTATGACAAGAAAATTTTTCCAAAAACTGGCGGCCTTCGCCCTGATGTCCGCCATGTTCCTGACGGGGACTCTGGCTTTTGCCCAGAACCGTCCCATCAGTGGAACTGTTCTCGATGGCAGCGGACAGCCGGTCATCGGAGCCACAGTCATGGTAGTGGGTAACAGCTCTCTCGGTACTGTTACCGATGCCGACGGCCGTTTCGCTCTCAGTGTCCCGGCCGGATCCACCATTTCGGTATCCTGCATCGGATACGGCACCCAGACGACCCCGGTCGGTTCCCAGAGCGTTTTCAACTTCGTGCTCGAAGAGGACAATGAATTCCTTGAAGAGACTGTCGTCATCGGTTACGGCGTACAGCGCAAGAGCGACCTCTCCGGCGCCGTCGCGTCCGTCCGCTCTGAAGACCTCAAGAACCGTTCGACCGTCGATGCCGCCGCCGCCCTCCAGGGCAAGGTTTCCGGTGTCCACGTCCTCACCAACGGTGCTCCGGGTGAAGGCGCCACCATCCGCGTCCGTGGATATTCCTCCAACGGCGGAAGTCTTTCCCCTCTGTACATCGTGGACGGTCTGCAGGTCAGCAGCATCCAGTACATCGACCCTTCGATGATCGAGTCCATCGAGGTCCTCAAGGACGCCGCCTCCGCAGCCATCTACGGCGCCCAGGCCGGTAACGGTGTCGTCCTCGTGA
>JAEEGF011739804.1_pt1 | contig 23710 bp, 14 predicted proteins | sample 9134171 | NCBI WGS metagenome assembly JAEEGF01 (sample SAMN16246542, study PRJNA631951) | gut metagenome | biome: gut microbiome; feature: rumen; material: AP-attached | host: Bos | place: Iran: Karaj | collected 2018-10
GACTCAAATACACTTCTACATGAGCATCACGTTGCTCAATAGTGTTGTCAGGACCATCATTATAATTTCCATCTACCCCTTGTTTATAATGATAGATATAGGTGGGATTTTTACTTGGAGTAATATTTTCTTTCCTCTCAAATTTATACTGTAACTGATATTTTTTACCATCCAGAGTTCTTTCATCTTCATCAGTAAGAAATTCACTTTCAGTATATGGCTCAAAAGAAGGTACTACACCATAAAGCTTATGATTATCCAAGAAGGACGCGAGGAATGTTGTATGAACACCATCTCCTGAAAGTCTTCCATTCTCATACTTGTATCCCTCGTACCACTCATATTCAGAAGGCCATTCTGCTCCTTCTACCTGGCTGAAGTTCTGCTCATAGAGACCTGTTACAGTCTTTAATTCCTTCTCCTGCGCTCCATAAGTATAAACCGCCTTGAACCTCTGACCATCATATTTTTTGCCTGAATAATCACTATTCTTATACCACCTTCCGTTTGAGTTATAATATAACAGCTTATAAGCATTCCTATCCTTATAATACTGTACAGGAGTAGTATTATAGTCATCACTGGTAGCCTCGTAATTCACTCCAGTCTGCCCAACACTGACAGCGATAAATTCAATAGTCATCTTGTCCCTGTCATAGTAAACATTAACCACAGTATCCCCAGCTGCAGATACCTTCACATTTTGGGCACTCTTGGACTCATTTTTTGTAAAGTGATCAAGGCTGAAATTCGCTGTTGAAGTCTTGATTTCATTAATATTTGCTGTAATTTTTGCAGCATCAAGCTCAGAATCTGTCTCAGCAGTGAACTCTTTGCTGGCGCCAAAATCATACTTCTTATTGGCATCGCTTGTTGTCACGCTGTCAGAAACCTGTTGTTTCCAGATAATAACTGTGTATTTTGTATTCTTACCCTTCTCCCAATGAGCATAAAGGGTAACATTATCTTCAATAACTGTATTTTCCCAATTAAACAGGCTGCCGCCTTCAGCTTCTGTAAACCATCCCTTGAACTCATATCCTGCAAGCGAAGGGTTTTCAGGCTTATTAGCTTTTTCTCCGTTGGGAACGAAAATTGAAGCTGTATATGTTGCTCCTTTTGCATTCTTTTCAAAAGAAATCCAATGAGCATTTACTACTACAGCATATACTTCGTCTGTAGCACTGGCATCAACACTTTTAACCGTCTCTGCAGCTGTTGTAGCAGACTCTTTTGTTGACCAACCAACAAATGCCTGAGTATCTTCTTTAGGAGTAACTGTAACATCAGCAAGATCTACTTCTGTTGAGTCACCCTGATTTACAGCGACTCTCTGAACATAAACGATCTCTCTGTTCACTCCATCGCCATTAACGCCAATTCCTCTGAATGTAATATAATATGTAACTCTTATCTTTGCGTACACATTGATGATGTCATTAGCTTTAACATCACCAACCTGGCCAAACTCAACTTTCTTATCAAAATTTCCCTCTGAATCCTTTGTATACCAGCCTTCAAACTCCTTGCGGCCTTTTTCACCTGCTGCAAATGAAAGATCAGGAATACCCGGATCCACAAGGTTATCACCCTTTGTTACATCCTGAGTGTTGAGAAGAGTATCTCCATCGTAGAAGTTGTATGTTGCAACAGCCTTCTGCGTCTCATCATCTTCTGCTGATGTTCCATTAGCAGCCACGATAAATACTGAGAAATTATCCACCTCAAAATCAGCCTCAGTAGCCTTTGTGGTTGCTTCACCATTCTCATCTACTGCTGCCTCAGTTGCAATGTTAGCGTCAAGAGTCTCAACGCTGCCATCGTGGTCGTGGAGCACGGTGAAAGACTCACCCTGGAGTTCTGTGTCAAGGGCAAGGCTTACGTGTACGTAATTCTCGTCTGCAGGCTGGATCTCGGACTTATTGCCGTCCTTGTCGGTGTAGTAGAATGTGATATCTACGCCGACGGCTGCGGTTACTTCCTCACCCAGTGTGTCCTGTGCAGTTGAAAGAGCCTGTGACTCTGAAATACTTTTGATGCTTACGGTTGTGCCCTCAGGGAAGATACCTTCCTCGGCGTCAACTGAAACAACAAGGCCGCCTGCATGAACTCCGCTCTTGGAGATTGCAGGGTACTTTGTTGCTACATCTTCAGCTGCCACGAAGTTAGCTGTGAATGTAGCATCCTCCTCAAGGTCAGCAGGAACAAAGGTGGCCTCATCTGATACCTGATTGCCATCTTTATCTGTCCACTCTACGAACTCATACTCTTCATTTATTGCTGTAGCTGTTGATCCCTCGAACTGTGCATCTTCGTCAAGGATATTGATCTCTTCTGAGGTCTTTGACAGCTTACCGCCCTTGGTGGTCTTGTAAGTTACCTTTACAAGCTTCTCCTCAGGCTCTTCCTCTTCCTCTTCCTCAGCCTCGAAGTTGGCTGTGAAAGTGGCGTCCTCCTCAAGATCTGAAGGAACGAAGGTCTCCTCGTCAGAAACCTGATTGCCGTCCTCATCAGTCCACTCTACGAAGACATAGCCTTCGTCTGCAGTAGCTGTTGCTCCCTCAAACTCTGCGTCTTCGTCATTTATATCAACTTTTTCTGATTTACGGGAAACGCTTCCTCCCTCGGTTGCCTCATAGGTAACCTTTACAAGCTTCTCCTCGTCTTCTTCCTCTGCATCGTCTTTTGACTCAGCTTTCTCAGCCACCTCTTTATCAGCAGCTTCTTCCTCGTCAACTTCTTCCTCAGCAGCTTCTTTCTTCTCAGTATCAGATGCTTTCTCGGCGTCGATTTCCTCCGTATCCTCAGCATCCTCTTCTACTGTTTCAGAATCCTGCTCTGGATCTGTCTCCTCAGTCTCTTCTGCGGAATCAGCTTCGTCAGACTCTTCACCATCAGCATTCTCTGATGACTCTGTCTCTGATGCGTCCTCCTGAGTATCTTCAGTAGGTGTTTCAGCCTCTTCCGTCACCTCTGTAGTCTTTTCAGAAGGTGTTTCTTCTGTAGGCGTTTCAACCTCTGCAGCATCCTCTTCATGAGTTTCTTCTGCAGTTTCTTCCTCCTCGTTGTTTTCCTCAGCAGTTGTCTCCTCTTCGGTTGTTTCTTCCTCGGGAGCCTCCTCCTCGGTTTCTTCCTCCGGAGCCTCTTCCTCTACCTCTTCCGAGATATCAAGGGATCCAAGGCCCTCGCCATCTGAAGTTCCATCTTCGGATGTTTCGACTGCTTCCGCATCTGCCGCATAAACTCTTGCTGATGCGAAATCACTACTGAAAGTAGTGGTAAGCAGAGTTGCAGTCAGAACAAATGATAACAGTCTGTTCCACTTTTTCGACATTTCTCTTTCCTCCTATATTTACTCTTCCAAGTGGTAAGTTAAACGCTTTGTTGTTCCAGTAGGTCGTAGGCAGCCTGAGCGCCGCCGGCCATGGCTTCTTCCATGAGCCATAGCATCTCAAGCACACTTCTGAAGTGTTCAGTGCGATCCTCGTCAGCCCATATGATCTTACCCTGCCAGGTACCGTTCTGACGATTTTCTACTCTTACTATAAATGTATTGTTCTGAGGTACTTCTTTTATAATCATAATTTTATCCTTTCAAGTCACAAAGAACATAATATATGATTACCCATCATATAAACCATCATAATTTTATTAAATTTTGTAAAATTTTTATTAAGAAGGGGAAAATTATGATTGAATCACCAAAAAAACAGCCGGTATAATCAATACCGACTGTTTTTGATATTACTATATCGTGATGCATATACTTCAAAACAGAAACGCATCGTAGCTTTCTTTTGTTTCGCTCATTGCCTCAGTATGCTGTTGCGCAATCAGATCTTTTCTAAACTCCTCATCAGCAGCGGCTCGTTTGAGAGTATCTGTGAGACTTACATAATCACCCGCCTTAAACCTTAACGATTTTGCTACAACATGCTCATTGTGCAGAACATCATCAAATGCCAGGATTAAATGGTTATGCAGAAATGCCCTTTCACCTGCTCCAAGTATTTCCTTGCTCCTGTTGATATCAAGAAGAAAATCGCAGGCATCAAACAGTTCCTCGACTTTTTTTGCACGTACGTTTGGATAGAGTCTTACGTTTTCGTAGCGATCTATCGCCATAAGTTTGCTGCTCATCTCCGTGATCGCAGCCACATGGAAATCAAAATCAGGTAATGCCTTTACTATATCTTCAAGATTCTCAACATTATCAGAATTGGTAAAAATCACCGCTGCCTTTTTGCCTGTATTTTCTTTTTCAAAGTTATAATGATAGCCCAGAAGAGCATATTTCCCTTTATCAAGGGGCAGCTCTTTCATCTTCTCAAAGACAGGACGATACATAACTGCAATCTTTTTTGTCCTGCAGTTCTTATTATTAAATATTGCCTGCATATTCTGAGGGATATTATCCTTGATGCCTTCCTGCCAAAAGAGAACGTCATCTCCTCGGATACCCTCTGCCTGCAATTTTTCAGACACAAAAAAGGGCGTTGAAAGAGAGTTGTAAAGGATCCTGTCAAGATTAAACCCTCTCTCCTTCAGATAATAAATAACAAAATCTGTCTTATTTTTAAAGAAGACATCCTTCCCGTCTTTTTTCAGTATTATGTGCCCTGTAACATAATTCTCTTCAATTTTCTCATTGCCTTCCCGGTCGAAAAAGAATTTAAAGAGTCTTTTCTCATTGCTGTCAAGTACAGTTCTTGCGAAGCATCTGCCGAAACGGTTGTAATGATCCGACCATCGTACTTTCCCTGCCTCGTCTAACTGGTCAATTATCCTGATGTACCTCTTTTCCTTAGGCTCAGAATAATAAACCTTTGATCTGACAGTATTTTTTTCGTATACAACGGCATTACCGCCCTCAGCCCTTATCTCCTGATGAGAAGGAAACTCAATCCTCCCGAAAAACAGGGGTTTTCCCTCTGCAGTATTATCTCCCAAATAGTATCCGTATGGCGACTCAACTCCCTCGGGGAGGTAACCGTCGTAAATTATGGAGATCGCCGGACAGTCTACTTCGCAACTTTTCAGGGATTCTATCAGTTTGTTAGAATAAGCATTTATCTGTTCAGTAAGGATTATCATAGTCCCTCCAAAAGATTCTTCAATTTCTGTTCAATTTTCTCCGTCAAATACTGCTCAGCTATAATATAGGAATACATTGAAAACTCCGATACATGATCCTCATTAAAGAGTTTGTCTATCCTGTCAGCAAGCTCCAGGATCAGAGCCTTGCTGTCAATAGCATCCTCATCGCGGTACGGTACCAGATATCCGTTTTTCTCATTCTCTATGAAGGTCTGATTACCATAGGGCACATCGAGACCTATCAAAGGCAGGCCTGAACCTACCGCCTCCATAAGTGACAGACCAAATCCCTCGCTGGTTGAGCCTGAAATATATCCGCTGTATTCCCTGTAATACTCGTCCATCTTTTGATGCCCCATCATCCTTATGTAATCTGAGGCATTATTTTCCTTTATAAGATCATTTAACCTTTTTTCTTCGACACCCCTTCCAAAGATATCAAGGCAAAGGTCGGGTACCTTTTTTCTTGCCTCAATCACCGCTTTTATGATCCAGTCAACATGCTTTTCTGCAGCAAGGCGCGAAACGCTGCAAAGGGAATGAGGCTTTCTGGCTTTATCGGGGCGTCTGAGTTTATCAATGCTCCCCACAGGAATGGCCGCTATCTTTGGCTCTGTGTTGAAATATTTCTTAAACTGACTCTCAAGATTCTCTTTCTGTCTCTCAGTTGATGTAATGAAGAAGTCCACTTCATCACAGTGATGGAATGGATATTCATAAAAATTATTCCAAAGGATATTGTCCTCATCAGTAATACTGTCATTGAAGTGCTCTGCATGTATAACGACACCGAGCTTATGCTGCCCCCGACATTTAAAGATTGCCTGGCCCATAAGTGTCGTCCTGTCAGCTATGATGATATCACCGTCCTCCAGAGGAAGCCTTTTCATAAAGTCCTCAGCAAGTTCCATCTTTGAGTAGAAAACCCGGTCAGGAAATCTGTATATACAGCTTTTTTCCCACATATCCTGATTAGGAGTATAGGTCAGGTATTCTTCAAAAGCAGTCGAGCCGTCCCTGTTAAAGAACCTGCGCATATATACTCTGGCCTGTCCTTCAAAAGGCGCAAAATACTCAGAGAAAGTCTTACCTGTAGTAAAATAATCCGTCCGAAGCAGATATCCCGAATCAACAAATTCCACCTTTGATACTTTATCGGGATATGTCTTAGAGAAATAGACCGTTATAAACCTATTGTCATTTTTATAAACATACTGCTTTCTATTTCCGGATAACTTATTTACCTGATGTTCACCTTCCGGGAAAGAGGCAGCGACAACATCCTCCTCAAGGGAACATGGCTCATTTGCAAAATCTGTGTAAAAATGATAAAGCCAGATTACCTCATCATCCTCAAAATCAAGAGCCTTTGCCATCTCCTGGATATTGTCACCACGCATTATATCTGTAAAGATGAACTTTGCGGGAATCCCCAGCTTCCTGAATATCTTTCCCCTATAGGACTGGGCATATTCAACACCACTGCTGGCCCAGCCAATTCCCTGATTAATGTTGTATACAGTCATATTTTTATGCTCCCATTTTTATGGATTTACAACTCTCATATTCCCGCCTTTGCCCACCTGAATCTCTCCAAGAAGAATATTGCGCATCATCCTTTCCTTGATGTTCTCCACCATTCTCATATATGAAGCATGCGCCTCCTTGTGATATTCATACATGACGTTTCTCTGGGCATATGCTCTGCCACTGACGGTAAGCCTCAGCTGCTGCATATAATCGACCTGCTCTATCCAGCAATCATCCAGCGCCTTCAGGGTCATTATCTTAAAGAAATATGATATACGCTTCTCGCTTCCAAGTATCTGTTTCTGAGCCTCAAGCCTTGTTCTTGAAACATCCATAAGGTATTTTTTCAGGCTCTTTTTATCACGCAGATCCTGCTCAGCCGGTCTTGACTCAATATCATAACAGATATGATCAAGTATGAAGCGCACCACGTCAGCTCCTGTCGGCATCTTTTTCTGTGTTCTGAGGAAACTGTCTATTACATGCTCCTGAACATCAAGAAGATATTCCTCATTCATGTCCTCCATATCAATTATTCTATTTCTCATGGAGTAAATAAGATTTCTTTGAACTGTTGCACTTTCAGAATAATTAGTAGTACTTTCCCTGCTATCTCTTCCTGCAAGCTCACAGTTTCTCTGTGCCTTATGGATCTGGCCGGCCAGCCACCTGGACTCTATCAGGCCACTTCCTCTTTTCGCAAGTTCCTGAAGTTTCTCCGGTCCATAGTCCTTTACCAATTGGTCTTCGAGTGAAGTATAAAAGATACTGCTACCCCTGTCACCCTGTCTTCCGGCGCGGCCTCTTGCCTGCTTTTCAGATCTGATATTATCTGCTATTCCGATGCCAATGACAGCAAGCCCACCCATTTCATTTACGCCTTCTCCAAGCCTTATGTCAGTGCCGCGGCCGGCAACCGAAGTCGCGATAGTCACCGCTCCTTCCTGCCCGGCTTCCTTTATGATCTCTGCCTCTTTTGCCACGTTATATGCATTGAGTACATTGTGCGGTATTCCATCCCTCAGAAGTTTCTCAGAGCACTTCTCGCACACATCGATGGCATCGGTAATAACAAGCACCGGTCGCCCTATATCATGAATCCTCTCAGTTTCCTCAATAGCTGCTTTTATCTGTTCATCTCTCTTGTAATAGCAAAGGTTAGCATAATCTCTCCTGTGTACCGGCTTGAAGGTAGGTATCTTCACCACATCAAGTCCATAAACATCAATAAACTCGTCCGTATCATCAGCAGCGGTTCCTGACATTCCTGCAAGCTTGGGAAACATGTTGAAGAGCGCCTGATAAGTAATTGACGCCATGGCTCTGCTCTCCTGTGTGATATCAACATGCTCTCTTGCTTCAAGCGCCTGGTGCTGCCCCTGCCTTAGCTTGGTATTCTCTATGATCCTTCCTGATACACCATCAAGAAGCTTGACTTTACCATCAGCTTTCACGTACTCCTTCTGTGGAGTATAAAGTGTATGTGCTCTCAGTGCCAGAATTATGTGTCTTACGAGTTCAAAGTTTTCCTTAGCAAAGAGATTTTCCTTCTCGTAAAAGAGCTGTGCCTTCTCTATACCTGAATCAGTCAGATAAACTTTTTTACTCTGATTGTCTAATTCATAGTCCCCTTCTTTTAAGGTGCTCACAAATAAATCCGCAGTATTATAAAGGTTTGAAAGAACTCTCGGCGCTCCTGAAATGACAAGCGGCGTCTGCGCACTGTCCAGAAGAACCGCATCTGCCTCATCGATTATGACATAGTAAAAAGGCCTGAGGAACCTGTCGTTTTTGGTCGCCCCAAGATTTTCTATCAGATAATCAAACCCCAGGTTTCCATTGGTCGTATACAGGATATCTGCCGCATAAGCTTTCTTTTTCTCATCCAATGTAAGGCTTTCTGACATGTTTTCCTTTACGCCCACACTGGTGGTAAGCCCCATGAATTTAAACAATTTGCCCATTTGCTTGCCGTCACGATATGCAAGATAGTTGTTCATGGTCACCAGTATTGTACTTTTACCTGTCAGCGCGTTCAGGTAAAGCGGCATTGCAGCCACAAGCGTCTTGCCCTCTCCGGTCTTCATTTCGGCTATTTTGCCCTGATTCAGCACAATAGCCCCCAGCACCTGAACGTCTCTTGGGTACATATTCAGTACTCTGTCCGCAGCCTCTCGAATTGCGGCATAAGCCTCAACCATGATCTTATCCAGGCTCTCGCCATTTCTTAGCCTCTGTCTGAAAACCTCTGTCAGACTGCTTAGTTCACCGTCAGACAGAGCTTTCATTTTGGGGGCGAGTCTATTTATTTTTTTCAGTATTTTTTTGTAAGCAGTTATCTTTCCCATAACTATTGCTACCTGAAACTCAATTCCGAAAGTCTGTCTGTCCTATCACATAAGGGAGCAATCAGCGAGGTCACTGTATCATCTTTCACATCTGCAGAATTCCCGTATATTATGTTTTCTATTCCGGGTCTCATCCTCCTGGGAGCACTGCCATACGTATAGAGCTTTACCCCCGATCCTATTTTCCTGGCATATCCTGCAGCACTCTCATTGGAATGTTTGCCATAGCCGATAACAACGATGCGGTCAGGACTTAAATCCTCCGGCAATCTGTCCGTTATGCAGCTGTTAAAGTCGAGTGCATCAGCACCTTCACAAGTAAGTATAACACGGTTTTTGAGCCTCCCCAGCAGTCTCTCTTTTGGGAAAATATAACTGCTCCCCGTAGGCTCAAGTATAAGTACATGAATAGGGCCATCCTGATAAATAATTCTGACATTTCTCTCACATTCAGATTTCTTTTGAATCTCTATATGATGAAAAACAAACTCTTTTGCTCCGGCATTTATGAGCTCGAGTTCATATCCGGATGCACCGGGAGGACAGACAAGATCATCCGTTGAATTATCAATGATCACAGTTCCATTTTCCTCACCCTGTCGGTCAAAAAACCTGATGCGCAGTTTCACACCTCCATCAGGTTCGCAGTGGGCATATGTCCTGATCTCATACTTTTCTCCCTCTTCAAGTATCGGTAGTTGAGGTTCATGCCTTTTCCCCTGATAGTTTACATCTGACTGCCACCTTCTGATAATCTGTCCAGGAGGCATAAGAAGATTTGAGAATCTGACTGTCCCATCCCTTTTAAAAGCAATGCTGCTGCCATAAAGGTAGCTCTCATTTGCCAGATTGTCCCATCGTACTGAATAGATTATAGAAACATCAGTTTTCATCGATACTCCTATTGAATGCGTCCATAAAGACCCTGAGATACCTTGATCTGAACCACTCAACAACACCGGTGGTATTATCGTTATGTCTGCCGGTCATTCCTTTTCCATAAATAGTTACTTCCTTATGAGCCAGATGCCTTACCAGATCCTCATATCCCGACAGATCGTAATCATCTTCCCTCATGTATGAAATAGCAAATCTGGTATCAGAAAAATCCGCGCTGTCAAATTTATCCCAGAAGACTTCATTTGCTCTCTTAATCTGCTCCGGTCCATCCCCACCGGAAATGCTGCGCAGAACATCCAGCGATGTTGGAAAGCCTCCCGGTCTGTGGTATTTTTCGTTATAAGCTATACTGCCCATGTTGACAAGCGGTTTCCCCACTATCACCTGATAGGGCAGAAAATCAGGACTGTAATACAGAGCACCTGTCGACCCCATTGATATTCCGGATAATATCAGTTCCTTTCGGGAAAACCCCAGCTTATTGAGACAGTCTCTGATAATCTCTCTTACCTTATCTTCGTACTCTCTGCTTCCCATATAGAAAGCTCCTCCCTCAAGCCTTGGATCAGTAAGCAGTAAAAAGGGTGCCCCCAACGCTTTCATCATGTAGTATCCCTCAAAGCCCTCAGCAGTCCTGTACCCTGCAAAGTAAACACATAGCGGCGGTTTTCTGTCCATAGGATCAAAGAAGCTGATGATTTCTTCTTTTGCAGCATCCTGCTTTTTTATGCCACCTGTCTTCAGGATCCCATGACCAAGGTGACTGTGCCTGTAATGGAGGTTGCCAACACTTATCCTGCCTCTTCCCCTGACCTGAAGTGAAAAAGCAAGCAGTTCTCTCCCTCCATAATCTTCCAGCAGCATGGTTCCATCAGGACTCTTAAGCTCCTCCTCAAATATCCAGGTACAGGCGAGCTCATCGCGGCTTCCCGATCTGATGCCCCTGACAACAAGCCTGACATCCACCGACTCGTCTTTGGTAAACTCCAGCCACAGCTCCAGTGGTGCTGCCTTTTCAAGCGGGATATTATATCTCCAGGACACAAGAGATAACCACTTACTTCCGAAATAACTCTCAATGCTCACACAGCGATTTCCATCAAATACAATATCCTTTACAAAGTGCCTCGAGATATCTGCCTCAGTAATATGAAGCTTTGCCCCGTACTGTCCGCCGAAAAACCTCTGGGGAAGTCTCTTGAAAAAATGTGACGACATGCTCTCATCAACAACATATCCCATTTTTCGAGTGATAAACTCCACAAATTCAATGCTAAGGTCTCTATTCTTATCATGGATAAATACAAGAGAGTAAGGATTTATTACGCTCTCCATCGCATATATTTCACTTAGATCCTCCTCCGTAAGAACAACTTCAAAACCGGGGAGCTCTCTGTTTCTTATACGCTCCTGTATTCCCGCACACTCCGAAGGCTGCACATGATGCCAGATGACCTCAGGCGGAATCAAATACTTTGCTCTTGTATCCGTGTTTCCTATATGAAGAAGATTGATATTATAATCCATTCTCTATACGCTTTCTCATGTTACCGACCAATGTATCAGCCGAATACTTTTCCACCTGGCTAACGCAGTACACAAGCGCTTCGTTCCAATGAGCAAGTCCCACCAGATAATAACTCATAGCCTCCTTCAGGTGGGCGATATTGTGTATCATGTACCCGTTCTTTCTATCCTCAATATATCTGGTAGTGAGATAGTTGATCTGCGGGATTCCCACTGAGATTCCCGCAATCTGTATGTATTGATCAGGATTATCTCTTATATCCACTATAAGTCTGATATCTCTAAGGATGGACATGACATCTGACTCGTTCGTATATGACTGGACATAAATCTGAGGTTCCCGCTTTTCTTCTTCCTCTTCGGTTTCATTTTCTCCCGGCAGGACTTTATCCTCAGCATCATAGACATAGATAGGCGTTCCCTTTAGTGTAGCAGCCTTTTCCTTAAGCTCTTCCCTGAGTCTTCTGATACTTGCATCTGAGGTATCCTTGGTACCAACAATCAGCTTTATCCTCTCGTCCTCCTGTAAAAGAGAGAACATCTGCATAATACCTCTGGATCTTATCGGCTCCACCATTCCATCCTGTGGAAAAAAGACCTTGAGATCACTGATCTGCCTACTTTTTCCCAGAGAAAGTCTTGTATCAAAGGGCGATATATCCATGATCCTGTTGCTTCTGATATTCGTGTGCTCTCTTATCTTGGATGCAAGCTTCTCCGTATCGGTTATGATCAGGCTTGCGTCTGAAGTATCCTTTTTCAGCAGTTCCTGGTTTTCTATATCGTATCGCTCACCGTAAAAAGACAGAACCATGGTGCATCCCTTTGCGGCCTCCATTACCATACGGTTATGCCTCTCATCGGCTGCAATATGTACAACATCTCTTTTTCTGTCAATCCGTTTCATTTTAGCCTTGAGCACTTCCATCAGAAGATCATCTATTACGGAATACTTAAGACGTCTTGTCCTGTAGTCAGCTGTCCGCTCAACCACAACATTTTTTTCAGGATATCTTATTGTGAACTGAAGACGTCCGATTCTGTTGTAAAAGCACTGCTCTAATGGCTCTGCCCCGTTCCATTTTATAATGCTTGACATAAAGCCTCTGTCATCTATATACAGGGTCTTCGTCTTTTTTCCCTCTGAAAAAAGATTGATCATAAGAAGATTTCCATGCTGACCAAACTCAATCTCAGCATATAACTCTCCATCCAGATAACCGGCCACTATAAAAGGCGTGAACATCCATTCAATATTTTCCGGCCATTTTAAATCTCTGTAGGAAAAAACACAGGGGGTATTTCCCGAAATCCCCTGAAGCTGATCAAAAGCATTCCAATTTTCAATCGGCCATATACCCTGCCTGTGGAGAAAATATCTGGACTGCGGACCATATCCAAGAGAAATAATCTCCACGTCCACACTCTCATTTCTGAACATACTTATGTGGTTTACGGTATCGTCAAACTCCGACTCCTTGCCAATCCTGTACCATTCCCGGGCTGGCATTTTCCAGGATTCATCAGATGCATACCAGGACGATATGAAATAATACATAATCAGATCCTCACAGAAAAGCTTTATAATCACGGAAATTTTTTAAAACTTTAATCCCTTCAAAGACTTTCAACAGCATGCCGGTAAGCAGAATTATTGTAATTGGCATCTGAAATATCTTTGAATCAGAGCCGCTTATCACTTTGATAACAAGCGGTATACCAACTATCGTACATTGCATTATGCAGCTCGGAACCAGACAGAATTTAATACACTTTCTTATATATCCTTCTGTCGCATTCCCGGGACGCATACCTGCAATACAATCACCGACCTCCATAAATTGTTTTGAAAGTTCGGAAGGATTTATTGTGATAAAAGAAAAGGCACAGTTCAGAAGAATTACCATCAGAAGATATAATATGATACCAATGAAACTATCAAAACTGAAGGTTCCTTTTATGGCAAGCAGAATCGGCTGATCCTGCCAAATTTTGAGCAGGGCCTCTATTAAATAGTAGGGAATCAAAAAGAAAGTCATAGCAAACATTACCGGCATCGTTCCGGTAGGGTTTAGCTTGATCGCAATATAATTATCGTCAGCAAGATCGTTGTTTATCATAACACGATAGACGGGTATCCTCAGCTCGGATTGTTCAAACAACACGGTAGAAAATACAATGATGATAACATAAATAAGAGGAACAACTCTGTACAGGATTATACCTCGCCGGGTCACATCAGCCCACTGGGGTTCACTAAAGTAAGAAAACAGATTGATCCTGAACGTAGTCATAATATTTACCAGAATAAGTGTGGTGGTTCCGGCTATTCCATTCTGAGTAAGACTCTCTCCAAGAGCTATGATAGCAAATGTTCCTCCCACAAGACAAATAACAGATGCAAGTTCTGTCTGCCACAAATAGGGAAAAGCATCCTCCTTTAATGTAAGCTGCCCCAAAAGGGAGACGGATTGTATTATTGCCATAAACAGCGTCATTATCAGTGTAATACGCCGCATAAAGGTTTTGGAAATAACCCTGCCCGGGTTTCTGAAAAAAGAAGATAAAATCTGCATTATGATCATGGATGTTATCCACGGACTTATCCCCAGAGAAAATATCGATCCTCTGCTGGTATTGGTTCCAAGAATGCTTGCAGTATAAGCAAACATGGAATCTGATGTATTGTCAGCAGCAACAATCCATGGAATCGGAACACTGCGGCCAAGAATATATATGCACACTATTCCCAGTGTGTAGAGATACCTTCTCGGCAATGTGTTATTGTTATTCCTGTCGCGCTTCATCCCTGCCAAACGATTACCTCACAAGAAAAAGTAAGGAGGCATATGCCAATGCATGTGCCTCCTTCCAGTATTTTATAACGGATAGGTCAATGACACTGTTAAGTTAATTTTCTTCCTTTTTCCTGGAAGTTGCAAGTGCTGCTGCACCTAAAGCTGCTGCTCCCAATGCTGCAAACCTGCCGGCAGTATTTGTGCCATCATCGGTTTTGCCTCTCCTTGCTCCGAGAACTGCTGCACCATCACCGTCTTCTGCTACCCTCTGTGCCCCGAGGACAGTTGGCTGATCATCTCTTGTTGCTCCCAAAACAGTTGGGGTTGGTGTAGCAGCCGGTACTGCTGCTGTCAGATCAAAATCATCTGTAGGAGATGCAGGTATATCAAAATCGTCTGAAGGAGATGCAGGTACATCAAAATCGACACCATTCGGAACCAGGCCACCACCACCTGTTGTGGACTCGCTCTCGCTTATGCTTGCTGATTCACTCTCGCTTGCACTGATTGATGCACTCTCACTTGAGCTGATCGATGCACTTTCACTTGCGCTGATTGATGCGCTCTCACTTGCGCTGATCGAAGCACTCTCTGACTCGCTCTCACTTACGCTGGTCGACTCGCTCTCGCTTACGCTTGTGGATTCACTCTCACTTACGCTGGTGCTCTCTGATTCACTTACGCTGGTGGATTCAGATTCGCTTACGCTGGTCGATTCACTCTCACTTACGCTTGTGCTCTCCGATTCACTTACGCTTGTCGACTCAGACTCGCTTACGCTAGTGCTCTCGGACTCGCTTACACTTGTGGACTCTGATTCGCTTACGCTGGTGGATTCACTCTCGCTTACGCTGGTGCTCTCAGATTCACTTACGCTTGTCGACTCACTCTCACTTACGCTTGTTGACTCAGACTCACTTACGCTGGTGGATTCACTCTCGCTTACGCTAGTGGATTCGCTCTCACTTACGCTTGTGCTCTCAGACTCACTTACGCTGGTCGACTCACTCTCGCTTACGCTGGTGCTCTCAGACTCACTTACGCTGGTCGACTCACTCTCACTTACGCTAGTGGATTCACTCTCACTTACGCTGGTTGACTCGCTCTCACTTACGCTTGTGCTCTCAGATTCACTTACACTTGTTGACTCCGATTCGCTTACGCTAGTGGATTCGCTCTCACTTACGCTTGTGCTCTCAGACTCGCTTACGCTTGTGGACTCTGATTCGCTTACGCTGGTGCTCTCAGATTCACTTACGCTTGTAGACTCGCTCTCACTTACGCTTGTGCTCTCGGACTCGCTTACGCTTGTGGACTCGCTCTCACTTACACTTGTGCTCTCGGATTCACTTACACTCGTAGACTCACTCTCACTTACGCTGGTCGACTCTGACTCGCTTACGCTAGTGGATTCACTCTCACTTACGCTTGTGCTCTCGGATTCACTTACACTCGTGGACTCACTCTCGCTTACGCTGGTACTCTCCGATTCACTTACGCTTGTAGACTCGCTCTCACTTACGCTTGTGCTCTCGGACTCGCTTACGCTTGTGGATTCGCTCTCACTTACACTTGTGCTCTCGGACTCGCTTACGCTTGTGCTCTCAGATTCACTTACGCTTGTCGACTCACTCTCACTTACGCTGGTTGACTCGCTCTCGCTTACGCTTGTACTCTCGGATTCACTTACGCTTGTTGATTCACTCTCGCTTACACTTGTGCTCTCGGACTCGCTTACGCTTGTGCTCTCAGATTCACTTACGCTTGTCGACTCACTCTCGCTTACACTTGTGCTCTCGGACTCGCTTACGCTGGTTGATTCACTCTCACTTACGCTTGTCGACTCACTCTCACTTACGCTTGTTGACTCACTCTCGCTTACGCTTGTGCTCTCAGATTCACTTACACTTGTGGACTCTGATTCGCTTACACTTGTGCTCTCGGACTCGCTTACACTTGTTGACTCTGATTCGCTTACGCTGGTCGATTCACTCTCGCTTACACTGGTGCTCTCAGACTCACTTACGCTGGTTGACTCAGATTCGCTTACCCTGGTGCTCTCGGATTCACTTACGCTTGTTGACTCTGACTCACTGATCCTGGTGCTTTCGGATTCACTTACGCTTGTTGATTCAGATTCGCTTACCCTGGTACTCTCGGATTCGCTTACTCTTGTTGACTCTGACTCGCTAACGTTGTTACTCTCGGACTCGCTTAAATGAGTACTCTCGGACTCGCTTACTCTGGTCGACTCACTCTCACTTACGCTTGTGCTCTCTGACTCACTAACACTGGTAGATTCACTCTTACTCTCGCTCTTACTCTCACTCTGTTCAGTGGAGTCTGACAGCGAATTAGATCTGGATTCACTTTTACTCTGGCTTTCACTCTTAGAATCCGACATTGAATTGCTGAAAGACTCAGATTCACTAGCTGACTTACTCTGAGAATCTGAAATCTTATCTGAAATGGACTCAGAGAATGATTTGCTCTCGGATTCACTTTGTGATGCTTCTTCTGAAGCGCTCTCTGAACGGCTGACTGACTTACTCTGAGAATCTGAAATGAAGTCAGAAATGGACCCTGATTCACTGGTTAAAGTGCTGTCCTCCTCGCTCAAACTGGCATGATCACTAGGCAGAAAATCTCTGTATGGATGTGTACCTATATGAAGCGAGTTATGCTGAGATTCCAAAATACTATAGGAATCGAACAAACTAGATCTCTGTGACTCATTTACCCACTGCATCTGGTAATTATAATTAGCAATTATCGGGGTAATACCATCATTCTCAGTTGTTGCATTAGATCTCAATACCTGAACCCAATACCATGCTTCAGATGCATATTGGCCATAACCAAGATAATCACCTTCATTTATAGTATATGAAGGATTTCTCAAATACGTATAGAAATACTTCTCCCAGTCACCATCATGTTCAGCCCATACGTTTCCCGAAGCTGTATAATCCTTTTCTGACCGGTAATAATCATCACCTTCAATCCCAAGGCTCGCTTTCATAGAGGCAATTTCAGATGCCCTTATACTTGCTGACACCGAAAGCGAAACCAGGTTCTCTGAAGTCATATTCATCTCACTGGCATACATTGAAGCCGCGATACTTGCAGATTCAGATTTTGCCTGAGAAGGAAGGTTCTGTACGCTCTCAATCTCAGAATCCAGTTCAGACTGGAATAATGAAGCCTGATTGCTATAATTAGCCTCCAATCTGCTTAAGCTGGCAGAAAAAGACATGCTTTCATAAGCAAGCTGACTTTCTTCTTCCGACAAAGACAAGGATGCACTTTCGGAAAGCTGCTCATCAGTCAGTTCGCTTCCCTCTTCGTTTCCGGAAAGACTCACTTCACCTCTAAGCAAAGCATTCTTCGCCCCCATTCTAAAGGACCTTATTTGCTCCTCACTCTCAGAAGCACTCTCTTCCTTATCCTCTGATTCAGATTCTGATTCTGATTCAGTCTCTGATTCAGTTTCTGATTCTGATTCTGTTTCTGATTCCGTCCCTGATTCGGATTCTGATACCGATTCTGATTCCGTCTCTGACTCAGTTTCTGATTCTGTTTCTGATTCTGTTTCTGATTCAGTCTCAGATCCGGTTTCCGTCTCTGATTCTGATTCTATCTCTGATTCGATTTCTGTCTCTGATTCGGTTTCTGTCTCTGATTCTGCTTCCGTCTCTGATTCAGTTTCTGTCTCTGATTCGGTTTCTGTCTCTGTCTCTGAGTTTCCACCTTCCTCAGTCTCAGAAGCATTCTCTTCATTTATATCAGGAGCATCCCCTTCATTTTCAGCGGGAGTTTCCCCCTCATTTTCAGTGGATGCACCACCTTCGTTTTCATTGGAATCATCCCCTTCATTTTCATTGGAAGATTCCTCTTCATTTTCATTAGTAGATTCCTCTTCATTCTGAGGAGCCTCATCTTTTACTTCAGGGATTTCCTCTGAAGAGCTTTGTTCAGGCTGCTCCTGCTGTTCAGGTTCAGCCGGTATTTCCATAGTCTCTGAATTGTAATCAGTCCCTACATTTGATTCTACAGCAGGCTCATTCGCATAAGCTGTCGTAGATACTGTCATGCCTCCGCCAATTATCACACCGGCAGCAAGACCAATCTTCGTAATTTTTTCCGTTCTTTTCTCCATAATTACCCAATCCTTACCTGAATTATCCTGACACCATAAACCTTTCTTATATTAGTTTTATGTCTATCAAAAAACAACCCATTTTTGAAACTTTTAATATTTTTTATGATTTTGTTATTTATTTTCTATGCCAGGGAACCTGCTTATTCTGATATTCCAATTAGCTACATAATATGCTAGATTAAACATGTAAACCTTTGGTACCTGAACATAACAGGAATATTACAATGTATATATTAATTGATTCATTTACGAATACTTCTCTGCCACTTCAAAATACTATGGCAGAAGTTATAGCTGACTCTGCCTTTCTTGTATTTAATGATGACCGCTTTCTACCTTTCGGTTTCATCTCCATGTTTGATTTGATCGTTGACTCAATTTCTCCACTTCCCAAAAGTTTTAAAGATGTCTACTTACCCTGCGTAAATATTCCGGAATATTATTGTATTTCTTCTGATACCAATCTTTATGGCAACATTAATCATCTCGGCCAAAAGAAGGGTACTGCCTGGTTCCGTCGCGATTGTCTAAACACATGCGCAGATCGCGTTGAACGCCTGGATGAGAATGGTAATATTGTGCGTCTCGACTTTTACAATCGTTACGGGTTCATTGCTTACTCCGATTTTTATGATGATAACAAAGAAGCAGTCAGCAGAAGTTATTATTCTCCGGATAATAAACCCATACTTATTTACTCATACAGCAGCGACACTTATTGTCTTATTCAGAACAGCCGCATTATTGGTACTTTTGCCGGGACAGATGAACTCAAAACCTATTGCATATCCCTGCTACACTCATCCGGACAGCGCATGATCCCTACAACTGTTCACCAGATCAGTCTGTTAATGAAGGAAAACATATTGGATCATCAAACTGACATTTTCCTTTTCCAGGCTGAAGAGGAATACCGGGCATATCTGGAAGATCCCACCCTGCATGGAAAATCCCGGCATATTCTTATAATGAATAACGAATCTACCAAAAAGTATACGTTGGCGGATTCAGAATCTGCACTCATGATCCGCTACGTCAGTAAAACAAAAAGTGTATTGCCACTGCAGCAACATGCACTGACTTTAACCCGCTCCGACCAGATTGAAGGTCTTGCTGAACTGGCACAGTCCAATCCACAAATCACATTCCACGTAGCAGCTAACACCATGGTCTCCCCCACATTGCTAGCCTATGAGCAATATGGAAATGTAAAGATTTACCCCAGTATTTCTCCCCGGAAGCTTCATGAACTTTTTTCCATCAGCAGTTTCTACCTGGATATCAACCACTATGGTGAAGTCTTCGATGCAATTGTTTCGGCAGTTGGAGCACCGCTCCTTCTTATGGGATTTGAGGACACACTTCACAATCCCGACTACATACTCCCTGAGTTCATTTTTGCGGCGGGAAATCACAATTCATTTTCAGAAACACTGCAACAATTATCTTCGGATCCTGCACTCTACGTTAATTATCTGAATCGTCAATCCGAAGAGAACAACAAATCACTTGAAATACTAAAATCTCTTCTGTCAGAAGGTGAGAATATATAATGAACATTTACATATTCAGTTTACTTGTCGGTTACGAAATAAGTGGTGTCGACCACGCAATCGGCACACTACACGCTTTTTTTAAACAATTGGAAACGCCTCTAAAATATGTATTTACTGAAATTCCGACTAACAACGCTCTTAAAAACTACACAGATATCGGTATTGGCCACGAGGACATGATCTGTGCTCAGTTTTCCATGGCCGGAAATGCCTCCGTAGGCAGACCGCAGATACAAACCCGGGATCATTATTCCAATGGAACGATTGCTTTCACGGAAGCATCCACCGACAGGCCTCTTTATATTGACCTTTTCTGTCGGTATGAAAATAACAGTATCTCCGGCACCCGCCGTTATAAAAGAACTTTCCTGAACCCGGATGGTTCTGTAGCTTATGATATTATCTATGATCAAAACAACCTTGAGCGGTATGTCTTTCCCAACGGGGAGGTCTGCTCCAAGGGAGAGTTTCTGCTGAAATTCATGCAGAGCCTACACCTTTCAGAGGATGACCTGATCATCATTCATCGCCCCGGAAACATGAACTTTGTGGAGCCGCTATTTTTGAGTAAACACAACGCACACACTCTTGTCTTTTTCCATTCAGGACATGATTTCCTGCCCGGGGAAGATCCAAATTTTGCCTACTTAAATCCTGCATATTATTACTTCTTTCAACACGCAGATAAACTGGATGCAATTCTTGTTTCTACACAGGAGCAAAAAACAGATGTACTAAATACAATTGAAAAATATAACTTTCCAAGGACAAATGTCGAAGTACTTCCAATCTTTGGCGTTAATATTCGCAGGGAAGTCTCGAAGCGTAAGCCATTTTCTCTCCTTTCTGTTTCCCGTCTGGATCAATTGAAACATATAGATCTGTTAATCCGTGCCGCCATAGAAGCCCATGAACTTATCCCGCAGCTGACGCTGGATATTTATGGGACCGGAAGCTCTAAATATATTTCAATGTTAAAAACACTAATTGATAATGCAAATGCATCTTCATACATCACGTTAAAAGGATATTGTGACGTTTCAAACGTATATGATAACTATGAGGTGTATTTCACTACTTCTTCCCGGGAAACCTTTGGGATTACCCTTCTGGAAGCTGTTAATGCCGGTAATGCCATGCTTGGCTTTCGGGCAAGATATGGCAACTTTCTATTTATAAAGCCAGGTGAAAACGGTTATCTTGTCGATGTTGACTTCTCCCGTCTTGAGGAAAAGCAATATCAAAGCTGCTTAGTCACAGAACTTGCCAAAAATATCCGACTTTTGTTTGCAGATTCAGAGCGCCTTAAATGCTTCCATAAAGCATCCTATGAACTTGCTAAAGACTATACAATCGAGAAAATCAACAAATTGTGGATTGATTACCTCAGGAGCCTCTATTGATGAAGTCATGCCCTTTTCACAGACGTGATCGCATATGCCTTTGAGCTGGCCTGTTCCCAGTTGATCCCAATTTCTTCAGCTGCCCGTCTCACTTCCTCTTCTGCTTCTTTACTGGTAGGAAGCCCGTAAACAGTTGCCCATCTGCGAACAATATAGCCATGGGAATTGAGAAAACTGTCCACATGATTTATAGTGCGGAATCCGCCACTTGGATACTCCGGCTCTTTCCCTTCCCTGTGGTCTGTGAGCCAATTCCTGTAATGGTAACAGTTGTCACCGATAACCATCAGTGAAGAACTATCACCAAGATACTTTGTCACACAATCCCAGTAATCAGAAATGTCTTTGGGATCATCTCTGCGCAAACACAACACCACTGCATCGAATTGTTCTTCCTTTATTAATAGGTTGCTGACATCAAAGTAAAGAGAAACATCTATCTCTTCCTGCCTTGCGGCATAGACGGCTGTCTGTACATGTGTATCCACACCAACGAATTTCACTCCGGGATTTTCCCACTTATATGTCAGCAGCGAAAGCGCATTCCCACAATTGATGACCAGCACCTTTGAATCTTCTTTCAGTTCTCTCAGACTTCTAAGGCCTGCGAGTATCTGGTCAGGAATAATATAATCATCATGTCTGATTGCAAATGAGCTCTCAAAATAATTACTGTTTCTTATTAACAGTTTGTTATAGTCTACGGAAGAATAAGTAAAGGACTTACCACCCCAATGAATGATAAAACTGTTATGAACAATCGCTACCTGCCATCCCTTTATAATTGCGCGCAGACATATATCGCAGTCTTCATAATAACCGGGTGCATAGGCTTCATTCAAAAGACCTATTTCCCCTAGCGTTTTCCGCCTGATAAGCATGGCAAACCCTGAAACAATAAAGCAATATTGCAGAGCTTTGTCGTTGGGTATGTTCCGCTCCTTCGCCACCTTCAGGTAATAATCCAAATCCTTATGATTCTCACATACTTTCTGCTGCGCAAGCACCTGATTGCTTACTGAGCCAACAATACCGTTTGTTTCTTTCTCATATAGTCCCATACGAAGCCAGAACAGGGAATGATCGCACAAAACAGTATCATTATTAAGCAGAAGAATATCTTCAAAGTCTTCTGAAGCTTCTATTCCACGGTTGCATCCACCCGGAAATCCAAGATTATTTTTATTGGCAACCAGTTTTACATCCGCCTCTTTGGCAAAGAAATCTGCGCTGCCATCAGTTGAACCATTATCAACGATGATGATATCCCGGGATATCTCATCTGTGGTGGCTCTGATACTATTCAGACAGTCCAAAGTCACTTCTTTTAAGTTGTAATTCAGGATCACAATTGCTGTTTTGGGAACCGCGCCGACATCACCGGCAATCTGATGCAGATTCAGCAACAGGTCCTGTCGCTTTTTTTCATCATCACAAAGTTCATAAGCGTGCTCATAGCATAGATATGACTGCCTGATGTTTGTAGCATATAGGCAGTCGCCAAGCTGTTCATAAAGTTCATAGTGATCCGGAATCTGGCGTATCTTTTCCCTGATTTCAAGGATATTGTTATCCTCGGGATTCTTTATTTTATCGAAGTGCATATGCCCTCCAGTGATTAAATTAGTCTGCTATTTTCCTTTAAAAAAGCAAAGAAAGCAAAAGCAATGAATTAAGGAAAAACGTTAACACTCAGTTCCATTTTTTAACAAACAATTACTATCTGTAGCCATATCCTTTTCCATGATCTTGAGCATTTCAAGCACACTACTGAAATGTTCAGTGTGATCCTCGTCAGCCCAAATGATCTTTCCCTGCCAGGTGCCGTTCTGACGATTCTCTACTCTTACTATAAAAGTACTATTCTGCGGTACAACTTTTTTTATCATAGTATTATCCTTTCATTTCACACACTACATCATATATGTATGCCAATCATATAAACCATCATAATCTAACATAAATTTGTAAATGTTTTATAGATTTACCCAAAATTGTGATTTTATTGTAAAAACAGCCGGAATTTTCAATTCCAGCTGCTTTTCGACATCATTATATTGTGATGCTTGTTATTCGGTTTTGAGTATGTATCTTCCTATGATAAAAGATTTCTTTTAGTTTTACTCTTCTTGTGGCACCTCACCCGGTCTCCTGGCCGGTGTTCCATTCCCCGAAGCAGACCACCTCTCCCTGAGCCATGGCATCATCCATCAGTTTGATCAGCTCCAAAAGGCTCCTAAACCGCTGGCTTCTGTTTTCCTCGGCCCAGACAACCCGGCCCTGCCAGGTTCCGTTCTGTTGGTGATCAAGTTTGACAATAAAGGTGTTTTTGTTTTGGTTTTTTTCTTCTGAATTTTTCATGGCATCTAACTCGTTATGCCATTAATTC
>JAEEGF011013496.1_pt1 | contig 23703 bp, 19 predicted proteins | sample 9134171 | NCBI WGS metagenome assembly JAEEGF01 (sample SAMN16246542, study PRJNA631951) | gut metagenome | biome: gut microbiome; feature: rumen; material: AP-attached | host: Bos | place: Iran: Karaj | collected 2018-10
GACTTTGATGCCTTCTATCAGCTTATGCTGGACGAGAAGATAGCTGGTATCATACATTTGGCAGCAGAGTCACCCGTTGACCGTTCCATCAAGGATCCCTTTACCTTTGCCCGTACCAATGTGATGGGTACACTCAGCCTTCTCCAGGCTGCAAAGCTTTATTGGGAGTCGTTGCCAGAGAAGTACGAGGGCAAACGTTTCTATCATATCTCTACGGACGAGGTTTATGGCGCTCTCGAGATGACAAATCCAGAGGGAATAGAACCTCCTTTCACCACTAAGGCCTCTTCTGGCGAGCATCATCTGGCATACGGAAAGGATTTCTTCTATGAGACCACCAAGTATAATCCTCACTCTCCCTATTCAGCATCCAAGGCCAGCTCAGACCATTTCGTCCGTGCTTTCCACGATACCTATGGTATGCCCACTATTGTTACCAACTGCAGTAACAACTACGGCCCTTACCAGTTCCCCGAGAAGCTGATCCCCCTTTTCATCAACAATATCCGCCATCGCAAGCCGCTTCCCGTCTATGGTAAGGGCGAGAATGTGCGCGACTGGCTTTATGTCGTAGATCATGCCCGTGCCATCGATACCATCTTCCATAATGGAAAGATTGCCGAGACATATAATATCGGAGGTTTCAACGAGTGGAAGAACATTGATATCATCAGGACCGTCATCGCTACGGTTGACCGTCTGCTTGGCCGCCCGGAGGGAGCCGACCTGGACCTCATCACCTACGTCACAGACCGTCTGGGTCATGATGCCCGCTATGCCATAGATTCCACCAAACTGCAGAAGGAACTGGGATGGGAGCCCTCTCTGCAGTTCGAGGAGGGCATAGAGAAGACCGTTAAGTGGTACCTCGATAACGAGGAATGGCTGGATAACGTCACCTCCGGCGACTATCAGTCATATTACGAGAATATGTATAAAGGACGTTGACAGCGCGTATGAATATTCTTGTTACAGGTGCAAATGGGCAGTTGGGCAACGAGATGCGAATCGTAGCCGGGGATTCTGCTGACAGCTACTTTTTTACCGATGTATGCGATGCCAGTCAGGAGTCGCTGGCCATGCTTCATCAGTTGGCAGGCGATGATGTCTGCACAGAGACATCCCGGCTCGATATAACTGACCTTGCTGCCATCCGTTCCTTTGTGGCTCGGCATCAGATTCAGGTTGTGATAAACTGTGCCGCCTATACCAATGTGGATGCTGCCGAGCAGAATCAGGATCTGGCTATGTTGCTTAATGCCAAGGCACCTGAGAATCTGGCCCTTGCCATGAAGGAGGTCGGCGGTCTGCTGGTTCATATCTCTACGGATTATGTCTTTGGCAAGGAACCCTACAATATCCCCTGCCGGGAGGACCAGCAAGGTACTCCCACAGGTGTGTATGGCTATACCAAGCTTTGTGGCGAGCAGAACATTCAGGCTGCAGGCTGCCAATACATCATTATCCGTACGGCATGGCTGTATAGCGAGTTCGGCAAGAACTTCTGCAAGACAATGCTGCAGCTTACCGCCAGCAAGACTCAGCTTAAGGTTGTCTTCGACCAGGCGGGCACTCCCACTTATGCCTACGACCTTGCCCAAGCAATAATGGTAATACTCGAGGATTACAAGAATTCGCTAACCGCTAACCCTTCACCGCTAACCTATTCCCATTCGGGAATATACCATTTCTCGAACGAGGGTGTTTGCAGCTGGTATGACTTTACCAGGCATATTCAGGAATATGCGGGGCAAAAGGCATGCGATGTGCAGCCTTGTCACTCAGATGAGTTCCCCAGTCCCGTAATCCGCCCGTCGTACAGCGTTTTGGACAAGACTAAGATTAAGCAGACCTTCTCTGTTGTCATTCCCTACTGGACGGACAGCCTGAGACGGTGCATTGTCAATCTCAAGTCGTGAAGATGTTGTCTGTTATCTGAAAAAGTTGTACCTTTGCGCCATTGAAATCAAAAAGAAACGGCACCACAGATGAAGAAGGCTATTTACTTACACGGATTTGCATCGGCAGGCAGTACCGGCACCGCCACTACAATGCGTAATCTGCTGTATGGGCGTGATGTAACGGTGCTCAGTCCGGATATACCCGTTTCTCCGCTTGAGGCACAGCAGATGCTTCCCGCCTTTGTTCAGTCCGAGCAGCCGGATATCATTGTGGCCACCAGCATGGGAGCCATGTTTGCTGAGCAGCTAAGGGGCTTTCCCCGCATCCTGGTCAATCCGTCCTTCCACATGGCCCGTCTGCTGACGTTCCGTGGTATGGGACGACGACAGTTCCGGAACAAGAGGCAGGACGGCGCTACGGATTTCAAGGTGGATAAGCCTCTTATCAGCGAGTTTCAGCAGGTTGAGAAGTCTTCCTTTAAAGATATCACGCCGCAGGAGAAAGCATTGGTGTGGGGACTCTTCGGCACGCAGGACAAACTGGTGAACTGCCAGGCGGATTTCCGCAAGCACTATGGCGCGGAGCAGATGAGGCTCTTCGAGGGCGAGCATTTCCTGAATGATAAGGTACTCTCCCATGTGGTCCTGCCCCTGGTGGAGCAGATACTGCAGTTGTCGCCTCAGAAGTAAAGAATAATGCATATATAATAAATAAGGTATAAAGTAATATGTTTGAGAATTTAAGTGAGAGACTGGAAAGGTCCTTTAAGATACTGAAGGGTGAGGGCAAGATTACCGAGATCAACGTTGCCGAAACGCTGAAGGATGTGCGTCGTGCCCTGTTGGATGCCGATGTCAACTATAAGGTTGCCAAGAATTTTACCGATACCGTCAAGCAGAAAGCCCTGGGCCAGAATGTGCTTACCGCCGTTAAGCCACAGCAGCTGATGGTCAAGATTGTGCATGACGAGTTGGCATCCCTGATGGGAGGCGAGACTACCGACATGCAGCTGAAGGGTCATCCCGCCATCATCCTGATGGCCGGTCTGAATGGTGCCGGTAAGACCACCATGAGTGGTAAGCTGGCCAAAATGCTCAAGGAGAAGCGCCACATGAATCCCCTTCTGGCAGCCTGCGATACCTTCCGTCCCGCCGCCATGGAGCAGTTGCGTGTCCTGGGTGAGCAGGTGGGTGTTCCCGTCTATATGGAAGAGGGGGCTACCGATCCTGTCAGCGTAGCTAAGAATGCTATCCAGCAGGCTAAGGCCAAGGCTCATGATGTACTGATTGTGGATACCGCCGGACGTCAGGCCATTGACGAGGAGCTTATGCAGCAGATTCAGGACATCCGTGATGCTGTTCAGCCGGATGAAATACTTTTCGTGGTGGATGCCATGACCGGTCAGGATGCCGTCAATACGGCTAAGGAGTTCAATGACCGCCTTGACTATACCGGTGTAATCCTTACCAAACTGGATGGTGATACCCGTGGAGGTGCGGCCCTCAGTATCCGTACCGTGGTTGACAAGCCCATTAAGTTTGTGGGTACAGGTGAGAAGATGGAGGCCATCGACGCCTTCCACCCCAGCCGTATGGCCGACCGTATTTTAGGTATGGGTGATATCGTCTCTCTTGTAGAGCGTGCTCAGGAGCAGTATGACGAGGAGGAGGCACGCCGCCTGCAGAAGAAGATTCAGAAGAACCAGTTCGACTTCAATGACTTCTATTCTCAGATTCAGCAGATCAAGAAGATGGGTAACCTGAAGGACCTTGCCAGTATGATTCCCGGAGTGGGTAAGGCCCTTAAGGATGTGGATATAGATGACAACGCCTTTAAGAATATCGAGGCCATCATCCTCTCTATGACTCCCAAGGAGCGTACCAATCCTGAATGCCTGAATACCAGTCGCCGTATGCGTCTGGCAAAGGGCTCCGGTACCAATATCCAGGAGGTGAACAGGCTTATCAAGCAGTTTGACCAGACCCGCAAGATGATGAAGCTGGTTACCAACAACAGTAAGATGGCTCAGATGGCCAAGATGATGAAGGGCAAGATGCCCTCGTTGCCGGGCTCCGCTAACCGCTAACCGAAAATACGAACGAAACAATGGAACTTATTGACGGAAAGGCAACGGCTGCCACAATAAAAGCCGAGATAAAAGAGAAAGTAGAAGCTATCGTAGCTGCCGGAGGCAAACGTCCCCACCTGGCTGCCATTCTGGTAGGCCATGACGGAGGTAGTGAGACCTATGTCAAGAACAAGGTACTTGCCTGCGAAGCTTGTGGCTTTAAGAGCACCCTGCTGCGTTTCGAGGATGATATTACCGAGGCAGAGCTTCTTGCTCAGGTACAGCAGCTTAATGAGGATGCTGATGTAGATGGCTTCATTGTTCAGTTGCCTTTGCCCAAGCATATTGATGAGCAGAAGGTTATCGAGGCTATTGACTACCGCAAGGATGTGGACGGTTTCCATCCCATCAATGTGGGACGTGTGGCTATCGGTCTTCCCGCCTTCATCTCCGCTACCCCCAAGGGTATTCTGGAACTCCTGCGCCGTTATAACGTAGAGACCAGCGGCAAGAAGTGCGTCATCTTAGGCCGTTCCAATATCGTAGGCAAGCCCATGTCCCAGCTAATGATGCAGAAGGGAGTGGATGCTACGGTAACCGTCTGTCACAGCCGTTCCAAGACACTTAAGGAAGAGTGCCTGCAGGCCGATATCATCATTGCCGCCATCGGAAAGCCCGGCTTTGTGACCGCTGATATGGTCAAGCCCGGAGCTACCATCATAGATGTCGGCACCACCCGTGTTCCCGATGCCACCCGTAAGAGCGGATTCCGCCTGAGCGGTGATGTTGACTTCGAGAATGTGGCTCCCCTCTGTTCCTATATCACTCCCGTTCCCGGTGGAGTAGGGCCCATGACCATCTGTATGCTGATGCAGAACACCCTCGCCGCCGGAGAAAAGTTGTATTATTGATAAAAAAGGTCGCCAATCATTTGGCAATATCAAAATATTGTAGTACCTTTGCACTCGCAATTGAGAAAGACATCTCTTTTGAGCTCTATTAGATGGTGACTATAGTTCAGTTGGTTAGAGCGTCAGATTGTGGTTCTGAATGTCGTGGGTTCGAGTCCCACTAGTCACCCGGAAAGCCTTGGCAAACTGCCAAGGCTTTTTTCGTTCTTTATTCTCCTATGGCGTCCCGCCAAGAGATCTTATGAATAATCTTGATTTTATTTTTCACGCAGAGAAGTTTCTCCTCTCACTCAATCGCAGTCTTCTGCGTGAGGCTTAAAATTGGGCCAGATTATTTACAAGATCTCTTGCCCGTCAGGGCATAGGAGGAACAGTGCGAGGCCCGTAGGACCTACGTTAATACTGTAATATGGGCAAACAAAACATCCTGAGCCCCCCAATAAAACATCTTAATACGCTTTCCAAAATTATTATCAAGGCTTGAAAATATATAACCAAGGCTTGAAAATATATTTTCAAGCCGTGAAAATAGTTATAATGCGCGTATTGGCATGTTTTTTTAGGGGGTGGAGAACTTTTTGTACCTCGTATTAACACTTTTAGTTCAGTTATTTATACTCAGAGTTGACAATAAGTGTTATATTGCAGAAGACTCATGCCTCACCTCGCAGACCTATGAATCCGCAGATACTTAATAAAAAAAACACCCTTTTTCTTTGTGCGTGTTAGAATAATCGTTAGTTTTGTTCAAAATTTTAGCCTAAATTCATCAAATACCAGAACCTGCGCCACAGTTTTTCGTACCTTGCGACTATCTTTGCAAAAAAACAAGGAAATATGGACAACGATAGAGGACAAACATTAATAAACAAGTACGTTTGGGTAATAGAAATCATCTATCGCAAACGGAAGATTTCATTCAAGGAATTGAATGAACTGTGGCTTCGCGATGACATCAGTAGAGGTGTAGAACTCTCTAAGCGTACATTTGATCATTGGAAGGTTGCTATTCTGGATATGTTCGGAATAGTTATTGAAAACGAGAATCGTGGCGAGTACCGTTATTATATAGTGAACAGGGAGGACATCAATAAGAATGGTCTCCGCTCCTGGTTATACAATACATTCTGTGTTAGTAACGCATTGATAAACAGCAAGAGCATCAAAGACCGGATTCTACTTGAATATGTTCCTTCTGGACAAAAATACCTTCAGTCCATTATAAAAGCAATGAAGGAGAACCGCGTGCTCAACATTACCTACCACGACTACAACAAGGACGTAGATAATAGTTTTGATGTTCATCCCTACTGCGTGAAATTATTCCGCCAACGTTGGTACTTGGTAGCTCGCCGAACCGATATTTTTTGTTATAAAAAGCCTTTTATCTATCAGCTAGACTGCATGAAGGATCTTAAATCAAAAGACGAAACCTATGAGATGCCAAAGAACTGGAGTGCAGAAGATTATTTTGATGGATGTTTCGGAGTCAATGCCGACCAACGAATAAACAAACAATCTGTCAAGTTGAAAGTGACTGCAGGGCTAGCTAATAATATCCGCGATTTGCCGATACATGAGTCGCAGGTGGAGATTGAATGTAACGAGGAATACAGTATTTTTTCTTATTATCTACGCCCAGAGTTCAATTTCCAACAGGAGATACTTTGGAATGGAGAGGACATAGAAGTATTGGAACCTCTTTGGCTCCGTAGTGAGATTGCTGGAAAGATTAAAAGAATGTGGAATAAATATAAAGAGGACAATATATATATGCCTAAGAGAGTGCAGAGAAAAACTCGTGTCAACTCTGTAAATCGGAAAAATATTCCAGCAGGACTCAAAGATTTTGCAGCAATTGATTTCGAAACAGCTAACTACGACCGTAGCAGTGTTTGTTCCGTAGCTATTGTCATAGTGCGAGACGGTGAGATTGTTGATTCGTTCTACTCACTTATTCGCCCAGAGCCAAACTATTTCAATAACATCTGCAGCTTTATTTATGGTATATGTCAACAAGATACGGACAACGCCCCTATCTTCCCCAAAGTGTGGGCACAAGTCGAGCCATTGATTGAAGGATTGCCACTTGTTGCTTATAACAAAACTTTTCACGAAGGCTGCTTGAAAGCAGTATTCCGCGTCTATCAGATGGACTATCCTAATTATGAGTTTTATGATATCCTCGTAGGCTCGAAACAAAAATTCCCAGAGTTACCTAACCACCGGCTTTCTACTGTTGCTGCTGCCTGTGGTTGTCAATCTGAAAACTACAAAAATGCGTTGTCATATGCAGAAACATGTGCGTGGATAGCAAAAAAGATATTTGAATGACATTTGATGCGATGACAGCCAAACGCTGAAGGAATATTCTTAGAATTAAAAGAGAAAGGATTATGAGAAAAAGCCAAAGAAAAAAGTCTGATGAAGAACTTGCAGAGATTGCTTCGCACTATACAGTGCTAAAGGAGTTTCGGAAAAAAGAACATGCTGCTTATATAGCCATCTGTAAGCGTGGTCTTCATCATCTGTGTTCTAAAATGGAACGTGGTTATGAGAATCCATCGGACGAGAAATTGGAGAAAATAGCCTCACAATACGATGTTTTGAAAGAATTTATGGAGAAAGAATATCGGATTTATAAAATAATCAAAAGACGCGGGTTATATGAAAAACTCTGTGGGCGCATGAAACTTGGACATGCGAGAAAAAGAACAGATGAGGAACTTGCTGCTGTAGTTTCAAGGTATGATGATCTTGTGGAATTTAAGGAGAAAGAACCCCACATATATAGTGTGATATACAATCGCGGTCTATACAACAAGTTGTGCGCTCGAATGAAACGCGGGAAAATAAATAGGTATTCCGACGAAGAACTTGCAGAGATTGCATCTGGATATAATTCCATGAAGAATTTTTATAGTGAAAGGAAAGGTGCATTCCTCGCTATATGCCGTCGCGGATTAGTTGCGAAGTTGTGCGGCAACATGGAGAGGCAAGGCAGCCTTTTCAAACGAAAAATATATGTGTTTACGTTTTCTGACGGTTATGCATATGTTGGGCTGGCAAAGGATCCAAAAGGGAGGTATAAGGAACATACAACTCCGCAGAAAAAGTTCTCTCCTGTTTTCAAACATATCCAAGAAACGGATGCCACCTTTGAGTTTGCCCTGCTGACGGAATGGCTCGACAAAGACGTTGCCGCAAAGGTAGAAGATGACTATATCGAGAAATACAAGGCCGATGGTTGGAAGATGTTGAATACGGCAAGAGGGGGCGGACTTGGCTCGCTTACTCGATTTTATACTGATAAGCGCATCCGTCAAGAGGTTGAGAAGTATGAGTATTTCGAGGATTTCAAGGATGGTTCGCCTGGTTTTTATAGATATATCAGGATCCATCATCTGAAAGATAAATACTGCGCCAACATGAAACACAGGAAGATGACGGACACAGACAGGATGGCCATTATAGCCTGTTGCAAGAGTAGCGGAGAACTCTGGAAGAAAAACAAGACCGTCTATAAGTGGCTCCACAAGCACCACCGCCTCTTTGAATTTTTTCCAAGGGAACAGAGATACCTGACCGATGATGAACGCATGGCTATTATCAATAGCTGTAAAACCCGCTCAGAGTTAAGGAAGAAAAGTCCGCGAGAATATAAATGGCTTCTAAGACATCATAGACTCGATGATTTTTTTCCTAAGTAACATTTTATCTTTCATAAAAATGAAGCCCTATAAGTTTTTTAATTCAACATATATGGATCACTATTTAGATTTATTGGATAGAGTGATTGGAGATGCCAAGACTCTCAGCAGAACGGAGTTTGAAAACAAGTACAAAGGAAAGGTTATACCTATTATCCTAAACGCTCCTTGTGTTTTCAATGACTCAACGTACCTTTTTCGTGGCCGACTTGCAAAGGACGTCGACATGAAAGAGGATATGTCAAGTCCTGCAACCTTTTCCTATGTCCCCCTATTCTTGAACAAAATCGGAAAACCCAAAATGGGGAGGGCAAACTATGAAGGTCAGTCTATCTTCTATGCATCAGAACATATGAAGACCAACTTCAAGGAAATAAGTAAAGAGAGTAACATCGACGATGAGGCATATATGGCGAAATGGCGAATCAAACCCAACTCGAACATGCATCTGTATCGCACAACACCAGCATGGGGGATAAGTACAACAAATGATGCTCATAGCACTTTTACGATAACAGATCCATGCATCGTAAATGGTGAGTTGGGGCTGTATTTGAAGCGGTTGGGTTATATAATGATGTCAGACGAGGAGGTCGGGAAATATCTTGGCTCTTCGTTTATTGCTAATTGTATATATTCAATCAATGTTCCTGCCAAAGAAGATGCAGGAAACGATACTGGATTCCACTATGATGGCATCGCATACCCAAGTGTTGCTGCAGGCGGCACGGAGGAAGTAAACATCGCTCTAAAACCTGAATTTGTTGACAAACATCTCGAATTGGAATGTGTCATCAAAGGGCGATTGGCACCAGATATGCGGTCAGTGAAATATGAGAAGATAGGAATCAATGAGGGAGGTAGAATCGTTTGGTATTCATCCTTTATTGATGAAAGTTCCATAATTGACGTTGTGCCGACGTATTTCGACACGACAGGATGCTGTGTTGATCTGGCTGGCGGAACAATTCTTGATGCAGATGACAAGGTGGTAAGTTCAGAGATGGTGCCGTTTACACAGGCCCTCAATTTTCATCGCGACGAGCTGTTTAACGGATTAGCAGAATTTATGAACACCCAGGTTAAGGAGAACCAAATAGACAATATTGCTGCATTAGATAAGACTGTCCGCATTGGTGTCATAAGAGAATTTTCTGGCTGGAAGTTAGTTAATGGCGACCAAACCATTTTACTGAGTAGGGTCTTATTCTCCATCACCTTGAAGAACCAACTAAGAAAACTCACACTAGAGGAGGTAAGGTGATTATTGCATTATGATTGCCGATTTTCGATTTATTTGCATGAAGCAATCAATTAATAAAAATAGGTATGAGGCTTTGGACGATACAAGGAATTGAAATCTATGAGCAGTTGCAACGTGATGGCGTGGCATACTGCACCAAGCCAGCATGGGGTGATTATGAGAAGTTTATGAAAGCTTACCTGTGGAAGGCTGACGAGATGAGACAACGTATAGGTGAACCACCAATATAAGAAATCAGATATCCAATGTGTGCCTGATATCAATATGGCTCTTAAAAAAAGTAAGGTGGTAAAATGTATTTGTAAATAATGCGAGTAGGTATATTCAAAAGTGTGAAGGCTGCAAAGCTTCAAGAGACAGAGTTGGACAGGATTGTATATATGATGCAATTCAGTCAGGAAATTTGTAACAGAACACAGATATACAGACAGTATTTGGAGTGGCATGAGATGAAGAAAGGCAAGAAAAACATCGTGAGGAAATTGAAGGAAATGAAGATCACATGTTTTCCAGCATTTGCTCCATGTGTCATTCTATATGGCGGTAAAAGCCGGGAGAATGTCGTTGGACTGACGATTTGTGCTATCTGGATATTGACCACATCAAGGAAGCAAAACAAATCAGAGAGGCAATGAATATACTACGCGAAGACCCATACGTGGTGATGGCTTCAAAGTCTTTATCAAATGAGGACTGCATATCTTGATACGCTATAATCTGAAAGATATGGAGAAACCACCGCAGCGCGTGACAATGAGCCCTGATGAGATGCAGGATGTCTATGCCATGGTTCATAGTTACTTCGCAATAAAATACCGGCAGAAATTAAGATTAATGCCAGACCCTCAGGCCGGACACATGGAGCATCTGTACATCGTGTCATACGCCCCTGAACTATATTATAATCCCAATGCGGAGGCTATGATGACCGACCTTTGTAGTATGGAAGCTCTTTTAGAGCAGAATCAAAATGAGAAGGACCTTCGTAAGGAAGAGGTGAAGCAAGTAAGAGAGTTGATAGTAAAGACAAATGAGCTATTGGATGAAGCTGATGAGAAACTGGAAAGAAGAATACAGCAGGGGAGAGCGATTGGTATTCTGGTAGACCGGATTCATTATAGTATGATGACTCTGTGCGGTATACAAACGTTGATACTGTGTTTGGGCACTTTAGAGGTAAAGGCATTGATACACTTCTGGTTGAATGTGTAGATAGTACTTCTTGGAGATTGTATAGCCCGAGTTGTAAGTTGGCAGCATTAGATGTTAAATATGCTTGGGGGCTTTATATTGTGGATGAAGGTGATTTGGATGGTAACGGGACAGATGAAATAGGTATAAGGCGAGAGCAGGAAATGGGGAACTGGCAAGACTATAATGTATTCACATACCATCATGGTAAATGGTGCTATTTAATGCCGTCAACCATTCTTTTTAATCCGCATTTCTATGGTGATTTAAATCATGGTCAGGATGCCGTAAAGCCTGCCAAGAAAAAAGGACATGTACAAGTTTGTTATAGTCTGGGTGGCGATGACATTATCATTAAAGATACCATTGTGAAGATTAAGCCTATCCCTGTTGATGAGTGTGATGGTGTTCCTATTATGGAACTCTATCAGGAATCAGAAGATGCGGAAGAAGAAAATGCCACAGAAACGACAGCGGAGGTTAATGAGAAGGCTGGGAGGAACCTTGTTAAATATAAAAATGATGTCGAAAAAGAGTTTCAGAAACTCATCGGATTGTCCCCAGAGAATAAAGACCTCTTCCTGAAGGAAAAGAAACTTTGGGAGAAATATTATGAAGCTGTCAAAACTGTTGCACGCATTGAAGACAACGAAGGTAGTTATTTACTCTTTTATTATGCTGTTCTTGAACAGGCCATTCGCCTAAGACATGAATCTATATATAATCTCTTGCAGAATCTTCAGGGAAAGCGTTATAAGTTTTCCAAAACGCGGTTCACGAAGAAAATGATAGAAGAGTCTTACAAATCATTTCGGGAATCTATTTCTGAGGCTAATGAACTATATCATCCATACGATTCCACTTTTATGTCTGGACTTAAAGAAAGTTTGAAAGAAGAAGAAAAATGTTGGAATGAATGGATAGTTTACCGTTCTGTGGTTTCATCCAAATTACCTGATAACATACGTTCTGTATATGATGAATGTACAAATCTCACTATTAGAGAAAAGATACGTCAGGTGAAGAATCAGAACCAAGCGCTTGGCGTAACAGGAAAAGAACCTTGGAATTGTATCCTACCAAAAGACTGCTCAGACAAAGCTTTATTGGAGTATCCTGGTTTCGATAAAGTATGGGCAAAACATTGTAAGGATTTAGATTGGTATCCAACGTTCAAATGAACACTGAATACGGATAGTTTGGAGGCTGAATTCCAAGTAAACAGAAGTGTTGAGTAAAATGGTGTGGATAATAATTGCAGTAATAGTGGTGTTCCTTTTTGCTCGCGCACTGAATAATGCGGTGAAGAAGGGGAGATGTCTGATGGCTGATGTAAGAAGTAAGAAGGTGAGTTTAGTTCAATAAAAATAAAAATGTACATAAAAAAGTACACTTTATGCTTGGCGCTTTCATATTAAAGTCGTACTTTTGCAGCAGGACAACATAACATCATTTAATTATGACAGCAATTACATTCTCAGATTTCAGAAAGAACATGGCCAGTTCGTTCGACCTTGTTGATGCTGGCGAGCATGTGTTCATCAACAGAGGGAGTAAGAAGATGTATGCCATCATCCCTGTCGAAGATGACGACCTGACGATTACCCCTGCTATGGCTGCTAAGATAGAGAAAGCCAGGAAAGAATATAAGGAGGGGAAAGGTGTGTCACTGAAGACTCACGAAGATATTGACAAGTATTTCGAATCGCTGTAACATGTACGAGGTTAAGGTTTTACCAGAAGCAGAGAAAGTAATCAAGAAGTGGAAGAAATCAAACCCACAGCTATTTAAAAAGTACCAGAAGATTTTTCATGAGTTAGCAGACCATCCACGTACGGGTATTGGTCATCCTGAGGCACTTAAGGGCGGAAATGACGTAACTTATTCGCGCCATATTACGGCTCACGATCGTATTATCTATGATATTTACGACGATAAGCTGGTTGTGTTAGTAATTGATACAGAGGGCCATTATAGTGACAAGTAGGGGCTTAATAAGATGTAAAATGCATGAAGGCTGAATACGGATAGTTTGCCCGAAGAATACTCCTCGAATTTCTCGAAAATGCGATGAGTTTGGAGGCTGAATTCTTTTTAGCTTGTTTTTGAGCAAAAAACAACTTGATTTTGGTTAAGAATCAACTTGAATAATATATTTTGTAAGTTGAATTATCCCTTTATTTTAATATTTGTGGGTGTAATAATGGAAATAATTCGGGAATTATTCCCGTATAATGGGAATTATTCCTTATCTTTGCATCATTATGGCAACAAAAAATGAAAATCTAAGACCTTTTATGGCTGTTCATCCAGGAATGATGATAAAGCCTGAACTTGAAGAGCGTGGCATTAGTCAGAAAGAATTTTCTAAGATGCTGGGTATTCAGGCATCTCATTTGAGCGAGGTACTTAATGGTAAGCGTTCACTTTCTGCAGAACTTGCCCTGAAGATTGAGAATGCCATTGGTATTCCAGCAAAGATTCTTGTATCAGCTCAGGCTCAGTATGACCTTGAGGCAACAAACACAGAAACGACGGATAATCAACACGAAACGGTTTCTGTAACCATTCCCGTTCGTGACCGTAATCTGCTGCGCGAGATTGTGCACCGGTTCGGGTGGGCTTGTATGCTCTAAAAGCCTGTGTAGATGCCCCCGCTGTACAAAACATTGGGGTAATGGGCAGAAGCCCACAAAGCCTAACCAACCCATTAACCCCATTAAATGACGACTGCCCGAGCGAATCTGTAAGTGAAGAAGTGAAGATTGAATATAATTAATCCTTACGGGTTTAGGGGTTCATGGGTGTCATGGGCACTTTCTTGTTTAAATTGGCGATAAAGTTTTGCTACTTACATTATTATATATATCTTTGTGGCAGAATTAAACTGTTAATACGCATGAAATACGCTAAAATCTTTTTTACATTATTCTTTACATTGTGTGTGGGTATGGTCTGTGCCGCTGACCTGAGCAACGCTAAGTGGTACACCATAAAAGTGGGCAATGGGGGCTTCCTGAGCACGGCCTCTGGCTATATGAGCGGTGGATACCTGACGCTGACTAACACTACACAGGATGTAAGTGATAACGGCCTGTGGACTTACATAGGCAATAATACTGACGGCTATTGTTTCTATAACAAGGCCAAGGGTGCCGGCTATGTATTGGGAATGACCGGATCTGAGGCGCAGGGACGTGCCCACATGGTGGCCGAAGGCAATACCGCTGAGAATACCAGGTTTGATATGGGCACGAACGGCACGGGATTCTGGATTAAGGATCACGGATCGGCCAATAAGTACTGGAACAAGCGTGGCGACTTCCTGGCGTACTGGGACAGTTCGGCCGGCAGTAGCGATGCGGGTTCCCGCTTTATTCTTACAATCCAGAGTATCCCGGATGAGTTCTTCAGCACCGAGGGGGAGGAGGGTAACTATTACTTTATTACCTTTGGCAACTCTAATCTGGTGCTTCAGGATATGGGGGACGCTAGGAATATTACTACACAGAGCCGCAGGTATGGTGAACCGACGCAATTGTGGAAACTGGTGGGAAACGCTGGTAGCTTCCAGTTGGTGAACAAGGGGCCGGGCCGGATGGCATACTATGACGGGAGTCGTGTGAAGACGCGTACCAGTGCTGATTCCAATGGCTTTGCCATAATGAAGACTGCCAATACCAACTATGCGGGAATGTATGAGATATCCTGGGTAGGAGCAGGTGCGCAGGCCAACAGGTTCTTTAACCAGTGGAGCGGAACGGGCGTTGGTAAGGAGATAGGTCTGTGGGCTGCCGGAGACGGTAACAATCCGCTTTACCTGGTTGCCGAGGCTGATGTGCAGCCAACAGAGTTCTGTGTGGGACAGAAGGGTTCCAGACCTGCTGACATCCATGATTTCTCCCTATGGTATGACACGCCCGCTACAGCTACGGGTGTCAGTGATACGTGGATGGAATATGCCCTTCCGATGGGTAACGGTCAGATTGGCGCTACCATACGGGGCGGGGTGATGACGGATGATATCCAGTTCAACGAGAAGACGCTGTGGAGCGGTTACACTACCAATGGCAGTTCGGTAGGGCAGGGGTACTTCCAGAACTTCGGCTCTATCCTGGTGAAGGACAAGAGCGGAACCTTCTCGGCAGTGGCATCCGACAATAAGCCCGTTGAGAACTATAACCGTTACCTGGACATCATAGACGGTGTGGCCGGGGTCAACTTCCAGTCGCCCGACCATCAGACTGTATATCGCCGCCGTTATTTCGCCTCTGCCACAGACAAGGTGTTTGTGGCCAGATATGAGGCAGACGGTGCTGAGCGTATGACGCTGGGTATCAGTTATGCCCCGGACGGACAGATAAGCGCCAGCAAGGTGACCTATCAGATGGAAGCTGACGGAAAGGCTTATGCCACATTCCGGGGTAAACTGCAGATAGTAAGTTACAATACACGCTTTAAGGTGGAGAGTGACGGTGCGGTGAGCACAAATGCGGAAGGGGTGAGTGTAAGTGGTGCCACATGGGTGAACATTATTATGGCGGCCGCTACGGATTACAATGCCAGCAAGGCTGGATGCGTGAGCGGTGTATCGGCTGCATCATTGGCATCGAACGTCGCTAACCGTATCAACAAGGCTTACGACAAGGGATATGATGAATTGCTTGCCAGTCACACGGCTGCCCACAGTGCCCTGATGAACCGTGTGGACCTGCAGTTGGGCGGTTCATCCGCATTGACGACTGAGGAGCTTATCAGGTTCTACAACGCTTCGGAGCAGAACAAGTCAAGCAGCGACGGCCTCTTCCTGGAGGCGCTCTACTTCCAGTACGGACGTTACTTTACCATAGGTGCCAACCTGGATACCGGCATTCATGCGCCCTCTAATCTGCAGGGCATCTGGAATGACCGCAGCAACACCTCATTCTGGCATTGCGATGTACACGCTGATATCAATGTGCAGATGAACTACTGGCCGGCTGATCCTACCAATCTATCGGAGATGCACCTGCCTTTCCTGAATCATATCCTGGATTTGGGGGCTCCTAACAGCAATTCCCCCTGGTATCAGCTGGCTTCCAAGGTCAAGAGCGGTGCCAAGGGTTGGATGGTTGCCGTTGAGAATAACATCTTCGGCGGAACTTCCACCTGGAGTAACGGTTCCATAAAGACCTGCGGAGCCTGGTACTGTACCCATCTGTGGCGTTACTACAGATACACCATGGACCGCGCGTTCCTAAGGAAGGCCCTCCCCGTTATGTACCAGTGCGCTCTTTTTATTAAGTCAATTGCCACGAAGGATAGCAGCGGTCTGTATGAGATTACCGGTGAATGGAGCCCTGAGCACGGCCCCGTGGATGTGACTGCCTTTGCCCAGCAGACAAGCTATGAACTGTTGGACGAGGTGATGAAGGGGCATGCCGAACTGGGCAGCAACTCGCCCCTGACAGCAGCTCAGATAGAAGCCATCCAGGACTTGTATGATAACTTTGACAAAGGCTTATGGACTGAGACTTATAATGGTAAATCCTGCATATCGGAGTGGAAGAACAATGCCCTCTCTGACCCCGGACACCGTCATCTGTCACATCTGATGTGCCTCTACCCGTTCTCACAGGTCAGTGCCTATGACCAGAGTGAAACGGGGAAGAAGCTTTTCCAGGCTGCCTATAACGGACAGATTGCCCGTAACGGAGATGTTACGGGATGGTCCATGGGATGGCAGACGAATACCTACAGCCGTTGCCTGGACGGTGACCGCGCCCGTAAGAACCTCTCATTGGCTCTGCGTCATTCAGGCAGTTATGTGATTGAGATGGGTAATTACGGCGGTTGTTACTATAACCTGTTTGATGCGCATTCGCCCTTCCAGATAGACGGCAACTACGGTTGTACCAGCGGTATTGCCGAGATGCTGCTGCAAAGCTATGACGGGGTTGCCCTGCTGCCTGCCTTACCGACTGCATGGGCAAAAGGCAGTGTCAGCGGTTTGAAGGCGGAAGGAAATTTCCAGGTTGATATGGAGTGGAAGGACGGCAAGCTCTCTTATGCTGGAATCACCAGTTGTGCCGGTGCTCCTCTGATGCTCCGCAATACTGCTGCCATTGATCTCGGCAAGGCTTTCTTCTACCTGAACAGCAGCAGGGTTACGCCTGTTCAGCATCAGGACGGTACCTTCTCTGTGGAAATGAAGAAGGATGACGTGCTGGTTATTTCTCCGCAGAATATTGATGAAGAGATGACGTCCCTGTATCCTGTGCCTGTTTCGCTTCCTTCGGAAGGAGAGTGTGTGTATGATCTGGCCGGGCGCCGCTATGCCAGTGTGTCAGGTCGTTGCGGCATACACGTGGTGAACGGGCAGAAGTGTATGCTGCGGAGGTAAGCCCCCCTTCAGCATAGCTTCCTTCTTACCCTTTCCGTCAGATTCAGCGGGCTCCGCATCGGGGGCTTTGGGGTAGGAGAGGCCGTCTGTCAGTACCTGTATGGCCCGCAGTACGGCAGGATCCTCCTCGTTGATAAACTGCAGATAATCCTGTATGTCACGTGCATTATAGATGATAGCGCCGAAGATGTTCTGCTCAAACAGTGTCTTGCTCTTCTGCAGCATCAGGTTGCGCCGTTTCAGGTCATGTTCCTCGCCGAAACGGGCGAATCGCTCCAGCAGATTCTCCTTACGCAGGAATTTCTCCACGTCTTTCACGTCATTGAATTTGCTCAGTCGCTGACGGTTCTCGTCAGTATAGGCAAAGGCAAACTGCCTGATGAGTCCCGTATAGGCTGCCTCCTTGTAATATGAGGTCATGGCTGATGTGTCCACGGGAATGAAGATGTCAGGCATAATGCCGCCGCCGCCATATACGACGCGGCCTAAGTTGGTGTAGTACTTCTCGCCATCCTGATGAATGCTGTCCTGGTAGAAGAATTCACCCCGTTCGTATCTGGCTATCAGCTCATTGTCGTAATCCTCGCCTTTACCTTTTACATAAGGTTTCTGGATGCAGCGTCCGCTGGGTGTGTAGTATCGTGCTATGGTCAGACGTACCACACTGCCGTCAGAACGGAACTCCATAGGCTGCTGAACCAGTCCCTTGCCGAAGCTGCGGCGTCCTATGATGGTTCCGCGGTCATTGTCCTGAATGGCTCCGGCAAAGATTTCGCTGGCACTGGCACTGATTTCGTCCACCAGGACTACAAGGGGCAGATGCTGGAAGGTTCCCCTGCCGTCAGAGCGGAACTCCTCACGCGGACTCTTTCTGCCCTGCGTATATACCACCAGCTGGTTCTTGTGCAGGAACTCATTGGCCATCTGAATGGCTATGTGCATGTATCCGCCCTGATTGCCCCGAAGGTCGATAATCAGGTTCTTCATCCCTTTTATGTTCAGGTCAGCCAACGCTACCAGCATCTCGGCGTAAGTCTGTTCTCCGAAATCCTTGACCCTGATGTAGCCTGTCTTGTCATTAATCATATATGAGGCGTCCACGCTGACCACGGGAATATCACCGCGCTTGACGGTGAAGTAGATGATATCCTTGGAGCCGTGACGCTTCACACCTAATTTTACCTTGGTGCCTTTCTCGCCCTTCAGGTATTTCATCACCTGGACAGACTCCATTCCCACCAGCGAGGTCTTGTCAGCCGTAATAATGCGGTCGCCTGCCAGGATGCCCACCTTCTCGGCCGGACCTCCGTGAATAACTGACATTACATTAACGGTATCCCTCTCCATGGTAAAGCTCACGCCGATACCGCTGAAGCTGCCTTTCAGTTTCTCAGCGGCTTCCTGTGCGTTGCCGGCACTTATATAGGTACTGTGAGGGTCCAGTTCCATCAGTATCTGCGGGATGGCATCCTCTACCAGCGAGGTCATATCCACGGTATCCACATAGTTGTTGTCTATCAGCTGCAACAGATAGTTCAGTTTGTTGCTGCCTGTGTTGATGATATTCAGGCGATTGCCGGAATAATGGCTGGCGTAGAAGGTGCCGATGATGATTCCGGCTACCATGCTGACGGCCATCAGTAATGGGGTTAGACGATGCTTATTCATATTTATTTATTCTCCTCTTCTTCGATTGGCAGGTTCGTAACTTCAATGCCGGCGCGGCGCAGCAGATCCACTCCGTCCAGGATACGGTATTCACGTGCATAGATAACACGTTTTATACCGGCTTGTATAATCAGCTTGGCGCATTCTATGCAGGGCGAGTCCGTAACGTACAGCGTAGAGCCGTCACTGTTGTTGCCGCTGCGGGCAATCTTGGTGATGGCATTAGCCTCGGCATGCAGGACATAGGGCTTGCTGATGTTGTTCTCGTCTTCGCAAACGTTCTCAAATCCCTGAGGCGTACCATTGTACCCGTCGCTGATAATCATCTTGTCCTTTACCACCAGGGCTCCTACCTGACGCCGTTTACAGTAGCTGTTCTCGCTCCAGATGCTGGCCATACGCAGGTAGCGTACGTCCAGGTTGTGCTGCTTCATATCCGGTAACCCGTTCCGGTGCAGGAGCGCGTCTATGGTAGGCTCTTGTCCCCTGAATCGCTTGTACAGTACGGATGGCGGCTCGGTGCCGCCCTTTGAGAGTACCTCGTCGCGGAAACACTGGGCTGTCTGACGGTCCATGATGCCGTTTTTCCGGAACAGGCTGAAGGCATCGGCATCCAGTACTTCTGCCCATTTGTAACTGTAGTATCCTGCGGAGTAGCCTCCGCTCATGATATGACTGAACTGCACACTCATGCACGTTCCTTCTATGGCAGGCAGCAGTTGGGCACGCCTCCAGGCTTCCTGCTCAAACTGCAGGATGTCCTGCTGAAGCGGCTCTGTGCGGGTATAGTATGCCATATCCAGCAGGCAGAAACTCAACTGTCGTACACAGGCATATCCGCATTGGAAGTTGCGGCTCTTACGTATCCGCTCAATCAGTGCGGTGGGGATAGGCTCGCCCGTCTGGTAATGGAAGGCGAAGGTGTGCAGGAATTCCGGCTCTACGGCGTAGTTCTCCATAAACTGGGAGGGCAGCTCTACAAAATCCCAGAAGACGTTGGTGCCGCTCAGGCTTTGGAAACGTACCTTGGAGAAGATGCCGTGCAGGGCATGTCCGAACTCATGCAGGAAAGTCTCCACCTCGCTTAGGGTAAGCAGCGAGGGACGCTCGGCAGTAGGTTTGGTGAAGTTGGTGACAATACTCACATGCGGACGTACATCCTCCCCCTCATCATCCGTGTACTGTTCCAGATAACTGGTCATCCAGGCACCGCTCTGCTTGCTCTCGCGAGGGAAAAAGTCGGCATATAACACAGCCAGGAAGGAACCGTCGGCATCGAATACCTCGAATGCCTCCACGTCCGGGTGATAGACCTCTATCTCTGTGTTCTTCCTGAATGTGATGCCATATAGTCTGGTGGCCAGTCCGAAGACTCCTTCCCGTACCTTCTCCAGGGGGAAGTAAGGACGTAGCATTTCCGCATCCAGGTTATATCGCTCTAACTTCAGCTTGTGGCTGTAATAGGCCCAGTCCCATGGCATTATGGTAAAGTCCGGCCCTTCTGTCTGACGGGCCTTCAGTTGCAGCTCACGCAATTCCCTGCGGGCTACGGGCATGTAAGCGCTCAGCAACTGGTCTGTCAGCTGGTTTACATGCCGGGTGTCCTGTGCCATACGGCGGGTAAGAACATAGTCGGCATAGGTGCTGTATCCCAGTATCTGGGCTATCTGCTGACGCAGGTTCACGATGCGCTGTACAATCTGCCGGTTGTCAAACTCATCGCCGTGTGCGCAGATTGTCATCTTTCCCATATAGAGCTGACGGCGCAGTTCGCGGTTGTCGGCATAGGTCATGAAGGGCTGATAGCTGGGGAAGTGCAGTGTGATAACCCATCCGGGCAGCTGCTTCTCCTGTGCTGCCTGTGCTGCCGCGTCGATAGCCGTCTGGGGCAGGCCTGACAGTTGTTCCTTATCCGTAAGGTGCAGCCAGAAGGCATTTGTCTGTTTCAACTCATTTTGGCTGAACTGTAGGGTCAGGGTAGAGAGTTCCACCTGCATTTCCGCAAATCGCTCCTTATCTTGCGGGCTTAGGCAGGCACCATGCCTTACGAAGCCCTGATATACATTCTCCAGCAATGTCTGTTCCTCATGCGTCAGTTCACCGTGATGCTCATATACGTACTTCACGCGTTCGAACAGTTTTTCGTTCAGCATGATACGGTTGGCATGCTCTGTCAGCATCGGACTCAGTTTCTGTGCCAGCGCATCCATCTCGTCATTTGTGTTAGCACTTGTCAGATTGAAAAAGATGGTGGTGGCAGTGTCCAACAGTTCGCTCGTCCGGGGCTGTATTGTGTTCTGGAAGGTAGGTTCGTCAGGATTGCTGATGATGGCCCGTATGGCCTCATCCTCCTGTTTCATACCTTCTATGATGGCAGGCTCAAAGTGCTCCAATCTGATTTTGCTGAATGGGGCAGTACTATGTAATGTGCTGAATTTATTTGTTAGCAATGGATTCATATCTTGCTGATTGTAAGTTTTTTATGATTTGTGTATTTTCTTTATATCGGGGATGACGATGAGTGAGCGTTTCAGTTCCATGAGTCCGGCCTTCTCCAGTTGGTTCAGTGCCCTTGAGGTATTCAGCCTCGTCTCGTCTATGTAGTCGGCCAGGTCCGTCATCTTAATCTGAATCTCCACTTGTCCCTCACAGTCCGGGAACAGTTTCATGATGAATTGCAGTATCTTCTCCTTTACTGTCTGGTGTTGCCGGGGGCGTAGCAGCATATCCTTTTTGTGGATGGTAGCCGATAGCAGGTTGAAGTAGTTAATCCGGAAGATGTCTGTCTTCATCAGATGTTGCAGCACATCCATCTTCCTGACTGTAATGACAGATACACCTTCCAGTGGTGTGTATGAGCATCTGAACCGGCAGTCCAGTCCGTACAGGTTATAGGGTTCCAGCAGAGTGGGGGCCTGCAGTACGGATTTGGTATGGAAGCAGCCGTCATCCGAGGTGTACTCCCGCATCATTTTTCCGGTGGTCAGGAATACCAGATGGGTGCAAGGGTCGTTCTGTCGGATCAGCGGCCTTCTCATGGCAGGTACCTCGTTAATCTCCATGCCTGTCATGCTTTCTATGTGAGCCAGTTCTTTTCCGCTAATGCCCTGCAGCAGCGGCAGCTTGGTCAGCAACTCATATTTCTGCGTCAGTGATATCATTTATTGTCTCTCGTCTCATAAAAGTCCGGCGTGTGCCAGGTCCTGAACTCGCCCTCTTCGTCGGCATAGATAAAGTAGGCCTCCAGCTGGGGGTGTTTCTTCAGGAATTCCTGTGACCTCTCCATTCCCATTACCATAAAGGCTGTGGCATAGCCGTCAGCCATGGCGCATGAGGGAGCCTTTACCGTACTGCTCAGGATGTTCTGCTGGGCAGGATAACCGGTCTTGGGGTCTATGGTATGTCCTATTTTACGTCCGTTCTGGATATAGTAGTTACGGTAGTTGCCGCTGGTAGCCAGGGCTACGTTGTGTACTTCTATGATTTCCTGCAGCTCGTTGTCCGTACAGGTGCTGTCATCATTTGGCTTATTGATGCCTATGCGCCAGGCTTCTCCCTTGGGGTTGGTGCCCTGAGCTACTATCTCACCTCCTATCTCCACCATAAAGTTGCTTATGCCCATCTTGCGGAACAGTTCTGCTACGTGATCCACACCGAATCCCTTGGCTATGGCGCTGAAGTCCATTACTATCCTGGGGTCTTCCTTGTAGAACTGGCCGTTCTGGATGGTTATGCGCTGCCATCCTACCAGACTTCTCAGGCTGTCTATCAGGTTGCTGTCAGGAATCTGACGTTTCTTGAACCCGAATCCCCATACATTCACCAGCGGGGCGACTGTGGGATCAAAGGAACCGTCGGTGTCCTCGCTGATGGACTGTGCCAGGTTCCATACGCTGGTAATGAGCGAGTCTGCCTTCATGCTCTCTCCCCTGTTGATACATGAAAGTGTACTGGTGGGGTTGAACATTGACAGTGAGGCGTCCACGCTGTTCAGTCGGGCCAGGATGCTGTCATGCAGATCGTCCCCGTACTGGTATTTGATGTGGTATTCAGTACCGAATATTCTTCCTTCCTCCATCTGGAATGGTGTCTTTTGCCGAATGCCTTGTTCATGTGTGGCTACGAAGACCGTACCCACAATCAGGAGTGCCAGCATGGCAACATGATAGGGGCGGAAACGGTTGTCGTTTTCGGGCGTTGTCTTGGATTGGTTTTCAATTTTCATATAAGGTATTCTTTAAGTATTTTTATTCCGATGCTTATCAGTATGATACCGCCCATCATCTCGCTTCTGAAGTTGATGTGGCGGCCTATGCCTATGCCCAACCACAGACCGGCTGTGCTGAACAGGGTAGAGCAGAACCCAATGACGGCTGCGGCTGCCAGAACATCCTGCAGTCCCACTTGCCGCAGGCAGGCAAAGGATATGCCTACGGCCAGCGCGTCCATGCTGGTGGCAACTGACAGGGTTAATATGTTCAGTGGTTTAAGCATATCCGGTGTTGTGCCGTCTTTATGTCTTATCCCGTCCCACAGCATTTTTGAGCCCAGGTAGAACAGAATGATAACGGCGATGATGTCCAGGTGGCGCAGGTGGTGACTCAGC
>JAEEGF011847602.1_pt1 | contig 23702 bp, 15 predicted proteins | sample 9134171 | NCBI WGS metagenome assembly JAEEGF01 (sample SAMN16246542, study PRJNA631951) | gut metagenome | biome: gut microbiome; feature: rumen; material: AP-attached | host: Bos | place: Iran: Karaj | collected 2018-10
AATGAAGGACTCCAAGCTTACCGAGGACGCCGTTTACAGAGCCTACGGCATATTAAAGAGCGCGAGAATACTCTCGACAAAGGAATTTATGACGCTCATTTCAAGGGTACGCTACGGCGCGGTTTGCGGAATGCTGAAGGTTGACTTAAAGACCATCAACGAGCTTATGGTTTCGCTTCAGCCGGCTACCATCAACGCCTTTGTCGGCAGAACTCTCACCAAGGACGAGAGAGACGTCGAGAGGGCAAATATTGTAAGAGACAGACTGTAAAATTGAATATTACAATTTAATAAGAAAGGACTGATTTTTATGTTCAAATTCACAGGCTTCACCGAAAAGGCAAACGCCGCGCTCAATGCCGCGGTCAAGGCTGCCGAGGAACTGGGACACACCTATATCGGAAGCGAGCACCTGCTTTTAGGTCTTATTGACGATACCTCGACGGTTGCCGGTACAGTCCTTACAGACAAGAAAATAGACTACAAAAACGTTCGCGAGTATATCGCTCAGACCATAGGCACGGGTTATCCCACCAAGCTGGGCGTACGCGAATTCACACCCAGAGCAAAGAGGATTATCGAGACCGCGCTTTCCTTCGCGGTACAGACCAATTACTCGCTGGCGGGCACCGAGCATATACTGCTCGCTATACTCAACGATCCGTCCTGCTACGCTTCCAAAATATTGAAGCAGGCGGGACTTACGGCAGACGAGCTTGCCAAGAACATTTCCGAAAAGCTTATGAACACCCCGTCACAGAGTTCTTCTAAGGGCGGCGAAGCGGACGGCGAAAAGGCGATGCTTGACGAGTTCGGCATTGACCTGACCGAGCAGGCGCGTCTTGGCAAAATCGACCCCGTTATCGGCAGGCAGGAGGAAATCTCAAGAGTTATACAGATTCTTTCAAGACGCACCAAGAACAATCCCTGCCTTATAGGCGAGCCGGGCGTCGGCAAAACCGCCATAGCCGAGGGACTTGCGCTTAAAATCGTTTCGGGCGAGGTACCCGAGCTTCTCAAAAACAAGAGACTTATCTCGCTTGACCTGACCGGAATGGTTGCCGGCACCAAGTACAGAGGCGACTTTGAGGAGAGAATAAAAAAGGTTATCGACGAGGTGAAGAAATCCGACGATATCATTCTCTTTATCGACGAGGTTCACAGCCTTATCGGCGCGGGCTCGGCGGAGGGCGCGGTTGATGCTGCGAATATACTCAAGCCTTCGCTTGCAAGAGGCGAATTACAGGTTATCGGCGCGACAACCATTGACGAGTACCGCAAGCATATTGAAAAGGACGCGGCGCTCGAAAGACGTTTCCAGCCCGTCAAGGTCGGCGAACCGTCTAAGGAAGAGGCCGTCGAGATACTGATGGGACTTCGCGACAGATACGAAGCGCATCACAAACTGAAGATTACCGACGAAGCTATTAAGCAGGCGGTTGAGCTTTCCTCGCGTTATATAGGCGACCGTTATCTTCCCGACAAGGCTATCGACCTTATCGACGAAGCGGCGTCCAAGGTAAGACTTCGCACCTTTACCGCTCCCGACGAGATAACCCAGCTTGAAAAGCGCAAGAAGGAAATCGAGGCCGAAAAGATGTCGGCGGTCAATTCTCAGGACTTTGAGAGCGCCGCTAAGCTTCGTGACGAGGAAAAGGAAATCACCGAAAAGCTCGACACCGAGAAGGAAAAGTGGCAGCAGAAGGCCGATGCCTCCAAGGGCGAGGTTACGGGCGAGGAAATCGCCGAAATCGTGTCCTCGTGGACGGGTATTCCCGTAAAGCAGCTGACCGTTCAGGAGAGCGAGAGACTGCTTAAAATGGAGGAGATACTGCACTCGAGAATAATAGGTCAGGACGAAGCCGTCAAGGCGGTTTCAAGGGCTATACGCAGAAGCCGTACGGGACTTAAGGACCCCAAAAAGCCGATAGGCTCGTTCATATTCCTCGGCCCCACGGGCGTAGGTAAGACCGAGCTGTGCAAGGCGCTTGCAGACGCGCTGTTCGGCGACGAAAACGCCATGATACGACTTGATATGTCCGAATATATGGAGAAGTATTCCGTATCGCGTCTCGTCGGCTCGCCTCCCGGTTACGTCGGCTATGACGAGGGCGGTCAGCTGACCGAGAAAATCCGCTCGAAGCCGTATTCGGTAGTGCTCTTTGACGAGATTGAAAAGGCGCACCCCGACGTGTTCAATATGCTTCTGCAGATACTTGACGATGGCATACTGACGGACTCTCAGGGCAGAAAGGTTGACTTCAAGAACGCGGTTATAATTATGACCTCCAACGTCGGCGCAAGGCTTATCACCGATAAGAAGGGCGCATTCGGCTTTGCCGACGGCGAAAAGGAAAAGGACGTCAGTGCCGAAAAGATAAAGGAAGCGGTTATGGGAGAGCTTAAAAACACCTTCCGTCCCGAATTCCTGAACCGTATCGACGATATAATAGTCTTTGACAGGCTTACAAAGGACGACATCGAAAAAATTGCCGCAAACCTTGTAGGAAACCTTAAAAAGCGTATAGACGAGCTTGGCGTTGATATCGATTTCACCGACGGCGTTATAAAGAAGGTTGCCGAAGCGGGCTTCGACGAGGTCTACGGCGCGCGTCCCTTAAAGAGGGCAATTCAGTCCGAGCTTGAGGACCTTATTTCCGAGAAGATGCTCTCAGGCGAAATCGTAAAGGGTAACAGCTACACCTGCAGGCTCAACGGCGACAAGATAGTTTTCAAGGAAAAGAAAAAGTAATAAACAAAAAAAGCTCCCTGATGAAGGGAGCTTTTTTTGAGTTATGATTGCCCTGCGGGCAAGTTTTGAGTTATGATGCGCTTCGCGCAGTTATGAGTTGAGTTATAATTACTTCTTAACTTTTTGCGAAGCAAAAATCACAACTGATAACTCATAGTTTTTCGCGCAGCGAAAATCATAACTATTTTTATTCTTCGTCGCCGATATTGTCGGTAACGAGTACTTCTTTCTTTCTCATATAGCATGAGAATACGCCGTCAACGAAATCACCCGAGGGCTTCTTTGAAACGAGGCTGATAAGCGGTACTATTACAAGGCCCGCAACCATCGCAAATGCGCCGCAGTTGATGGGCGACTGGAGTATTGTCGGGAAATGCGGTCTTACGAGCATATTTGCAGTCATAAGCACGCTGCCGAAAATGAAGCATACCCAGCAGGAAAGCTTCGTCGTCTTTTTCCAGTACAGCGAGTATAAGAACGGTGCGAGGAACGAGCCCGCAAGCGCGCCCCACGAAACGCCCATAAGCTGAGCGATGAAGTTGGACTTCGTGTTGTACTGGAACAGTGCGATTACCGCCGAAATAACTATGAAGAACACAACGAGTATTCTCATTGAGAGAACCTGCTTTTTCTCTGACATATTCTTGATTATATTGTCCTTGATAAGGTCGAGCGTCAGGGTTGACGACGAAGCGAGAACGAGCGAGGAGAGCGTGCTCATCGAAGCGGAGAGAACGAGTATAACGACAAGTCCGATAAGTATGGGCGACAGGCTCGAAAGCATAGTCGGTATAATCGAGTCGAAGCCATTTGCCGCAACGTCGATCTGAGCCGAGAAGAGTCTGCCGAAGCCGCCTAAGAAGTAGCAGCCGCCCGCAACAACTATAGCGAAGAAGGTCGAAATGATAGTGCCCTTCTTGATATCGCTTTCAGACTTGATGGCGTAGAATTTCTGTACCATCTGCGGAAGTCCCCACGTACCCAGTGAGGTGAGTACTACTACGAAGCCGAGGCTCAGCGCGTCGGGACCGAAGAAGGAATTGAATACGCCGGGAGTTGTCGAAACCTCGGTGTCAACTATCTTTGCAAGGCCGTCAAGCGAGCCCGTGAAGCCGCCGTTGACCTTGAGCACTGCCGCGATAACAACCACGATACCGAAGAGCATTATAATACCCTGAATGAAGTCGTTGATGGCCGTTGCCATGTAGCCGCCTGCAATAACGTAAATGGCCGTAAGTACGCTCATAATGATAATGCAGACCGAGTAGTCGATATTGAACGCCATACCGAAAAGACGGGAAAGGCCGTTGTAAAGCGAAGCGGTGTAGGGGATAAGGAAAATGAAAACTATAATTGACGACGCGACCTTAAGTCCCTTGGAATTGAAGCGTTCGCCGAAGAACTGCGGCATCGTCGCCGAGTTCAGGTGCTGAGTCATGATTCTCGTTCTTCTGCCGAGTATTACCCACGCCAGAAGCGAGCCGATAACGGCGTTGCCTATGCCTATCCAGGTCGATGCGATACCGAATTTCCAGCCGAACTGACCTGCGTAGCCGACGAAGATAACCGCCGAAAAGTAAGACGTACCGTAAGCGAAAGCCGTAAGCCACGGGCCGACGCTTCTGCCGCCCAATACGAAGCCCTTGACGTCAGTTGCATGCTTTCTCGAGTAGAAGCCGACGCCTATCATTACGCCGAAAAACACGACAAGCATTATGATTTTCAATGCCATATCCATTTGAAATCTCTCCTTAAACCGTTTGTTTTCTCTTTACCGCTTTTATGCGTTAAAGCGTTTATGTGCTACAGTATATCAAATGATAACCGACTTGTCAATAGAAAAAACAAAAAAGATATAAATCTTTGCGGCTTAATTAACATAGCGATTAATCGGAGCTTATAGGGGAGATTATCTGTAGGGGCGGGCTTTGCCCGCCCGTCAAATAATATGTAAACTACGGGCGACCGATGGTCGCCCCTACGATTTGGTTACCCCGACAAACTCAGATTTATCAAAAGAAAAAGGCTGATAAATCAGCCTTAAATCTTAACGATATTTCTTAAAACTCCCCAGAACACGAGGACGCCTATCATAACGTAGCACATAATGTTCGTTGCCTTGTCCTGCCGTCGGTCGTAGCGTATATAAAGATAAACAAGACGGCCGATAACAAACGCGAGAAACGGAAGCATGCAGAAGACGGCTTCGTTATACTCAAAAGCTGCCTTGAAGTCAAACCTGAGAAGGGATAGGCACATACCAGTCGTTCCGCAGCCGGGACACATGAAGCCCGTCAGCTTTCTGAAAACGCAGGGGATTGACAGCCCGGTCAGCTTCATAAAAACAGCATACAACGCCCCGATAACGAGAATTATCAGGGCGTTGCGTATAACCTTAAAGGCTCTTTGTTTCATTATGCCTTGGGAGCGCCGTGGAAGGCAGCTACCTTGTTAAGCTCGTTCTGGATGAGAGCCCACGATACGATGCCGAAGCCGAAAATCGTCAGAAGCATATACAGTATGCTTGAGTCACTCTCAACGGGAAGAGCGCGTGCAGCCTTTGCCTTATTGACAAGCTCGCCCGCCTTGTACATCCAGTACCACAGATAGATGCTGCAGGTAACAAGACTCAGCAGGAATACCATTCCGCCTGAGGTGCCGTTCTGATTGTCGCTTGCTTCGTTAAGCTCGTCAACAACCTTGATCATCCAGTAAATGCCGTAAATACCGCAGGTTACTATCGAGAGCACGATGCAGATAGCGATATTACGCTGACCGAAGGAAACGGGCTTAGCAGGACCGTTCGGTACATACTGATTGGCGTTGTACTCGGGAGGAGTTACGGGCGGTGTGTAGGTAGGCGGTGTTGTGCCGACGTTTGTTGCCGTATCTGCCGCAGGTGCCGCCTGGGCATACTGTGCCTGATTTGCCTGGGCGTTGGGATTGGCCGTGCCGCAGTTCGGGCAGAAAGAGGCGTTGTCGTCATAGAGTGAACCGCAATTTGAACAAAACATATCTATTCTCCTTTTATAATAATTATTTATTTATCCTCTGTTTCGCTTTCTTCCTCTTCAACTCGCTCGGCTCTTCTTTCCTCAAGCTCGGCGAGCATATTCTGCTTGAACTTGCCGTGAACGGGGAAGAATATCCAGGTAAGGCCGTTGAAAAGCCTTGCGAAAGCGGGCAGAAGCGCAAATACCGCGAAGAAGCCGTTGAGGACCGTCGGGCTTGTTTCCTGAATGATATTGCCCAGCGCGTCCTTGTGCGCAACGTAGCCGACAAGCGTGATTACAAGTCCCGAAAGCAGGCCCGTAACTGCGTTTGAAAGCTTACCGAAGTAGTTTGTGATGGTCTGAACAAGGGCTTCGTTACGAACGCCGTATTTCCATTCGCTGTAATCGTAAACGTCGCCCTGAAGAACTGCGGCGCAGACTCTTAAGATACAGTTCGGCAGTCCGCAGATTGTAAGCATAATTGTAAGATAGGTGAGGTTGAGCACAAGGTTCGTGCCCTGCCACTTGACGCCCTCTGCACCGAAGGGCTGATAGCCGATGATGAACATAAGCGTATAGGCAACGCCGCCGAACACACCTGCGCCTATCGAGGTGTTTCTCGCGCCGAATCTTCTGATGAGCTTGGGCGTGAGGGGAGTGATTATATAATTCGGGATACCCGTGAAAAGTCCCGCAATAGTTGCGTGGAAAAGGTCGCCCGTGTTGTGATACCAAAAGAAGCTTTCCGTTGCGCCGCCTACGGATTTGAACGAGCCGAAGAAGTTTGCGATAACCGAAATAAGCATCGGCTTGTTCTTGACGGCGTTCTTGAAGGACTCGATAATTCCGATTTCCTGCATCTGCTCGCGTGAGGCAAGCGGAACTCTTTCGCGCATGGCGAAGAAGCCGTAAATTGCAGTTACTGCGGCAACCGCAACCATGGAAATCGCAAAGCCCGAATAAATGCTCTGCATACCGACCTTGCCCTTGAGTATTCTGAGCACTACGGGAAGCAGCGAGGGAAGCCACATACCGAAAAGCTCGAAGAACTTCGACGTTGCAATCAGGCTGTCGCGTTCTTTGATGTTAGGAGTGATGTTGTAAAGCAGTATGTTCCAAGCTCCGAAATACGACATACCGAGATTGTAAAGGAAAATCGCCGCAACCGCCCATACTATCGTGCCCGCGGTGCCCGAACCGAAATCCGGAGCCGAGAAAAGCATCAGCGCCGCAATGCCCCATACGGGAACGGTGATTATCATATACGGGCGCAGTCTGCCCCAGCGCGTTCTCGTACGGTCGATAATAAGACCCGACAGCGAGTCGTCAAGAGCGTCGTAAAGCGATTCGAGCGCAACTATGATGCCGTACGCCTTACCCGTTATTCCGAGGAAGCTTATCATAAAGAACTGTCTGTTCGCATCGACGAACTGAGCGAGGTTCTTCTGACCGAAGGTGGTAAGCAGGAACGCCACGATTTCACGCGGTCTTAAATAGCGCCGATTGCCCGTAGAGAGCTTTTCGACCTCCTGCTCGACTTCCTTTTCAAAATCCTTTTCATTGAGAGCCGCCGTGCCGACGGACTGATTGTCAAGCAAAAAAATCACATCCCGTAATAGAATAAAGGACTAAATACATTAACAATTATAATAACATAATATACTGTCTGTTTGCAATACTTTTGGCTTAAACCTGAGAAAACTTTTTGGTCTGTTCAACCGCAAGCGCGTCGCAGCGCTCGTTTTCAGGGTGTCCCGCGTGGCCCTTTACCCAGCAAAATTCAACCTCGTGCTCACCTAAGAGTGTAAGCAGCTCTTCCCAGAGGTCGGGATTTAAGGCGGGCTCTTTTTTGTTGCGCATCCAGCCGTTGAGCTTCCACTTGTAAACCCAGCCCTCGTTTATCGCGTCGCAGACGTACTTCGAGTCGGTGGTCAGTATGACCTTGCACGGCTTTTTTAACGCTTTAAGGCCCTCGATAACGGCGGTCAGCTCCATGCGGTTGTTGGTCGTCTGCGCCTCGCCGCCCGAAAGCTCCTTTTCAATACCGTTATAGCGAAGCACCGTTCCCCAGCCGCCGGGACCGGGATTGCCCGAGCACGCGCCGTCGGTAAATATTTCAACTGTCGGTTTCATATTTTCACTCCGTAAAAAAATATCATATTAATTTTACCACTCTTTTCACACTTTCTCAACAAAAAGATTATTTTTAAGCGCGCGGTCAATAATAAGGTTGACTATATTTCTGGGGGTATGAAAATGAAGGCGGTTATAAACGCCGTAAACGTTGGTGAGCTGAAGTCGGCGGCAAGGCATATTATCGCGCCGTTTTTTGCCGTTTCAAGGGGCGGATTTCTTGATTTTGACTTGTCTGAAATGATGCGTTTTCATCTTTTGCGAAATGCTGACGTAACTGTTGTCTGTCTGAATTCTGGAAGCCCGCAAAGCCGCGGTATTATTGAGTTTGACGAGTTTGACAAGGCGAAAGCCTTTACAGAAGAAATGCCGTTTTTTAGTTCGGATTTATACGGATTTGACGGCAGGGTTTATATAATAAATCCCGAGCTTCTCGACAGCTTTCCCGAAAACGGCAAAACAGGCTTTCCCGACGAATTTCTGAAGCTCTGCATTGAACGCGGAAAAGCCGTTTTCGGCTACCGTGTGAACGTAAAAGAAGAAGCAGAAAACACCGTAACCCGAAAAAACAAACTTATGCTCAGCGACTCCGACAGCTTCGGCGGGATTTTCGGCGTTAACTTCGACTCGCGCGACGCCGCGCTTATCGGTCAGGCGCTTGCCAGTATGACTGTCGGCAGAAAGACGGGTGTTTTAACCGATTCCGATGTTTTATCGAAGGCGGTTGCCGCCTGCATTTCGGGCGCAATGGTTTCGCAGGGCAGCCGCGTGTGGAGCTTCGGCGAGGGCTTTTATTCACAGCTTGAATTTTATATGCGCTTCTGCTCGCTTGAGAGCGGACTGTTCGTGCACAGCCGCGACGGCAGGGTGAGCATAGTTCTGCGCGGCGAAAACGGTCTGCCGCCGTCCGCTTCGTTTATAAACGAGCTTGAAAAGCGCATTGAAAAGCGCGATTTTGTTTTTGCCGCGGACGGCGATTTGCGCGACGTTTCCGATATGTCGGGCGTGGCGGCCATGTACCGCCGCGAGATACTTCGCCAGACCGAAAACGAGCTGTCAGAGCTGTCGTGCATCGTCAAGTGTCCGAACCCTAAAATCACTTCGGTTTTAGAGGACTGTCTCTATCAGCTCGGCTGCCGTACGGGCAGTGAAATCACGCTTAAAATCAACGCTTACGGCACGCTGCTGTCGGCGTTTTCGAGAGAGTGCGGTTGGGTTTCGCACGACAGAATTGCGGCGATAATAATTCACTGGGAGACGGCGTGCGGACGCGACGTTTCCGTCAGCTTCGACTCGCCTAAAATCTATGACGATATTTCTGATGCAAACGGCAGACGGCTCTACCGTTATTATCATACCCCGTTTGACGGCACTGACGGCGTTTCGCGCGAAAAATCACGCGCCAATCCGTTTATGAGAGACGCGCTTTTAATGGCGGTGCGCCTGCTCGGAATTATGTGCGCGACGGGGAAAAGCCTAAAAAGTCTGTCGGATGCGCTGCCCGATTTTTACGTTTCAAGGCGTAAAATCCCGATTAATATATCGGCTTCGGATTTAAGACAAAAATTATCTAAACAGATTTGCGGCGACACAAGAGAGGGCATAGCCGTAACCTTTGATAAGGGCAGGGTGCTGCTGACTCCGTCGCGCTCGGGCAGAAACCTGAAAATCCTCAGCGAGGCGGCTGACTACGAGACGTCAAAGGAGCTTTGCTCGGAAATAGAGAAGCTTATTGAGTTATGATTTTTGCTTCGCAAAAAGTTATGAGTTAAGAGTTATGATTTTCGCTTTGCGAAAAGTTTCGGGTTTTTTATTCGTAACCAAAAACTCATAACTCATAACTTGCCGCAGGCAATCATAACTCATAACTGTCTTTTTAACGTCTCTTTTGCGACAAGAAATCTGTTGACATATCGGACATTTAAGAGTATTATATTATAACTTATAAGTATAATTATTTTTCAGCATTGATTTTACATAAAATTTTTGGAGAAAACAGATGGCAAAAAACAATCAGCCCAAGCCTTCAAAGGCTGAGAAAAGGGCGCCTGCCAAGAAAAGACAGGTAAAAAATGACAAGACTGTAAATAAAAGTCAGAAAGCGCCAGCAAACAAGACTGCCGAGCGCAAGCGCAGCTATAAGAATTCAGCGAAGCCTTCAAATCCCGTCAATAAGACAAAGCAGACGGGTAAGAAAGCGAACAAGTCAAAGCAGACGGGCAAGAAGCCAAACACTCAGCGCAGAAACAACCGCACCGACAGAAAGCCGAAGCCCGAGGTCCCGATTAAAATCACGTTCCTGGGCGGACTTAACGAGGTCGGCAAGAATATGACGCTTTACGAGTGCGCGGGCGATATGATACTCGTTGACTGCGGACTTGCGTTCCCCGATCCCGATATGCTCGGCGTTGATCTGGTTATTCCCGATTTCAGCTATGCCGTGGAGAATGCCGACAAAATCAAGGGCATTTTCATCACTCACGGTCACGAGGACCATATCGGCGGACTTGCGTATCTGCTCAAGGAAATGAATATTCCCGTCTATTCGACCAGACTGACAATCGGTCTTATCGAGGGCAAGCTTAAGGAGCACGGACTGCTTGACAGGGCGAAGCTCAACGTCGTCAATCCCGGCGACAAGGTCAACTTAGGCTGCTTCGAGGTCGAGCTTATTCACGTCAACCACTCTATACCCGACGCGGTTGCGCTGGCGATAAAATCACCTGCAGGCGTGATAGTTCAGACGGGCGACTTCAAGATTGACACTACGCCTATCGACGGCGGAGTAATAGATATGGCGCGGCTTTCCGAACTTGGTACTCAGGGCGTGCTGTGCCTTCTGTCCGATTCGACCAACGCCGAGAAGCCCGGCTTCACCGAGTCCGAGAGCAAGGTCGGCGAGAGCTTTGAACGGCTTTTCGCAAGGGCCGAGGGTAAGCGGCTGATAGTCGCGACCTTCGCGTCGAATATTCACAGAGTGCAGCAGATTATCAACGAGGCGCACAAGCTTTCGCGTAAGGTTGCGCTCTCGGGACGAAGCCTTGAAAACGTCGTGTCAATCGCGGCGGAATTGGGCTATATAAATATTCCCGACGACACGCTTATCGGCATTGATTCGGTCAAGCGTTACCCCGACGATAAAATAGTCGTCATCACTACGGGCTCGCAGGGCGAGCCGATGTCGGCGCTTTACAGAATGGCATTTTCCGAGCACCGAAAGATTGACATCGGACCCAACGATTTCGTTATCATTTCCGCCACGCCCATACCCGGCAACGAGCGTATGGTCGGCAGGGTAGTCGACGAACTCCTCAAGCTCGGGGCAGAGGTTGTATATGAGAGAATGTATGAGGTTCACGTTTCGGGCCACGCCTGTCAGGAAGAACTCAAGATTATGATGAGCCTGACAAAGCCGAAGTATTTCATACCCGTTCACGGCGAGCAGAAGCACCTGCGCAAGCACGCGGGACTTGCCTATTCAATGGGCATTGAGCCGCAGAACGTCATAATCGCGGACAACGGCAGGGTTGTCGAGCTGACACAAAGTCATATTAAGACGGTCGGCGAGGTTCAGTCGGGTATGGTATTCGTTGACGGTTCTGGCGTCGGTGACGTAGGCTCGGTTGTGCTTCGCGACAGAACGAAGCTTGCCGAGGAGGGCATAGTTATTATTGCCGCCGCCTACGAAACCGAGACCTGCACGGTCGTTTCGGGTCCCGACGTTATCACGAGAGGCTTCGTTTACGTCAAGGAGTCCGAGGAATTCCTCGAAAAGACAAGACGTATCTGCGAGAACGTTCTTGCGGACTGTATGTACGAGAACGTGACGGATTATCTCGTGCTTAAAAACAGACTGCGCGACGCGGTCTCACGCTTTATCTATGAGCAGACGCGGAGAAGTCCCGTCGTTCTGCCGATAATAATGGAGGTGTGATTTTTTGAAGCTGCGACAGTTGATAAAAACATATCCCGTATTTTTTGCGATTACCGTTCTTGCGCTTGTTGTATGCGGCATAACCTTTTACTTTAACTGGAAGGTTGCCGCGTGCGAGCTTGCGGTAATGCTTGTGCTGACCGTTCTGGAGGTTGTGAGCCTTCGCAACGCCTTTCGGCGCACAAAAAGAGCGGTAACCGAGCTTAACAAGAATATGACGGCTTCAGACAACGGAAATCTCAACGATTTCCCGCTGCCGATAGTTATTTTTGACAGTACGGACAGAGTGCTCTGGTACAACGTGCTGTTCCGCAATTACGTGCTTGCCAACTCTCAGGTTGCAAGCGACAGAATAACCGAGTTTACGGGCGGAAGAAGCCTTGTCGATATTTCGTCCGAGCCCGTTTTCGACACGGAATTTCAGGGCAGACAGTACACGGTGTATTTCTCGCGCATTGAGTTTTCGGGCTCGCGTGCGTATGCGCTGTACTTCGTTGACGACACTCAGCTCAAAAGCGCTCAGGTAAAATATGAGCTTTCCAAGCCCGTTATGTCGCTTATCGCCATAGACTCGCTTGAGGAGATTTATCACTCCTACCGTGAGAGCGAGGCGGCTGAAATAGTAACCGACGTCGAGAGAATAACCGAGGGCTGGTTCTCGTCGTTCAACGGCGTTTTCCGTAAGCTGGGCAACGGCAGATTCATAAGTCTGGTAACCGAGGGCGAGCTTACCAAGATGCTGGAGGACAAGTTCTCCGTACTCGAAAAGGTGCGTTCATACACCTACGGCGATAAGGTCGTCGGACTTACGCTCTCGATAGGAACGGGACGCGGCGAGACTATCAACGACGCCGAGGTTTCCGCAAATCAGGCGCTTGATATGGCATTGGGACGCGGCGGCGACCAGGTAGCGCTCAAAAATCCCGACGACACCTATAAATTCATCGGCGGCGTTTCGACGGGCGTTGAAAAGCGCACGAAGGTACGTTCAAGAGTTATGGCTTCGGCAATAGCCGAGCTTATCACCAACGCCGAGAACGTGCTTATCATGGGCCACAAGTTCTCCGACCTCGACGCACTGGGCGCGGCGGTCGGCGTGCTGAAAATCAGCCAGGACTGCGGTACGGACGCGAGAATAGTCATCAATCCCAAGACGAGCCTCGCGACACCGCTTATCGAGCATCTTAAAGAGAATAATATGGACGGCGTGCTCATACTCCCCGAATTTGCGGAGCACATGATTAACGAGAGAACGCTGCTTATAATAGTCGATACGCTTCGCGCTGATTTCGTTGAGAGCCGCAAGGTTTACGAAAAGGCAAAGTCAGTCATAGTTATTGACCATCACCGCAAGACGGTTGACTACATTCAGAACGCCGTTATTTTCTACCACGAGCCGAAGGCCTCGTCGGCGAGCGAAATGGTAACCGAGCTTATGCAGTACACACCGCGCGTCAAGCCGACAAAGGCGGTTGCAAACGCGCTTCTCGCGGGTATCACGCTCGACACGAAGAACTTCGTTTTAAGGACGAGCACGCGCACCTTTGAGGCGGCGGCATATCTGCGCTCGGTAGGCGCGGACACCGTAACGGTCAAGCAGTTCTTCAACAACTCGCTTGAAAACCAGAAGCTTCGCGGTCAGATAGTGCTCTCGGCATACGAGCATTCAAACTGCGCTATCGCCGTGGCGGATATCGACACCAGGGACATACGTCTCGTGTCGTCGCAGGCGGCGGACGAGCTGCTGACAATCAACGAGGTTGACGCTTCGTTCGTACTGTTCAAGACGGGCGACACCGTGAACATATCGGCGCGCTCGCTGGGTAACGTCAACGTTCAGGTAATTATGGAGGAATTCGGCGGCGGCGGACATCAGACGATGGCGGCGTGTCAGATTGAGGACGTTGACATAGACGAGGCGAGAAAACTGCTCGAAAAGAAGATAGACGAATACTTAGAGGACAATCAACCCAAATAAACGGAGGTAAGGATATGGAAGTTATACTTAAACAGGATGTAAAGAGCTTAGGCAAATCGGGCGAGAAGGTAACGGTTTCCGACGGTTACGCGAGAAACTTTCTTTTCCCGAAGGGACTTGCCGTCCAGGCAAACGCTCAGGCTATGACCGAGTACAAGAATCAGGAGGCTTCCAAGCAGCATAAGATTGACGTTGAGGTAGCCACCGCAAACGAAAACAAAAAGAAGCTCGACGGCAAAACCGTTAAGCTCACCGCGAAGGCGGGGCAGAACGGCAAGCTTTTCGGCTCGGTAACCTCGAAGGATATTTCAGCCGCGATAAAGCAGCAGCTCTCCATTGATATTGACAAGAGAAAGATTGTTGTTGACGATATCAAGAATTTCGGAACATATACCGCTGAAATCAAGCTTTATCCCAACATTACCGCAACCTTAAGCGTTGAGGTAGGAGAATAATTATGGAAAGAAATATTTTTGACAATCAGAACGAGCCCTATTCGCTCGAAGCGGAGCAGGCTGTGCTCGGCTGTCTTCTGATAAATCCCGACTGCCTTCTCAACGTGGTTGAGGAGCTGAAGAGCGACTGCTTCTACATTCCCCAGCACAGAGAAATATTCAAAACCATCGTAAATCTCGACTCCCTCGGCCAGAAGTACGACGCTCTTATCGTGCTTGAACAGTTAAAGAGCGACGGCGTTTACGACGACGCAGGCGGCAAGAATTATCTCGCCCAGCTTGCAGCTGCCGTGCCTTCAACCGCCAACGTTATGGCATACGCCAGGATAGTCAGGGAGAACTATGTTCTGCGCTCACTTATAAATACTGCAAAGGAAATCGAGGACGAGGCGTTTTCGCAGGTAAACAGCGCCGACAAAATCCTCGACAGCGCAGAGCAGAGAATCTTCGACATCAGACAGGGCAGGGAGTCGAACGGCCCCGCTAAACTCAGCGATATAATTATCAATGAGGTCTATGAGGATTTAAGACGCAAGAATTCACCCGACAGAGAGAAGTACCTCGGTATTCCCTCGGGCTTCTCTATGCTCGACAGATATACCACGGGCTTCAACAAGTCCGACCTTGTGCTTATCGGCGCGCGTCCCGCCATGGGTAAAACGAGCTTCGCCTTAAACGTTGCGCGCAATATGGCGGTAGCGGGCAGAAAGGTAGTTTTCTTCTCGCTGGAAATGCCGAAGGAACAGCTTGCCCAGAGAGTGCTTGCAACCGAAGCGAGAGTTGAGAGCTCGAAGTTCAGAACCGGACTTATCGAGTCCAACGAGTGGGACAGAATAGCTCAGGCGGCTTCGGCGCTGAGCAATATCGAGCTTTATTTTGACGATACTTCAACGATTACGGTTCCGCTTATGAAGGCGAGAGTAAGACGTATGAAAAACGTTGACGCCGTTATCATCGACTATTTACAGCTTATGAAAGGCTCCGCAAAATATGAGGGCAACCGCGTTCAGGAGATTTCCGAAATCACGAGAGACCTCAAGCTTATGGCGAAGGATCTTCATATTCCCGTAATCGTATGCTCGCAGCTTAACCGTTCGACCGACCAGAGAGGTAAGGCGCACCGTCCTCAGCTGTCCGACCTTCGTGAATCGGGCTCAATTGAGCAGGACGCCGATATAGTTATGATGCTTTACCGTCCCAATTATTACGAGAAGGACGCCAAGAACGACGCCAACGTTCCCGTCGAGGTGAATAACGACAATGAGGCTCAGGTCCTTGTAGTCAAGAACAGACACGGTTCCATCGGCGACGTTGACCTTAACTGGACAAGCGAATTTACACTGTTTTCAACTTTGGAGAAGTACAGAGATGATGCCTGAGAGCGCAATTTCGGCAGTTGAACGCTACGCTATGCTCTCACACGGCGACAGGGTTGTCGTCGGACTTTCGGGCGGCGCGGATTCGGTCTGCCTTTTATCGCTTTTATGCTCTTTAAGAGAGAAATATTCACTTACCGTCACGGCGGCGCACGTCAACCACGGCATACGCGGCGGCGAGGCAAAGCGCGACGAGGAATTCTGTACAGAGCTTTGCGAAAAGCTCGGTGTGCACTGTGAGGTCTTACACGCCGACATCCCCGCGCTTGCAAAGCAGAGCGGCGAGGGCCTTGAGGAATGCGGCAGGCGCGTGAGATATGAGTTCTTCAACTCGCTTTGCGGCGAAAACGGTAAAATTGCCGTCGCTCACAATATGAACGACGTTGCCGAAACGCTGATTTTCAATCTGACGCGCGGTACTGCGCTCAAGGGCGCGGGCTCGATTTTACCCGTCCGCGACAACGTGATAAGACCGCTTATTGACACCCCGAGAAGCGAGATTGAGGCGTATCTTAAGGAAACGGGACTTACCTACGTTACCGACAGCACCAACCTTGAAAACGGTTACGCGCGCAACAAAATCCGCAATCTCGTGCTTCCCGTATTGACTGAGATTAATCCCGACGCGGTCGGCGCTATGGCGGCGTTCTGCGAGGGCGCGCGTGACGACGCGGCGTTTCTTGACAGTCTTGCCGACGGAGCGTTTGCGGATTGCGTGAAGGACGTTGAGCTTGATGCAGAAAAGTTTTCACAGCTCAACGCTTCTGTTAAGGGGCGGGTTGCCAAGAAATATCTTGAAAGCCTGACCGACGCCGACGTGCTATCAAAGCACGTTGAGGATTTTCTTGGGTTTTCACAAAACGGCGAAGCGCTTCAGACTGCGGGCGCTTTAAGACTTGTAAAGCGAAACGGCGTAATAAAGCCGTTTGAGGACTGCGCCGCGGCATTTTCGGTTGAGTTCAAAAAAGAAAACTGCAGCGTTAAATATCCTTACGGCGAGGCGCATATCAGCATAATCGGCAAAAAAGATTTACAAAATCTTAATAAAGCGTTAGCGGAAAATCTTATCGACTGTGATAAGATAGCTGACAGCCTGAAGCTTCGTTCGAGAAGCGAGGGCGACGCGATAACACTTAAAAAGCGGGGCGTCACAAAAACACTCAAAAAACTCTTTAACGAGGCGGGTATCGAGACGTCGAAGCGCAATACCGTAGCCGTACTTGACAGCGGCGGCTGCGCCGTATGGGTTGAAGGCTTCGGAGTAAATAAAAAGTTCTCGGCTGACGCGGACAGTGAAAAAATGTTATTAATTACTCTTGGTGAGGGGAGATAAAACTATGTATATGATGGAAAATGACATTGAGAGAGTACTTATCACTCAGGATAAGCTCAAAAAAATCGTGGAGGAGCTCGGCGAGAAAATAAGCCGCGACTACGAGGGCAAGGAGCTGATTTTAGTCAGCGTGCTCAAGGGCTCGGTCGTATTTATGGGCGACCTTATGAGAGCTATCACGATACCCTGCTATATCGACTTTATGTCCGTTTCGTCCTACGGCAACGAAACACGCTCAACGGGCGTAGTCAAAATTATAAAGGACCTCGATACAAACGTTATCGACGGTTCAAATCTGCTTATAGTTGAGGACATACTCGACTCGGGCAGAACCCTAAGCTACTTAAAGGACATACTCGCGCGCAGAAATCCCGAAAGCATAAAAATCTGCACGCTTCTGGATAAACCCGACCGCAGAGTCGTCGACCTTAAGGCGGATTACGTCGGCGCGGTCATCCCCGACGCGTTCGTTGTCGGCTACGGACTTGACTATGCGGAGAAGTACAGAAATCTGCCGTTTGTCGGAGTGCTCAAACCGTCAGTTTACGAGAAATAAGGAGACAAAGCATTGAAGAAGATTAACTGGAAAGCGCTGATACCCTACGTTGTAATTCCGCTTGCATTTATTGTCTGCATAGCGTATTACTCGACAATGGGCGGTAAAACTCAGGCGAAAACCGAGTATTACCAGATACTCAATCTCTTTGAGGAGAACAAGGTTGCAAGCTACGACCTGAACCTGTCAAGCGGCGTGCTTCGCTATAAGCTGCGCGACGGCGACACTGTGTATAAATACACCGTTCCCAACGTCACCCTTTTCCTTGAGGACGTGCACGACGACGTAGTTAAGTTCAACAAGCAGAATCCCGACAGTCAGATCAAGATTGATTACGAATCGGGTTCGGCAAACTCGTGGTGGGTAAGCCTGCTGCCGACGCTTGCGATTGTCGTGCTGCTGACGGTTGTAATGACAATAATGTTCCGCAAGATGAACCAGACCGTTCAGTCCGAGAACAACCGCACAATGTCCTTCGGCAAGGCGCGCTTCAAAAAGAACGAGGACAACAAGAATAAAAAGACCTTCGCCGACGTCGCAGGCGCTGACGAGGAGAAGGCTGACTTAGAGGAAATAGTGGAATTTCTCAAGGATCCCAAGCAGTTTACCGCGCTGGGCGCGAGAATTCCCAAGGGCGTGCTGCTCGTAGGCCCTCCCGGAACGGGTAAAACATTGCTGGCAAAGGCTGTTGCGGGCGAGGCTGACGTGCCGTTCTTCTCGATTTCGGGCTCCGATTTCGTTGAGATGTACGTCGGTGTCGGCGCGTCGAGAGTACGCGATTTGTTCGGCGAAGCCAAGAAGAGCGCGCCGTCAATAATATTCATTGACGAAATTGACGCTGTCGGCAGACACCGCGGCGCAGGTATGGGCGGCGGCCACGACGAACGTGAGCAGACGCTTAACCAGATGCTCGTTGAGATGGACGGCTTCGGTGAGAACGAGGGCGTAATAGTTATGGCGGCCACGAACCGTCCCGACATACTCGACCCCGCGCTGCTGCGACCGGGCAGATTTGACAGACAGATTACCGTAAACTATCCCGACGTCAAGGGCAGGGAGGAAATACTCAAGGTTCACGCCAAGAAGAAGCCGCTGGGCCCCGACGTTGTGCTTAAGAATATTGCGGGCGCTACCGTAGGCTTTACGGGCGCCGACCTTGAAAACCTGCTTAACGAAGCGGCGCTGCTTGCCGCACGCAGAAAGCTCAAGGCAATCACAATGAAGGAAATCGAGGAGGCTACGATGAAGGTCGTGGTCGGCACCGAGAAGAAGTCGCACAAGGTTTCTCAGCGCGACAAGGAAATCACCGCCTATCACGAGGCGGGACATGCCGTTTCCTCGTATTATCTTGAGCATAAGGACCCCGTTACGCACATCTCGATTGTACCCAGAGGTATGGCGGGCGGATTTACGATGTATCAGCCCGAAAAGGACGAAATGCACCTCATGAAGTCGAGAATGCCTGACGATATCGTCGGACTTCTCGGCGGACGTGTTGCCGAAAAGATTATATTCGACGACATTTCAACGGGCGCCTCGAACGATATTGAGAGAGCTACGGATATTGCCCGTAAGATGGTTACCAAGTACGGTATGAGCGAGAAGCTCGGCCCGATTAACTTCGGCACCGAAAATGACGAGGTATTCATCGGCAGGGATTACAACCACATGCGCAACTACTCCGAGAGCGTTGCCGCCTCAATCGACGCGGAAATCGAGGAGATAGTGCTCAACGCCTACAAGCGTACCGAGAGCATACTCAGAGAGCATATCGACCAGCTTCACAAGGTCGCAAAGGAACTCGTCAAGCGTGAGAAAATCACGGGCGAGGAATTTGAAACTCTCATGCAGGGCGGCGAGCTTCCCGAAATCGAGGAAGAAAAGCCCGAGCAGGAGCAGAAGCTTAAGGAGATTATCGACAACGCTGTCAGCGAGGCTGACGGCGGAGAAACGCCCAAGCCCGAAATCGCGGACGGCGCGGACACTCCGACGCTTCCCGAGGAAAAACAAGACAGCGACAACTGACGAAAGGAATTTAAGAAAATGTCCTTATTTACCAAAATTTTCGGCGACTATTCCTCAAAGGAGGTCAAGCGCGTAAGACCTTTGCAGCAGAAGGTACTCGACCTTGAAAGCGAGTACGAAAAGCTCACTGACGAACAGCTCAAGGCCAAGACCGAGGAGTTTAAGCAGAGACTTGCAAACGGCGAAACGCTCGACGACATCCTGCCCGAGGCGTTCGCAACCTGCCGCGAGGCTTCGTGGAGAGTGCTGAACATGAAGCACTTCCCCGTACAGATTATAGGCGGTATCATACTTCATCAGGGCAGAATTGCCGAGATGAAAACGGGCGAGGGCAAAACCCTCGTCGCTACGCTCCCCGCATACCTCAATGCGCTTGCGGGCAAGGGCGTGCATATCGTTACCGTCAACGACTACCTTGCGCGCCGCGACTCCGAGTGGATGGGCAAGCTCTACCGCTTCTTAGGTCTGTCGGTAGGTCTTATCGTTCACGGTCTAGACAACGAGGAACGCCGCGAGGCCTATGCCGCCGACATAACCTACGGCACGAACAACGAGATGGGCTTCGACTATCTGCGTGATAATATGGTTACCTACGCCTCCGACAGAGTTCAGCGCGGCCATTCGTTCGCAATTGTCGACGAGGTTGACTCGATTCTTATCGACGAGGCGAGAACTCCGCTTATCATTTCGGGTATGGGCGACAAGTCAACCGATTTGTATAAGGTTGCGGATATGTTTGCGCGCTCGCTTAAGAAAATCACCGTCACCGAGCTTGACGACAAGCAGAACGCCGAGGATATTGTTGACGCCGACGGCGACTATGTAGTCGACGAAAAGGCTAAGAGCTCGACTCTTACCAAATCGGGCGTTGAGAAGGCGGAGAAGTTCTTTAACCTCGAAAACCTTATGGACGCCGAGAACATTACAATTCAGCACCATATCGACCAGGCTATACGCGCTCACGGCGTTATGAAGCGCGACGTTGACTATGTTGTCAAGGACGGTCAGGTGCTTATCGTTGACGAGTTCACGGGCCGTATTATGCTCGGCAGACGTTATTCCGACGGTCTGCATCAGGCGATCGAGGCCAAGGAAGGCGTCAAGGTCGAAAGAGAGTCCAAGACGCTCGCCACGATTACCTTCCAGAATTATTTCAGACTTTACGACAAGCTGTCGGGTATGACGGGTACTGCCATGACCGAGAGTCAGGAATTCCAGGAGATTTACTCGCTCGACGTAGTTTCCATACCGACCAACAAGCCGATGATAAGAGTTGACGAGGACGACGTGCTCTATAAGACCGAGCGCGGCAAGTTCAACGCCATTATCGAACAGATACTTGAATCAAACGCAAAGGGCCAGCCCGTGCTCGTCGGTACTATCAGTATCGAAAAGAGTGAGGAGCTTTCGAAAGCCCTCAAAAAACGCGGCATAAAGCACGAAGTCTTAAACGCCAAGTATCACGACAAGGAAGCCGAGATTATCGCTCAGGCGGGTAAGTACGGCGCGGTTACGATAGCTACGAATATGGCGGGACGAGGCACCGATATTATCTTAGGCGGTAACCCCGAATTCATGGCAATTTCCGATATGAGAAAGAAGGAATTCTCAGAGGAAATGATTAACGAGGCGCGCGGCTTTGCCGAAACCGACGACGAGGAAATTCTCGAGGCGCGCCGTGTGTTCCGCGAGCTTGAAAAGCAGCATACCGACGAAATAAAGGACGAGGCCGACAGAGTACGCGAGGCAGGCGGTCTTTACATAATCGGTACCGAGCGCCACGAGTCAAGACGTATTGACAATCAGTTGAGAGGCCGTTCGGGCCGTCAGGGCGACCCCGGTCGAAGCAAATTCTTCCTCTCAGCCGAGGACGAGCTTTTAAGACTTTTTGCGGGTGACCGTTTCTATATGATACTCGACCGCTTCTCAGCCGTTGACGAGGACACGCCGATAGAAACCGGACTTCTCACGAATCTTATCGAGTCCGCGCAGAAGAAGGTTGAGGGCAACAACTTCGCAACCAGACGTCAGGTTCTTAACTTCGACGACGTTATGAACAAGCAGAGAGAGGTTATCTACGGTCAGCGTAATCAGGTGCTTGACGGCGTCGACCTTGACTCGACTATGGTCAAGATGATAAACGATTACTTCACCGAGCAGGTTGACTTCTACTGCCCGTCCGCGCTTCCCAAGGCTGAGTGGAATACCAAGGGTATGCTCGCCAAACTCAGCTGGGTGCTTGACGGCAAGAGCCACGACGGCATCGAGGACGCAGAGGACTTCAAGGAGCTGTTCCTTGACTGCGCTATGAAGAAATTCGACGCTCAGAAGGAAAAGTACGGCCCCGAGGTTATGGAAGAGCTTGAGCAGAAGATACTGCTGATGAACGTCGACCGCCGCTGGATGGACCACATCGACGAGATGGAGGAATTAAAGGGCGGTATCTACCTTCGTTCCTACGGTCAGCAGGACCCCGTTGTAGCTTTCAGAATCGAGAGCTACGATATGTTCGACGAGATGAGCGCGGCTATCTGCGAGGGTACGGTTCAGGGCATACTGACCGTTCAGCTTAAGACCAACGAGGAAATCAAGCGCGAGCAGCAGGCAAAGATTACCGACATGAGCGGCGCAGGCGGCGACGGCTCCGAGAAAAAGCAGCCCGTAAGAAAGGGCAAGAAAATCGGCAGAAACGACCCGTGTCCGTGCGGTTCGGGTAAAAAGTACAAGCACTGCTGCGGCAAAGACGAATAAACAAAAACGCCCGAAAGGGCGTTTTTTTGAGTTATGAGTTATGATTGCTTCGCAAGTTATGAGTTATGAGTTATGAGTTATAAATCGGAGTTTATAGGGGTGTAATCCGTAGGGGCGGGCATTGCCCGCCCGTCAAATAATATGTAAACTACGGGCGACCTATGGTCGCCCCTACGATTTGATTACCCCGATAAACTCAAATCTACCGACGGATCGGGAGTGAAAAATAACTCTTGCAAAATCCGAAATATATGTTATACTATTTTATCGAACAGAACAAAATCCCAAAAACGCTGAGATAAAGTTAAGTAGATTTTCTGCGTGAGTATTCAAGAGAGGGCGCGTCGCTGGCTGAGAGCGCGCTTAATACGGCAGACGGTTGAATTTTCGCTTTTGAGCGGTGCGATTGAAACAGCAGTAGGTCGCAACGGTTGCCGCCGTTACCGGCAGGGGAATGACAGTTCCTTTTCAATCGGGTGGTATAACGCGGCTTTTTTAAGCTTCGTCCCTTTTGGACGGAGCTTTTTTGTTTGAGGCGCGAGCTAACGAATCTCAATCGCTGAAAATGCGCTATTTAAGCGATCTTTGGCGTTTTCGATTTTGCTTTGCGTCAGCAAAGCTGCAATCTCAAGCCACCAAATCTCATCTTAAAGTATCTGCATTTTCAGTGCAAGGCAGTTTTCTTATAGCGATTCACAAAAGAAATAAACGCAGAAACTTAAGTGTGTTCTGTGCATTTTAATAAAACAAAAAGGCTACAAGCTAACGAAAACCGATTTTGACTCATTAGCTCGTGCCTTAATCTATTCGAAAGGATTTGAGTTATTTGAAGGAACAGCTTAACAAAATCCGCGAGCGCGCTCTGACGGAACTTAACGAGCTTCAGAACATTGAAGAGCTTGAAAATTTCAGAGTACAGGTTCTCGGTAAAAAGGGCGAGCTCACCGCTATCTTAAAGCAGATGGGCACTCTTTCCGCCGAGGAAAGACCGCAGATGGGCCAGCTCGCAAATGAGGTAAGACAGAGCATTGAGGAGCTTCTCGCTCAGAGAAAGGCTGCCTTAAAGGCTGTTGAGCAGGAGATGAAGCTTAAGATGGAGACCGTTGACGTTACGCTTCCGGGCAAGACGTCGGACATCGGTCATAAGCATCCGCTCTCGATAGTGCTTGACGAGGTAAAGGACATATTTATAGGTATGGGCTTCCAGATTGCCACTGGCCCCGAGGTTGAGTGGGATTACTACAACTTTGAGGCGCTCAATCTTCCACCCGACCATCCCGCAAGAGACACTCAGGACACCTTCTATATCACCGAAAAGATGCTTCTGAGAACGCAGACCTCTCCGGTTCAGATAAGAGTTATGGAGAAGCAGTCCGCGCCGATCAGAATTATCGCGCCCGGCCGTGTTTACCGTTC
>JAEEGF011006201.1_pt1 | contig 23695 bp, 18 predicted proteins | sample 9134171 | NCBI WGS metagenome assembly JAEEGF01 (sample SAMN16246542, study PRJNA631951) | gut metagenome | biome: gut microbiome; feature: rumen; material: AP-attached | host: Bos | place: Iran: Karaj | collected 2018-10
ACAACGGCGGGATCGCCAATATTGCCGCACTCAAAGCTGATGTACTTGTCGTATCCCATCTCCTTGAGGGCGCGGAAACCGTCCACGTAGTTATCGACGTCCCCGTCCTCACCGGGATTGCAGCGGTTGGCGCGGCTGGCAATGTGGATGTGCTGCAGGTATTTGGTGCCGGCCGACATCAGGGCAGCGTAGTCGCTGGTCTCTTCTTTCATATGCCAGAAGTCGCCCATACACTTCACGCCCTCGCTCTTTGCATCGCGGCAGATGGCTGCGGCGGCGCTCACGAGACGCAAGTAGAAGCACTCTGCGCGGTTCAGCGGCTCCAGAATCACGGTAGTGCCGCATTTAACTGCAAATTCTCCCAAATCGTGAAGTTGCTCGCACAAATAGTCGTATGTCTCCTGGTTATTGGGTTTGCAGGGCTCCTGACGGCTGAACGCAGGCACCATAATCACGCCTGTGGAGCCGATTTGTCCGGCAGCCTCTACAATGCGGCGCATAGAGGTGTCAAAAGCCTCTTTCTGCACCGGGTCGTCGGACAGGATAAAACCTTCAAAGCCGGCGCAGATGGCAGAAACCTTAAGGTTGCGGCCTTCAAGAGCCTTGGCCAGGTCGTCGTATTGATTTACAAGCTCCCAGCCGCCCGGCTCGAAACCGGTAACGCCAAGGGATTCGCAATAGTCCATCTTCTCGGCATATGTCTCGCCAAGGGCCTTGCCGCTCTGGAAAGATATGTTCAGGCGGGCGCCGGTGTCTTTTTTAGCAGGGGCGCAGGATGCCAGAAGAGAGGGAGCCGCAGCCACGGCAGCCGCTCCCAGCAGGGATGTCTTGAAAAATTCTTTTCTGTTCATAGCGCAGACTATTAAATTGTGCCGTCGCCGGGGACAGCGATTACGGGATGCTGCACTGCTTCCAGAGTGCCAAGAGTCAGAGTGTCGGGTTCGCCGGGCAGGTAGTCCATCTCGGAGGCCATAATCTCGTCCCAGGTGATGGTCTTGCCGGTGTAGGCAGCCTCGCGGCCCATAACGCCGGCCAGAGTGGACATAGCGGTCTCGGTGGCCTGATCTATGCCCTCGCCCTTGCGGATATGGTTTATGAGGTCTACGTGCTCCAGCACATATGCATCGTGCTGTTTGAAATTAGCCTCTGCAGCCTTGGCGTCGAACTGCCACAGGATATTGCCGTTATAGTCGCGGATGGTATCGTCTACAGAATTCCACCAGCCCTTGGCGCCGCGCACGGTCTCGCTCACGTTGTTGGAGCAGCCGTTAATCTGACGGCACATAGAGTGCAGGTGAACGCCGTTTTCAAACTCGAAATCAATGCCGAAGTTGTCGTACTGGTCGCCGGTAATGCGCCTCTGGCGGCTGCCGAAACCGGTCGCCTTGATGGGGTGAGCACCGCCCATCATCCACATAAACACGTCGATATTGTGCACGTGCTGCTCCACGATGTGGTCGCCGGAGAGGAACTTCCAGTTGACCCAGTCGCGGATGGCCCATTCCATATCGCTCCAGCCTTTTTCGCGCTGACGATACCAGAGCATACCCTGGTTCCAATATACGTTACCGCCGGTGATATTACCGATTATACCCTTCTGAATCTGTTCGAAGGCAGCCACATAGGCACGCTGATGGTGACGCTGTGTGCCGGTAACCATTGCCAGCTTCTTGGCTTTGGCCTGCTTGGCAGCTGCTATGACAGTACGGCAGCCCTTTGCATCCACTGCAACCGGTTTCTCAAGGAAAGCGTGAACGCCCTTGGAAACGGCATACTGGAAGTGATAGGGACGGAACAGAGGCGGAGTTGTGAGGATAACCACATCCACACCGCTGTCAATCACCTTTTTGTAAGCGTCAAAGCCCACAAACTGCTGCGCACCGGACACATCGTAGCCCCACTCGGTGAGGTTGGCGATAGACTCGTCTATACGATCCTGGAACACGTCGCCGAACGCTGTGAACTTGACACCGTTAGCGGCATTGAGCATATCGGCGGCAGCGCCTGTGCCACGTCCGCCGCAGCCTATAAGGCCGGCCTTGATTTCGCGGCCGTCATCGGCCTTGTCTGCCAGAGTGGGAATGTAATAATCTTCCGGGTTGCGCAGGGGCACCACCTTGTCACCTTTGCCGGTGCAGGAAGAGAGAATCGGCGTAGAAGCCAGCAGGGCTCCGCCGCCCACCAGGGCAGCGCGGCCAAAAAAGTCTCGTCTTGAAATCTTGCTCATATAAGTGAATATTTATTGTTTTATTTCTTCAGGAACTTCGCAAACTACGCGGAAACCGATACCCTTGATGTCGGAATACCACCAGATGCTCTTGGGCACCTGAGGGTCGGTCCTGAGCCAGGCATCGTGCTCGGTGTGGGCACGGGCGGCGCAGCGGACGTCGGCGGCATCGGAAAGATAATAACCTCCGCGCACCACATACTCGCTGCCGCTTTCAGGACCCTTGGGGTCAACGGCGCCATCGGCCATTTGGCTGTAGGCATCTTCTGCATACCAGTCAGAGCAGTACTCCATAACATTGCCCAGCATATTCTTCAGGCCGAACGGGTTGGCGGCCATCTTGTCTGGCAGGCCGGTGCGGTTGTGGCTGTTCAGGGCATAGACCACGTTGCTGGCTATCACTGCAGTATCGGTGCCGAACAGGCGGCCGGCAGTGAATTTCTTGGGATTACCCTCGAAATAATAGGGCGAAGATGTGCCGCCGCGGGCTGCATATTCCCACTCGGCCTCGGTGGGGAGGCGGTACTTGCGGCCGGTCTTCAGGCTGAGCCACTGGCAGAAAGTCTCCGCACCGTAGTGGGTCATTGTGATGGCGGGACGGTCGCCCCTGCCCCATCCCTGGTCGGGTGCGCCGTAAGGCGGCGTGGGGCCGCTCACAGCATCGATATCGTCGCGGGTATTGTTGGCATAAATCTTTGCGGGCGGAGTACGGCCGGGAGACTGGGTCTCCAGGAAGAACGACCAGTACTGGGTCCAGGTGATCTCGATTTCCGACATAAAGAAGTCGGATACGGTGACCTTCCTGACCGGGCCTTCGTCTGCCTTGTGGAAAGGCTCCTTGTCGGGCGAACCCATCTCGAAGGTGCCGCCGGGAATAGCCACCATATTGATGGCGCACACGGTGCCGGGAACGGTCTCGGTAAAGTTGCTGAAACCTGCAACACAGGCCGCAGCGGTGTACGGCTCTATGTCGGGCATTCCTTCATCCGCACCAGCCACGCTGTGACCGTGCTTGTAATTGGGATTGTAGTGACCGGCATCCAGGTGGCAGTTGATGCACTGCAGGTCATAGTCCTTTTTGTGCTCTTCGTAATAGAGGTGGCTTATGAGTGCATCGTCTGATATGCCCTCGGGGAAAAGGTCGGCGTGGCACTTCTCACAAGAAGAATTGTACACAATCTTGCGGGCATAGTCCAGCTCCCGCTTGGCCTCCCAGTTGATCTTGCTCTTGTCTTTGAAGACATAGCTGAAGACATCTTTGATGCCCATCCTGGCTTTGGCCATAAAATGCTGGGAAGGGGTCCCAGCTGGGAGGTGGCACTCTGCGCAGTCTGTGATGGTGCCGCTGCCGTTGTGATAATGCATAGAAAGCATCCACAGCGAATCAGCCTCGTTGTGCACGTGGCACGACATACAACTCTCGTTTGAAGAGCTCTTCACATAAAAAGAGTTCAGGAAAATCATCAGGGCGAATCCCAGAACGAACCCACCCAGAGTAAACCAGACTGTTTTTCTATTGCGCATCGTGCAAAGTTACCAAACAAAATTGATATTTCGCTATATTTCACTTGATAATTGCGTCTTGCCGCTTCCAACCGTATACAACTTGTAGCCGTCGGCGGTGGGAAGGTAAATGTCGGCGGTGGTATTGAAAGGAACCTCCACATTCAGGGTGAAGTTATTTCCTTCCAGAGTCCAGTGTGAAACTGCCTTGCCGTAGGGGGTGTTCAGCTCTGCCTTCATAAAGCTGAAACCGCCTCCCGGATGGGGTTTCACGCAGATTTTCTTAAATCCGGGCTCGGCCTCTTTAAGACCCGCCGCCTCACGGTATAGCCACTCGCCTATGGCGCCGTAGGAGTAGTGGTTGAACGAGTTCATACCGTTGTCTGGAATGGTGCCGTCGGGCATCATAGAGTTCCAGCGCTCCCAGATGGTGGTGGCACCCATAGTGACTGGATAGAGCCAGCCGGGATAGCCTTTGTGCAGCAGCAGTTTATAGGCGACATCGTCCATACCGCAGGCTGTCAAGGCGTTGGAAATGTGGGAAGTGCCCAGGAAGCCGGTGGTGATGTGGCCGTAACTCTCTACCCTCTCCTTGAGTCTGGCTGCCAGCAGCGGCCGCATATCTTCAGGAACCATATCGTATACCAGGGCCACGACATAGGCAGTCTGGGTGTGGGAAACAAGATAGCCGTCTGCGGTGACATACGCCTTGCAGAACGCCTCGCGGGCCTTGGAGGCCGCCTTGCGGTAATATGCCTCATCTTCTGCACGGCCCAGAACCTTGGCGGCATCAGCCACAATGGTTGCCGAATTTGCAAAGTGGCACTGCTGCAGCACCGGCACGTAGGTGACGGAAGAGCGGCCGGCAACGTCATTATCCACGTCAAATGCCAGCCAGTCGCCATAGTGCCAGCCGGTGTTCCAAAGGCAGCTTTCACCGGCGGCGCCGATTATGAAATCGACCCACTTTTTCATACTGTCGTACTGATCTTCAAGCACTTGCGGATCGCCGTAGGCCATATAGACTGTCCAGGGAATAATGGTGGCGGCATCGGCCCAGCCAACGTGGCCGGCGCCCACAAGACCGTGGACCATAGGCACGATGTCGGTGACCTGCCCGTCGGGCAACTGGTCAAAGGCGACATCTTTGAGCCACTTGGAATAGAATGCATAGGTGCCGCGGTTGAAGGTTGCGGTGCGGGCAAAGATCTCGGCATCGCCCGTCCAGCCAAGGCGCTCGTCGCGCTGAGGGCAGTCGGTGGGCACATCCACAAAATTGCCGCGAAGTCCCCACTGAATGTTGCTCTGGAGCTGGTTTACAAGCGAGTCAGAGCAGGTGAAACTGCCCGTGGGTTCCATATCGGAAAAGCGCACCTGCGCCTTGAAATCGTCCAGGTTGATCTCTGACTGCGGAATGCCTTCTATCTTGATGTATCGGAAACCGTAGAAAGTGAAGCGGGTGGTGAACTGACGGGGCTTGCCGTCACATACATAGCGGCTCTGAGCCTTGGCGGTGCGCAGGTTGGTGGTGTAGAAGTTGCCGTCCTGGTCCAGCACCTCGGCGTGCGAGATGGTGATTTCCTGCCCGGGCCGGCCGGTGAAATTAATCACTTCGCTGCCCACCAGATTCTGTCCAAAATCTATCACCAACTCCCCTTTGGGGGTAACTATCAGCTCTTTAGCAGCAACTGTCTGCTCTGTCTTGACCTGTTCGTTAGTTTGCAGGGCAAGATTGTCAAAGCCATAATCGGCAACTTTTACCGAACCCCAGCGGGAAGCATCAAACCCCGCGGAACTCCAGCCGGCCACTTGCCTGCCGGCATCAAAGGTTTCGCCGTCGTAAATAGCGCTGTGCAGCACGCCGCCGGTGGCTGTCTTCCAACTGCCGTCGGTGCCCACAACCTCCCGGGTGCCATCCTTATAAGTTATTACAATCTGCCCCAGGAACGCCCACTCCTTTTCCTTGAAATTGATGCGGAAACTCTCCGGATTGGTCCAGCCCATCATACCCAGGTACCAGCCGCGGGCCAGTTCGGCACCCATCACATTCTCTCCGCGTTTAAGCAGATCTGTGACGTCGTAGGTCTGATACATAAGATGATGATTGTAACTGGTGTAGCCGGGCGCCATAAACGCATCCCCCACCTTGGCGCCGTTCAGGAATGGCTCGTACACGCCGTGTGCAGTGAAATATGCAATAGCGCTCTTGACCGGTTTCTTCACATTGAATGTGCCGCGCAGCAGCGGAGACTCCTCGGTCATAGGGGGCACTATCCATTTAGCTTTCCAGCCGTCCTTTTCCAGCCCCGTCAAAAATGTCTGCTTTGCACTCCAGCGGCTGGGCTTGCCCTTGGAATCCCATATGCGCACCTGCCAGCAATAACGGCTGGCGGGCTTCAGCGCAGCCCCGGCATATTTTACGGCTACGGAATTGTCAGACAACACTTTGCCTGTGCTCCACACAGCGCGGCCGTCTATGTCATAGACCTTGATTTCGTAGGCGCTCTGACAGTCAGAAGAGCGGTCGCTGGAGCCAATCCAGCTGAAAGTGGGATTGCCGGTTATGCCAGCGGGCTGGGCCAAATGGTTCACTTTTAAGGATGCCACATTTACCTTGGCGGCAGCTGGTATTGCCAGCGCCATCAGCACTATTGCAAACAGTTTTTTCATACTTATTTCTATTACCTCACAAATTTAACAAGAAAAAGATAAATTTGCAGTATGAAAACAGCATTTATAGGATGTGGAAATATGGGCGGCGCAATAGCCCGCGGCCTTATTGCCAACAATATTGTGGCGGCAACCGACGTGGTTTGCTGCGACCATAACCGCGACAAACTATCCCGGCTCAAAGAGTTCAACGGCGGCATCACCACCACCCTCTCCAGCCGCGAGGCGGCGGAGGGCGCCGACATCATTGTCCTATCTGTAAAGCCTTGGTGCGTAGAGTCTTCCTTGGCAGAAGTCAGAGACTTGATAGACACCGCCAGGCAGGATTTGGTAAGCATCGCAGCCGGTGTCAGCTTTGACACTCTCAAGGGCTATCTGCAGGATGCCGACGCCACACTGTTCCGCGTGATTCCCAACACAGCCATAGAGGTGGGCAGCAGCATGACATTTGTCTCTGCCTGCAACTCCACCGACTCCCGCACCGCCCGCATCGTGAAGATGTTCGATGCGCTGGGCAGTGCGCTGCTGATCCCTGAAGAGAAAATGACGGCCGGCACCGCGCTGGCTTCGTGTGGAATAGCCTACGCAATGCGTTATATCCGCGCCGCGATGGAAGGGGGCATAGAGCTCGGCTTCAGGGCCAATGACGCCCGGGACATAGTGCTCAACACCGTAAAGGGCGCCGCCGAACTGCTTTTGGCCAGCGGCGAGCATCCGGAAGATGCCATTGACAAGGTCACAACCCCCGGCGGCATCACCATCAAAGGCCTCAACGAAATGGAAAAGGAGGGCTTCAGCCACGCCGTGATAGCGGGCCTGAAAGCCAGCAAATAAATGGACAGGATTGTCATAAAAATAGGCAGCAACGTGCTTACCCGCGCCGACGGGAGTCTGGACCACACCCGCATTTCGGCACTGGTGGACCAGGTGTGCGAGCTGCTGGACGGCGGCAGCGAGGTGATTATCATCTCCTCCGGCGCCGTGGCCAGCGGCCGTGACGAACTAGGCTCCGCCGGCCGCCTGGACCCGGTGTCCCAGCGCCAGCTTTTCTCTGCGGTGGGCCAGGTGCGCCTTATGCACACTTATTACCAGCTGTTCAAAGAGCGGGGCCACTGCTGCGGCCAGGTGCTCACCACCAAAGAGAATTTCTCTACCCGGCATCACTACCTCAACCAGAAAAACTGTATGGAGGTGATGCTTTCGCAGGGGGTGATACCCATTGTTAACGAAAACGACACCATCTCTCTCACCGAGCTGATGTTCACAGACAACGACGAGTTGGCGGGGCTGGTGGCCACTATGATGGAGGCCCGGCTGCTGATAATCCTCTCCAATGTGGACGGCATTTACAGCGGCGACCCGGCCGACAGCGGCAGCAAACTTATCCATGAAATTGCCCCCGGGAGCGATTCCGCCTCTTCATTTATCCGAAGCAGCAAGTCCTCTGCCGGCCGCGGCGGTATGCACACCAAATATTCAGTGGCCCGCAAGGTGGCTTCGGAAGGGATTCCGGTGGCCATTGCGTGCGGCAAGAGGGACGGCATCCTCACCGCTGTGGCAAGCGGCAGCCGCACCCTTCCCTACACTCTTTTCACCGCCGGCAAGAAGACTATCTCCGGAGTCAAGAAGTGGATTGCCCACAGCGGCGGATTCGCCCGCGGCAGCGTCACGGTGAATCAGGGCGCAGCCGACAGGTTGCTCTCCGGCAAGGCCGCATCGCTGCTGCCGGTTGGCATCACCGCCGTAGAAGGTGATTTTGTGAAGGACGACATCGTCAGGATAGTGGGTCCCGACGGCAAGGCCATAGCTATGGGCAAGGCCAACTGCGACGCCGACACCCTTAAATCCCGGATGGGACAGAAAAACGCCAAGGAATTCGTACATTACGACTATCTATACATAGAACAGTTATGATCCAAGACATCCTCATACAAGCGAAAGAGGCCTCACGGTCAACTACTTCGCTAAGCGAGCATATGAGAAGCAAGGTGCTGCTGCAGGTGGCCGACGCCATAGACGCAAACACCCGCTATATCCTGAACGCCAACAAAGAAGATTTGTTCCGGATGAATCAGGAGGACCCCAAGTATGACCGCCTCAAACTCACTGCAGAGCGTATTGCGGGCATTACTTCGGATATGCGCGCCGTGGCCGCCCTCCCCTCGCCGCTGGGCAAGGTTCTGGAGAGCCGCGTCCGTCCCAACGGGATGCAGATAGACAAGGTGAGCGTCCCCTTCGGTGTTGTGGGTGTGATTTATGAGGCGCGGCCCAACGTGACCGCCGATGTCTTTGGTCTCTGTTTCAAAAGCGGCAATGTGGCGGTGCTCAAGGGCGGCCACGAGGCCGATACATCCAACCGCGCCATCTGCGATGTGATACGCGACGTGCTCACTCTCAACGGCCTGCCCCGCGAGATCTGCACCCTGCTGCCCACCGGACGCGAGTCCAGCAGCGAGATGCTCACGGCCAACGACTATATCGATGTGATAATCCCCCGCGGCAGCTCTTCGCTCATCAATTTCGTGCGGCAGAGCGCCACTGTACCCGTGATTGAGACCGGCGCCGGCGTGTGCCACACATACTTTGACATTGACGGCAGCACTTCCATAGGCAAGGAGATTGTCTACAACGCCAAGACCCGCAGGGTGAGCGTCTGCAACGCCCTGGACTGCCTGCTGATAGCGCGCGGCCGCCTGGCCGACCTGCCCGAGATATGCAAGCGGCTGGCCGACAACAATGTCACCATTTATGCCGATGACGAGGCTTTCGCGGCCCTCTCCGGCAAATATCCCGAAGCGCTGCTGCAACACGCCACCGACGACGATTACGGCCGCGAGTGGCTGGACTATAAGATGAGCGTCAAGACCGTCGCCGATGTAGAAGAGGCTATGGATCATATCGCCCGCTTCGGAAGCGGCCACAGCGAGTGCATCGTCACGGAAGACAACAACACTTCCGACGCCTTCTGCCGCGGAGTAGATGCCGCCTGCGTATATGTCAACGTCTCCACAGCCTTCACCGACGGCGCCCAGTTCGGCCTCGGCGCCGAGATAGGCATCAGCACCCAGAAGCTCCACGCCCGCGGCCCTATGGGCCTCAAAGAACTCACCACCTACAAATACCTCATCTCCGGCAACGGCCAGGTGAGGTGGTAGAGCGCGGCTAAGGCTTGCGGCTGCAATGCTTCAGGCAATCGCCGATTGCTCCGCAACCACTTCGTTTCGGCGCCCCCCATTTCCCCTTCTTTGCTCGGCCTTATATCCAAGCCTCGCAAAGCGGGGTGATATATTGCCTTAAAGCATTCAGCCGCTACGCAAGCGCCGCCGTTAGACGCTTCCCTAATGGTATGGAATAAGTTTGAGCGCCAAAGTGACGACAAAGCATCACCGTCCAGAAGCAGATACAGCGCATATCGCCTTGTCGTCAAGCACCAAAATAGGCCGTCGACGTCAAGAGTCATCAACACAAATCGGCTCTATACGCATCTCTGGCAACGATTTCACTAATGAACCTTTGACGTCACTTTGGCACAAACATATATTCACCCGGCGCCGATAGCGGAGGTCGGCTGAATGCTGGCCGGCAATATAGTTCCCCGGTTACGGCGGTGGCATATATGCCGCCGTAACTGGGGCGGAGGGGCGCGGGACGGTAGTGCACTTTTCTGACCGGTGTTCAGCCGGGCTGAAAAGCCCGCGATTGCCGGCAGCATTGCAGCCGCCGTAGCCAGAGGCGCCCGACAGGCCAATTTTCAAAAACAATTATCTGATTTTAGAAAAACTTTTTCTGTTTGCTCAGTCGAAATTGAGAAAAAGGTTCTTCGTGTGACGAAGGATCCCCTATCTTGGACGTTGATTATTTTTTACTACGAAAAATTGTACAGTATAAAAAATCGTATTAAATTTGTAGCGTTTGAATATGGAAACGATCAGACTTGAATTGAGTGAACTAGAAGCAGACCTAATTGAGGCGATTAGAAACTATGTAAAGAGTTATCCTGACGGCTATCCAGAACTATTGGATTACGCCCAAAGGATCTTTGACGAACTAACCTATCCGTTTGACAATTAATAATAGCTACTATGGAAGTAATAATGAAACGCAACGACAGGATGATGTATGCCGATGTCAAACAGTTGCTGTCTGACATATATATGAAGATAACCTGGCGGGAAATAGCGTTGGACTATTTCGGGAAATCACCTTCGTGGCTATACCATAAGCTGGACGGTATAGACGGCAATGGCGGCCGAGGCGGATTCACGAAAGACGAACTGACCACCCTGAAAGGTGCTCTGGTGGACCTTTCAGACAAAATCCGCACTGCCGCGGACAGGCTGACCGTGGAATAACCTACAGCGCGGAGTATTTCTCGCCGTATTCGAGTTGCTGGGCGACGAAGTCGTCGCAGTATTCAACTTTGTAATCCACAACCTTGCCGCCTTTCTCTACCGGAACGATGGTGGGGTTCACGAAACCGCGGTAGGGCTTGAGGTTCAGGGCGGCGTAGCGCTCCAGGACTTCGCGGTGCAGGTCGGGGTCGATGTTCACGGCATACTTCTCTACCAGGTCGCGGCCGGCGGCGTAGTCACCCTCACTCTTGATGCGCTGGATTTCCGCCAGCAGCTCGGCAAACAGGTCGCGCAACGCCTCGTAGTCATTGATCACGAAATAGGTCTTGCCGTCGCGCTTTTTCATCTCAATCACATTGGCGGCGGCGCCCTTCTCGAAGCACCAGTCGGCAATCAGCTTGCGGTTCTGCATATGCGCCTCGGTGTTCTGCTTGCCCGGCTCTATGCGGGTAAACTGAGTGAAAATACCGTTGCGGATATAAGAATCATACTCTGCCTTAAAAGCCTCGGGGTCGTCCAGAAGACCCAGCTCAATCAGCTTGGGATCGGCCAGATAATAGAGAGCAAACAGGTCGGCGCGGGCCTCCTCCAGGGTGGAGCTGTACTCCTTCAGAGCGTTGGGATTGGTTCCCTCCAGAAGCTGGCCGGAGCCGTGGCCCAGGCACTCGTGCAGGTCGGTGTGCAGATTGTCGGTGATGTAGCCGTACTTCTTGATGCGGTCGCGCTCGGCATCGTCCCAGGCAAACTCGGAGAGCATACTGGTGGGCTTCTCGTTGGCTGCCAGATCGTAGGCCTCGGTGATGTTGGCGATGGTCACACTCTTGCTGCCGTGCTCTTTGCGGATCCAGTCGGCGTTGGGCAGATTGATGCCGATGGCGGTGGAGGGATAAGTGTCGCCGGCAATCACAACCGCGTTGATGACTTTGGCCGACACGCCCTTGACCTCGGCTTTGCGGAAACGGGGATCGATGGGAGAATTGTCCTCGAACCACTGTGCGTTGGCGCTGATGATTTCGGTGCGGCGGCTGGCCTCTTCGTCCTTGAAATTGACCATCGCCTCAAAGTTGCCCTTCAGACCCAGAGGGTCGCCGTAGACCTCAATGAAGCCATTGATAAAGTCGACCTTGGAAATGGTGTCCTCTGCCCACTCGATGTTGTATTTGTCCCAAAGACGAAGGTCGCCGGTGCGGAAATACTCCACCAGATCGGCTATAATCTGCTTCTGACGGTCGCTGGGAGCCACTTCTGCCGCCTTTTCCAGATTCTCGCAAATCTTGGCCAGCGCCGGGCCGTACAGGCCGTCGGTGGTATATTTCAGTTCGGTGAGCTTGCCGTCGGCATCCTTTATCAGCCGGCTGTTGAGGCCATAGGAAATGGGGCGAGGGTCAGTCGGGTCTTCCATATCGGCATAGAACTTCTCTGCCTCGGCCTGATTCACACCGTCGTAAAGATGGTTGGCAGAGGCCAGGATAATATCCTTGTCGGTGCCCTGATACTTGCGCACGGGGGCGATGTCGGGATTGTACATTATCTCAATCAGATTGGCCTCGCCAATGCCGCATTCAGCAAACAGTTGGGTCATAAACTCCCGGCTGCACTCAGGGAAAAACTTGTGCTCGCCGTAGTGGTGATGAATTCCGTTGGAGAAAAATACCCTCTTGGCATAAACCATAAACTGGTCCCACTGCTCGCCGCTGCGCTCTCCGTCCCAGGTCTTGATGATGGTTTCCAGAGCCCTGCGAATGGGCATATTATATTCGTAGTTCTGCTCCCAGATGATGTCCCTGCCCCACTTTGCCGCCTCGGCCAGATAGTAGGCATATTCCTTTTCCTGCAGCGGGAGGTTGTCCCAGCCGGGAATCTGGTACTTGATCACGCCCAGGTCGGCGAATTCATCCACACAATATTTAAAATCGTCCTGCGGCTTGGGGCGGCAGGCAGTAAAGAGCAATGTAGCAGCTAATGCCATAATGGTGAAGTTTCTCATATAATTGATTGTTGATTAAAAACATAGTTTGTGGGAAATGACTCCCGGCTGCACAGCCAGCCCGAAGCGGACCATATGCTTCAGGAAAGCGTCGGGATTGGCGCAATCGAGCTGATTCTCGTCATAGCCATAGTGATAGCGGGCCACCAGATAGAACCAGTCGGCGCCTCTGACGGGATTGTAGGCTATCTCTGCCGAAATGTTGGCGGGAATGTCACCCATAAACAGCGGAGTCACCGAAGCGCTTATCATCAGCCGGCTGTCAAGGGGATGATAGCAGAGGCCGACATTGACATAGCCCTGATACCGGTTGAACATCTCCAGCGAAAAGTCGTTGTAGATGGAGCCTATGCCAAAGCGGCCCGTGGCCTGGGCGGTGAACTGCCCGCCCCAGGTATGGGTATAGGTCGCAAACAGGCAGTCTATGCTGCGCGAAATGGCGCCGTCATAGCCGTTGGAGCGGTGCTCGATGCCAATCAGTATATCGTCGATTATCCCGTGCGGGCCTTTTCTGAACGGATGATAGGCATAGATGCCCGGCTGATAAAGGTTGCTGCGGAAAGGATTGGAAGGCTTGTACGCATCCCATAGTGAAAGCTGGGTATAGCCCAGAAAAACGTTCCAGTCACTGCCGGCGATATTCTGAAGAGCGTTGTAGCGCAGGCTCACCTGGAAGGCCAGGTCGTTGGTGTCCCAGTCTGGCCTGGCGTTCAGAGGGATGCCGGTGGTGACATAATTCTCTTTGAAAACACTCAGCATCGGCTCCTGGGCCGAGGCAGAGGGGCGGCCGGCAAAAAGGCCCGCCAGAAGCAGTATCAAGAGAAATATGCGCAGTTTCATTATGTCGTCAAAATTAGTAACTTTGAGGCTCATTTCTAACATTATTTGAAAAATATGTTAAGTCCACTCACAGCCGTGTCGCCCGTTGACGGACGCTATCATTCCAAAACCGCAAAACTGGGAGATTATTTCTCTGAATTCGCGCTGATACGCTATCGCGTAAGGGTAGAGATTGAATATTTCATCTCGCTGTGCGAAATCCCCCTGCCGCAGCTGGCCGGATTCGACCCGCAGAACTTTGACAGGATCAGGGCCATTTACCGCGGTTTTTCAGAAGAGGATGCGGCGGCTGTAAAGCAGATTGAGCGCACCACAAACCACGATGTCAAAGCGGTGGAATACTTTATCAAACAGAAGTTTACCACTCTGGGCATAGACGCCCGCTACGGCGAATTCGTCCACTTTGGCCTCACGTCGCAGGACATAAACAACACCAGCGTACCGCTCTCTTTGAAAGAGGGCATCGCCGATGTCTTTATGCCGCTTCTGGAAGAGGTTTGCGGCATTATTCGCGGCTACGAAGAAGATTGGAAAGATGTGCCTATGCTGGCCCACACCCACGGACAGCCGGCATCCCCCACCCGCCTGGGCAAGGAATTCGGCGTGTTCGCCACCCGCCTCGCAGAGCAGATGCGGCAGCTGTCGAATCTTTCTTATCCCGCCAAATTCGGCGGCGCCACCGGCAATATGAATGCCCACCACGTGGCCTATCCTTCGATAGACTGGAAGACCTTCGCCGACGGTTTCGTAGAGAAAAAGCTGGGTCTGGCGCACTCCTGGCCCACCACACAGATAGAGCATTACGACAATCTGGCGGCCATTTTCGACTGCCTGGCGCGCATCAACACCATCCTTATCGATTTTTCACGCGACATATGGACATACATCTCTATGGAATATTTCCGCCAGAAGGTGGTGGCCGGCGAGGTCGGTTCTTCTGCAATGCCGCACAAGGTCAACCCCATAGATTTCGAGAATGCCGAAGGCAACCTGGGTGTTGCCAATGCCGTTTATCATCACCTCAGCGCCAAACTGCCCATCTCCAGAATGCAGAGAGACCTTACCGATTCCACCGTGCTGCGCAACGTGGGCGTGCCCATTGCGCACAGCGTGATTGCGCTGGAATCGCTCAAAAAGGGCCTGGGCAAGTTGATTTTGAATGAGAACAAGCTTAAGGCCGACCTCGAAAACAACTGGGCGGTGGTGGCCGAAGGGATACAGACAATACTGCGCCGCGAGGGCTATCCCAACCCTTACGAGACGCTCAAGGCGCTTACCCGCACCGGCGAGGGCGTCAGCCAGAAGACCATCAGCGATTTCATAGACACACTGTCGGTGAGCGACAGTGTCAAGGAAGAGCTTAGAGCCATCTCACCCAGTTCATACACAGGATTATAATCAATAAAATTGCATAAGATGAAAAGGATTCTTTTGACAGCCGCCATCATTATCGCAGCAGCATTTACAGTTAAGGCTCAGAGCATACCGGAGATTTGCGCCCGGATGACCGAAGAGCTCTCAAAAGGCGAGACTATGGGCCAGGCCTTTGATATGATGATGACACTGCCCATCATCGGTAAGATAGGCGGCCGCACCTGGATAAACGGCGACAACTTCAGAATGGAAGCTATAGGCAAGGATGACGCTGACATCACCTGGCGCACCCCAGACACCGAGTGGAACTACAATCCCACGGAAAACACCGTGACCATCAAGAAGGTAGAGAAAAAGGCCGAAAGCGAAAACAACAACGGCCAGACCAAAAACTTCGAGAGCATAAGCCAGGACTATGACCTCAAAATCGTGAAGGAAGACGACGATGCGTGGTATATGACCGGCAAAAAGGCCAAGACCAACACCAACAAAGACGACCCCAAGACCATCAAGATGGCTGTCAGCAAGCAGACCTATCTGCCGCTGTACTACACCGCCAGGCAGAAAGGCGTCACCATCTCTATGGAGAATTTCCAGGTTGGCGTAACTCCCGAAGAGGTTACTTTTGACCCCGCCAAGTATCCCGGCGTCAAGATCATAGACCAGCGATAAACACCGTGAAACACTTTTTTCTGACTGTCACCTTTGCTCTGGCAGCCCTGCAGGCGTTTGCCCAGGGCTATTGGAATCAGAGCACCCGGATTATGCCGCTGCGCATCCCCGTGGGCGAGAATCCCGAATTTCTGGACCTCAACGGCGACGGCAGGCAGGATGCCGTGAAAAGCTACATCTACGGCGACATCGCCATCCTCTGGCTGGACGAGGACGGCAATATGAAAGAAGGCGACATTGAGGGCGACACCGTGAACGACTGCCTGCTGGCAGACCGCAACAAGGACGGCAAGTACGACCTTATTATAAAATGGGCCGACCAGACGGGGAACGGTAAGGCCGACCTCAACCTTATAATAGAATACCCGCGCGACGGCATCCACAACATCAACTATATGTACGTCTTTGACGACGACGGCGACGGGGTGTTCAACTATTTCGACTGGAACATAATGACCCTCTCCTGCTGGGAGAAAAACGGCATCAGCGATTTCTACACCGACTACAGCGGCAATTCCACCTTCCTGAAGACTCACCGCAAGCCGGACGGAATGCAGGATTTGCGCTACCAGTGGGAGAATCCGTTCATATTTTATGACTGGGACGGCGACGGCCTCAGCGAGATGGCGGTGCGGTTATGCGACGGCCAGCTGCCCGACAAGGCGGCCGAAGCTGCCGGCTATGACCTTATGCAGCACCAGGGCTGGATGCACTGGTTCTCGATGGGAATCGATATGGACAACGACAATGCCGCAGGAGGCGATTTTGACTTCGATATGACGCTCTGCTACCGCGGCGAAAAGGCCATAGACTACCGCAATCTGTCACATCCGCTTAAAAATATGCGCGGTCTGCCCGAAGCCGACAAATTCTTCCCCGACCCCCGCTACAGGCAGCTCACAGAGCTCATCTATCCCGACCGCAAGCAGGCATTCAAGGTCGGCTTTGCCGGCAATTGGAAGCGCGCCCTTTTCGTATGGGACGAAGATGACGACTGCGGCCGGTGGGAGCGCGTGGAACTCTACGACAATATGGACGCCTTCAAAACCGGCTCCAACCAGGGCGGTCTGGACAATAACCCGCAGGCCGACGTCACGGGCGACCGCGGCGAGTGGGACGAAGATTTCTCTGGCGGCGGCGACATCTATGTGGGACGCTTTGACGGCCGGATCCATCTCTACGGAGCCGAACGCGGCGCCTGGCGCATAGACCAGAACACCAAATACTACCAGGGCTTCAACCGCAGCTGGCAGAACACTGCTCCCGGCAGCTTTGCCACCGTGGAATATCTGGACGAAAATGGCAACGGTTTCCTGGACTGCATCAAATACGACCTGGACGGCGACCGCGAATATGAATTCGAGGTTTCGCTGCACGAACTGGGTCTGGACGACCGCTGCGACGTTCTGGACGTCTCAAAGATGAAATACAAGGACTTCACCCGCCTGTTCAAGAAAGTCTCCGACGGGATGTGGAAGCGGGCACAAGCCGCCCGCAAGGTCGCCTTGAAATACGGCATCCAAACCTCCTGGTACGCCAAACTGCTGGACGCCCACAGCCCCCGCGAGCGCTACCACAACGGCTGGTGGCTGCAGTTCTACATCTACAAAGACCTCGAGCAGCGCTTCGCCGCCTCCGGCGACACGGCCTCCCTCCAGCGCCTTTCCAAAGCCTACTACTCCGGAAGCTGGAAAGAACTCGATGGCAGATAACAAAAAGAGTGCTCCCCGAACCGAGAAGCACTCTTTCGTTATATATGAGTATCGATTAGTAGCTCTGTGCGATAGCGATAAAGTCTGCTGCTTTCAGAGAAGCGCCGCCAATCAGACCGCCGTCAATGTCGGGCTGGGCGAAAAGCTCCTTGGCGTTGGAAGGCTTGCAACTGCCGCCGTAAAGGATGGTGCAATCCTCAGCGATCTGCTTACCGAACTTGTCAGCAAGAAGTTTGCGGATAAAAGCGTGGATTTCCTGAGCCTGCTCGTTGGTAGCGGTGAGGCCGGTACCGATGGCCCATACGGGCTCGTAGGCAATCACGATGTGACCCATCTCCTCTGCGCTGAGACCAAAGAGAACCTCCTCTATCTGAGCCTTTACTACATCGAAATGCTTCTCTGCCAGACGCTCCTCTTTCATCTCACCCACACAATAGATAGGCTGAAGGCCATTTTCCAGAGCGAGCTTGATCTTGGGAACCAGAGTTGCGGAAGTCTCGCCGTAGTACTGACGGCGCTCTGAGTGGCCAAGAATCACAAACTGGCAACCGATTCCTGCCAGCATATTGGCAGCAACCTCACCGGTGAAAGCACCCTTGGGCTGATCGGCACAATTCTGAGCGGAAAGAGCAATCTTGCTATCCTTGATAGCCTCGCCCACGCTGGTCAGATGCACGAACGGCGGTGCCACCACCAGATTTACATCAGCGGGAACCTGATTCATATTAGCCACGAGCTCCTTTGCCAGAGCCACACCTTCGGCAACGGTGGTATTCATCTTCCAGTTGCCGGCAACGATTTTTCTACGCATTGTATTTAAGATTAATTGTTTGTATTCGGGATTTGCGGGTGGCAAAGATACGAATATAATTTTTACCTTTGTCAAGATGGACAAATTATTCTTGATAGACGGACATTCGCTGATTTTCAGGATGTACTACGCCTTTATGAGGCGCCCTATGATCAACTCCAAAGGGGTTGACACCTCCATCCTGTACGGCTTCACAAAATACCTGCTGGAGATTATCACCAAGCAGCATCCCACCCACCTGGCAGTGGCGTTTGACCCGCACGCGGCCACCTTCCGCCACGAGGCCTACCCCGCCTACAAGGCCAACCGCAGCGAGGCCCCGGAACTGGTGCACGAGGCGCTGGAGCCGCTGTGCGAGCTGATGAAGGCTATGGAAATCCCGGTGCTGATGCGCCCCGGCTTTGAGGCGGACGACGTAATCTGCTCTGCCGCAAAGCATTTCGCCGGCGACAATATGCAGGTGTATATGGTGACCCCCGACAAGGACTTTGGCCAGGCTGTGCACGGCAACATCTTCCAGTTAAAACCCGGCAAGTCGGGCGACGACGACACAGTGCTGGACGAAGCCGCCATATGCGCCAACTATGGCATTGAAAATTCCCGTCAGGTGATAGACATACTCACCATCTGGGGCGATTCCGCCGACAATGTCCCCGGCGTGGCCGGCGTGGGCGAAGTCGGTGCCAAGAAACTGATTGGCAAATACGGCAGCGTAGAGAATATCTATGCCCATCTGGACGAACTCACTCCAAAGCTGCGCGAGAGTTTTGAGGCTGCGCGCGACCATATAGAGATGAGCAAGTTTCTGGTGACCATCAAAGATGACATCGACATAGACTTCTCTATCGGCGACCTGGCGCTGACGGCCTGCTGCAACGCCGCCGTGCGCGAGCTGTTTGACAAATACGAGTTCCGCAGCCTGCTGAAGATGCTGCCCGAAGGCGAAGGCGGCCCTGCGGCTGTGATCCAGACAAAGAATCTTCAGTGCAGCGAAGCTCCTGCGGCCGACCTTCTGAAACAGGCTCGCACTTCAGGCAGCGTGGCGGTGAACATCGCCGACCGGATAATCCTGGCCTGCGGCAGCAAGTGGGCCGAATTTACACTGAAAGACTCTGCCGCGCTGGCGCTATTGACGGACCCGTCCGTGACCAAAACAGGCCACGGCCTCAAAGAGGCGATGCACAGGCTTGGGGCAGAGATCAAAGGCCCTCTGAAGGACATCGAGATAATGCACTACCTGCTGAATCCGGAAGTCAACCACAAGATAGACTATCTGCTGCGCAGCTATCTGGATATGGAGCTGGACTCTCCCGCCGCTGGTGAACCACAGCAGCTGGACCTCTTTTCTATGGCGGAGCCGGAGAGTGCCGGCAAGGAGGCCGAAACTGCCCGCCGCAGCTGCGTCGCCGCCGGAATGCTTGCGCCCGTGATAGAAAAAGAACTCCGTGAGAAGAGTCTCTGGAGCCTCTACGAAACCATAGAGATGCCGCTGATAGGCGTCCTCTACGATATGGAGCACACCGGCGTCAAGATAGATGTGGCGCAGCTGGACGCATTCGGCAATTCTCTGCAGGGCGACATTGACCGTCTGGAGGCACAGATACGCGACATTGCAGAAGACCCCGCCCTCAACGTACAGTCTCCCAAACAGATAGGAGTCCTTCTCTTCGAGAAGCTGAAGCTTGACCCCAAGGCCAAAAAGAGCCGCAACGGGGCCTGGCCCACCGACGAAGAGACTCTTCAGGCCCTGAGCGACCGCCATCCAGTGATAGAAATGATTCTGGAATACCGCGGGCTCAAGAAGCTGATGACCACCTACATAGCGCCGTTCCCCGGGTATATCGACCCCGCCGACGGCCGCGTGCACACCACCTTCACGCAGGCGCTCACCGCCACCGGCCGTCTGTCCAGCGTCAAGCCCAACCTGCAGAACATCCCCGTCCGCACATCGCTGGGCCAGGAGATCCGCCGCGCCTTTGTGCCTGAAGCAGACTGGATTGTGGCGGCCGACTATTCGCAGATAGAGCTGCGCATTATGGCCCACCTTAGCGGCGACCCGTCTCTGGTGGCCGATTTCCAGACGGGCGACGACATCCACGCCGCCACCGCCGCCAAAATTTTCAAGGTTCCGGTGGACCAGGTCACCAAAGACCAGCGGCGGCAGGCCAAGACGGCCAACTTTGGCATAATGTACGGCATATCGTCGTTTGGCCTGGCGCAGCGGCTGGGCATCTCACGCACCGACGCCAAAAACCTGATAGACGACTACTACCGTAGTTTCCCCGGCATCCGGACCTACATAGACGGCGTAATCGCCCACGCCAAAGAAAAGGGTTATGTAGAGACCATTTTCGGCCGGCGGCGCTATCTGCCCGACATCAACTCCAAGAATTTCACCGTCCGCAGCCTGGCAGAGCGCAATGCCGTGAATGCACCCATCCAGGGGAGCAGCGCCGACATCATAAAACTGGCTATGATTGCCGTGCACAGGCGTTTGAAAGAAGACGGCTACCGCAGCCGGATGGTGCTTCAGATACACGACGAACTGCTGTTTGACGTGTACGAAGATGAGCGGGAAAAACTTATGAAGATGGTTGTGGAGCAGATGCAGAACGTTTGCAAGCTGGCCGTCCCGGTAATCGTGGACTGCAATGCCGGCAAAAACTGGCTGGAGGCACATTAATGGAAGAACTGCTTAAATATTTCCCCGGACTGGACCCCAGGCGGCGCGAGCGGTTTGCAGCGCTGCAGGACCTCTATGCCGACTGGAATTCCAAGATAAACGTGATTTCACGCAAGGATATGGAGTGCTTCTACCAGCACCACGTGCTGCACTCCCTGGCCATTGCGGCAGCCTTTGACAGTTCCCTCTCCCCTGCCGGACAGAGCATTCTGGACGTCGGCACCGGCGGCGGCTTTCCCGGCATCCCGCTAGCCATCTATTATCCAGGCAACCAGTTTACCCTATGCGACTCAATCGGCAAGAAAATCAAGGTTGCGGGGGCCGTGGCCGAAGCTCTGGGGCTGGAGAATGTGCAGACGGTCAACGCCCGGGCAGAGAGCCTGCCCGACACCTATGACTGGGTGGTTTCGCGCGCCGTGACATCGATGGACAAATTCATCCCGTGGGTCCGCGGAAAGTACCGTAAAGGCATCATCTGCCTCAAGGGCGGCGATGTGGAATCGGAACTTCAGATGTGCTACTCGCGCTGGCTGCTCAATCCCAAGAAGGTGATGATCAGCGATATAAGCCTGTTTTTCAAAGAAGATTGGTTCGAAACGAAAAAAGTTGTGGTCATATCGCAATAATTTTTGGTAATTTGCTCAAGACTATTTACTTTTGCAGTCCCAAAAAATCGAAATAATAAAAAATACACGATATGAAACGCACATTTCAGCCCTCTATCCGCAAGCGTCGCAACAAACACGGCTTCCGCGAGCGTATGTCCACTCCCAACGGCCGTCGCGTGCTTGCAGCACGTCGCCGTCACGGTCGCAAGAAACTCACCGTTTCCAGCGAAGACCGTTTCTAATTATTAGAAACTCAGGCGATTTAGAGAGGCCCCCACAAGGGTCTCTTTTTTTGTATTCGGGAGCAGCGCCCCCTAGTAAAATAAGTGCCCTTTGGGCACAAAAAAAGCAGACTTTCGTCTGCTTTTTTTGTGCCCAGGACAAGAGTTGAACTTGCACGCCCTAAAACAGGCACTACCCCCTCAAAGTAGCGTGTCTACCAATTCCACCACCTGGGCAGGTGTTCCTTTGGGGAATGCAAAGGTATGCTATTTTTTCAATTAACCAAAGATTTTTGAAAGATTTTCATTTTCAAGCCATATGGTGTACCTTTGAAGTTTGGACAAAAATTAAAAACACATATAAAATGATCACGATTGACAAGAGCGGATGCAAGCCATTCGCAAACGAACAGCAGATTAACTCCTATATGGACAAGGCGCTCAAGGGATTCGACACCTTGGAGTCAGGCAGTGGCGCCGGAAACGACTTTATCGGTTGGAACCATCTCCCCAGCACCATTACCAAAGAGGTGATGGATGAATACAAGGATGTTGTATCCCGCTGGCAGGCAATGAATATCGATACGGTGGTAGTCATCGGCATCGGCGGCAGCTACCTTGGAGCAAAGGCTGCCATAAGTGCGCTAGGCCACAATTTCACAGCAAAACTGTCTAATAAAGGGATGCATATACTCTTTGCCGGAAGCAATATGAGCGAAGATTATCTGGCAGAACTCACCGATGTCATCGAAGACCGCAACACCGCCTGCGTGGTTATTTCCAAATCTGGAACAACCACAGAGCCGGCTGTAGCATTCCGCATCGTGAAGCAATATATAGAGCAGAAATACGGTATGGAAGAATCTGCCAAACGTATTGTTGCCGTTACCGACCGCAACCGCGGCGCTCTGAAGAGTCTGGCTACAGCACAGGGTTATACCACCTTTGTCATTGAAGACAACATCGGCGGCCGTTATTCGGTGCTGACTCCCGTGGGTCTACTGGCCATCGCACTTGCAGGCTATGACATAGACGCTATGGTCCGCGGCGCACAGGAGGCTGAGAAAGTCTGCAGCGAGCGCAGCGAAAGCAACCCTTCTATCCAATATGCGGCTCTGAGAAATATGCTCTACGACGCCGGTTACAAGACAGAAATCCTGGTGAATTACAATCCCCGCCTGCTCTATGTTTCAGAATGGTGGAAACAGCTCTTTGGCGAGAGCGAGGGCAAGGACGGCAAGGGCATCTTCCCCGCAAGCGTGACCAACACCACCGACCTGCACTCTATGGGTCAGTACATTCAGGAAGGTGAGCGCACCCTGTTCGAGACCGTACTCCACGTTGCAAGCTGCCGGCGCGAGATGCTCATCCCCTTTGACAAGGACAATCTCGACAACCTCAACTATCTGGCAGGCAGGCGTGTAGAGGAGTGCAACGAGGCCGCTATGAACGCAACTATTATTGCACATATAGACGGCGGCGTCCCGCAGATCAAGGTAGAAATCCCCAGTATGGACGAATTCAACCTCGGATGGCTGTTCTACTTCTTTGAGAAGGCCTGCGGCATAAGCGGCTACGTGCTTGGCGTGAATCCTTTCAACCAGCCCGGCGTGGAGGCCTACAAGAAGAATATGTTCGCCCTGCTCCGCAAACCAGGTTACGAAGCAGAGACGGAAAAGATTCTGAAGCGTATCTAACTTACTGCCAGACAGCTATCTGGGCCAGCAGTTTTTTGGAGAAATCCTCCGGAAGCTTGTACTCGGAAAGATCTTTCCGCAGGCTTTCGGGGGATAATTCTTTCAGGTACTTTTCAGCGCCGGCGGGATCCTCCGTGATATAGCTGGCGGTGCCGGCGTAGCGCAGGAGCTCGGGGGTGAGCTGAAGATGGTGGCTGACAGCCGCAGCAAATACGACCTTGGCCTCGGGAGTGATGGCGCGCATCCTCTTCAGAACGGCCTTCTGGCCTTCTGTGAAGGCAAACTCGCATTCGCACTCTATGTCCAGTCCGACCGTGGCGGGAGACTCGGCGAGATAA
>JAEEGF011214986.1_pt1 | contig 23686 bp, 26 predicted proteins | sample 9134171 | NCBI WGS metagenome assembly JAEEGF01 (sample SAMN16246542, study PRJNA631951) | gut metagenome | biome: gut microbiome; feature: rumen; material: AP-attached | host: Bos | place: Iran: Karaj | collected 2018-10
TAGGAAAATCCAAAAGTTTAGATTTTCCCACAATGCTTATCTTTTGGTCTTTGGTTCGGAATAGTGTAGTGCTGGCGGTCTATCTCTTGTTTTCGGTTGCTTGCTTCCTTACCGTACATGAGCATTCCGTCAGGGATTATCTTGCTGTACCGGCATCAGAGGATCATGCAAAGAAGATCAGGGATGCCTTTGAAATAATGGAACAGGGAATATGGGGCAGGCTTGGTGTTTGCCGTATTCCAAAGTAAAGGAAGGTGAGTTCGGATGCCGTTTCAGATTATCAGAAACGATATAACAAAAGTAAAAGCGGACGCTATTGTGAACACGGCTAATCCGAATCCTGTTATCGGGAGCGGAACCGATAGCGCAATATATAAGGCAGCAGGTGAGAAGCTGCTTTTGAAGGAACGGCAGGAAATAGGTGAAATTGCACCCGGTCAGGTGGCATATACAGATGCTTTTCATCTGGATGCAAAATACATCATTCATACCGTCGGACCGGCATGGGTAGATGGCAACCACGGAGAACGTGATATTCTGCATTCGTGTTATGCGAATGCTTTAAGTAAGGCGGCTGAGCTATCTTGTAATAGTATTGCTTTTCCGCTGATAGCGACCGGCGTATATGGCTTTCCTAAAGATGAGGCTCTTCAAATAGCATTGTCTGAGATCAATAAATTCCTTCTGTCGCATGATGTGAAGGTAATATTGGTTGTGTTTGACCGGAAAGCTTTTGAGCTGTCGGGCAAGCTGGTCGGTGATATTGAAGAGTATATTGATGAACATTCTGCAAAGAGACTCCGTGAAGAAGAATACGGCGGAGATTATGGATATGAGCGCAGGATGCGGCAGGCAAGGTATCTGGAATCTACGGAAATGATTCTGGGTATGCCTGATGAATCTTTAGATGAAGAGACGGAAGAAGATAATGAAGAATGTGATGTTATTTATGCGGAAGCGTCAGCACCATCATTCCCGGATGTTTCAGGTAAAAGCCTGGATGAAGTAATTGATAGCGCTGGCGACACATTTCAACAGAGGCTTTTCAAGCTGATAGATGAAAGCGGTTTGGATGACGTGACAGTCTATAAGAAGGCGAACATAGACCGCAAGGTGTTTTCGAGGATCCGATGTAAGGAAGACTATAAGCCGAAGAAAAAGACAGCGGTGGCTTTTGCGATAGCATTGGAACTGGATATGCCGACAATGATGGATCTGCTTGCCAGAGCGGAAATTGCATTTTCGCCGAGTAACAAGTTCGATCTGATTATTACCTACTTCATAACAAACAAGGTGTATGACATTTATGAGATAAACGCCGCATTATTCAAATATGGACAACCGATACTGGGAGAGTGATTTTCGGAGAGTGGAATTTGTCGCGCGGCAAACGACCACTCTCTTTTCTTTTTCAGCTATACTTGCATCATCAAGAACAAAGGAGGATGCAGCATATGTATGGAGCAATTTTAGGCGATATGATTGGAGCCCCATATGAGTTTGACAGGGGCAATAAAACAAAAGATTTTCCTCTTTTCAGCAGAGGATCACAATTTACAGATGATTCTGTTATGACCATCGCAGTGGCAGAGGCGCTTCTTGGGTTGGATAAAGATGCGAGTGATGACATGGTTCATCATGAAGTATCGAAGTCTATGAGGATATGGGGAAGAAAATATCCTGATGCCGGTTATGGTGGAAGGTTCAGAAATTGGCTATTCGATCACTGGAAACCACATCCTTACGGAAGCTATGGAAACGGATCCGCAATGAGAGTGTCAAGTGTAGGATGGCTGTATGGAAGCCTTGAAGAAACCAGACGATACGCAAAGCTGACAGCGGAGGTGACTCACAATCATCCTGAAGGAATAAAGGGTGCCGAGGCAACGGCTTCCGCGATATTCATGGCAAGAACCGGAGCTTCAAAAGACGAGATCAAGGACTACATCATTAAAGAGTTTGGCTATGATTTATCCAGAACCTGTGATGAGATTAGACCGACATATCATCATGTGGAATCTTGTCAGGAAACTGTACCTGAGGCAATTACAGCATTCTTGGAAGGAACGAGTTTCGAGGATGTAATCAGGACAGCGGTATCTCTTGGTGGTGATTGCGATACTCTTACCTGCATTGCCGGGAGTATCGCAGAAGCGTTTTATGGAGTGCCAGATATTGACAAGCTGGAATGTAGGGGAAGACTTCCTGAAGAAATGCTGGCTGTGCTTGACAGATTTGAAGAAGCAACTAACAGAAAAGAGTATGGATTTCTGGACGGAACTGTTCTGAAGGAAGCAATGAAGATGTTTAACAATGACAGGACAGAAAAGAATCTGTACACGCTTCTGGCTATTCTTCGAGACAGTTTTGTGTGGGTACCTTGCAATGCGATTTTAAGTGAGGCTGATTATGCCGAAGTAGAAAAGGCGGTGAAAGAAGCAGGGGACAATCTGGATTCACTTATAGGCAAAGATTTTACCAATAAGGATTTTGTCAGACTGGTACCGGATATTCTTCAGAATGGCGACGATTTCTTCTTTCCGGTATTTGCAACGGCAGAGGATATGGGTGAATATGGTGAGCACTTTTCAAAGGTGCAGAAGCATTTTCTTGAATGTATGGTTTTGGCCAGAAATAACGAGAAGGGCGTGAAGGGAATTGTCGTGAATGCTTTTTCGGAGCCTTTCGTATTGACTGTTGATCTGTTTGATGCAACGGCACGGATCTCTTCAAGATTTGCGAATGCGGAGGTGGAAAGCGATGAGTGAAAGATATTCAAAATCAGATATACGGGAAATAGCTGAATACTTGGTGGAAGATCTAAGAGAATGTGAGGATGGAACAGTCACCACGACGGGAAGACTGGCGCGAGCTTCAGGCTATGATGATATGGAGACATTTGATCTGTTTGATCTTCACGATGCACTTTTTAAGGCGGCACGGGCCAATCATATTACTTTGGATATGTCCGAGCATAAGGATAAAGTAGAAGGCCTTCCTTTTAATCTTACTTTCGTTGTGAGAAATAAGAAAGCACAGATTAAGTGTCCGCGTTGTGGAAGCCAGAATACCGCAAGATACATTTATGGATATCCGGCATTCAGTGAAGAAATGCAGAAGATGCTTGATGAAGGCAAGTGGGTTCTGGGCGGGTGTTGTATAAGCAGTGTAGAGATTGATGGTCAGCGTGTAGAAACTATGCCGGCCAGAAAATGTAATGACTGCAAGAGGGATTTTGCAACGGCACCTATCCTGATGACACCGAAAACTGAAACGGTAGAGGATTACCGGGATGTTGTAACGGCGATTAAGTTTTCAGTGGGTGGTTTTTTTGGTGGATACACTGATATCACGATAAGAAAAAATGACAAGGGTGCGGTTGTTAAAGTTCAGAAGACACTTGCATATGATGAATTGCCGGATGACCGCCAGATATCGCCTACCAAATGGCAAAAGATAGTTAATACGTTATATAGTCAGCTGTATTTGCACGAGTGGAAAAAGAGCTTTGTTGATCCGTGCGTATTGGATGGAACACAGTGGAGCTTGGATATAAGTCTGACAAATAAACGAAAAAGATCATATTCCGGCAGCAATGATTATCCGCCATACTGGAATGAACTACTGAAGATATTCAGAGAGTTCGCAAAAATATAATGATGGAGCCTCCTTCCGTGATTGGAAAGAGGCTCTTTTTCAGTCTTTTTTATAAAAATCAGTTTCGTATCCGTCTGCTCTAAGCAGGATGTCAGGCATCCAGTCCGGGGATCTGCCCATCTGCTCACATACGGCTTTCAGGTCAACGCGGGGATCGCATTCGATGATCAGTTCATCATGGACGTGCCCGACGATGAAGCAATGCCGGAGGGTCTTCATAGCATAGCAGAGGATGTCGCGGCTGATGGCTTGGACGATATTCTCCACGAATTTCGGCCCGTAGGATTCAATGCGTTCCCATTTCTTTGTGGAGCCAACACCTTCATAGGTGACGGATTCTCCGCCGAACTGATTGACACCGATGCGGGGCTTCACATAAGAGAGTCTGCGGCCTGAAGGAAGCTGGATGAAGAGCATTCCACTCTTGTAAAAGAACTTGATACCGCGTACTTCCATAGGGATCCGTTTTGTTATTGCCGTCTTGACGGCACGGTCAACATCCCACCAGAAGGCGGTGATCATCGGATTGGAGCTGCGCCAGGCGTTTACAAGGGGCTGAAGGTCTTCTTCCGGAAGACCCATTTCGAGAGCACCCATCGATATCAGGGCACCGACGGAACCACCATATCCGAGAGCCAATTCTGCAATCTTGCCCTTCTGCCTGAGGTGACTATTTACGCCGTGTTTTTCCACGGGCACGCCGAACATCTGAGAAGCTGAGGCACAGTAGATGTCTTTTCCTTCCGCAAATACTTTGGAACGCCAAGTTTCACCGGCGAGATATGCAAGGACTCTAGCTTCAATCGCCGAGAAGTCGCTGACAATGAACTTGTATCCGGGACGGGGAACGAAGGCGGTTCTGATAAGTTCTGATAGGACTGAAGGAACCGAATCATAAAGAAGATCCAGCATCTCATAATCTCCGTCAATCACATACTGTCTGGCCTGCTCCAAGTCCGGGAGATGGTTCTGCGGAAGGTTCTGCAACTGTATCAGGCGACCGGCCCATCTGCCGGAACGGTTCGCTCCGTAGAACTGGAACATACCGTGGGCACGTCCGTCTCTGCAGACAGCGTTCTGCATTGCCTGATATTTCTTCACACTGCTTTTGGCAAGTTGCTGACGGAGGATAAGAGCATCCTGTACCGCCTGTTCATCCGTTGTTTTGATAAGCTCCTTCACGGCTTTCTTGTCCAGGGATTCCGTTTCCACTCCGTTATCGGAGAGCCATTCCTTCATCTGCTGCACGCTGTTCGGATTATCAAGATTGGTGATATCCTGCATAGCGACGGTCAGTTCTTCGCGGGAGCGTTCATCAAAGGCGATGGCGTTTTCCACCACGGTCATATTGAGGGCAATGCCCCTGTCGTTGATTTCCTGATCGAGATGATATTCATCCCATATCTGTTCCGGGACGGGGTATTTTGCAAGGCGTTTCTTTATCGCCATTTCCACTTCCACGTCCCGGCGGTTGTATTCCTTGAAGCGGATCCATTTTTCGCTGTCATGCTGTGGAAGGTTCCGGGTGCGTCCGCCGTTTGCCTTTGTAGGCTTGCACGGGGTACAGAAATACCGGATCAGGTCTTTGCCTTCCTTCAGCTTTTGATCCTGCAATTTCAGGACGGCGCCGACTCCTTCCAGCGAGAGGGGAAGTCCCATGTATGCGGACCAGATCATTGTGCATTTCCAGGCTGAAGGATCCAGATATTTTGAAGCCGGGTCTTCCGGGATGCTGTATCCGTAGAAGTGTTCCGGATGGTGTCGCTTCAGCCAGTTGGAAAGACAGATCCGCTCAAATGAGGCGTTGAAAGCCCATTTTGTTACGCTATCGTCAGATAGTGCTGCAAGGATATCTTTCGGGATAGTGTCGCCGCAGGCAAGGTCATATACCTTGACCGGTTCACCGTCCACGGAAACACCGAAGAGCAGTATCTCAAAATTTTCAGACTCAGCGTACTTGTATGCACCGCATTTGGAGATATCAACGTCGCTGTAAGTCTCTAAGTCGATTGACAATTCTTTCATTGGTTTTCCTTTCTGTTAGAGGCTGAGGATATATGCCCGATCGGTCAGCCTTTCTTCAGGTGCTACCTGAGTTTCATTGATTTCCTTGACCATTGCTGAAAGCTCTTCCAGCTTGAACCGGCTGTCATAAGGCGCAATCATCATTTCATGGATCGATGACGGGATGACGAAGAGCATATTGGTTCTGCAGTTCTGGGTAAAATCCCGGAGCATTTTCCGATTCATAATAGCTGAAGCACCCTTGCATTTCTGCGAGTTGGTGATCACATGGAATTTAATGGTCGAGGCTTCAGCGCATTCAGAGGGGACGCCGGTCATCTCCGAGAGGATCTTACCGAGGCTCTTGATCTGCGTATCGGCACAAAGGTTTTCCAGTGCCTTTTCCCATGCGGTATCTTCGTCAATTCCCGCATTGGAGAGAAGTGCGGATGTTACCTTTGCGGAATAGCAGGCATCATCCTGTTCGCCTCTTACGATCAGGTACTGTTCGATTCCTTCAAGGTCGCATGGCCTTTTGACAAAATCCGCATCCGAGGTGCGCTGAAGGGCTATTGTGATATGCTTCAGGATCCATTCCGGGTCATTGAAGTTGATTGCTATATCGATGATATTTTCTGTGTTCATGTTATCCTCCTTGTGAAAAGAGGGCGGCAGCAATGCCGCCACCCTCATAGGTTTAGTGCCTGTCGTCAAGGAGCTTCTGGTATCGAAGTTCTGTCTCCTTGTAGTCGAGTTCGTCCTTTTTCTTCTTGCGCTCATATTCTTCCTTGTCCTGCTTCTTGACCTGAAGCATGAAGCGTATCGCGAAGATCAGCCCGATAAGGAAAGTCAGAATAAGGGCACAGCTGAAAATGTTGCCGATTAAAGTTACTACGCTATTTGCAAATTCCATGATAAATGCCTCTCTTTCTTTGATTGTCGCAGGCAGCGGCGGTAATGCCGCCACCTGCTTAGGTTGTCAGTTAGTCGAGGAAATCATCCTCATCATCCACGGTCGCGAAGTCGTCCTCAGCTCTGGACTTGCCTCCGAGGGGTTCGCCGTCGCGGATCTTCTGAAGGTTGTTCAGACCGCAGGCGATTCCCTTGTTCCCGTTGCTGTTGAAAGCGTACAGGTTGATGGAAGCCCTGCCGTACACGCCGGAATAGACTTCGGAGCGTTCAAGGATAGGGTTCCTGTCAGCATCCACGATTCCGGGAGCCGTTGCACTGTTGGCGTTGATGAAGTAGGCGTTCTTGTAAGCCTCATCATCCGGTCTTTCCAGATCGCCGTCGCGGAGAGGTGTCTTGATGGCGGAGAGTGCAGGGACGGACTTGCCGTTGCCCTTAAGCTTGCTCTGGCCTTCCTCATAGGCGGCTTCGATGGCGGCCTTGATCTTTGCGATGGTAGCGGTGTCGGACTTCGGGATGATAAGGGAGACGCTGTACTTAGGCGCTCCTCCGTTGATGCTCTTCGGATCCCAGACATTGGCATAGGACCATCTGGTATTGACTCCGGTTATAACTTTGGTAGGGATAGATACTTTGTTTGCCATGATTTTTTCCTCCTTATTCTTCACTAAAATCATCTTTGGCTGTATTAAGTGCCGGTCTTTTGTCTGACTCAGGCACAAGTGTCGGTTTTCCGGGCGGTTTCATGATCATTCCGCCGAGAAGTTCTTCAAATTTCTTCTTCCCGAGAAGGGAAGTCATTGCTGTGATTCCGAGTACCTTTTTCTCATAAGGGTCGTATCCGGCATCTGTCACGGCGGAAGCGACTGCTGCCTCATCCGTGTATTTCCTGATCGATCTGCCTTCAACTACCTTGAATCCGGGATACTCTGTTCCGCTGATCGCCTGCTGGAGTGCGTATTCCTTGATATCGCCCGCCCATGCCACCAGATCATCAATCCGGGGAAGGATGGCTGCTATCTCTGTTTCATCCAGGGTCGCAGGCTGCTGAAAATCGTAAGCTGCAAGCTCCATGTTGTACTCAGCCCTTTTGCGGCAGGTTGCCTTGACCTTGCAGAACTGGCAATGGTCGCCGGCGGTAAATTCGCCTTCGCCGTTATAGGCGAGCTCTGCGGTGGGCTTCAGGATTTCTTCCGCCCATGTAAGCAGGTCTTCCTTGCTTATCGTGAAGGTGCTGATGTTCTCACGCCTTGGCTGGAAGATCGTCATCTCTATGGATTCGATGTCATAGATCCCGTCGTAGGTGTCCAGGGCTCCGAGGGCGTAACACATCATCTGCGGATTGTTCTCAGCTTCCACCAAGATTCCAAGACCATATTTGAAATCTATGATCTGAAGGACTTTGTCCGCTATGATGAGACAGTCGCCGGTTCCGAAACCGTCCGGTACCCACTTGGAGAAGTCCAGCCTCTGCTCTACCAAAACCTGCGGATCCTTGCATAACTGCTTTGCCTTTTCGTACTGCTCCATAACGTAGGAACAGTATTCATCGGTGCAATCGTCCATTTCGGTATCGAAGAAATCCAGGTTCTCCGTCGGGTCTTTTATATCCTGGCCTAACGCATGAAGAACTTTGTACTCACACAGCTCATGGGCATCGGTGCCTTGCTGGGCATATGGAGAAGCTTCGTCATTGATCTCCGCACATAGCTTTGCCGATGGCGGGCATGAGAGCCACCTGTGGGAAGCTGAGGCGGAGAGGTATGCGTGTCTAGGCATCTTTTAATCCCTCCACTTCCTTCACGAGTGCCGGGTAGCTTTCCGCGGGAACGTCCGTGAGGCTTCCGCCGTCCGCGTATTTCTTTACGATGGCTTTAACCTGAGACTTGAACTGTCCGCCGGCTTCGTTTGCCTTTGCGGCAAGAAGGGCTCTGACGTCTTCCTTGGAGTAGGAAGGTGTTTCCGGTTCCGGGGCTTTCGCTTCCTTCTTTGCAGGCTTCTTCTTAGGCTCTGCAGCGGGAGCGGAATCCTCTGAAAAGCATTCCTTAATGGCATTTGCCGTCTGAATCATCTTTTCGCCACAGGAGATGAGATCATCCAGGACCTGTGACAATTCGCTCATTTTGCTCATGTTGTCATTCTCCTTATTTCTGAATATTTGGTTATCAAGGTTCGTGTCTGCCGCCTCAGTGATTACCGGGGCGGCTTAATCAATAGTTCTGTCGTTCATCGTTGCACCTCCGTTTCCCTGTTCTGGTGGTCTAGGTATGAGAAAGTGCTGTTTTCCGATTTTTCCTGAAAAAAATTTTGGAGCCGATCGGTATCTGCATCTTTCGGAGGTCTAGGTATGAGATGAACGGGTTTTCCGATTTTCGGGCAAAAAAATTCCGGCCGGGGATGGTCGGATTTTTCTTTATAAAAGGAAGCGGTTCTGCCTCACGCGAAAACTTTTGAAAAAAGTTCTGAAAAAATCGGAAAACTGCCCGGACTCATACCTAGACCTTCGGAAAGCCAGGTTTGGCTTTACTACTTCGCAGGGAAGGGGTGGTTCCATTGAGGGTCATAGAGCAGATACGGACAGCAACCAATTTAATAAGCAGATAACAGGAGGCAGAGATATGTTTTTTGTTTTACAGACGGCAAACGTGACTGCGGACGCTAAGAACTGCGTGTATCCGAACAGGAAAGAGATCACGACAGGGGAAGCACTGAAGGACGCGGTCCGTTTTGACCATGTGTGCGGGGAGTTCAGGAAGGACTACCGCAATATCAGTAATTTCCTGAAGTCAAATGTCATCGTCATGGATTGTGATAACGATCACTCCGACGATCCTGCCGAATGGATCACCTTCGAGAAGCTGGAAACGCTCTTTGAAGAGGTCAGTTATGCAGCGGCGCCAAGCAGGAATCATATGAAAGAAAAAGACGGCAGGGCTGCGAGACCGAAGTTCCATGTTTACTTCCCGATTGAAGAGACGGAAGACGCCGAGCATTATGCGGCGGTCAAGAGGGCGATACAGAAGGCTTATCCGTTTTTCGATGACAATGCGCTGGATGCGGCGAGGTTCATTTTCGGGTCCGATCCGGATGAGGTTGTCTGGCATGAAGGCTGGGTGACGATCGATGAAGAAGTGGATCCTGAGCCTGAGGATGAAGAGCCTGAGACCGGAAGCGGTTATACCGGCGGCGCCATTATGCAGGGGACAAGGAATAAGACACTTTCCCATTTCGCAGGACGGGCGCTGAAGAGGTTCGGAGAGACGGAAAAGGCAAAGCAGGTGTTCCTGGATGAAGCGGCGAAGTGTGATCCGCCTTTGGAGAATGAAGAACTGAAGACCATCTGGTATTCGGCGTTGAAGTTCTACAGGAACAAGGTGAAGACTCAGCCGGGATATGTGCAGCCGGATGAATATAACGAAGATTTTAAGGCGGGCTGCTTAAAGCCGGAGGATTATTCGGATATCGGCCAGGCGAAGATGCTGACAAAGGAATACGGCGAAGAACTCAGGTATTCGGATGCGACGGATTATCTCAGGTATGACGGCGACGCCTGGATCGAAGAGAGACAGCTTGCGGTCGGTGCTATGGAAGAGTTCCTGGATCTGCAGCTTGCGGATGCACTGGAATATGTGGAGACCGCCAAGAAGGCACTATTGGCAGCAGGCGTGGATGAAGCGGCGATCAAGGCAGGCGGCAAGACGCTTGAAAAGGCGGTGGATACCGACAACCTGAAGCTTCTGTTCATGCTGATGGGCGCGAAGACTTATCTGGCGTTCGTCATGAAGAGACGGGATTACAAATATGTTGTGTCCGCCCTGAATGCGGCGAAGCCGATGCTGGCGGTGAGCGTGTCTGATCTGGATAAGGATGAAAACCTGCTCAATACGCCGTATGCGACATATGACCTGTCAAAAGGCATCGCAGGCGAGCAGCCGCATAACCCGGAAGACCTGATCACGAAGATCACGAATGTTTCTCCGTCAGATGATGGGAAGGAACTGTGGGATCAGTGCCTGGAACTGTTTTTCGGCGGGGATACGGAACTGATCGAGTATGTGCAGATGGTCGTTGGAATGGCGGCGGTCGGCAAGGTTTATCAGGAACATCTCATTATCGCTTACGGTAACGGGGCTAACGGCAAGTCCACGTTCTGGAACACGATCTCACGGGTGCTTGGCACCTACAGCGGCAAGCTGTCGGCGGAGACCTTGACGGTCGGATGCAAGAGGAATGTGAAGCCGGAAATGGCGGAGCTTAAGGGTAAGCGTCTGATCATCGCTTCCGAGATGGAAGAAGGAATGAGGCTCAATACCGCGGTGGTGAAGCAGCTTTGCTCTACGGATGAGATTTTCGCTGAAAAGAAGTACAAGGCGCCGTTTGCATTCGTTCCGAGCCACACGCTGGTCCTTTATACCAACCATCTTCCTAAGGTCGGGGCTAATGATGACGGTATCTGGCGCAGGCTGATCGTAATCCCCTTCAATGCGAAGATCGTCGGTGACAGCGACATCAAGAATTATGCGGATTTCCTTTATGAGAAGGCCGGCGGCTACATCCTGAAGTGGGTGATCGAAGGCGCGAAGAAGGCGATTGATGCAGGGTTCAAGACCAGGCTTCCGAAGTGCGTACAGGATGCGATCAACGCATACCGCGAAGAGAACGACTGGCTGGGGCATTTTATCAGCGAGTGCTGTGACGTGGATGCTTCCTATACGGAAAAGTCCGGGGAGTTGTATCAGGCATACAGGGCATACGCTGTCCAGAACGGCGAGTTTACGAGACAAAACGGTGATTTTAATTCCGCTCTGGAAAATGCAGGGTTCAGCAAGCGTAAGACCAAGAAAGGCGCATTTTTCTATGGTTTGAAGCTCAAAGAGGGTCAGGATTTCCTGTAAGGGTGACGGTCGGTGACAGGTTATTCTAAAACCCCGTATAGGCGATTTTTAAGGCTGAGAATCCTTATATAGAGGGTTTATGAAATGCCTGTCACCACCTGTCACCGGTAGTGTGATGGAGGATTGGCAATGAGGGAAAAAACCATAGAACGGAGACTTGTGCAAGAGGTTAAGAGGCGCGGCGGCATCTGTCCTAAGTGGGTGTCGCCGGGATTTGACGGGGTGCCGGACAGATTAGTCTTCCTGCCGGGTAAGCATTTCGGATTAGTGGAAGTGAAGGCACCTGGCGAGAAGCCGAGAGCCTTGCAGGTTTCGAGACATAGATTATTGGAAAAACTGGGATTCCACACATACATACTTGATGGGATCGAGCAAATCGGAGGGATTTTAGATGAGATACAAGCCACATGAATATCAGAAATATGCGATCGAGTTCATAAAGAGGAATCCGATCGCCGCAATACTGCTTGATATGGGTATGGGTAAGACGAGCATTGTGTTATCCGCGCTGAATGAGCTGATGTATGACAGTTTTGAGGTAGCGAAGGTTCTGATCATAGCGCCGCTGAGGGTCGCAAGAAATACATGGTCCGATGAGATCAAAAAGTGGGATCACCTGAACGGTATCCGGTATTCCATAGCGGTCGGAACGGCTGCGGAGAGGCTGGTGGCATTAAAGGCGGATGCGGATATCTACATTATCAACCGTGAGAATGTCCCCTGGCTGATCGAGGAAAGCGGCCTGCCGTTTGATTATGACATGGTGGTCGTGGACGAACTTTCTTCCTTTAAGAACTGGCAGGCGAAGAGGTTCAAGGCGCTTATGAAGGTAAGACCGAAGATCCGGCGCATTGTAGGGCTGACTGGAACACCTTCTTCAAACGGTTTGATGGATTTATTCGCGGAGTTCAAGGTTCTGGACATGGGAGAACGCCTTGGAAGGTTTATCAGCCAGTACAGGGTCAACTATTTCAAGCCTGACAGGGTGAACGGTCCGATCGTGTATTCCTATAAGCTTCTGCCGGGTGCTGAAGAGAGGATTTACGACAAGATCTCCGATATCACCATTTCCATGAAAGCGACGGACTATTTGGATATGCCGGAGCTTCTGAGTACGGAATACAGGGTCTATCTGGATGAAGATGAGCGTGAAAAGTACGAGGAAATGAAGGATGAGCTGGTTTTACAGCTTCCGGGAGGCGAGATCACGGCTGCGAACGCTGCTTCCTTATCCGGGAAGCTGTGTCAGCTGTCTAACGGGGCTATTTATGATGACGATGGTTCCGTGAATGCTTTCCATGAGAGAAAGCTGGATGCCTTGGAGGATCTGATCGAATCCGCAAACGGTAAGCCGATTCTGGTGGCGTATTGGTTCAAACATGACCTTGCAAGGATCATCGAGAGGCTGAATAAGCTGAAGGTCGTTTATGAGAAGCTGGATTCCGACAAGAGTATTGAAAAGTGGAATGCAAAAGAGCTTCAGGTCGGTTTGATACATCCCGCTTCCGCTGGTCACGGGCTGAACCTGCAATCAGGCGGAAATGTGATTGTATGGTTCGGTATCACATGGAGTCTGGAACTGTATCAGCAGACGATAGCCAGATTATGGCGTCAGGGTCAGACTTCCGGGACAGTTACCGTGATCCATATCATTACTGCCGGTACCGTGGATGAAAGAATCCTGAAGGTGCTGGAAATGAAAGACCATACGCAGTCGGCACTGATCGATGCCGTGAAAGCGGAGGTAAGTGCCTATGGCGGGAAATAAGAATCTGGCTGAGGATCCGTATGAGAGACTTGCCAACGCGATCATCCTTCAGGCGGTCACGGATTACAGGGTGGCGCTGAAGAAGATAAAGGCGCATCCGAGGAACAGGGATGCCATAAATGAGGCTTTGGAGATCGAGAGGTTTTTCCGTTCCGGCTGGTACAGCCAATTAACATCCGTGGACGGGGAGTACCTGATCCGGAGGCTTCAGGAAGAAGTGAGACAATCAGAGTCGATCCGAGGGAAGAAAAATAAACCCGATCGGAGGTAGTTTATGAACAGACATCAACAGGAAGCCAAGAAATATTTATCACAGGCTTTTGGATTAAACCAGAGGATAGAGAGCAAGCTGGGGCAGATTGAGGATCTTCATGACCTGGCGACGAAGGCGACCGTGACATATTCGGATATGCCGAGAAATCCAAACAAGGGTCATTCCCGTTTGGAGGACGCCGTGATCCAGATCATCGAACTGGAAACGGAGATCAACCAAGACATGATAAAACTGGTGGAACTGAAGAAGGATATCATCCGCAGGATAAAGGCTGTGGAGAGTACGGAGCTTCAGACGATATTGGAACTTAGGTACCTGTCCTATATGAGATGGGAAGAGATCGCTATCGAGCTTGGGTACGGTATCGACAATGTATTCCGCTTACACCGGAATGCGCTGGATGAAATCAAGATTCCGGAAACAATACAGTAAAATCAAGTTCGATACAGTAAGCCTATGTGATATTGTTAAGATGGCAAAAGTGAAAGATGAGGAAGCCGTTGCGGAGGAAAAACCGTGGCGGCTTTTTCTATGGGAAGGAAGGTGGACAGATGCCGAGGAAACCGAAGAAGCCGTGCGCTTATCCGGGCTGTCCCAACCTGACGGATGGGAGGTACTGCCCGGAACACCAAGCACAAGTGAACCGTGAGTATGAAAAGTATGGGCGTGATCCCCGGACAAAGAGGCGTTACGGGAGAGCGTGGAAAAGGATCCGTGACAAGTATGCTGCGGAGCATCCGTTCTGTGAGCTGTGCTTCGAGCGTGGAGTGATAGTACCTACGGAAGAGATCCATCATAAGAAGCCGCTGAGTGAAGGTGGCACGCACGATAGGAGCAACCTGATCGCGCTGTGCAAGTCGTGTCACTCACGCATACACGCGGAGCGGGGAGACCGGTGGGGAAAGAGACCGGAGGGGGAGTGAAAATCCCCGCGCGTATATTCTCCAGGGAACGGCGCGGGGGTCACACGCACAAAAAGAAGAAATCAAACGGGGTATTAACCCCTGCAGGGAATTGAGGTGAAGGAAGATGGCCAAAGACGGGACTATGCGCGGGGGCGCAAGGGTCGGTTCCGGCAGGAAATCAAAAGCCCTGGCGGAAAAGATCGACAGCGGGCTTGCGGCAACGGTCATTGACCTTCCGGAGCCTGAGGACATAACCGGCGAGGATGTGCCGCCGGTGAAGGATTTTCTGAAAGCTGCTCAGAAAAGCGGCATTGACCTTTGCGCAGAGGATGTGTTCAAAAGCACTTTCCTCTGGCTGAAGGAAAGAGGGTGCGACCGGCTGGTGAACACTCAACTGATCGAACAGTACGCGATGTCGGTATCCAGATGGGTACAGTGCGAGACCTGCATATCGGAATACGGATTTCTGGCGAAGCATCCGACCACGGGGGCGGCGATAACTTCTCCGTATGTGACGATGAGCCAGAATTATCTGAAGCAGGTGAACCAGTGCTGGTACCAGATATATCAGATTGTGAAGGAAAACTGCTCTGTGGAGTATGGCGGTGCGAATCCGCACGATGACCTGATGGAGCATTTGTTATCGGCAAGGAAGAAATAGGAGGGTTTCGATGAAATATGTGAAGAAAAAGCTGTCGGAATTGAAGCCTTATGAGAACAATCCGAGGATCAATGATGAGGCGGTGGACGATGTTGTGGAGAGTATCAGGCAGTGTTCCTACATCGCGCCAATCGTCATTGACGAGGACGGGGTGATCCTGGCGGGGCATACAAGGTATAAGGCCCTGAAAAAGCTGGGATATAAGGAATGCGAGGTTGTGATTGCCTCCGATCTGACAGAGGAACAGAAAAAGAAATATCGTTTGTATGACAATAAGACCGCTGAAATGGCTTCCTGGGATCAGAAGAAGCTTTCCGCGGAATTATGCGATGTGGATTTTCAAGGATATGATTTCGGACAGCCTGAGACCGCGCTTCCTGATGATGAATCGGAAGAGACGGGTCCTAAGACGATGACCTGTCCGTGCTGCGGGGAGGTGTTCGAGGTATGAAACTACAGAAATTAAAGCTGGCTGAGATTGAGCCATACAAGAATAATCCGAGAAAAAACGATGATGCGGTGAATGCCGTTGCGGAAAGCATCCGGCAGTGTTCCTATATCACGCCGATCATCGTTGACGAAGATCATGTGATCATCGCAGGCCATACCAGATACAAGGCTCTGGTCGCTCTTGGGATGGATGATGTGGAATGCCTGATCTGTGACGGGTTGACCGAGGAACAGAAGAAGAAATACCGGTTCCTGGATAACAAGACCGGGGAAAAGGCTACATGGGATCTCATGAAGTTGGAAGTCGAACTGGAAGGACTTGATCTGGAAGGGTTCGACTTTTTTGGTATGGCGGCTGACCTTCCGGTGGATGGAGACGGCAACGGTGGTTCTGAAAAGGAACTGACCGGTACCACGGAAATAGATGCGGAGGTGTTTGGGGATGAAGAGTTCAAATACGAATGCCCGAACTGCGGTTTTCGGTTCAACTGAGTTTCCGTGGAAGTGGAGCCTTGCTGAGTTGGAGAAAAGACCAAAGCACGGCCATACCGTGTTTTCCTGCTTTTCCTGCGGCGGCGGTTCTTCGATGGGATACAAGCTGGCGGGATATGATGTTGTAGGGAACTGCGAGATAGATCCCGATATGATGAAAGTTTATAAACAGAACAATCATCCGAAGCACGCATTCCTTATGGATATCAGGGATTTCCTGAAGCTGCCGGATGAGAAGATACCGGAAGAGTTATTCCATCTGGATGTGCTGGACGGTTCGCCGCCATGCTCTGTATTTTCCACGGCGGGAGTCAGGGAAGAAGGCTGGAACACGGAAAAGGTTTTCCGGGAAGGTCAGGCAAAGCAGAGACTGGATGACCTGTTCCTTTATTTCATAGCGATAGCGAAGAGATTGAAGCCGAAGGTTGTGATCGCAGAGAATGTGAAGGGAATCATCATTGGAAACGCTAAGGGCTGGGTCAATCAGATTGTAAAGGGATTTGATGATGCAGGATATACGGTGCAGATATTCCTGTTCAATGCTGCAAGGATGGGCGTGCCTCAGAAAAGGGAGCGCGTCTTTTTTATCGCGCATCGGAAAGACCTGAAGTATCCGAAGCTGGTAATGAACTTCCAGTCTAAGCCGATTCCGTTCAGGGATGTCCGGGAACCTTATGGCAAGGCGATGGATCCTGACAGTATGCAGGCGAAGCTTTTGAAATACAGGATTCCTTCTGACCGTTGTATTGCGGATATCAATGAGAGGGTGCGAAAGGTCAAGAACAGCGGGTTTACAACGCCGATCATTTCTGATGATGAACCGGCATATACCATTGTGGCGGGCAGCTCCATGTACCGGATGTGCGATGGCCTGCTTATGACGGACAGGGATATTTTAAGCTGCCAGACGTTTCCGCAGGATTACGACTTCATGGATCAGAGCGTCCAGTATATATGCGGGATGAGCGTCCCGCCTGTGATGATGGCGAGGATATCCGAGCAGGTGTACCGGCAGTGGCTTAAAGGCGGTGATGCTGATGAAGATGCGTAAGCTGAAGAAATATAAGCCTACGAAGTTCAAGGCGAAGGATTCCGTTTACGATAAGGACGCGGCGGATTTTGCCGTAAACTTCATTCAGTGTCTCTGCCACACGAAAGGAACCTGGGCGGGAAAGCCGTTTGAACTGATCGACTGGCAGGAACAGATTATCAGGGATGTATTCGGGACGATGAAGCCGAACGGATACCGGCAGTTCAATACCGCTTATATAGAGATCCCGAAGAAACAGGGCAAGAGTGAATTGGCTGCGGCGGTGGCGCTGCTCCTATGCTGCGGTGATGGTGAAGAGAGGGCTGAGGTTTACGGATGCGCGGCTGACCGGCAGCAGGCGTCCATCGTCTTTGAGGTTGCTGCGGATATGGTCAGGATGTGTCCGGCTCTGAATAAGAGGGTGAAGATACTGGCTTCACAGAAGCGTATCATCTTCCAGCCGACCAACAGCTTTTATCAGGTGCTGTCTGCGGAGGCTTATTCAAAGCACGGCTTCAATATACATGGGGTTGTGTTTGACGAACTGCATACTCAGCCGAACAGGAAACTCTTTGATGTTATGACAAAGGGTTCCGGTGACGCCAGGATGCAGCCTTTGTATTTCCTGATCACGACGGCGGGAACGGATACGAACAGCATCTGCTATGAAACGCACCAGAAGGCGAAGGATATTCTGGAAGGACGGAAGATCGATCCGACTTTCTATCCGGTGATCTATGGCGCGGATGAATCCGATGACTGGACGGATCCGAAGGTTTGGAAGAAGGCAAATCCTTCACTGGATATCACGGTGGGGATAGACAAAGTGAAAGCGGCCTGTGAATCCGCAAAACAGAATCCGGGGGAAGAAAATTCATTCCGGCAGCTGAGGCTGAATCAGTGGGTGAAGCAGGCGGTCAGGTGGATGCCTATGGAAAAATGGGACGCCTGCAATTTTGCCGTGGATGAGGATGAGCTGGAAGGGCGTGTCTGCTACGGAGGTCTGGACTTGTCGAGTACGACTGACCTGACGGCGTTTGCCCTGGTATTTCCGCCGATGGATGAAGAGGACAAGTATATCGTGCTTCCTTACTTCTGGGTTCCGGAGGAAACGTTGGATCTGCGAGTGAAAAGAGACCATGTTCCTTATGATGTCTGGGAGCGGAAGGGCTTTCTGGAAACAACGGAAGGAAACGTGGTCCATTATGGATATATCGAAAAGTTCATAGAGCGGCTTGGCGAGAGGTTCTATATCCGGGAGATTGCTTATGACAGGTGGGGCGCAACTCAGCTGTCGCAGGATCTGGAAGGTATGGGATTTACGGTGGTGCCGTTCGGACAGGGTTTTGCTTCCATGTCTCCGCCTACGAAGGAATTGATGAGGCTGGTGCTGGAACAGAAGATCGCCCACGGCGGTCATCCGGTTCTGCGGTGGAACATGGATAACATTTATATCCGCACGGATCCGGCGGGTAATATCAAGGCTGACAAGGCGAAGTCCACGGAGAAGATCGACGGGGCTATCGCGATGATCATGGCTCTTGACCGTGCAATCAGGTGCGGGAACGAAACGGCGGAATCTGTTTATGATACCAGAGGCCTTCTGGTTTTCTGAGGATAGAAAGATGTTGATATTATCGGTGATCGGTTTCCTTGTGATCAGGGAAGCCTTGAATCAGGCATATGAAGGAGGGAATGGAGATGGGAATACTTAGCGGTTTGTTTCGGAGCAGGGATAAGCCCACGGACAGGACGGCGGGAAGTTCGTATTCGTTTTTCTTAGGCGGGACAGCTTCAGGAAAGTATGTGACGGAACGGTCTGCAATGCAGATGACGGCGGTGTACTGCTGCGTGAGGATCCTGTCGGAAGCAGTTGCGAGCCTGCCGTTACAATTCTATAGATATACCGACGATGGCGGTAAGGAAAAAGCGGTGGATCATCCGCTTTATTTTTTGCTCCATGATGAGCCAAATCCGGAGATGACTTCCTTCATATTCCGGGAGACCTTGATGACACACCTGCTTTTGTGGGGAAATGCGTATTCGCAGATCATCCGCAACGGCAAGGGCGAAGTCGTGGCTCTGTATCCGCTGATGCCGGATCGGATGAAGGTGGATCGTGATGAGCATGGACGGCTCTATTACGAATACACCGTTTACGATTCGGATGATGTGGACGGCAGGAAGGGTACGGACAAGGTCGGAAGAACCGTAAGGCTTCAGCCTCATGATGTGCTGCATATTCCGGGTCTTGGGTTCGATGGGCTGGTTGGTTACAGTCCAATCGCGATGGCGAAGAATGCTATCGGTCTGGCGATTGCCACGGAAGAATACGGCAGCAAGTTCTTTGCGAACGGTGCGGCTCCTTCCGGCGTTCTGGAACATCCGGGAACCATAAAGGATCCGAGCAAGGTCAGGGAAAGCTGGCAGGCAACTTTCGGCGGTTCCGGTAATTCCAATAAGATCGCGGTTCTGGAAGAGGGCATGAAGTACACGCCGATTTCCATATCGCCGGAGCAGGCTCAGTTCCTGGAAACAAGGAAATTCCAGATTGATGAGATTGCAAGGATATTCCGTGTGCCGCCTCATATGATCGGTGATCTGGAAAAGAGCAGCTTCAATAACATTGAGCAGCAGAGCTTGGAGTTCGTGAAGTACACGCTGGATCCCTGGGTGAGCCGTTGGGAACAGGCGATGGTAAGGGCGCTTCTGACACCGGATGAAAAGAAGAAGTATTTCTTCAAGTTCAATGTGGACGGCTTATTGCGCGGTGATTACCAGAGCAGGATGAACGGTTACGCCACGGCAAGGCAGAATGGCTGGATGTCTGCAAATGATATCCGAGAGCTTGAAAACCTTGACCGTATTCCGGAAGAGGACGGCGGTGATCTGTATCTGGTGAACGGCAACATGGTTCCTTTGGTATCGGCGGGTGCTGCATACGATATGGAAGGGGATAAAGGAAAGGAGGAAGATGATTCCGATGAAGAAGTTTTGGAACTGGAAAAGCAGGAAGATCAGAGACCAGGCTTCAGGCGAAGAAGTAACTGAGCGGGTGCTTTTCCTGAATGGAACAATAGCGGAAGAGAGCTGGTTTGACGATGATGTCACTCCGGCTCTTTTTAAGCAGGAACTGGATTCGGGAAGCGGCAACATCACGGTCTGGATCAACAGTCCGGGCGGTGACTGTGTGGCGGCGGCTCAGATCTACAACATGCTTATGGACTACAAGGGCGATGTCACGGTGAAGATCGATGGCATTGCGGCATCGGCGGCAAGCGTAATTGCGATGGCGGGGACGAAGGTTCTTATGAGCCCCGTGTCCATGATGATGATCCATAATCCGGCGACTATCGCTTTCGGCGATACGACGGAGATGCAGAAGGCAATCAACATGCTGGCTGAGGTGAAGGAATCCATCATGAACGCTTATGAGATCAAGACCGGCATGAGCCGGACAAAGATTTCGCACTTGATGGATGCGGAGACCTGGATGGATGCGCACAAGGCGGTGGAGTTTGGATTCGCGGACGACATTCTGCAAAGGCAGGATGCGGCTGAGGATTTGGAAGTGCCGGATGTGTCGATGCTCTATTCCAGGGCGGCGGTGACAAATTCGCTGATGGACAAAATCGCGGCGAAGTGTCATATCAAGGCACCTGATGAGGGTGTTGCAACTGAACAGGTAACTGATAACGGGCGTTCCTGCGATGAGATCAGGGAACGCTTGAATTTTATCAAGAGATTCATTTAAGGGAGGATAAAACCTATGACTATCAAAGAAATGATCGAGAAGAGAGCGAAGGTGTGGGAGACCGCGAAGAACTTTGTGGATACCCACGAGAATGAAAACGGCGTTCTGTCTGCGGAGGATAACGCGACTTACAGCCGTATGGAGCAGGAGATCGAGGATCTGACTGCAGCTATCGACCGTCAGCAGAGAGCCGAGGCAAGGGAGGCTGAGTTCAATAAGCCTGTGAATATGCCTCTTACCGGAAGACCTGCGATGCAGAAGCCGGATGAGAAGACCGGGCGTGCTTCCAATGCCTACAAGGAAGATTTCGGCGCTCATCTCCGTGGAAAGAGACTTGTGCATAACGTTCTTTCCGAGGGCGTGCAGGCGGACGGAGGCTATCTTGTGCCGGAAGAGTTTGAGAGACAGATCGTGATGGGGCTGGAAGAGGCGAACGTGGTGAGAGGTCTTGCGAAGGTCATTACCACAAGCGCTGAGAGAAAAATCCCTGTTGCGGCTACCCATTCCGAGGCTAAGTGGACGGCTGAGAATGGCGCTTATACCGAGAGCGATCCTTCTTTCGACCAGAAGACCATTGATGCGTTTAAGCTTACGGATCTTGTGAAGGTTTCCATTGAGCTTCTTCAGGATTCCATGTTCGATCTGGAAAGTTATATCGCGAATGAGTTTGCGAGGGCGTTCGGTATCGCCGAGGAAGAGGCGTTCTGCGTGGGTACCGGAACCGGTCAGCCTACAGGTATCTTTACCGCGAACGGCGGACAGGTGGGCGTGACTGCCGCATCTTCTACCGCTGTGACTGCGGATGAGCTTATCAGCCTTGTCTATGCGCTGAAGAGTCCTTACCGCAGAAACGCGAAGTTCCTTGCGAATGACGCGACTATTTCCGCGATCAGAAAGCTGAAGGACGGCAACGGCGTTTATCTCTGGCAGCCTTCCCTTCAGGCAGGCGAGCCGGACAAGCTCCTGGGCTATGACCTTTATACCAGTCCTTATGTACCGCAGATGGAAGCCGGTGCTTTCTCTGTTGCGTTCGGTGATTTCAAGAATTACTGGATCGCTGACCGTTCCGGCAGGACCGTACAGAGACTCAATGAGCTTTACAGCACTAACGGACAGGTTGGTTTTGTCGCAACCGAGCGTGTTGACGGCAAGGTGATCCTTCCTGAAGGCATCAAGCTCCTGAAGATGAAGGCGTAAGGTTAGCAGATTACAGGGCTGCCGTGTAAAAAGCGGCAGCCCGGATTTGGAGGTTTGAGATGAGCGAATATAACGCAAAGAATTATACGGAACAGGGCGGCGAGGTCACCCATATCGGAGGAAAGATCGTGTATGACAACGGCCTGCTTCCGAATATGAGCACGGCTGATGTGACCAGTGATTCAGCTGCGAAAGTCCGCGCAACTTTGAACACGTTGGTTACGAATCTGAAGAATGCAGGGCTTATGGTGGGCGATGCTTTCACCATGCAGTATGCGGCGGTAACGGACAGCGTTTCCGGTCATGCGGATCGCCAGTATAACACCGGCAAGATTTCCAGCGTTGCGGTGGATAACGATACCCATGAGATCACGATCACATTATCCGATAAGGTGAAGAACCTTAAGGATTTTGATGGTGGCAATGGCTGGGGCGTTCACAAGTGGCTGGGTATCGGTCTTGGTGTCGGCATTTCTCCGATTACAGGATTGTACTACAACGGTTCTGTCCTGGGTGATGAGGATGTCGCTGAGGCAACGGCCTGTGATCTTTCAGCGGGATATTTTGTCCGCTGGGTTGCGGCTGACCTTGTGCTTGCGGGTGATAACACGGAGAGATCCGTTGATAACTTCACTCTGTGGGCTGACGGATATGCTGAAACGGCTTACAAGATCAAGATTGTGGAGCCTGCGTAAGAAGTATGGGGCGGCGGTGTGATCTGCCGCCCTTATTGTGAGGTGATGTCAGATGATCGTGACTGTGGATGAGATGAAGAATTATCTGAGGATCGATTTTGAGGATGATGATTCTTTGCTGGAAAACTTCATAACGGCAGGCGTGAAGCAGTGCATGGATATCCTGCGGACGGATGATGAGAATGATCTGGCTGACTGTCCGAACGGGAAGATCGCTGTGATGTTCACGGTGGCTTACCTGTACGAACACCGGGAAGAGGCTGACCACCATGCGATGGATCTGACTCTGAGGGCTCTGTTATTCGGGAGCCGGAAGGAGGGATTCTGATGGATGTGGCAGCTTTACGGTCAAAGGTGACGTTCCAGAAGAATGAGACCGTGACGGACAAGTACGGGAATCATAAGAATGCATGGACGGATTATTATACCTGCTTCGCGACAATCGGCGGCGAGGGTCTGGCAAGTTCCAAGGAAGAGCAGGTCGCCGGGGCTACGGTTGAAGAAGATTCCATGACCGTTACGGTCCGGTATTGCGCAAAGACGGCTGCTATCACTTCCACGGGATTCAGGGTGGTGTTCATGGGTGAGCTTTATAACATCGAGAACATTGACCACATGAATTTCAGGAAACGGTCGCTGAAGTTTACCTGCAGGAAGGAGCGGCGATGAGTCAGACGATTAAGATTGACCAGTTGGCGGATACCGTGATGAAGGGCATGGAGGATTACGCGAAGCTTGCGGTGGACGACCTGAAAGCGGATGTCCAGAAAGCCGGTAAGACGGTAAAGCGGCAGATCGAATCCACGGCTCCTAAAAAGACCGGCAAGTATTCCAAAAGCTGGGCGATCAAGAAGACCAGGGAAACATCCGATTCCATCCAGATCGTGGTGCATTCCAAGAGGTATCAGCTGACGCATCTTTTGGAGTTTGGGCATGCGAAACGGGGCGGCGGAAGGACAAGGGCTTTTCCGCATATCGCTCCTGCAGAACAGGCA
>JAEEGF010310883.1_pt1 | contig 23684 bp, 14 predicted proteins | sample 9134171 | NCBI WGS metagenome assembly JAEEGF01 (sample SAMN16246542, study PRJNA631951) | gut metagenome | biome: gut microbiome; feature: rumen; material: AP-attached | host: Bos | place: Iran: Karaj | collected 2018-10
AACGGCGATTCTGATGACACGTCAGCCGTAACCGACGAAAAACTCCGTTGTCTCACGGGGCTTATTCCTTCAGGAAGAGTGTTTCTCGGAGCCTCAGAGGTTTCAGCATACGTGGGAAAGGTGACTGGACCGCTTCGTACGGCCATGCTTGATTATCTGTACCTTGAGGAGTATCCGTTCCCGCTTGGTTATGAGGACGTATACAGGGATATCGTTGCCTCAAGAATAAACGCTGCCAGAAATGCCATGGTATCGGAACTTGAATATGCCACCGCAGAGGCTGAAAAAAACGGCAGTAAGGAGAGCCTCAGCAGGCTTTCCAACCTGTACAGGTTTCTGTCGGAGTAGAACCTAAGCCTGCAGGCGTGTAACCGCTACGGAGAATGTTATTCCGTTTTTCGTAACGTTTATATCCATGAGACGGCAGTCTGCCTGAGATTATACAATTCTGTTGATGTTAGGACATACCGCAACAGCGGTGACGACCGGAATGCCTGTAACGGGATTTACTCCGGTTACCACAGAACCTATGTTAGCTACCGGACGTCCTGCCCGCAGTCTCGTAACAGCGGTGGTTGCTGAAATTACTCCCACGCATACGGCTCCGGCAACTGCATCGCCGATGCATGCGGCAGGCAGTCCCTTGACCAGCCTTATGGGAGCTCCCGGGCCTGCAATGACGTCACCGGTGGCTGTAAGGTTGGCAATTGTTGCTATCGGGGTTGGCATAATTCACCTCCTTGACGTTGCGGCTATTCAATATTCAGGGCTTTGGTATCGGTATTCAGGGCACCGGCCTGGGTACCTACGGCTTTGGCATCGGCATCAAGAGCATTGGCATTTGCAGTTGAGGCGTTACCTTCGGTTTCTGATGCCTTCACAGCACCTTTTTGTGCCTCAACCTCATCTTTGGCAAGACTTTCCTCGGTTTTGCTGGCTGAGGTATTGTTTTCGTGAATGGTGGTCTTGCCATCATCTGCACACAGGTGTTTGCTGCCGGTAATATTATCATTTTTGTAGTTGGTTGTTGACGCGGCACACAGTGCAATGATGCCGATGTCAATACTTAGATTTAAAGCTGAAACCGCAACCGCTTCGGCAATGGCTGTGCCGAGCTTAAGACTGAGTTCATCGGTATTCATTTTGGGTACCTCATTTTTAGATGTTTGACCGCAGGTATTCAGATTAGGGAATTTACCATTTTGTTCATCGGCTTTATTATCATAATTCTGTTATTGATTTTTATTTTAAATAATTATATTAATCGTCTTGATCATCAATTTCAATATGTTCATCTTCTATCTTTTGATCTATCACTTGTGTTTGGGATAAATCCGACACAGGTGAATTTGATTCTTGAGAAATCTGCGACGTGTTCGTTGTTGTTTTGGCTCCAAATGCTATATTTGTAGCGGAGAGTTCCATTGAGGAAGCAGATTTCATTGATCTCAGATTATCTGCTGCAAGCGGAGTATAGGATGCCAGAGAGGTAACCATTCGCGCACTGCTGCTAACCATTAAATAGATATCATGAGGGCTTATGTAGTTGTTTTCCTTTGTACGCTTGCAAAATGAAATGTCATTATCATTTTCGGCAAGGATTATGTTGGTAACAAGATTCTCAATCATATCCGCTGCGTCAAGAGCCAGACCAATGCCTGCTATCACAGCATTATAGGCACTTCTTGTTTTACAGTATCTGTTCGTGTCTTTATTGTAAAGGATTATGGTTGCAAGTATGTCAGCAATGATTGAAGTAATGCTGTTGGCTGCTTTTACACAGCTGGAGCTTACCATCCATCCTTCGGAGTTCGAATCCGTCCAGCCGGTGCTGAAAGCACCATTAAGCACCTTTGCTCCCAATCCGGCGGCTGTTTTCAGAACGGCAGGAGCAGTCAGAGTAGCTGATTTAAGGCGAACGCCGTTGGAAGTGAGCTGTCCGTATTTAGTACTGAAGCCTCCGCCAAATGAATCGGAAATGGCAGAGCTTGTCAGGGAATTGGCCTTGAACTGGAAACCGCTAACGGTGACACCGGTTGTCGGACTCAGTGACACGGATGCATCCCAAGGTGAGAATTTGTTGGTAAAGTACGCAACCGCCATCTGGATGGTGTTGCCGTTAATATTAAGCTTTGAATTGCCTACCTGAAGTGTTATTGACTTATCAGCCGTCAGAATAAGATTGTTCTGAGCTTTAACCGTAACATTGTTTGACAACACGGAAGTGTCAGCATCAGCATATATTTCATGTCCTTTTGCATATATTCTGCTGCATCCTGTGGTAAACAGAATACTGCCACAAGGAACAAGAGCTTTCTGCAGAGCTAAATCCATTTGTTTATCTTGAAGCTGACTTTCTGTAAGCTGATCGTCCTTATATCCGCTTATGCTGGTATCGTTCTTGATTATTTTTTTTAATGCAGATGATATCACTGCATCAGTCTTTATTGCACTTATCAGATCATCTACGTAGCTATCCTGAGATGTGTACAGATCCTTAAGTTTCTGTATGTCATCGTCTGTTGATGTCTGACTGCCACTCCGGGCTGCCTTGAGGTCACCGTCAAGTTTGTTTTTGGCATCTATAATGTTCTTAAGATTGGTCTCAAGATTACTTTTATGTGATGACGTATAGGTATCTATGATTTTCTGGGAACTGAATTTTGTTCCGACAATATTCATGAAAGAAGTAATTTTACCTGTATTAACCATGTGTTTAATAAGGTTTTTTGTCGAACTTAATTGTGTGAAATCCAAAATATTGTCATCGGAATCCCTGTTCCCATTGTTTATTGTTTTAGTGAGATTGTTCGCACAGAGATGTCTGCTGTATATAAGTTCATTTCTCATGGAACTGTCAAATACGGGCAGAGCTTCCGTTGTCGGCAGGTATCCCTGAAAATAATAACTGCCGTTAACTAAAATAAGCAGAACTTTCTGACCGATTCTTGGGAAATTCCCCAGAGAATCATCACCGGATGATGTGCTTACATATGTTGCGGTTACTGTTTGGTTTGCATCGTTAAGTAAAGCGTAGAATGATGACGGGAATGCCGTATTGTCATCAGATGACGGCTGAATGGTTCCGATTGACGTTACGGCACCATCCTTATCGCATACGGTGGCAATGAATACTGAAGGTACGGATGAACTGCCGCTTTCTCTGACCGTATTATTAGTGCCTGCAAGCACCGTTGACGGGGCGTTCACCGTCACCGTGTCTTTTTCTGCTGAGTCTGCGTCATCGGCATTTATGCCTCCAAGCGTACAGAGCGGCGCAAGAGTACTTTCTTCGTTTTCCGGTTTCGGAATTGCTACGGCAGTAAGATCAAGCTCATGTTCTTTTGTCTCGAACCCTACGGCCTGTTTAAATGCTGCGGGGTAATCCAGATTGAAACCAAAATGCGAGCGGATTACCAGATAGCTCTCGCCATCGATTTCAAGAATCTGACCTGCTGCCACGGCAAAATCGTGTGATGTAATACGGATTCTGTCAGATGAGACGTTGCTGAGGGCTGCCTGGGATTCACTGATATAGTCTGACATTGATTTTTTCAGTGGGGTAGCCAGACCTTTGACATGGTCAAAACCTTCATGCTGAATCTGGTATTCTGAATTTATAATACTGTCTGCACGCAGGGTGATGGCACTGTTCTCACCGGTATAAATGCTTCCCTTACCGATGTATCCCGAGCTTATCATCCTTTCAAGGTATACAGGCTCCGCATCAAAGCTTTCAGCATTGCCGCGACCGACCGCACAGACGATTGTTTCCTTGTTAACCAGGGTACTGTTTCCTGTCAGCTGTTTGGCGTGACCTGTTTTCCAACCTCTGGAGAACACAACCTTTACTGAAGATTTTGATGAGTCGTCTTCAGCAGGAGTGAGTTCGAATACATAGTTAAAACCGAAATTTCGGCAGATTCTGTTGATAAAGCTCAGATCACTTTCATTGTTCTGCTGCAGAATGTATCCGTTTTCCGGAATGCGGTCAAACATGGATGAGCTGATTTCGCAGTTCTGCTGATAGGACGCAAAAATTTCACTGATGACATCGGTAGGGGTACTGTCGCTGCTGAATCTGCGGGTGCGACGGTTAAGTCCCATCAGTACCATTTCCGGTTCTATTGTGAGTTCATAACAGTAACAGTCATCTCCTGAAACTGTACTGCCCAGACTTGACACAAGTCCAAGTGACCTGTATGACGTTATTATTCCCTGAAACCTGCGGCCACGGCTAACTGAGCCGGCAGTGTTGTACTGAAGCAGGGTAATTTCAGTCTTAACGTTGAGACAGCCGTTCAGACTGTTTCGTTTGAGAGCGTCTTTGGAAAACAGTGTTACCACTGCCCTGAAGGGAACACTGATGCCTTCACTCAGTATGCATTTGTATGGAGTGACATTCTTAAAATCGCATTTGCCGATAAAAGAGATGTTAATTTCTTTTTTCAACATAAGTTCATTCTCTCAAATAAATTGTCACGGTCTGCCAGTCTGATGTCATATGAGCGGTAGGGCTTGAAGAGCTCCTTCGTTATCAGTAGGCTGACAGTGCCGGCCAGTTTTCAACTGACGGCCATTTTTCCGGGGCCAGCATCTTCTGTCCGAAGTAGACCTTTAGGAACAGAATTCCCTTGTCTCCTTCTGATGATAACACGTTAACGGGTACGTAAGATGCGTTGTTCTTATCATTATTTAAATGAATCAGGTGTTCATCCAGATAAAGTTTTAACGGCGCGTATCTTCCGCTGATTGCCACTTTGGCACCGGCCTTGCTGTCATCGGAATATCTGTAGAAGTCAAGTTCCAGACTGTCAATGTCCACGGTATCTTCATAGATGACCTTGTCCTCATCATTGACAAAGGTGCTGAAACGCTTTTTAGCGGCCTTTCCGGCTCTGATGTCCACGTATCTGAAGCGCAGCATGGCATTGGAGTAGTCCTTCCCGTACAGCTTCTCTATAAGCGCGTTCTGGGTTCTGATGTTCGGAATTGCAATCTTGGCAATTACCGGATTATCAGTGGAGCCGAACGTCTTTAAGATGAAGTCAACGTTGCTGACCCACTCGGATATGTCACTGCGGCCAGCCTTGAGACCGTTCAGAAGAGGTTCCTGAATTGAGCTTACACCCTCATCAGAACTTTCCTCAGCCTGTGGATTCTGTGAAGCTGCGGTTTCGTTTTTGCCGGTATCGTTACCTGCGGCCTTCTTCTGTCCGATGCCGAAGCTCAGCAGCTGCTTTCTGAGTTTCTGCATGTCTTCAGGGACAATGACCTGTCCGCTGGTGTTGCCGTTACGCAGTACAGGGAAATAGTAGAGCCTGTTCTGGAATTCGGTAAGAGACGCGGCAACGGAATAGTTTGCTTCGGATTTAAGCAGACGGATGCCGAGTCTTACGTAGGAGTCCCACCACGGCAGTGTGTTCTGGGACTTGCCCTGGGCCATAACCAGTGTAAAGTCGTTACGTACTTTCTTTTTATCCAGAGAGTTGACGTAACGGTTGGCACTGAGTACATCGTCCGGGAGCAGTGTCCAGGCGTTCAGAATGTTCGTGCAGGCCTGATTGTAGTTAAGATCCATGAGTTTTCTTCTGGAATCAATGACCTTAAGGGCATTGTTTCTGCTGCCCTGACCGTTGGCTGAAAGCACGGAATCATGAATCTGGGACAACACTTCGTATGACATGTTGTAGACATCACGGAGCTGCGCATTGATTTCATATGCCCGACTTTCTTTTGTGAAGTCGTGGAAGGTTGAGTAATCATAGAACACCGGTCTTATGCTGTCTCCGAATGCGGCCCAATAGTTAACGTAGGCATCGGAGTAAAGCATGACGCTTTTTCTTATCCTGCTGATGCGCTTGTCATTCTCGACATATTGAGAGAAGAGTTTTGAAGACTTGTTTTCGCTCCTGTTCTTATCGTCCTTCTGCTGAGCTTTGGCTTTTACCCGGCTGTCAAACTGCAGGAGATAGGCAATAGGATTTATGAATGATTCTACTGCCTTCGGTGCATACTGTTCATCCAGTTCAAAATATCCCAGAGCCCTTCTTGCTGATTCGAAGTTAACCATCCCGTTAAACAGGCCGTCTTCATCGTCTGCGGCATCATTCATGCTCATGGCAAGATCCGCAACCTTTCTTGTAAGACTGCTGTCGTCAGGATAATGCTTCAGGAGATTTTTAGACAGCTGAACCTTTGAAACAAACTCTGCGTATTCGAGATACATCTGGGCAGCGTTAACCAGATCCTTGGCATTTTCCAGATTCTTGTGGCTTTCCATGAAGTTCTTAAGATTTCTGTTCTTTAATGCAAAGATGCTTTCCAGCTTTTTAAACTGACTTTCAAAGTATTCCGGATCCTTTACCTCAAGCGGAAGTTCGTCTTCCGTGGTGTAGACCAGTTTAAGAATATCGGCCAGAACGCGATATCCGTATTTTTCTTCCTGATTTCCGAATTTGATTTTGTCGTAGACGCGACTGTTGATTATTGATGAAAGGCGTTTTTTAGTCTGTTCATAATCACGGGTGATGTTGTCGGCGGCAACATTCTGCAGATGCAGAACCTTGCTGGTGTCAGAGTAGTCTGAATCAAAATATCTCTTTCTTTCCGTGTTGTTCTGGATGTAGTCAGTAAATTCCTTAAAATCATCATTCACTATATTCTTATAGTCCAGATAGCTTTTTTCAAATAAAGCGGATCTCTGGAGATCAAGTGTTTTACCGGCTTCTGCTTTATCTTTGCTGTCTTTCTTTGCTACCACTGGGGTTGAGAAAGTGCTGAGAAACTCGGCATAGTTTCTGTCAAGATAATCAGCCCTGTTGATGGTGTAGTAGATTTCACGGCGGAGCTTCATGTATTCCTCAATTGACTGATCCAGATCCCTGTTGGAGATGTCGGAGGTGAAACTGATGAACTTTTCTGCCGTGTGCTTTATTTCATTACCGTTCTTGATAAGGAATTTAAAGGTCTGATAATCAGACTCAGGGTAGGCGTTTCCCTCAATGATCTGTTTTATGAGATTGCGGATTCCCTGATTGATGCTTGGGTAGTATTCCTTGTAGAGAAGTATCTGTCTGATTACGCTGGCGGAGTAGTTTTCGTTTCCTCCGGTAATGTCGCTGAGTTCTTTGGCAACCTTTGATGATACGTCAGGGTACATGTAGTCAACAATTGACTGCAGACTCTTTCTGATGGTGCGGGAATTTCTTCCGGAGAGAATTCCGGGATCACTACCGACCTGTGAAAGCTTCATGAATGCCAGCAGTGCATCAGCCCTTGCTTCAGTGTAGTAAGAGTCGTTGTTTTTCAGATTGTAGGTAAAAGAGGTTGCTGCCGGGAAAAAAATCATGTCCGCGGCCATTTGGTTGTAAATGGTCTGACGTTCCTGATGGTACAGATTGTTGTAGTCATAAAAAAGGTAATTGGTCGGGGCGTAGATCATCGGCAGAGGCCTGTCCGCAAGGAGCGTCAGTTTTGAATTTGTGAAGAAATTAAATCTGGTTACGCCCGGAATGTTTTCCATAAGTTCATCAAAGCGATCGATACCGTTTCCGGAGTTATAGTCCACGTCAAGAAGAGGTGAGTTCAGCATGGCGTGAGACTCGAAAAGAGTGCTTATCTGCTTGTAGTACTGGGTGTCCATTTCCAGCTTTCTGCTGATAAGGCTCTGACCGAGTATCGCTCCTGCAAGATAGTTAAGGGTCAGCAGACCGAGAACCAGTCCTATGGTAACGGCTGGAACGTTGCGTCTTATCTTTTCGCTTTTTGTAAAGTCGGCTCTTCTGTCGAGGAAACCGAGGGATGAGCCAAGTACGCTGCTGACAAAATATGAACCCTTAAGATGTTCGTGGGATTCGGTCAGCGGAGATTCATCCGTCGTGGCCTGCTTCAGTTCGGCAAAGCCTGAGTCAAAACAGATGCCCTGATCCGCAGTGGAGCAGAAGTAAACCCCTTCCGTCATGACACGCGGTGTACCGGTGTTTGCGGAATTGAAAATTATCTTCAGGTAGTGCCTGAGATTGGATCTGAGTGTTTCAACCTGCTGCGGAAAGGTGAATATGTAGGAGGACAGATCTATTCTGCCATTGTCGGTGTAGCTTGCATCAATGATTTTTTTGGAAAGGAACATGCCTGCGGCAGTTTCCTTCAAATCGGAGATGAAGCTGTTCCACTCCTCTGTGAAACGCTCTTCCTCATAGACTCCGCTGTTGCTGGTGAGACTGAAGCCCACGGTTCTGTTCCTGCCTGTTCCGGAAACGCCTGAGAAGAATTCTCTGAAGCCGCGGATGCAGTCTGATTTGGTGATGAGCACTCTTACCGGAATTCTCATTCTGATTGTTCCGGTTAGACGCAGAAGTTCAGAGGATATCAGTGAGGCCTTTTTCTCGGTAAGGCCTTCATTGTCGGCAAGCAGAGCGTCTGCCGGAATTGTCAGAATAATGCCGGAGAGCGGTTTGATGCGGTGGGTTTTTTTGATAAGGTCGCATATGGTATACCATTCTGCGGAGGAGCCTCCCATCCAGTTGTCAAAGAAAACGCGTCCCTTGACGCTAAGGTAAATGCGTTCACTGTTTACATGAAAATTTACGGGTTCCTTTCCGTGGGTGTCGTTTTCATGCAGAACGGTATAGGTATTCAGCTGTCCTTCAGTGAACAGGCTGTCCTTTCCGGAGAGAGGTTCGCCGATAACCACGTACCACGGGGTACTGCCTTTTTTTGGACATCTTGTACCGATAACCTTTTTGGCCGATGCGAAGAACATTTTGATGAGTTCGGTGTTAGGGGACAGATTCTGCTTACCCTGTTTGTTTTCGTTCTCACCGGATACCATTTTGGAAAGGTTGGACCAGATCATTAAATCGTCTTTAAGTGAACGGCGTTCCTTTTTCATCTGGTGCCTGTGTTTAAATCTCTTAACGAGTATATATACTGCAAGTGCCAGAATCAAAAAAAGAATAATGAGTATCACTATTCCCAGCGGATTGCCGAAAAGTGATGTCATAAAATCCTGTGATTCCGTCTGAATGTCCGGAGTTGAGGCATTATTCATTTTTATTTGGACTCCTTTTCGCGTACGGTGTCGGATACTGCCGGAGCAGTGCTGTTGCCGCTGAGTTTTTCTGCCGTTCTCTTGCCGACGGCTTCCCTGTCGTCCGTTCTTCCGTCATACTTAAATTCGTGTGAGAATTCTTCCTTGTTATCACTGTCTGCCGTGATTTCTTGTTCTATGCCGGAGAGATCCTGTTTTTCGTTGACCGTACCGTATCCGATTCTGTTTTTATCAGAGCCTGCTTGGAATAATTCCTTACCGTCGTCAACAAGATAGTCACGGCTCGGGGCGGCCATTTCCAATGCCGACATTATGCTTTTTCTGAAAGGACGGGTGTTGACGTGAATGCTGAGAACATTCAGAATAAAACTGAACAGCGCAACAACGATAATGGCTGACAGTATTTTGATTTTATGGGCAAGAAACCATGGCGTATCAGACGGCTCCGTTTCAGTTACCATGTCTGCTGACATCTCCCGGCACACCATTTCATAACCTGAAGAATATCTGTCATCCAGTTTTTCGAAACAGAGCTGCATGCGTCTGACAACTTCAGCAGGTTCTCTTTTGAATGCTCCGTCAAAGCCCAGGCCAAGCATGATGTAGTATATGTTCAGAATTTCCGGATCGCTTTCCCCGGCAATGGCTTCATCCAGACAGTCGAAGAATTTGTCATCGCCTGACAGTTCATTGTAGCTGTGAGCCAAGGGGACGTAATCCTGAGAGAAGGAGAAACCGGATTCCTTAACCGTATAATCGATGAAGAATATGAGCGGGAATTCAATCTTTCTGTATGCGGATCTGAGAGCATCGCTTTTTTCAGCGGTGTTCCTGGCATTTTTCAGAAGATGACTTATCTCTGCGGTAAATTCCGCATATCCAAGTTTGTATCCGTTACGCTCATAAATGTAATAGTTGCAGAGCTTATGCAGTATCGGACTTACAAGCTCATAAATCCCGTTTGGTTCCATTCCCTCGGTCCTTTTTAATTCTCTTCATTTTCCGTCAGCACAAACAGCTTTGCGGTGAATTTGTCGAGAAGAGAATGTGCGCAGTCTATGATCATTGTTTTGTCATCCAGAATGTAACGCCATATTCTGGCTGATTCATCCTTCATTACCTTAAAGTAGATCGTGTTGCTGTTTTCCAGAGGCAGATAGCGTGGCGGAAATCTTGAGTAACTCAGCTTGACTCCGCGGACGCGGCTTTCAAGCGAACCTCTGTCGATAAGCCTGAAATTATCCCCGGCTTCAATGTCATTGAGAAGCTCTCTCCAGTTGAGTTCTCCTTCAAGGGCTATGTAGAAGTCTGACGCCTTGCTGAGTTCCTCGGCATTGAACCTTGCTTCAAGGTGAGATTCACTGCCGGTGTTTTCAAAATCAATCTCGATGAATTCAGCCTTTCCTTTGATGTTTACGAGAGATCTTATGGAACGTATTACCTCGTCATAAACGCCGAAAAGGTTGTAATGGTCATATCCGCTTAGTTCATGAGTGTCTGAAAGAGGATAAAGCGCCTTAAGTGAAGCCTGAAGATTTGAGAGTACACAGTACAGATCGAACGGCGTGGTTTTGTCTGGAACCAGCAGATTGTTAAGGGTGTTGATGTATACGTTCAGACATTGGAGCTGCATGATTTTCAGAACGTTGGATCCGGTAGCAAGTGAAGGTACAAAACCGGAATTTTCAATGTTCGTTAAAAGCTTTGATTTGCAGTTTTTCAGTTCAAAGAAAAGCTCCCTTACCATAGTGAAAAGGTTTGAGGTTCCGGAGATAAGAATGGTTGGAGGGGTATAGGTCGATACCTTTTCCAAAACCGGAGTGTTGCTGTTTTCGAGAGTCCATCTCAGTTTCATGATTGGCAGAACGGCACAGTCAGTGGCTTTTTTAGGATCCGTAATAATCTTAACGTTAAGGCTTCTTTTAAAAACAGTGGTTTCATTGTCACCGGTATTTTCATCGACACAGGTAGTTTCGTGAAGCAGATAACGGCGCTGTTCGCTGTTGCCGGTTTCATTAAGATTGGAATCCATTACTGAGTAGAACGGTACCGCAAGATAAATGGTTATTTCTTCGTCTGCATGCTGAATGTCCAGATCGAGTGTGTGCGGCATGACTGCGCAGTTTCCGGGCATACAAAGGAAAACCCCGTCAGGCATGACTGCCGCCAATGAATTGATGACGATTCTTTTTGACTTCAGAGCCTCTGTGTCCACTTCAATGTCACAGATGCCTTCCTTGTAGGGGATGGCAAGGCTTGAGTGTGCATTAAGCGCGTCATTGATGACACGCTGAAACTGCTGAAAGTGATGAGGCTGCAGAAAGAGCCCTTCACTCCAGTGAAGAAACATTGGAAATTTCACGCTGGCATTCTCTTCTTTGTTTGTATTTTACATTCCAAAATTCCGGATTGCCGGAAGTGTTATAAAACGGCAGGTGACAAGCCTCGCCGTTTAGCGCTGTCAGTTAGGGGCTCTTTCCTCCTTCGGCGGAAGCTCCTGACATTTAAGCTCCCTGCCACCGGATTTAACGCAGTTAAGTTCCATACTATGAGGCTGTTTTGCCGTTTCCGGGGCCTCAGGAAGTTCCTCCTCGGCATCTTCCTTTGTGGTTCTTACTATTCCGGTTCCCACAATTTTGAGGTACAGATCCGGCTGTTCCTCGAAAAACCCCGTAGGTATCTGATAGGTGAATATGCGGGGATCAAGCTTCGGAGCGGCCGCACCTTCTTCTCCTTCTTTTTTCTCGGGACCGTAAGGCAGATTGACGATTACAGCCAGATACTGCGGTGAACGTCCCATGATTTTTTTGTACGCGGGATCGTCTGAACTCAGGGTTTTTACCTTCAGATCATTGTCTGAGAATCTGAAGGTTACCGGAGCGTAGTATTTGCGCACCGGACTTTCCGACTCAAAATATCTGTCAATTGAGTAGGTTCCGAGCTTAATGGTGTCCTCGTTCCCGGCCCCGAGTATGTCTACCTCAAAGCTGGGATAGTAGCCGTATACCTTGGCCAGATCCTTAGACGGATAGATGCTCACGTCAAAGCTTGCACTGGTCCCCTCAGATGAGGAACATCCGACAATCACGGTTGAGAACAGACATGCACATGCAAGAAAAATATTCTGGTTCAGATTCATTTTCAGCCCCTGAAACGTTCAAATTTCTTGTTGCCTGCATCGTTTAAGGCTTTTTCGGCAGCCTGTTTCATGGATGCATCGTCCGGTACCTTCCCAATAACCCCCGTAAAGCCTCCGTGACCGATTTTATGATGCGGAGGTTCCATTTCCGTAAGAAATTCAGACCAGTTGTTGATTCCGAACACTACTTCTCTGCCGATTTCAAAGTACAGCTTCATGCGTTCCTTGAATTCCCTGGTGCCGCCTTCAGTAAGGGCACACTTAAGGAGCAGTGAATTAAGTCCGGTAGGAGGGAGCTCCGGAGGAGTTCTGACAATCTGCTCCATGTTCGGCGTAAGATTGCCGTAGCACCAGAAGGTAAGGAGTGAAAGCAGTCCCTCATGTGTTTCCGGACAGGCATTGCCAAGGTTAAGACATCTTGTGGCATTCTCATCCGTGGGAGCCGTTATTCCGGCATAGACCGCATCCATGGCATTATCAGTCTGTTCCTTAAGTTCTTCCCTGCTTTTTGAAGGAACAGCCGCCTTAATGGTTTCAACGGTTTTCTTTCTGATGGCTTCAATTTTTGCGTCGAGTTCTCTTTTCATCTGGAAAACAGGTGATTTTTCCTCGTTTACAAATGCAGGTTCCTTAAATTCTTCGACTTTTTTTATGGCATCCGCAAGCATTTCCTCGGGATCCATGCCGACGATGCTTTTGAACTTCTCATAAATATTTTTACGAAGTTCCATATGCCTTTCCCATATTCCGGGAGGCAGCATTTTAATAAGTTCCTCGTTTTTCGCCTTAATTGCGGAAATTTCCTGTTGCAGCTTTATGTAGTCGGGGTTTGTTTTGTAGTCCATCTTTTCTGGTTCAGGCATTTTGGCCCATTCCGGAAGTTCAGGATTCTTGTGCGTGCCGATGTCCGATATGTCTCTCGGTTCAAAAGGAATTTCGAAAAGTTCGTTTTTGACGCTGAGCACGCAACAGTATCCCCACCATGCCAGAGCCCGCTGGTGCAGGTTGAATGCCAGAAATTCACTGGCTTTCTGATAGTTTTCAGCCACGGCAAGCTGCTTAAGGAAGTCTTCCGCCAGCGGATGTTCATCTGCGGTTTTTCTTAATTCAAAAGGTACCTTGTAGCGGCAGTTTTCAACCACCTCGGCAACGGTTCTGTACTTTAGCAGAACAAAGTGCTCATTGAGCCAGTCTAGTTTATCAGGCATAAAAATCTCCGAACAGTTACTGTTATCATAATCTTATACGCAAGTTATTGTACAGACAGGGATTTACGGGTTTTACAATTTTGAGAATACAGTCACAGTGGTTATTTTCGGCAGATTTTTCACGTGCCCGGCGGGTTTGAAAAATGCTGATTCAGAAAGATGAGGACGGAACTCCGTACCTCCATAATTGAAGAAGATGTGTATACGTAAACAGGATTTTTTCCTGAAGTATTTCGGTAACTGAGGCTGTTCATCCGGTTTAAACGGAACCTGCGGGGCATACGGGGCGTTAGTAAAGATTCCCCGGTCGCCTCAAAACGGTGGTCAGGAGGGAACTTTCTTGAAGAATCTGTGCATCATGATGGATGTCATGTTGATGCTGACGGTCGTAATGCCTTTACCCTGACTTGAATTGAGGTGGGTTCCGTGTCCCAAAGCCCTGGTACCGTCAAGATAAAGCTCCCTGACAGTTTCTGCGTCTATTTTCAGTTCGGTATGGACGGTGAGAGGTCTGTTGAGATAGGAGGAGATGATTTCATACATCTGTCTGAAGTTAGGTGTTCCGGGCATATAGTCAAGACTCTCTTTATAATTTATGGGGCCGATTTCCACGATAATGTCCTGTGTCCGAGTGGTATATCTGCTTCCTATCTGGGCATTGAGTCCCAGTACGGAGGTATCTCTGTTTCCAAGATGCATCCTAACCTCTTTCGGGATGAAATGCGTTTTTTCCACAAATTCCCTGATGTTTATATGTATGCCAAAATATGATTTGAGGATGTTTTCCAGCCCGAGAGCCGAGCGTCTTCCGTGAAGAAACTCTGCCGTGAAGGCAAATTGGGCATATTCCGGAAGACTTGTGATCTTTTTGTATCCCTGACGGTTGAAGCTTCTGAAGAAGTTCATGAGAGTCGGATCCTCTCTGTCAAAACATACCGGCATTTCACACATGCTGAAGGCCCGGTAGTAGAGGGACAGAAAACGGTGATTTATGATGTCAAGAAAACGTCTGGTCGTGGCATCATAGTCATTGATGTTCTGATGGTAAATAAAATCGGTAAGCTCAAGGGGCATTGGACCGTTTGGTCCAAGAAGTCCGAAGAAATAAACAAGAACCTCATAAATTCCGTACCGGCCTTCGGCTGATTTTTGGGTCACCGAATGAATGTCTGAATCAGTATGTTTCAGAAAAGGCATCTGACCGAATCGTAATGCTTCGGCATTCGGATGCTGTGCCGTACCAATGCGCGGCAACTCCTTCATCTGATTTTCCAGAAGGCGGACAAGGTAGAAAAAGTCGGCTTCCGTGCTGCCGTCATCTTCTTTTGCCAGGGATTTAATTATTCCATCAAGTTCTTGCATGAGTATACAAATCCTTTTTCATCCGAATAGACGTCAACGCATACCGGAATGTTCAGATCCCGGTAATTTATGAGGAGAGAGGCAATGATTCTGGAGAAGGTGAAGAATCCGATACCTTCCAGATCCCTGTGACTCAGGGTAAGTTCAATCAGATAGCCTTTCTCAAAAAACACCACTCCCTTACTGATGAAACGGTAGACTTTGGAATTGATTTTTACCTTTCGCAGGGCTGATTTCATGCGGGCGGTTTCCTCCGCGTTTTTCATTGAGAAGGCATCCATAAGCTGTTTCAGATTGTACAGCAGTCCATCATCGCCACTGGCAAGAACGGAGGCAAAGTTACACATGATAAAAGCCAGTCTTTTAAAGTCATCGGAACTGCCGGATGATATCAGGGGAGGCATTGGCTTTGTAATCTGGCCTATGATCTGAACCTCGTGCAGATCGCCCAAAGATGCGGTGTTGAGACGATCGTGATTGGTCAGACAGCATGGAAGGTCGGCGTTTGTTACCAGACAGTCCGCCACGAACTGCAGGTTTTCACTCATCTTCTGAACATAGTCCTGACCTGAGAATGATATGAACGTCTCCTGCTTTTTATAGAGACGGTTTTTATATCCCGTGCTTCCTGTCTGTCTCTGTCTGCGGTGTACGCTGAAGAAATTGCGGTATGTCCTTCCGTCTCCCTGATCGGAGCCTGTTGAAAAAAACGGATACGCGCTGAAGATGGGCTGATTTGAGTTGTCAAAGAAGTCTGCTCCGATAACGTAGTAAATTTCATAGTCCAGCTGATGGGTACTGTCAACGTTTACGTTTATCTCAAAGTCATGGTTGGTGAACATTCTCTGGGTTCTTTTTCTGAACAGATTTATGAGAGGAATGACATTGAGAAGAAGTGATTCCCGATGCAGTTTGTCACTGTTTCCGAAATTCTGCTTTTTATCGAATATGAATACCAGTGAGATTTCCCTTGAGGTTATGCCGTTAAAGGCATTTTTCAGGCCTCTGATGCGCAGAAATTTCATGAGCCCCGGATACTTCATGTAGAGATTCATGTTGTTGATGCCGCTGATGGCAGGGGAGTTTGCGGAGTAGACATTGCTCTTTGCATCAAGCAGTGAAAGTTCCACTGATACTCCGTGAATCTCCCTGTAGCTGTTGTCCGGAAGTTTTATGAATACTCTTTTCAGACTGGCGAAGAAGTATTCGCACAGATTGGATGCATCCTGATCGGTAAGATTCAGGTAAATGTCCAGATATTCCGGATTGATGGATGCGAAGGTGGCATTGCCCTCGGTATTGAGCGTCATGGAAATTGAGTTTCTGTAGCCTTCTCCCGTGAGATTGGTAATGGAAATGTCGTGTTCCATTGTTTTTACGTCTTTGAGTGACAGAGCGTGGATTTCGGTTTCAAAGAAACTCTCGAAACAGATCTGTGTGGTGCTTTCGGATTTTGTCTTGGTGAATCTGCATCCGGGGGAAACACGGAGACAGCCGCCGGTTATTTCCGGAAGTGATGCTTCGGGAATCTGAACGTTGCACATGGACGGAATTGGAGCCACGGCATTTGGATTAACAGAGTTCAGGATGGATTCAAGGAAACGTTCGTATCCGTGATCGAGCCTGTTTTCAATTCTTGCACTGAGAAAAGCCGTTCCTTCAAGCAGTCTTTCAACAAAAGGATCCTGACACTCGATCGAGGACAGATCAAGATGAGACGCGGTTTTTGGGAATTCCCTGGCAAATTCTTGGCCGAGCTTGCGGATGTATGCCAGGTTGTCACTGTAATACGCAAAGAAGTCTTTTTTCATTTACTTAAGCATCTCCTTTAACGGCTGCCCTTCCTGTTTCCAGTTCTATGTAGAAATTGCAGGAAAAACCGTCTTTCAGCTCTGATATCGCAAAAGCTGCTTCGATGTGCAGGGATAAACTGCACTTGTCCGCCTCCTGAGTGTCAAGTCTGGTAATGACCAGAGTGTCCGGGTTAAGTCTGGGTTCAAAGCATCTGATTTGCCATGATATTTCCTTTTTTACCATGTCAAAAATTCTGTCACTGTTATCCAGTCCGCAGAAGTCGGACAGCCCGTAGCCGAGAACCGACGTTCTTACCTCCGGCCATTTGTCCAGATCATCGGCCCCAGGATGCATTCTTGAATTGAACAGCATTTTAAGATTCAGCAGAATTTCCCGATGAATGCGGGAAAGAAGCGAATCTTCGGCGGATCCGTTCCCGGTGAGGCTTCTGTCAGTGAGTCTTGACAGAATGCACGGCTGAAATTTGTCCTGAATGTGTATTTTCTGTACCATGTCGGAGTTCGTCCATGAATCATTTTATGAAAATGCGATCCGGACACTCCGGATAACCTAATTTTAACATGCATGACTCATTAAAATTTTGCGTAATGTTTTAATTTAAGCGGTAAAAACAGCATTATCCTACCCGTTGAGCATTCTTTCAGGCGTCACTGTGATGCGGGACGCGGAACCTTTGTGGTAAGACACAGGGTGGTGGTCAGACCTTCAAGCTGATAATGCGGTTTTAGATAGAATTTAACGTTATAGTATCCCGGCTGGTTTTCAATGTCGTCAATGCTGACTTTTGCTTCCGCGAGCGGATAACGGGCCTTGATGTCCTCATCGGCGTTGGGGTCGGTGGTTACGTATTCACTGCTCCAGTCCGAAAGCCATTTTGTCATGTCCTCCTTTGATTCGAAGGAGCCGAGTTTGTCGCGTACTATGCATTTGACGTAGTGGGCGAATCTTGAGACAGCAAAGAGGTATGGCAGTCTTGATGACAGCTGGGCATTTGCCGAGGCATTCGGGTTGTCGTAACACCTTGGACTGTTAACGGTCTGACCGCCGAGGAATACGGCGTAGTCGGTATTTTTGCAGAAACACAGCGGGATGAAACCGCATGAGGAAATTTCAGCCTCTCGGTGATCGGATATGGCAATTTCCACGGGAACCTCCATGTCCTCGGCCGGATTGCCAGTAAGTCCGATGAATTTGGACAGGTGGTCAACGAGACCGCCTGATTTTATTCCGCGGATCTTGGCACACCAACCGTATTTTTCGAAAGCTCTGTTGATGTTGATTCCCATGGCATAGGCTGAATTCATCCATACGTGGTTGAGGCTGGCGTTACCGGTCGTATCCTCAGTGAAATTCAGGCCTTCAATGTGATTTGAATCAGGGCCGTAGGGGAGTCGTGCCAGAATTCTTGGCAGTGTCAGTGCCACGTATCGGCTGTCGTCTGAGTTGCGGAAGGATGTCCATGAGGCATATTCAGGCGTGCTGAATATATTTGATATACCGCGGGGATTGGCGAGTTCTGACCATGAATCAAGATTCATGACGGACGGATCCGCAGCACTTATGAACGGACTGTGTGCGGCAGCGGCTATCTGGGAGATTCCCTTTAAAAGTTCAAGATCCGGTGCCGAATGATTGAAGTAGTAGTCACCGATAATGACTCCCAGCGGTTCACCGCCTGCGGTTCCGTACTCGTCCTCATAGAGTTTTTTGAATATGGGACTCTGATCCCAAGATGTTCCCCTGAATTTTTTAAGGGTTTTTCCGAGCAGCTTTTTGGAGATGTTGAATACTCTTATCTTGAGGTTAGCCGAGGTGTTGGTGGAGGTAACAAGATAATAGAGTCCGCACCATATTCCCTCAATTTCCAGAAAATCGGGATGGTGAATGATGAGGTTTATTTCCTCTCCTATCTTTATGTCGGTTTCGGCAATGAGTGATTCAATGAGATAGCGGGGATTCTGTGTCGCAAGCTCAGGATTTCCGCTTATGACCCTGGCACAGGTCAGAAGTCCTTTTTTCTGTTCGGCGTCAAGCGCAGACAGACACTTCGTGATTTCCGAAGTGTCCGCTAACGCGGTAACTTCCGTATCGTTTTCCTGCGGATCGGACAAAGTGCTTTGGGTTTCGTTTTCCGCAGTTACGCCCTGCCCGGGCTCAGGTTCCGTGAAAAAGCTGAATCTGTTCATGAGCTGCTTCCCTGCTGTCATTTCTTACCGGTCGGTATTCTTTCGTGCCTCCGGAGGTTTTGGCATTTTGAAAAACGGTTTTTAAGGTACCGTCCGATCTGCTCCGGAATAAACGTAAAAGTCCGCATCTTAAGAATAATTAAATACCGGTAAGGTTGGCGTTAGATCTAAGGTTTATTGTATTTCAAACAATGCCGATGGTGACTGATTTACATGCGGCGACGTTTAATTTCCGTGATACCTGAAATAGAGTTGGAGTTTTTGCCGCTATTTTGGATCTATAAAAACCTATAAAATAAATTTTTTACCAAATTAAGCCTTCATCGCCAGATTTGCCAGCTGATTCTTATTTAAGTCAGCCAGTATTGATCTCAGCTCCGGACTCCTGACGGCGTTAGCTACACCGCTTTTTTTAATCAAATTTAACAGATTTATTGAAGCCTGTTCGTCTCTGTCAATTTCATTTCCGCAGCTGTCACATCTGTAAATTCGGTCTGAAAGTTTTAAATCTTTCTTTACTGCACCGCATTTACAGCAGGTCTTTGAGCTGGGATAGAATCTGTCAGCCTCAATAATCTTTCCGTCATTCAGCTGAACCTTATTGACGATTGCACTCTTCAGTCTGCCGAAACTTACATCTGCCAGTGAACGTGCAAGTCTGTGATTGGACATCATTCCTTTTACGTTCAGATTCTCCAAGGCAACATACCTGTAGTTTCGTGCAATAAATGATGCCGCTTTGTCAATAAAGTCTTTCCTTAAATGACTTATCCTTGTGTGAAGCTTTTTTATTTTCTTTAAAAGCCTCATATAGCTCTTTGAATACTTCCTCTCATCATCCTTGGTTTTCGGATGCTGCTTTCTTGATAGTTTTCTCTGTAAAGCCTTTATTTTATTTATATTCTTTTTTAACGGTTTGGGCGCATATATCTTAATTCCGTCAGACAGAGTAATAGCTGCGTCCAACCCGAGATCTATTCCTACTCCGGTATTTTTAGGAGCAGGTTTCTTTTCAATTGATTCTTCCTGAACACTGATGCTGAAGCTTGCAAAGAATTCATCTCCGTCCTGACTGATGGTTACATTGTTAACATGCCCTGAAAAACGCAGTTCTTCCGTGAGCTTTACCCAACCGAAGTTTGGTATTCTCAAAAAGAGCTTTCCTGATTTTTTCTCAGCACCGGAACAGGTTTTGAATCTTTGCAGTTCTACCTGATCTCCTCCCAGATAGAATGAACCGGAAGTTTCCGATCTTTTCTTGAACACGGGAAAACCTACTTTGCCGATTTTCTTTTTCTTCGCGTCATAATATCTGTTCAGCGCCTTTCCGAGAAATATGAACGGCTGTTGCGAGGCATATTTGGTGACCTCGTACATGTATGGAAAATCCTTCGCCTTGATGCTGTTGAAGCGTTTCTTTAAATCAAGTACTGACGGAAGCCGGGGTTTTTCCGGAACCTGACTGAACTGCAGAGGAGCTTCTTCATACCGTCCCAGTTCTTTTCTGTATAAAGACATTGCCTCTTTATACTTTTCCAATTCCTTTTTGTATTCCGCCAATCCCCAGTTATATGCCTTGCGTGAACAGCCAAAAGCCTTCCGGCAATAAGTCTTAAACTTATTGTTAGCTTCAATTCTGATTTTATGACTGAGCACCTGTGACATTATTATTTTACGCTTTCCTGCAGTTTCTCTATAATCTTTCTGTTCTTACCGCTGCGACTTCCGTACAGACGGGCTGAAAATACGGTGATTATCTCCAGCACATCCTTTGCCAAATCTTCTTCAAAGGAGGCTTTTTCCTCGCCTCTGTTGATAATCACGACTTCCACGCCTTTGACTTCACATATTGAAAAAATCAGCTCGGCTCCAAATCTTAACAGTCTGTCCTTATGCGTTAGAACAAGTCTTTTTACGCCGTCATCAAGAATCCTGCTGATTAATGTGGTCAGTCCTTTCTTGTAATAATTCATTCCCGAACCTAAATCGGTTATAAGTTCATACTTATAACCGTGCTCAGCACAATAAAGTTCCAAAACCTGAGCCTGCCTTTTGAGATCCTCTTTCTGATCCTGAGAACTTACTCTGGCATAAGCGATGGTGACCCTGTCATCTTTTTCAATTTGAGGAAGCTCTTTACCGCTTATCCTCATTATGGTATCACTGTTATATCTTCTGGTTCCTCCGGGAGATATACTGTCAGGCTTTAGCTTCCCTGATTTTTCCCAGTTACGTAAAGTCTGAACATGAACACCAAGCAATTTAGCAGCCTGTCCAATTGAAATAATCTTATTCATTACAAATAAACCTATAACTATTTTAAATGTATTATAAACTATTTATAGATTTAGTCAAACAGTTGTTAACCCCGGATTCTTCATGTAAACATCTTAATCTCTGTTAATCGGCAGAGTTCCCGTTAATGGAAGGTAACGGTACACGTGTACCGTTACCTTTTTTGTTATAACTTCGTCATAAAGTTCATTCAGATTCAGGATACAACCAGAGAGTGCAGAAATTTACGCCGCACGGATTGATTCATCCTTTATTCCGGCCATGCATGCCGTTCTGCCTCTGATTTCAGTTTTTTCCGTCGTCATCCATGGTTCTGCTGAAATAATTGTACACGAAGCAGGCTCCGAGAAGGATGATTCCCGCAGCCATGAAGGCCAGAGCCTTGGTGAGATCTCCCCTGTAGGAGATGTCCACGAGAAGAAGCTTCATGACGCACAGCATACATGCCACAAGACCCGACCTGCGCATGGCCACGTTATTGAAACGGAATCCCGCAAAAAGCAGAACTGTGGCTCCAAGAAGCCATGAAACCGTAAGCACCACGCCGTGATGAATACCGAAAACGGCCTCGGCCACATAGATAAAGACAAAAAACTTCAAGACGCAGTAATATGTCTTAAACAGTCTGAGACTGCCGCTGCGGAACATCATCGGCACTGTCAGAAAATAAAACAGTGTCGCACATAAAAGACCGGAAAGACGGTGAACACTGTCTTCGCACAGTATTATACAGGTCGTGCATACGATCCCCGTGAATGAGATTACGTAAAAAAACTTTCTCAGAATAAAACCTGCGGTATGGGCATCCGGGATGACAAAGCCGTGAGTATCCGGAGACAGGCGTGCTCTTTGCGCATAATCGTCTGAAAATTCCTCAAATCGTAATAAGGTCAGAACCAGCAGACCTAACCCGCAGCCGGTCATAAAAAGCATTATGTCCCACGGCTTTCCGGCAAGGGCCCCCAGCCCCGCCAAAACACCTCCAAAAGTTCCCGTAAGAATCATCGTAAGACACAGTCTCCCGAATAAAGGCATGATATGTCTTCCGAGATTATCCGAATCGGTATTTACGAAAAATGATTCACTCATTGTGCCGACGGAGCCGGAAATCCTGCTGCCGCTGAGGTGCGTCACGTCATCTGCCGAAACGGAAGTCCTTCTCCACTTAAATAAAAGAAATCCTCCGTATATGAGCAGCAGTACGCAATAAGGCAAATTTCCGGAGCCATCATGCGTCATTAGCGAAGATACCACCCTGGAACCAGCCGTAACAGACGGAAGCGAAAGTGCTGCAGCCATCGTAAATCCAATGGCATACGGAACCAGAAAAGCCGGGAAATAAATCCATCCGTCTGTTATTTCACCATTCCTGAAACAGGCAGATGAAATACAGATCATAACCGGTATGGTAATGATTACCGCATAAACAGCATATCCCTGCAAGCCAAATGAAAGAGCAAGAGTCATGAATACGGCTGAAAGCATCGCTGAAGCACTCATTGTCCAGTCATTTCTGACGAGGCCGGCAGCAGTTCCGAAAATCACCGGCAGAAGCATTGCCCACGGTGTATGAGAAAACGAATTGAACCCTGCAAGAACAACGGTAACCGTCATTATCGACAGGAAATACGGCATATAAGCTTCTTTCTTTCCTTTATGCGTGAATTGTGCGAGCATGCAGACCGTTGCATATGACGCAAAATTGAAGAATATACGTACATTCTCCGTAAAACCGGTGTAGTAGACCAGATACACGAGAAGGATGGCCGCAAGCATATACAGAGGACGCTTAAGAACAGCTGCCATAACGGCATATGCCGGAAGCACCGCCCACCATATCACTGGGAAATTACCGACTTCGTACGAAGACTTTAATTCTCCGTTCATCACCCCGGCGATGAAATTAAGCACCTGAAATCCGTCAGTTACGTGAAAAACCCAAAAGGCGAGGAGCAGCATAAAAGTAGCCGAACGCAGAATGATGGTGTTTTCCCTGAACCAGAGAAGAAGCAGCATGCTGCAGGAGATAAGACTCAGCGTATTGAACCATGCCTGCATGTCTGCAGTCATTACTCCATAGTAATTAAAATATGCAAGGATTATGGCTGCCAGCGGATAAATTCCCCTGCGGACGGAAACGGAACCGTCCAAAATTCCCCAAGACTCCTCCCACAGGTTCCGTGCCCCGGCCAAAACGGCGTTCCAGCGCATGTTCCAGCAGGCGAGAAGCATACAGAGAGCAATTACCGCACTCCATGTTACCGGATAAGCACCGGCACCTCCCGCATGTTCCGCAATCCTGACGGCAACGGAGGACACTACAGCCACGCCAAGGGTATATGCGGCATGATGGGCAACATGACTTTTACCCGCAAAAAGGATTCTCAAGATGAGATAAACGATTACACCGGTATTGAATATGTCAGTCAGCACCGGAGAGAGATCGCCGTAACCAAAGAAATACACCAGCACAATGCCTGCCGGTATACTTGCCGAATCCCTTTTAATTATCCCGAAAAGCGCCACGGCGGCAAGAACCATCCACCAGTACATGGGGAACTCGGCCCAGCCGCGCCCCAGAACATGAGCCGATAAGACGGGAATGCACAGCATGCCGCGATGCATCA
>JAEEGF010870809.1_pt1 | contig 23681 bp, 27 predicted proteins | sample 9134171 | NCBI WGS metagenome assembly JAEEGF01 (sample SAMN16246542, study PRJNA631951) | gut metagenome | biome: gut microbiome; feature: rumen; material: AP-attached | host: Bos | place: Iran: Karaj | collected 2018-10
TCTATCACCTTTCTGCTGCTTTGTCAACCCCTTTTCCCCTTTTTCTTCATTTCCGGCGCCCTGCTCAATTCCTCCCGCACTTTCCTTCCTTTCCCCGCGCAGTTTCAACAAATCCTTTTGCTGTTTTTTTCGTCCGGCTTCTTGCCTTTTTCCCGGTTTTATACTATAATATATCTGAATTTTCCCGAGGAGTGTTTTTATGTTCAGAGAAGGCTTTGACAACAAGAAATACCTGACCCTTCAGACCGACCGCATCCGGGAACGTCTTTCCCAGTTCGGCGACAAGCTCTATCTCGAATTCGGCGGCAAGCTGTTCGACGATTACCACGCCTCCCGCGTCCTGCCCGGGTTCAAGCCCGACAGCAAGGTCAACATGCTGCTCCAGCTGGCCGACAAGGCGGAAATCGTCGTCGTGGTCTCCGCCGTCGCCATCGAGCAGAACAAGATCCGCGCCGACCTCGGCATCACCTACGACATGGACGCGCTGCGCCTGATGGACGCTTTCCGGGAGCGCGGCCTGTATGTCGGCAGCGTTGTCATCACCCATTATGCCGCCCAGCCCGCGGCGGACGCGTTCATCAAACGGCTGTCCAATCTGGGCGTGCGCGTGTTCCGCCATTATCCCATCGAGGGATACCCCACCAACGTCAAACACGTCGTCAGCGACGAGGGGTACGGAAAGAACGAGTACATCGAAACCACGCGTCAGCTGGTCGTCGTCACCGCTCCCGGGCCCGGCAGCGGGAAAATGGCCACCTGCCTCTCCCAGCTGTATCACGACAGCAAGCGCGGCATCAAATCCGGCTACGCGAAATTCGAGACCTTCCCCGTATGGAACCTTCCCCTGACCCACCCCGTCAATCTTGCCTACGAAGCCGCGACCGTCGATCTTGCGGACGTGAACATGATCGACCCCTTCCATCTGGAAGCGTACGGCGTCACCACCGTGAACTACAACCGTGACGTGGAGGTTTTCCCCGTCCTGCGCCGCCTCTTCGAGGGGATCTACGGCGAATGCCCCTATAAGAGCCCGACGGACATGGGCGTCAACATGGTCGGCTACTGCATTTACGACAACGACGCGGTGGCGGAGGCCTCGCGCGCCGAGATCATCCGCCGGTATTACGGCTCCCTCGTCAAACACCGCAAGGGACTCTGTGACAGCGAAGAGGTGTACAAAGCCGAGCTCATCATGAACCGCGCGAAAATCTCGACGGACGACCGCCCCGTCGTCAAAGCTGCTTTAGACAAGGCAGCCGCGACCGACGGACCCGCTGCCGCCATGGAGCTGAACGACGGCCGGCTTGTCACCGGACGGACCAGCGAGCTGCTGGGAGCCTGTTCCGCTGCTCTGCTCAACGCGCTGAAAGCGCTTGCGGGGATCGAGGACGCCGTCCGCCTGATCAGTCCCTCCGTTCTGGAGCCGATCTGCCGCCTGAAAACGGGAGCGCTCGGTTCGCACAACCCGCGTCTGCACGTCAACGAAGTCCTGATCGCGCTCTCCATCTCCGCCGTCACCGATCCGAACGCGGAAGCCGCATACGCGCGTCTTCAGGATCTCCGCGGATGCGAAGCCCACACCTCCGTCATCGTCTCCTCCACGGACGCGGACACGCTGCGCAAACTCGGCGTCAACCTCACCTGCGAACCCGTTTACGAATCGAAAAAGCTGTATCACCGGTAAACGCGCCCCTCCCTTCCCCGTTTTCGCGGGTCCCCCGGAAGGCGCCGATGCAGAGATACCGTACATATTTAAAATACAGGAGGTTCCCCATGAAATTCTGTCCGGAATGCGGTTTTCAAATCACGGATGCGATGAAATTCTGTCCCAGCTGCGGAACGGATCTCAACGCGCACCGCGAACGGGAAGCCAGGCGTCTTGCCGAAGACGCGGCTCAGGCCGGACCCGTTCCGTCCACAGGGGAGTCCGTCCCCGAAACACAGCTGTCGGAGTCCGAAACACTGCTGTCGGAGTCGGAAAAACTGCTGAATGATCTCTTTGCGGAGGTCGCCCCGACCATCCAGTCCGCGCCGGCCGAAGAAGACGCGCCGGCCGATTCCGAAATCCCCGCGGCATTCGAAGAGCCCGCGGTTCCCGACGTGATTCCGGCACTTCCCGACGAAATTCCGGAAACACCCGAGGAAATTCCCGCCGTCCCGGTTGAACTCCCTGATGATATCCCCGCGGTTCCCGATTTCTCCGCCGTTCCGGCAGAGGCAGAACCGGAACTCCCCGCGGTCCGGGATCTTTCCGCCCCTCAGGAAGAGCCGGAGGAGCCGGAAGAACCCAAAGAGCCCGAAGAGCCGGTAAATCCCGAAGAGCCGCCGGAACCGCTTGAGGAACCCGGGTCCGCTCCCTCCGCCGGATGCGCCGCATATCAGCCCATATATAAGGAAGCGATCCGCCGCGCGCGCGACCACTTCTATTACGCCGACGCGCGCTTTGCCCTCCCCGGCGGTTCCTTCGCTTTCTCCGACGATCTCTCCGGCGAGCTTGACGCGATGCTGGACATCCAGCTCACGGACGCGGACCTCTGGGCGAAGTTCGTCGAACTCTTCAAGCACCCGGGGGTGGACGACGCGGACTGCGGCTGGCGCTGCGAATACTGGGGCAAAATGATGCGCGGAGCGTGCTTCACGTACGCCGCCCTCCCCGCTTCCGCCGCCGAAACCGCCGACCGGCTGTACGGCGTGCTGGAAGCCACGGTCCGTGATCTGCTCACGGCGCAGGACGAATACGGCCGCTTCTCCACCTATTCCGTGGACGCGGAATTCCGCGGCTGGGACATCTGGGGCAGAAAATACGTCCTGCTCGGCATGATCTACTTCCTCGATATCTGCCGAGACGACCGTCTGGCGGACGAAATCGTCGACGCCCTGAAACGGCATACGGACTATATGATCTCCAAGCTCGGCACTCCGGAAGAAGGAAAACGCCTCATTGCCGCCTGTTCGAACAACTGGGACGGCCTCAACAGCTGCTCCCTCCTCGAGCCGGTCATGCTGCTGTACAACATCACCCACGAGGCGCGCTATTTCGACTTCGCCGAATACATCCTCTCCTTCGGCGGGACCCTGCACCAGAATCTGTTCGAGCTGGCATGGGAGGACGAAGTCTCGATCGCCGACTACAGCATCACGAAAGCCTACGAGATGATCTCCTGCTTCGAGGGTCTGGCGGAATACGCCAAGCTCACGGGGAACAGCTTTGCAAGGGAGGCCGTCGTCCGCTTCGCCGACCGCGTCCTGCGCGAAGAGGAAACCGTCATCGGCTGCCTCGGCTGCGAATACGAATCCTTCGACAAATCCGCGGTGGAGCAGTTCGACGAAAACCGCACCGGGATCATGCAGGAGACCTGCGTCACCGTCACGTGGATGAAATTCTGCTGGCAGCTCTGGCGCATGACCGGCGAGGACAAGTGGATCGACGCTCTGGAGCGGTCCGCGTACAACGCCATGTCCGCCGCTCTCCGCCGCCGTATCGATCCGGAAGCCAACGGAGGCGTCGCCATTCCGATCCACTCCTACAATCCCCTCCGCCACGACGTCCGCGCCGACCTGATGGGCGGCAGAAAGACCATCACGGAGGAAAGCTGCTACGGCTGCTGCGTCTGCATTTCGTCGGCGGGCTTCGCGCTCGACACGCTGGCTGCCGCCGGGATCGACCGGAAGGGAACGATCTATCTGAACCTCTACCGCAGCGGCACGCTCACCGTCGGCGATTTCACCCTCCGGATCGACACCGATTATCCGAAATCCGGCGAGATCCGCTTTACCGCGGACGGATTTGAAGGCGAGCGCACGCTGGTCCTCCGGATCCCCGCCTGGGCAAGCGAAGCCTCCCTCACGACGGGCGGCGTCTCCGTCGGATGCGATGGCCCGAATCACACCCTTACCGTGACCCCGGGCGCCGTCTTCACGCTCAATCTCGGCATGCCCGTGACCGTCGTCACGCCCGAAGAAGCCTCCCACGGGCTGGCGGAGTGTGACAAGTACCTCGCCGTGGAGCGCGGGCCCGTCGTCTTCGCGCTGGACGAGTGCGAGGAGGAGGAGCCTGTGGTGCCCGTCGACGAAGCGCGCGTCAACGACTGGGGCGAAGGAAACCCGATCTCCCCCGACGACGCGCCCGTCCCGTGCCGTCAGGCCGTCCGCATTCCCCTTCTGAACCGCGGTTCCGTCACTCTGGTGGATTACGCCAGCGCCGGTCAGGAAAGCGGTCACAAGGTCTGCGCCTGGCTGAGGGTGAAATAATTCCGTCCCGTGCTGACGGGAAAAACGCGGCTTTCCCGAAAGAAGCCCGGCAAAGAACTTTGAACCGGGCAGAACAGCAGAGCCCTGTATTAAAATTCAACTGCAGCTCACAGCCGGCGGGGATCTTACAAAAGGTCCCCGCCGGCTTTTTTCGTTTTCTCCGCTTCTCTCCTTGAATTTATAAAATGATTATGATATAATAAAGAAAATGCGTATGCCGTCCGGTTTCGCGGAAGCTGTCCGGTTCTGAAAGGAAGCCCGTTTTGAAGCATATCATCGCCTATGTCCGGCCGTTCTTTCCGAAGATGATCCTCGGTTTCATCGTCAAGTTTGGCGGGACGGTCATGGACCTTTTCCTTCCCATGCTGCTCTCGACCATCATCGACGACATCGTCCCCACGGGCAGCAGGAAGATGATCTACGCCGCCGGAGGGCTGATGCTCGTCTGCTCCGTGCTTGCCATCCTCGGCAACGTGGCGGCGAACCGTCTCGCGGCGCGCGTGGCGCGGAACACCACGGAGAAGATCCGCAACGATCTCTTTGAAAAGATCTCCTATCTCTCCGCCCGTCAGATCGACGCGTTCACGGTCCCCTCGCTGGAATCCCGCCTGACCTCCGACACCTACAACATCCATCAGATGATCGGCATGATCCAGCGCATGGGCGTCCGCGCCCCCTGTCTCCTGATCGGCGGCGTGATCATCACCTTTATGATGGAGCCCGTGCTCACGCTCGTCCTCATCGCCGTCATGCCCTTCATCGCCCTCTCCGTGTATATCATCACGAAGCGCGGCATTCCGCTGTTCAACCTGCAGCAGGTAGCGACGGACGGCATGACCCGGGTCGTCCGCGAAAACGCGCAGGGCATCCGGATCATCAAGGCCCTCGGCAAGGAAGGCACGGAAAAGGAGCGCTTCGACGCCTCGAACTCCGAACTGAATCGCGCCGAAAAGCACGCCGCCCTCAACATGGCGCTGACCAGCCCTCTGATGAACCTCTTTCTCAACACCGGCCTCGTGGCGGTCATCCTCGTCGGCGCGTGGCGCGTGAACGCCGGTCTTTCCGAAACCGGCAGGATCATAGCGTTCACTTCCTATTTCACGATCATCCTCAACGCCCTGATGAGCGTCACCCGCATGTTCATCATGTCCTCCCGCGGAATCGCCTCCGCCAACCGCATCGGGGAAGTCCTCGACGCGCCCGCGGACATGGTGCCCGACCCGGCTTATGCGGCGGACGAGCGGGACGGTTCCGGAGAATTCGGAGCATCTGCCGTCCCCAAGATCGAATTCGACCATGTGACCTTCTCCTACAACGGCGTAAAGCCCGACGTGGAGGACGTCTCCTTCACGCTCATGCCCGGTGAGACCCTCGGCGTGATCGGCCCCACGGGCGCCGGAAAAACCACCCTCATCGCCCTGCTCATGCGCCAGTACGACACGGATTCCGGCTCCGTCCGCATCGACGGCAAGGACGTCCGCTCCATGAGCCGGGACGAGATCTCGAAGAAATTCGGCGCGGCATTCCAGAACGATTTCCTCTTTGCCGACACGATCCGCACCAACATCGATTTCGGACGCGGGCTCCCGGACGGCGATCTGCTCCGGGCCGCGGAATACGCGCAGGCCGCTCCCGTCCTCGAGGAAAAGCCCGGAGGGCTGGATTTCGAGCTGACCATCAAAGGAGCAAACCTCTCCGGCGGCCAGAAGCAGCGCATGGTCCTCTCCCGCGCGCTCGCCGGAAACCCCGAGATCCTTGTGCTAGACGACAGTTCCTCCGCGCTCGACTATGCCACCGACGCCCGCCTGCGCACGGCGATCCGGAAGCATTTCACCGAATCCGGCAATACGACCGGCGTCATCGTGGCCCAGCGGATCTCCTCCATCCTCCACTGCGACAGGATCCTCGTCATGGAGGACGGACGCGTCACCGGCCGCGGCCGACATGAAGAACTGCTTGAGACCTGTCCTCTCTACCGCGAAATCAGCGAATCGCAGATGGGAGGTGCGCTCCTTGAATAGAGGTCCCCGTGTGACCCGCCCGGAAGACACCGTGGTGGCGAATGTATCGAAGAAAAAGCTCAAGGTGCTCCTGCGCCTCGGAAAGTACATGTTCCGCTTCCGCTGGGGATACCTGCTCGCACTTGCCCTCTCCGTCCTCTCGAACCTGCTTTCCCTCGTGGGACCGAAGCTCTCCGGCCGGGCGATCGACGCCATCGGCACCGTCCCGGGACAGGTCGACTTTGAAGAGGTGATCCGCACCTGTCTGCTGATGCTCGCTGCCTATACGGTTTCCTCCGTCATGTCCTACGTGCTGCAGCTCGTGATGATCAACCTCTCCCGGGGCATCGTCCGCCGCATGCGTGAAGACATCTTCGCCAAGCTCATGAAGATGAAGGTCGGGTATTTCGATGTGAACCAGACGGGCGACATCATCTCCCGCATCTCCTACGACATCGACACCATCAACGCCACCCTCTCAACGGATCTGGTGCAGATCGCGTCGTCGGTCGTGACCGTCGCCGGTTCCCTCGCCATGATGATCACGATCTCCCCGAAGCTCTGCCTAGTGTTCGCATTCACCGTCCCCCTCTCCGTCGTGGCGACCACGATGATGGCCAACCGGTTCCGCCCGCTCTTCCGCGCCAGAAGCGGCAAGCTGGGCGAGCTGAACGGATACGCCGAGGAGTGCCTTTCCGGGCAGAAGACCGTCCGCGCGTATTCCGCCGAGCCCGCGATGATCGCCCGCTTCGCCGGGAAGAATCAGACCGCCGCGGACGCCTATTTCAAAGCGGACTACTACGGCACCATGGTCGGCCCGACGGTGAATTTCATCAACAACATCTCCCTTACCCTCGTCTCCGTCTTCGGCTCCCTGCTCTATCTCGCGAAGGGCATCTCCATCGGCGACGTCTCCTCCTTCGTGCTCTATTCGCGCAAATTCAGCGGGCCGATCAACGAATCCGCCAACATCATCAACGAGCTGCAGTCCGCCGCGGCTGCCGCCGAACGCGTCTTCCGGCTTCTCGACGAAGAAGAGGAAAGCCCCGACGCGCCGGACGCCTATGTGTACGGCAAGGATGCGCCGGTAGACGGCGGAGTCGAGCTCGACGGCGTCAGCTTCGGCTATACCGCCGACCGGGAGATCCTGCACGAACTGACCCTGAACGTGAAGCCCGGCATGACGGCGGCCATCGTCGGCCCGACCGGCGCCGGGAAAACCACGGTGATCAACCTTCTCATGCGCTTCTACGATCCCTGGACGGGCGAGATCCGCCTCGACGGCAGAAACATCGCCGAGGCCAACCGCTCCTCCGTCCGCCGCGCCTATACCATGGTCCTGCAGGACACATGGCTTTTCAGCGGTACCATCGCCGACAACATCGCCTACGGATCCCCCCGTCCGGTCAGCCGCTCCGAAATCGAATCCGCCGCGCGCGCTGCCGGGATCGATTCCTTCATCCGCGGTCTTCCCGACGGGTACGACACGGTCCTCACCGACGAGGGCGTGAACATCTCGAAGGGCCAGAAGCAGCTTTTGACCATCGCCCGCGCCATGATTTCAGACGCCCCGGTGCTCATCCTCGACGAAGCCACCTCCAACGTGGACAGCATGACGGAAATGCGGATCCAGACCGCCATGAACGAGCTCATGGCACACCGCACCTCCTTCGTCATCGCGCACCGCCTCTCGACCGTGCGCTCCGCCGACATCATCTTCGTGCTGAAGGACGGGCGTGTCATCGAGCGCGGCACGCACGACGAGCTGATGGAACAGAAGGGATTTTACCACAGCCTCCACAACGCGCAGTTCGTGAACTGAGCGTCTCTTCGTTCCCCGCCCCTGCCGCTTCAAAAATCCCCCTCTTTTCTTTCCTTTTCTTATTGCTTTTGCACAAAGACTATGCTACAATAAAGAAAAAAGAAGGAGGGGATTCTTCCTATGTCCCAGATCCGTGTCGGTTCCGTCGGCCTCGGCGGAATCTCCGGCGGCGTGCACATCCCGGGGATCCGGCGATCTCCCGATCTTGTCCTGACCGCCGTGTGCGACATCGATGAAAAACGGCTGCACGAGCGCGGCGAACAGTACGGGATCCCGGAAAACCGCCGCTTCACCGATTACCGCGACCTGATCGCCTGTCCCGACGTCGACGCCGTGGATATCTCGACCCCGAACAATGTCCACAAGGAGATCGCCCTTGCGGCTGCCCGCGCCGGAAAGCCCTACGACTGCGAAAAGCCCGTGACCATGGATACCGCCGAAGCGCTGGAACTGCAGCGCGCGACGCACGAGGCCGGCGTGAAGAGCATGATCTGCTTCTCCTACCGGTACAAGGCCGCCGCCCGCTATCTGCGCTCCCTCGTCGCGGGAGGACGTTTCGGACACATCCATCACGTCAACATGCAGTACTATCAGGCGTGGGGGCTGGCGGAAGCGGACTGTTCCCTCGTGTGGCGCTACGTCAAGTCGGTGGCGGCCTCCGGAGCGCTGGGGGACCTCGGCTGCCACGGCCTGGATCTCGTGTCCTTCGTCACCGGCCAGCGCTATCTGAAGGTCGCGGCCCATCTCGACACCATCGTGCATGAGCGGAGGCTGCCGGACGGTTCCGGACGCGGTCCGGTGGACGTGGACGATTTCTCGAACATCCTCGCCGAGATGTCCGACGGCATATCCGCTTCCTTCCAGATCTCCCGCTTCGCCTACGGGCGCGGCAACTACCAGCGCATGGAGGTCTACGGGGAGCACGGCGCGCTGGTGTATCACCTCGACCGCATCCCCGGCGTGGACGAACTCGAGATCTGCGACGCTTCCACGAGCAAAAAGTACGTCCCGGCCGAGATCCCCGACGAATTCAGGGTCGATCAGATGCAGTCCTTCGCCGATCTTCTGAACGGGAAGGACGACGGGCTCAACGCCACCATCGACGACGGCGTGGAAAACGAGATCCTCCTCGACGGCATCCTGAAGGCCTCCGAAGAAAAACGCTGGGTAAAACTCTGAAAACGATCAAATTATCCCGAAAAGGAGAACTCCTATGAAAATCACAGTCTGGAACGAATTTGCGCACGAGAAATCCGATCCCGCCGTCAAAGCGATCTATCCGGACGGTATTCATGCGGTCATCGCCGAATTCCTCCGCGAAGCCGGCTACGAGGTCCGCACCGCCACACTGGACGATCCGGAGTGCGGCCTGACGGAAGAAGTGCTGAACGACACCGACGTGCTCTTCTGGTGGGGCCACATGCGCCACGGAGACGTGCCGGACAGCGTCGTCAGCCGCGTGTACAAGCATGTCATCGGCGGCATGGGCATGGTGGTCCTGCACTCCGGCCACGCCTCCAAGATCTTCCAGAAGCTCATGGGGACGCCCTCCGGCGAGCTGAAATGGCGCGAATCCGGCGACAAGGAGATCCTGTGGGTCATCGAGCAGGGACATCCCGTCACCCGCGGCATCGGCGAGAAGATCATCCTCGAGCACGAGGAAACCTACGGCGAGCACTTCCTTGTTCCCCAGCCCGACGAACTGGTCTTCATCAGCTGGTTCACAGGCGGCGAAGTCTTCCGCTCCGGCTGCGTCTACAAGAGAGGCCGCGGCAAGATCTTCTATTTCCGTCCGGGCCATGAATCCGTCCCCACCTACCACAATCCCGACGTGCAGAAGGTCCTCGTGAACGCGGCGGCCTACGTGTATACGCCCAAAGCCGAAGCACCCTATCAGTACGGCTGGGTCAAACCCACGGTCGAATAAGCGGAGAGTTCTGTCTCTCCGGGTTCTGTCATCAATAAAGGAGATTTGTCTATGGAAAAAGTTCGTTTCGGCGTCATCGGAATCGGCAACATGGGCTCCGGTCATGTTCAGAATCTGGCAGCCGGGAGAATCCCGAACGCGGAGCTGACCGCGGTGTGCGACGTCAAGCCTGCCCGTCTCGAATGGGCGAAGGGGATCTGCGGCGATTCCGCCGCGTATTTTGAGGATTCCCATGCTCTCATCACGAGCGGTCTCGTCGACGCCGTCATGATCGCCACCCCGCATTATTACCACCCCATCATCGGCATCGACGCGTTCGAGAACGGTCTGAACGTCCTCTCCGAGAAGCCGATCGGCGTCTACACCAAGAAGGTCGTCGAATTCATGGACGTCGCAAAAAAGAGCGGCAAGGCCTTCGGGATCATGTACAACCAGCGCACCGACCACTTCTATCAGAAAATGCGCGAAATGGTCAGAAACGGCGAGCTCGGCGATCTGAAGCGCTGCGTCTGGATCATCACGGACTGGTACCGCACGCAGGCTTACTACAACAGCGGCGGATGGAGAGCCACATGGGCGGGCGAAGGCGGAGGAGTCCTGATGAACCAGTGCCCTCACAACCTCGACCTCTGGCAGTGGATCTTCGGCATGCCCTGCGCGATCTATGCCAACTGCGAATTCGGCAAATACCACGACATCGAAGTGGAAGACGACGTCACCGCCATGGCGAAGTATCCGAACGGCGCAACGGGCGTATTCATCACCACCACCGGCGAATATCCCGGAACCAACCGTCTGGAGATCACCGGCTCGAAGGGCAAGCTGGTCTATGAGCGCGGCCACCTGATGTATACGAAGCTTGGCATCGACGAGCGTGAGTTCACCTTTAATTCCAATCAGGGCTTTGCCTCCATCCCCTGCGAGACGGAGGAGATCGCCGTTCCCGAAGGACACGGCGAACAGCACAACGGCATTCTGAAGAACTTCACCAACCACATCCTCTTCGGCGAAGAACTGCTCGCCCCCGGATACGAGGGGATCAACGGCCTTTCCATTGCGAACGCGATGGTCCTTTCCTCCGAGACCGGCAAGTGGGTGGACCTCCCGAACGACGGGGAGGAGTTCTGGGCGATGCTTCAGGAAAAGATCAAGACCTCGAAAAACAAGGAAGACGCCGGCGTGGTCTTCAATACGGAAGGCACCTACGGCAACAAATAAGGAACGGACGTTATGAACAAAGTCATACTCATCCTGGTCGACGGCATGCGGCCCGACGGGCTGATGAGCTGCGGGCATCCCTTCGTTGAGGAAATGCTGACGCGCAGCGCGGCCGATCTCTCGGCTCAGACCGTCATGCCTTCCGTCACGCTTCCCTGTCATATGTCCCTCTTTCATTCCGTCACCCCGGAACGCCACGGGATCCTGTCCAACACCTATGTGCCGCAGGTCCGTCCCGTGCGGGGCTTATGCGAAGTCCTCCGGGCAGCGGGAAAAACGTCGGCTCTCTATTACAACTGGGAGGAACTGCGGGACCTGACCCGTCCGGATTCCCTCGCCTCGGCGAATTTCGTCTCCGGACACGTCTACGGATACGAGGAAGCCAACCCGCGCGTCACTGCAGCCCTGCTCGACAGCATGAAGCGCGGCGGCACGGATTTCGCCTTCCTCTATCTCGGATGGACCGATGCGGCCGGCCACGGTTCCGGGTGGATGACCGACGAGTATCTCCGCTCGATCCGCGGCAGTTTTGACTGCATCCGATCCGTCTGCGAGGCGGCGGACGAGAACACCCTCGTCATCCTCACCGCCGATCACGGCGGACACGGCCGGTCCCACGGCAGCGACCTGCCCGAGGACATGACCATCCCGATCCTCTTCTGGAATCCCGGGTTCAAGGCACGCGCACTGGAAGGGACGAACATCGTCGACATCGCTCCGACGATCGTCCGCACCCTCGGCGTCGAGCCCGATCCCGAGTGGGAAGGAAAAGCGATCGAGCTTTAAGGGAAACGCGGCTTTTCTGAAGAAAAGCCTGGCAAAAGACTTTCAAACGACTGGTGCAGCTGACCGCTCCATGTGCAGATCGGGGTAACGGCAGCATCACGACTATTGAGCATTATCCTCCTGTATCCTGTCGTTGATTTGGTGCTTTAGCGTGAAAACAGTATAAGGGAGATGCGGCTTTTCTGAATGAAAAGTGCGCTGCAAGCAACGCTGCAAAAGACATACAAAAAACCGGAGAAGATTTTCAAAATCTTCTCCGGTCTTCTTATTCTGCTTCCGCAGAACTTATTTCGCAGCTTCTTCCTTCTTCTCTTCGTTGTCGATGAGACGGATCAGCGCCATTTCCGCAGCGTCGCCGCGGCGCGGGCCGAGCTTGTAAATCTGCGTGTAACCGCCGCTGCGGCTGTCATATTTCGGTGCAACCTCGTCAAAGAGCTTCTTCACAACGTCTTCCTTCGTGATGAACGCAAGGGCGGCGCGGCGGCTCGCGAGGGTGTTCTTTTTGCCGAGGGTGATCATCTTTTCGGCAAGAGCACGCACTTCCTTCGCGCGAGTCAGTGTCGTTTCGATGGAACCGTTCTCGATGAGATAGGTAACCATTCCGCGAAGCATCGCGTTTCTGTGCGCGGTCGGTCTGCCGAGTTTTCTGGTGCCGGGCATGTTCCATGTCCTCCTTATGCGAAGTCCGGTTACGCTTCGTAACCTCTATCTGAATAATGGATGTGTACGTTTTTTCGGACGTCCGGGCCGTATGTCCATCCTACCCCTTCCCTTTCGGGACGAGCCGGACGGGAACGGATCATTCGTCGTCCTTCTTCAGGTCCAGGCCGAGGGAATGCAGCTTCTGAATCACTTCTTCAAGCGATTTCTTACCGAGGTTGCGGACCTTCATCATCTCTTCTTCCGTGCGGTTGATGAGGTCTTCAACCGTATCGATGCCGGCGCGCTTCAGACAGTTGAAGCTGCGCACCGACATGTCAAGCTCCTCAATGGTCATCTCAAGGACCTTTTCCTTGATGGTCTCTTCTCTCTCTACCATGATCTCGGTATTCTTTGCCTCGTCGGACAGATCGACGAACAAATTGAGATGCTCGTTGAGTATCTTGGCTCCAAGAGAAACTGCTTCCTTAGCCAGAATAACGCCGTTGGTCATCACTTCCAGGGTGAGCTTGTCGTAGTCCGTGTTCGAGCCGACGCGCGTGTTTTCCACCGTGTAGTTCACGTTGTAAACGGGCGTGTAGATCGAATCCGTGAAGATCGTGCCCACGGGAGGAGCGATCACCTGATTGTTGTTCTGCTGGTTGTTCAGCTGATACAGCTGCTTGTTGCGCTCCTGAGACACATAGCCGCGCCCCTGATCGAAGGTCAGCTCCATATAGAAGCGGACATTGTTCTCAACGGTGGCAAGATGGAACTCAGGATTGAGAATTTCGATGTCGGAATCCTGCTTGATATCGCCCGCCGTAATGTCGCACGCGCCGGTGGTGTCGATGACGACCGTCTTCGGACCCTCCGTGTGCAGCTTAGCCGTGATGCCCTTTACGTTCAGAACGATTTCGGGGACGTCTTCCTTTACGCCGGGGATGGTGGTCATTTCATGGAGTACGCCGTCGATCTTGATGCTGGTGACAGCAACGCCCGGCAGCGAGCTCAAAAGAACTCTGCGCAGAGAATTTCCGAGGGTGATTCCATAACCTCTTTCGAGGGGTTCGATAATAAACTTCCCGTTTCTGCCGTCATCGCTGAGATTGATCGTGACAATGTTCGGCTTTTCGATTTCTAACATTAAATAATAACCCTCCGTCTGTTATCTTTGCCAAATCCACAAGGCGGTATTCCGCGCGGGGAATATCGATGATTTCTGCAAATCCGTGAAAGACCGCTGCGACAAGCGCGCCGGCCGATATGCCGTACGGAACCACCGCAGATCTTCCACTGGTGGTTATTACTTCGAATAAAGTTCGACGATGAGCTGTTCGTTGACTTCGTAGTCGAGCTCTTCGCGGACCGGAAGGGCCTTCACCGTAGCGGCAAGGTTTTCCTTATCCACTTCGATCCAGGACGGGAACAGTCTGGTCTCGAGAAGCTCTGCCAGTTCCTTGAACTTGGCGGAAGAACGGCTGGAATCCTTGACGGTCACAACGTCGCCGACTTTTAAGATCAGGGACGGAATGTTGACCTTCTTGCCGTTGACCTTGAAATGCGCGTGACGGACGAGCTGTCTGGCTTCTCTGCGGGTCTTGGCCATGCCCATTCTGAACACAACGTTGTCAAGTCTTCTCTCAAGGAGCTTGATGATGTTTTCACCGGTGATGCCGGCCTGCTTTTCAGCGAGTTCGTAGTAGTGGGCGAACTGGGTTTCCTGCACGCCGTAGATGAACTTCAGCTTCTGCTTTTCCTTGAGCTGGAGACCGTATTCGGAGAACTTTCTTCTGGTATTGGCGCCGGGATGACGGTTGGTGGTTTTCTTATCGTAGCCGAGAACGGCCGGGCTGAGATCGAAGTCTCTGCACTGCTTGGCGATGGGATCATGACGAAGTGCCATGTTGAGTTTTCCTCCGTTAATTTATGATAGTATCGGCACTGAGCTGCCGACGCCGAGCAAACGTTGCGCTCGGGAAATACATTCTCATCCGACGAACTGCGTATCGGATCGGACATTGCGCGATCCGGGCAGGCCGGACCATCTTTTACCGTTTCCGGATCCTTCCGGAACAAATCGATCAGACTCTTCTTCTCTTGGGCGGACGGCAGCCGTTGTGCGGGATCGGGGTCACGTCCTTGATGAGGGTGATGTTCAGGCCGGTGGTCTGGAGAGCGCGGATAGCGGCTTCTCTGCCGTTGCCGGGACCCTTGACATACACTTCAACGGTCTTCATGCCATGTTCCATGGCGCCCTTCGCGGCGGCTTCCGCAGCGGTCTGCGCGGCGTACGGAGTGTTCTTCCGGGAGCCCTTGAAGCCCTGCCCGCCGGAGGAAGACCACGCGATGGTGTTGCCCTGCACGTCGGTGATGGTGATGATGGTGTTGTTGAAGGTCGAGGAGATGTGAGCGTGACCCGATTCGACGTTCTTTCTGTCGCGGCGCTTCTTAATGACCTTCTTTGCGACTTTAGCCATAATTGCCTCTCTCTCCTGTTATTTCTTCTTGTTGGCGATGGTCTTCGCAGGACCCTTTCTGGTTCTCGCGTTGGTCTTGGTTCTCTGTCCGCGGACGGGGAGACCTTTTCTGTGACGGATTCCGCGATAGCAGTTGATTTCAGTCAGTCTCTTGATGTTGAGAGCGACTTCACGGCGGAGTTCGCCTTCTACCGTGTAGTGATTTTCGATCTCGTCACGGAGCTTCGCAATGTCTTCCTCCGTGAGATCCTTCGCTCTGGTGTCAGGATTGACGCCGGTTTTCGCGAGAATGTCGCGCGCGCTCTTCAGACCGATGCCGTAGATATAGGTCAGAGCCACTTCAACACGCTTCGCGTTCGGGATATCAACACCGGAAATACGTGCCATTTTGTTTCTTTACTCCTCTCTGGTTGGATAGGGGTTCAACCCTGTCTCTGCTTGTGCTTCGGATTCTCGCAGATGACCATGACGTGGCCGTGCCGCTTGATAATCTTGCACTTTTCGCAGATTTTCTTGACGGAAGGCTTGACTTTCACAGTTATACCACCTTTCTTTGTTTTGCTGAGGCCTCACGGATGCGCCTCGAAGCTCAGCTCTTCGTGCGCCAGGTGATTCTTCCCTTGGACGGATCGTAGATCGAGACCTCCACCGTGACCTTGTCGCCCGGCAGGATCTTGATATAGTTCATCCGCAGCTTGCCCGAAATATGCGCGGTAACGATCATATCATTCGGCAGCTTTACCTTGAAGGTCGCGTTCGGCAGCGCTTCCACGACTACGCCTTCAAATTCAATCACATCGTCCTTCGGCAAACATTTCCCTCCTTAGATCGCGCGGTTTTCCGGCCTTCCCGGGTTTCGAAAGGCGCAGAAATCCCCCTCAATATTTCGGTGAAAACACACCGTTTTATGATTATAATATATGGGACGGCTCTTTGTCAAGAGGCTTTTTTTCATTTCCGAACAATTTCTCGTACCTGCGGCAAATTTCAGCGATTTCACCATCTTCCGCCCCTTCCGACAGCTTCTTCCTGTCCGTTTCAACGGGCATTCCGAGCAGCTCCAGGTGGGCCGGATTCTTGTGTTTCCGCTGTGCCGCGGGGTGCAGGCGTCCGTCGGAAATGATGAGCGGAGCCGTCGTGTTTTCCGGATCCAGTCCGATCACGGCGAAGGTCCGGAACCTGTCCCTGCCGCATTTTGCCCGGACGATTGCGCCCGGGAGCCGGACACAGTCCCGCGTATTGTCCTTCCCGCTCATGAATCTGAAATCCTCCCGCGCTTTTTGCTCCGCATGCGGTCCCTCTCAGCCTACCGTACCGTCCACCATAGTCAGCAGTTCCGGACCGTTCTCCGTCAGCGCCACCGTGTGTTCGTAGTGAGCGGAAAGAGATCCGTCCGCCGTGATGACCGTCCAGCCGTCGGAGAGCTCCCGGACTTCCGGCTTTCCGAGGTTGATCATGGGCTCGATGGCGATGACCATGCCCCTGCACAGCTTCGGACCGCGCCCGGGTCTGCCGAAATTCGGCACGTTCGGATCCTCGTGAAGCTCCTGCCCCACACCGTGCCCCACATACTTTTTGACCGTCGTGCAGCCGTTCGCCGTCACATATCCGTCGATCGCCGCACCGATGTCGCCGATCCGCGCGCCTTCCTCCCCCGCCGCTTCCGCGCCGAGGAAAAAGCTCTTCCGCGTGACCTCGATCAGCCGCTGCGCTTCCGGGGAGATCTTCCCCACCGGGAACGTGTTCGCGCTGTCTCCGTGGAACCCGTCGATGAACGCGCCCACGTCCAGCTTCACGATGTCGCCTTCTTCCAGGATCCTGTGATGGGAAGGGATCCCGTGGATCACCTGCTCGTTGACCGAAATGCAGGCGGAACCGGGGAACCCGCCGTACCCGAGGAAGGACGGCTTTGCGCCGCATTTTTCGATGTAATGCCGGATCTTGTCGTCGATCGCTTTGGTGGAGACGCCGGGACGGATCATCTCCGCGCCCGCCAGGATCGCCTCGCCGGTGATGCGTCCGGCAATCCGCATCATCCGGATCTGTTCGGGGGTTTTGACTATAATCATGTACTGTTTCCCGTTACGTCCGCGTCTTCTCCGCGAGCGGACGCTTATTCGCCGAGCGCGGCCGCAGTCAGCGCAGTCGTGTCTTCCAGCTTTTCCTGACCGTAAACGATCTTCAGCAAGCCCTTTCCGTCGTAGAATTCCTTCAGAGGCTCGGTCTGCTCGTGGTAAACGACCAGACGGCTCTTCACGACTTCCGGATCGTCGTCCGGACGGATGGAAAGCGGCTCGCCGCAGTTCTGGCAGTTTTCGCCGGCAGCGGAGGGCTTGTACTTGACGTGGTAGGTGGCGCCGCATTTCTTGCAGTACCGTCTGCCGCCCATACGGGTCATGATGTCTTCGTCCGCCACTTCGATGGAGATGACGTCCGTGATTTCGACGCCCATTTCATCGAGCGCGGCAGCCTGCGGAACCGTACGCGGGAATCCGTCGAGGATGAACCCGTTCGCGCAGTCGTCCTTCGCCAGACGCGCCTTGATGATGTCGATCACGACGCTGTCGGGGACCAGCATCCCCTGGGAGGTATAGGACTGTACGGTTTTGCCGAGTTCGCTGCCGGAGGCGATCTCCTCTCGGATGATCTGACCGGTGGAAATCGCGGGAATGCCGTACCGTTCCGAAATAAGCTCCGCCTGCGTGCCCTTCCCGGCTCCGGGAGCACCCAGCAGGATCAGATTGAGTTTTCTGTTCATGTTCAGTCTCCTGTAAAAAGGTATAACCGGGGAGATGCCATTCGCAAACGGCACCTCCCCGGGGCTCATTTCCGTTCAGTCTTACGTCAGAAAGACGGGACAATCCTTTGGCAGCGGAAGGACGGCGTTCCGTTCTCCGCGCCGAAACCGGCAACCCCTTTCCGACATTTCCTGTGAGGTGAGAGCGGACCCCCTCCGAAGAGATCGTCCGCGTCCCGCGGTCATTAACCGAGGAAGCCTTTGTAGTGACGCATGGTCATCTGCGCCTCGATCTCACGGTAGGTTTCGAGAACGACGCCGACCACGATGATGATGGACGATCCGCCGAAGGCCAGGCTCGAGAGAGAGCCGCCGGAGCAGATGTTGACGATCATCGGGAGCACCGCCACGACCGCCAGAAGGAGCGCGCCGATGAGGGTGATGCGGTTGAGGATCTTCGTAATGTACTCAGCAGTCGGACGGCCGGGACGGATACCGGGAATGGAACCGCCCTGCGTCTTCAGGTTGTTCGAGATCTCCACCGGATTGAAGGAAATCGAGGTGTAGAAATACGCGAACGCGATGATGAATACAAACGTGAGAAGCGCGTAGAACCAGCTGCCCGTATCAAAGAAATTGAAGAACTTATCCCAGAATCCGTCTTTCTTCAGCGTGATGAAAGCGCGGATCGTCGGGAGGATCGAGCAGATGGAGGACGCGAAGATGATGGGCATGACGCCGACCATGTTGACCTTCAGAGGAAGGTTGGAGGACTGACCGCCGTACATCTTCCGTCCGACGACCTTCTTCGCATACTGGATCGGGATCCGGCGCTCGGAGTTGGTCATCCAGACGATGAAGCAGATCATGGCGATGGCGAGCGCAATGGCGACCACCGCGATGATGATGCCGAGCCACCATTTGATTTCAAAGCTGCCGATGGACAGCTTGCCGGTCACCAGCTGGATGAGCGAGTTGCCGAAGGAAGGGAGACGGGAGACGATATTGGCGAACAGGATCATGGAGATACCGTTGCCGATGCCGCCGTCGTTGACCTTCTCAGCGAGCCACATGACCAGGGCAGAGCCTGCGCAGTAGGTGATGACGACCACCGCGCCGCGGAAGAAACCGCTGGCCTGACCGGAAATGATCACGCCGTTCGAGTCAAGGAGCTTGTAATATCCGAAAGCGGAGATCAGGCCCAGACCGACCGTTACGTATCTGGTATACTGGTTGATCTTTTTCTGGCCTTCTTCGCCTTCCTTGGACAGCTTCTCGAGAGCGGGAATGGCGATGGTCAAGAGCTGCATCACGATGGAAGCCGTGATGTAGGGGTTGATGCCCAGCGCAAACAGAGTAGCGTGGGAGATGGCGGAACCGGTCAGAATGTTGAGGTACTGGAAAATACCGGTGTTCAGCGCGTTCACGCTCGCAAGCGCGCTCTGACTGGTATACGGGATCGGAATCGCGCAGCCGAGGCGGTAAAGGACGATGATGAGGAGAGTGAATAAAAGCTTCTTCTTCAGATCAGGAATTTTCCAGGCGTTTTTCAGCGTCGAAAACACTTTATTTCACCTCGGTCTTTCCACCTGCCGCTTCGATCTTCTCCTTCGCGGAAGCCGAGAAGACTTTGGCTTCAACGGTAAGTTTCTTTGTGAGTTCGCCTTTGCCGAGAACCTTCAAGCCGTCGAGGGGCTTCTTGATGATGCCCGCTTCCATCAGCTTTTCGAGGTTGACGGTTTCGCCGTCCTCAAAACTGTTCAGAGCGGAAAGGTTGACGATCGCGTAGTTGACCGCGAATCTGTTCTTGAAGCCTCTCTTGGGAAGCTTTCTGTACAGCGGAAGCTGGCCGCCTTCAAAACCGGGACGGACACCGCCGCCGGAACGCGCGTTCTGACCTTTATGGCCCTTGCCGGCCGTCTTGCCGTTGCCGGATCCGGGACCTCTGCCTTTCCGGAACGAGTCCTTGACGGAGCCCGGTGCCGGAGAGAGTTCATGGAGCTTCATGGGTGAGATTCCTCCTTATAAGAATTGTTGTTTGTTCTGTCGGAGGGCCTTACGCCTGCTCCACGGATACGAGATGCCGAAGCACCTTGACCTTGCCGTCGATGACCGGGCCGGCCTCATGGATGATGAAATCGCCGATTTTGTTCAGGCCGAGGGAAGCGGCAGTCGCCTTCTGGTTCGGCTTGGCGGCGATGAGGCTCTTTGTAAGAGTGATTTTGACCTTCATTTCCTACCTCCTCAGCCGATGACCTGCTCCACGCTGATTCCGCGGGTCTTAGCCACTTCTTCAGCGCCGCGCAGCGCTCTGAGTCCCTCGAACGTTGCCTTCACGACGTTGGTGGGGTTGTTGGAACGGAGGCACTTGGAACGGATATTCTTAATGCCTGCCAGTTCAACGACCGCACGAACGGTTTTGCCCGCGATGATACCGGTACCTTTGGCAGCCGGTTTCAGGAGGACCTTGCCGGCGCCGTACTCGCCGAGGATCTCGTGCGGGATGGTGCCGTCCTTCAGGGACACTTCAATCATATTCTTCTTCGCGTCTTCGATGGCCTTGCGGGTCGCCTCGGAAACTTCGGCTGCCTTGCCGAGACCATATCCGACATGACCGTTTTCGTCGCCCACGATCATCAGAGCGGCGAACCGGGCGATACGACCGCCCTTGACGGTTTTGGACACACGGTTCACAACGACGAGCTTTTCCTTGAGTTCGAGCCCGTCAGGATTGAATCTTTTTGCCATTTGTTTTGATTCCTTTCTCAGACGGGGAGCTTCCCCGTCCGCTGTCGCCTTTTTCGACAGATATGATGCTTAATTTTTCCGAAATTAAACAGTGTACAAACCGGCCTTCTCGCAAGTCTGTTTGTCCGAAAGTTCGGAGGGTATTCCGGATCGCCCGCGGGGGAACGGTCGCTTTCTTGAAAGAAAGCTCCGCAAAGAACTTTCACTGATTCTGAATCGGGGTTGAAACCCCGGTTCAGAATCAGAGACGGTTTCTTGCCAGGCTTCTTTTCAAAGAAGCCGCGTCCCTCCCCGAGCGACCGGGAGGATCCTCAGAACTTCAGACCGCCTTCTCTGGCGCCGGCAGCGAGCTCCGATACACGTCCGTGATAGATATAACCGCCGCGGTCGAACACGACTTCGGTGATACCGGCAGCGAGGGCTTTTTCGGCGATCTTCCGGCCGACCTTCTTGGCAGCTTCCTTATTGGAGCCGATTCCTTCGAATCCCTTCTCGGTGGTGGAAGCGGCGGCGAGGGTCACGCCCTTCACGTCGTCGATGATCTGCGCGTAGATGTTGGCGTTGGAACGGTAAACAGCAAGACGGGGACGTTCGGCAGTACCGGAAATCTTGCCGCGCACTCTGCGATGTCTCTTAAGGCGCTGAGCGTTCTTATCTCTCTTGGTAACCATGTTGCACGTCTCCTTTCTTTATTTACCGGTCTTGCCGGCCTTGCGGCGGATATGTTCGCCCTCGTACTTGACGCCCTTGCCGTGGTACGGTTCCGGAGGTCTCTTGGAGCGGATCTCCGCTGCGATCTGACCGCAGACCTGCTTGTCGAACGACTTCACGATAATGGTGTTGGCGTCCGGAACTTCAAACTGAACGCGGTCGTTGTCCTCGAAGTAAATCGGGTGGGAATGACCGAGGTTGAGCACGAGCTTCTTGCCCTCTTTCGCGGCGCGGTAACCGACGCCCACGATTTCGAGCTTCTTGGAGTAACCGCTCGAAACGCCTACGATCATGTTGTTGATAAGGGTTCTGGTGAGACCGTGCAGAGCGCGGTTCGCTGCTTCGTCATCGGGACGGCTCACGCTGACGACGGGACCGTCGACCTTGACGGTCATCTGAGCGGGGGCCTTGTAGGACAGTTCGCCCTTCGGACCCTTGACGGTGATTACGTTGTTGTCTCCAACATTTACGGTAACGCCTGCGGGAACCGTGATCGGAGCTCTTCCAATTCTAGACATTGTATAAACCTCCTCTTCCCTTACCAGACGAACGCGAGAATCTCGCCGCCGACGTTTTCACGTCTTGCCTTCTTGTCGGTCATAATGCCCTTGGAGGTGGACACGATCGCGATGCCGAGACCGTTGTAGACCTTGGGCATGTCTTCGCAGCCGGCGTAGATACGGAGACCGGGCTTGGACACTCTCTTCAGGCCGTGGATGACCTTGGATTTGCCGGGACCGTACTTCAGGGCCACACGGATGATGCCCTGCTTGCCGTCTTCAATCACCTGAACGCTCTTGATATACCCTTCCGCGAGAAGAATATCCGCGATGGCCTTCTTCAGGTTGGAAGCGGGGATATCGACCGTTTCGTGCTTTGCGCTGTTCGCGTTTCTGATACGCGTGAGCATATCGGCGATAACGTCTGAAATCTGCATTTTGGTTTTCCTCCTGTCATGCAAGTCAAAAATTCTTGCTGCCCGGCAGTTCTGTCAGCCGTAAGGCGGTCCATGCTTTGCCGGGCCGCTGCCGATGGTAAAACCGAGGAGCATCGCTCCGTCCGTTTCCTGTCGGCATGGACTTCGGGCGCGCTTTTTCCGCGTCAGCCCGTTTTTGTATCTGTTAAGCGGAAGCCCGCTTTTCAGACGGAATGCGGCCGGAGAAGGACCGGCGTCCGCGTCGAACGGATCCCGTCCTTCCCGGTTTCGGGGACGCTTCTTACCAGGAAGCCTTCTTCACGCCCGGGATCTCGCCCTTGTAGGCCAGTTCGCGGAAGCAGATACGGCAGATACCGTACTTGCGGAGGTAAGCGTGAGGACGACCGCAGATCTTGCAGCGGTTGTACTCGCGGGTGGAGTACTTCTGCGCTCTCTGCTGCTTGTTGATCATGGATTTCTTTGCCATTCTCTTTCCCTCTCTCTCTTACTTTGCGAACGGAGCGCCGAACATGGTCAGCAGTTCCTTGGCTTCGGCGTCGGTGGGAGCCGTGGTCACGAAGCAGATGTCCATGCCGCGGATCTTATCGACCTTATCGTATTCGATTTCAGGGAAAATCAGCTGTTCCTTGAGGCCCAGGGCGTAGTTGCCGCGGCCGTCGAACGCGTCGGGGTTGATGCCCTTGAAGTCGCGGACTCTCGGGAGAGCGAAGTTGAAGAGTCTGTCCATGAACTCATACATTCTCTCGCCGCGGAGCGTGACCTTCGCGCCGATCTTCATGCCCTGACGGAGCTTGAAGTTGGCGACAGATTTCTTCGCGTAGGTGGGGATTGCTTTCTGGCCGGAGATCTGGGCGAGGTCGCCGAGTGCGGCGTCGATCGCTTTCGCGTTCTCCTTGGCTTCGCCGCAGCCGATGTTGATGACGATCTTGTCGAACTTCGGGATCTGCATGACGCTCTTGTACTCATACTTCTTCATGAGCGCCGGAGCGACTTCGGATTTGTAGTAGGTATTAAGTCTTGCTGCCATCACTCAAACCTCCGCTCACAGTGCGGCGCCGCACTTGGCGCAGACACGGATTTTCTTGCCGTCCTCGATCTTGTGGGCGGCGCGGGTCTGTTTGCCGCACTTCTCGCAGAAGAGCTGCACCTTGCAGGCGTAGAGAGCGCCTTCGGTCTCAACGATGCCGCCCTGCTCCTGGTTGTTTCTCGGTTTGACGTGCTTCTTGATCTTGTTGGCGCCTTCGACGATGACCTTGCCCTCTTTCGGGGAAACCTCGAGGACCTTGCCCTTCACGCCCTTGCTGTTGCCGGAGATCACGAGAACGACGTCGTCTTTCTTCACATGCATCTTAGCCATTTCGCAATTCCTCCTTTACAGAACTTCCGGTGCGAGGGAGAGGATCTTCGTGTCCTCGTGCTCGCGGA
>JAEEGF011211275.1_pt1 | contig 23678 bp, 11 predicted proteins | sample 9134171 | NCBI WGS metagenome assembly JAEEGF01 (sample SAMN16246542, study PRJNA631951) | gut metagenome | biome: gut microbiome; feature: rumen; material: AP-attached | host: Bos | place: Iran: Karaj | collected 2018-10
CTCATCACCGCGTCGAGCGCGCCCGTGGCGGCGCTCACCACGGTCTTCGCCGCGAAGTACGGCCGCGACGTGCCGCTTTCCGTGGGCATCGTATCGGGCACAACTCTTCTATCGCTCGCCACGATGCCGCCGATCGTGGGCCTTGCCATGTGGCTCTTCAAGGGCTAATTTGCACATCCCCTCAGGATTTGATAGAATATTGCGCATGGAACAAGGGAAAGAGACAGGCGTAGGCGGCGCTCTGAAGGAAGGCGCGCTTCTCGGCGGCTGGAAAGTGGTGAAGCTGCTTGCGAAGGGCGGCATGGCCGAGGTGTACGAGGTGGAAGACGTGCAGCTCGGAGTGCGCTACGCATTGAAGCTCTTCACCTATGAGCGCGGCGAGCAGGAGGCAGTGCGCAGGCGGTTCTTTGCCGAGGGCAGGCTGCTAGCCAAGCTGCGCCATCCGCGTCTCGTAGGAGTGTACGCCATCGGCGAGGACGAGGCGAGCGGCAGACCGTACTTCGTGATGGATCTCGTGCTTGACCCTGAGGGGCGGCCGCGCACTCTCGCGGACGCCGGCGCGGAAGGCGTGGACGAAGACCAGGTGGCGATGTGGTACGAAGATCTTCGCGACGGCCTTGAGTACATCCACAAGAAAGGCATCCTGCACCGCGACCTCAAGCTCCAGAACGTGCTGGTGGGTCCGGACGGCCATGTGGTGCTGAGCGACTTCGGCGTGGCGCAGATATTCAACCCCAAGCTGCGGGCCGATCTTGGGCTCTCGGCGGAGCAGACGCTGGTGGCGGCGCGCAGCGGCCAGAGGCAGGTGATGGGAAGCGTGGGGTATCTTGCGCCCGAGGTGGAGATGGGTGTGGAGGCGAGCGAGGCGAGCGACTGGTATGCGCTTGGGGTGCTCGTGTTCCGTCTGCTCACTGGAGTGTGGTGCGATGCGCGCACGGACGTGACGGGAGATCTTGAGACATACAACCCGGTGTGGACGCAGATACTGCCGAAGCTGCTGCACCTGAACCCGGCGGGGAGGGAGTGTCCTTCGTGGCGCGAGCTCGAGAAGGCCCGCCGCGAGGAGGAGGCGTTTCAGTCCGAGAAGGCATACGAAGACGCTCGCGGAAAGCTGCGCCGCGCGAAGAAGGCGAAGAAGTGGCTGATCGGACTTCTCGCGGCCGCCATTGCCGCGGCATGCGCGTGCGGCGGTGGCCTGGCGTGGCTCTATCCCCGCGCGACGGCGGAGAGACTGCCATCGTTCGAGCAGCTCTGCGCCCTGCCCATGGACGGGCAGTCCACCGACGACGGCGACGAAATGTCGCGTGCCGACTTTGAGCTTGCGCAGATCGACGCATGGGTGCTCACGCATCGCCTTCTTGCCGACGTGGAGAGCGGCAAGACCACGCGCGCGCGCGCCGCAGAGCAGGTTCGCCGTCTTTCGCAGCTCGCTTCCGACGATGACGGCGTGGACTCGTATTTCGAACCGCAGGACGAGTATGAGCAGCTCTCCGAACCTGCAACTCTCGCCCGCATGCTAGGCGACATGGCCGACCGCCTGGAAGGAAAGACGCCTCAATGAGCACGTTTCCCGAAACATCCTTCACCCTCATCGCCAAGATAAAGGACCTTGCGCGCGGGCAGGACTCCGCCGTGTGGAACAGGTTCTGGGATCTCTACGCCCCCGCCATGCGCGCCTTCGCAGTGTTCAAAGGCGCCGGTGCCAATGCCGACGACATAGTGATGACGGTGCTCGCCAAGCTGGTGGACGTGCTGCGCAGCGGCCAGTACCAGCCAGAGAAGGGCAGCTTCCACTCGTACCTCGCGGCCATGATCTACAACGAGGTGCACATGCAGCGCCGCAAGGACGAAGTGCGCAGGACAGATTCGCATGTGCCCTTGGACGAAGTGCTGCAGGAGACGCTCGCCGATCCTGGCCAGGCCCCTGGCCAGGCCGAGACCGATGCCGACTGGCAACGCGCCATCCTCGCCGCCGCCGTTGAGCATGTGATGACAAAGACGGCGCTTTCCGACAGAGATCGCGAGATCTACCGCTTCTACGTGCAGGAGGGGCATTCGATAGACGAAGCCGCGAAGCAGTTCAAGCTATCCCGCAACAGCGTAAGCCAGGTGAAGACGCGCATAGAGAGGCGCATAGCCGCCATCGGCCGTGAAATGGCCGCCGCCGCAGAGCGGATATAAAAAATTCAAAAAATTTTCAAAACGCTTGTCATCGGTCGAGGAGTCAGGCATATATTCAAGTGTTGAGAGCCTGAGACTCTTTCCTCAGTTAACCAAAGACGCCCGAGCCGGATTCCTAGCCGCCTCGGGCGTGCGTGTTTTCTGTGTTTGCATCGATTAGCAGGTGGCGATGTGGCTGGGACTTCAGTCCGTGCCTCAAGAACGGCGTGGCGGGGCTCTACGACTCCGTCTCCAAGAAGATTTTCTTCTCGAAGGCGGGCATGCTTCACGCGGGCCCCCAGACCGGCATTCCGGCGAAGTTCGTGGAATATGTGGAGAGCGACGGCACGCCGGTCGTAAAGTTCGACGGCGGCGTTCTTTCGGGATCAGGCACGGTCGCCAACGGCGCGGTCGCCGTCGCTGGCACGATCAGCGTGAAGGTGGGCGAGCCGTTGACGTTCAGCGCCGCGCCGCTCACGCTGACGGGCGCGCGCGTGGTGATTGCCGACCTTGAGAACATGCCGGCGTCTGGACGTGAACCGGTTGTCGTGGCAGTCTCCGACAAGCCCATGACCGGGCATGTGCGCTCTGCCGTGCCTGAATGGGCGGCGCGCATGTCGCAGCGCGCCGATGGCAGCTACGCGCTCGAGCTCGTGCGCTCCTCCTTCAGCATCCGCATCAGATAGTCTGTAAAAATTTCATTTCTCCCTTGCAACATCCATACAAACAATGATAAAATGTTTATCGGCTTCGGGAGGTCTAGTGTTCTCGAGGCTGATCGATCGAATGGGAAAAAAGAGACTACAGATCCTTGCACCGCTTGCGGCGGTGGCGTGTTTGCTTGCTTTCGCGGCTTTTGAGGGCTGCGAGAGGAAGCCTGAGGTGAATGTTTCGCGCGGCAGCGACCCTGCCTACACCAAGGAGCTCAAGGAACAGGCGGCGCAGCAGGCGCGCACGGCGGCGGCCCTTGCGAAGATCACGCGGCAGATGGACATGCTCAAGGCGCGCGCCCGCCGCGCTCTCGGCGAGAACGCCACCGACGAGCAGATCAAGGCCGAGCTAGACGGCAATCCCGCGAAGTACGCGGGCTGGAGGCAGCTTACCATCGCGTACGCGAAAGCGAACGCGAGGGCAGAGAAAGAGTTGGCTGATGTGCGCGGCATAGTGCGGCGTCGCATCGAAAAGGAGGCGGCGGACCAAAGGACCGTCGCCGCGGGGAAGACGGCGGCAGCGTCCGCCGCCTCTAAATGACGGACGGTAAAGTTTCAACGGAAGGAAGCGGCAACATGAAGACAAAGAAAACGCTTGGCATCTTGGCGATGGCGCTTACCGCGCTCGCGTGCGCTCTGCCGCGCACGGCGAAGGCGGCGGGCGACATTCGCTCCATCGAGGTCTACTCGGACCCTGAGACGGTGCAACGCACATACCCCAACCTGAACGAGCCTCTGGTGGCCGGCGAAAAGGTGAAGTTCAAGATCCGCGTCGTCAACCGCCGCCGCGGCGACATCGATCCCGCCCAGCCGCCGGCGAGCGAAGACGAGTACCGCAACCCGTGGTCGCTCCAGCATGTGGGCCCCAACGACCCGATTGCCGACACCAACAGCATGCCGCAGGTGGGCCTGTGGGTCAGTGGCCAGCGCAGATTCGCCAAGATCGAGGAGCTGAAGCAGTCGGACGACGGATTCTTCACGGAGTTCATCTGCTCCTACGTCGTGCAGCGCGGCGATCTGGCCATGCCTCTCAAGCTCGTGCGCCCCGACGGCCTTGGCGAGGCGATGAGCCTTGACGGCGCATGGTACAGCGAGTCGTACTACATGCTCTACAGCGACCTCTGGAACTACTTCCCCGCAGTCAACAGCGGAGTCGCATACAAGAACGCAAACCAGCTGCAGTTCTTCTTCGGCGACCAGAGCCTCAGCACCGGCGTCTATCATCCGAACGTGGTCACGGCCGACGGAACATACGGCAACGTGCGCGACTATGACCTCAGCCTCGCAGGCATCTACATCCGCGCGGCGGACTTCGATTCGAGAACAACAGACGACGAGACGGTGTGGCGCAGCATCGCCGCTGGCTCCACCACCGCCATCCCCGCCATGCCCACCATCTCCGTCCCGGGCGGCAGCGAGGCTTCGCAGGTTCTGTACGTGTGGGTGAAGGATCCCGCCATCGCCGAGGTGATGAACGGCACCGACTACGTCTTCAAGGACGGCGTGACGCGCAAGGTGGCCGCGGTCAGCATCAAGCCCGGCGACGAGGAGATTCCCTTCCGCATCAGGGGCGCGGCCGACAAGGTGGGCTCCTCCACCGAGGTCTTCATGGCCGCCACGCCAACGAATGTGTACAACTCGGCCGGCACGCTGCTCACCAACTTCACGTGGCGCACGATCCGCGTGGTGGAGCCGCCGCCGCCCGGCATGGCCGTCAACATCAGCGCCGACGAGGTTAAGACGTCGGCCGACTACACGATCTCCGTTGCGTCCATCGACCTCGAGCTCACCGAGCCCTGGCCCTACGACGATCCCCTCACGGTCACGCTCGTTCCCAAGATGAAGGACGACGAGACTGCCGATCCCTGGAAGTACATCGGCGTCTCCCTCAACGGCGAAGGCTCCGACGAATACTCCCAGAGGTTCGTCACGATGACGGTGAACAAGGGCTGCACCCTCGCCTCCGAGTCGGGCAGTCTGCTCTACCTCTACGCGAACAGGGCCGACGAGCACACCCTCAAGGGAATCCAGTTCTCCGTTGACGAGACCGCCCTCTCGGCACAGGCGCGCGCGTTCTTCACGGGCGCGATCTCGCCCGACTCCGTGCGCATCAACTACAACGGCGGCGCGCTCGACGTGGTCTCGCCCGTCGACAACTATGAATACTTCAACGTGCCCGGCAACGTCGTCACCGACTTCACGATCCAGATTCAGGACGCCATCGGTGAAATCAGCGACGGCACGTACACCGTGTACTGGGACAACACCGGCAGCGGCTCCTACGACGCGGTGCCCGGTCTTCACGCCAGCGCCGGCGGCGAGCTAGTGGTGCCGCGCCGCTACGTGACGGCCTCCGAGCCTGGGTCCCCGTACCAGACCAAGTTCTACGTCATGAACGAGGGCGGCGCGAAGTCGCCCGTCCACTCCATCAAGGTGAACGTGAGCGCGCCGAAGACAGTCACCGCCGTTCTTGACAAGGGCAACGCCCCCTACAAGGAAGGCGACGAGGTCACGGTCAACTTCAACTTCTCCGACGCGTTCCAGGAGAGCCTTGCCGACCAGGCATACGTGTTCATCTATCCTGCCGACGAGGTGACCTCCAACCTCACCTACGTCGCATCGCAGAACGACGACAGCCACACCACCTCCACCTTCATCTACAACGGCGACAGGGCTTCCACCGGCTCCGCCAAGATCAAGCTGAAGGACGGCTACACCGGCTGCAACCTCCGCTTCGAGGTCGAGGTGCGCGACGCCAACGACAACACGATGGACAACGTCATCCGCGCCTGGACCGGCAAGACGTTCTACATCAACTCCACCAACGTTGCGCCTAGGATCTCCTACATCTCGATGAACGACACCCCCATGACCACGAGCGGCGGCACCTACACGGCCGCGGTGCCCATGGGCGTGGAGAAGACCTTCACCATCGGCATCGCCGATCCCGCCATCAGCTACTTCGACTTTGAGGACGGCGACAAGGCGTACACCGAGCTGCGCTTCTGGGAGAACGGAGCAGTGGTGGAGAAGAAGCTCATCAAGGGCGTCCCCGCCGGCAAGAGCGTCACCCACATCTTCAGCAACGCCGGCAACGCCCAGGTCACGGCAAAGGTGCGCGACAAGGACATGACCGACCAGGAGTTTGACGAGGCGCCCGAGTTCGTGGTGAACGTCACGGTGATCGACGCGCCCGCGATCTCGCTCTCGCCCGCCCTTGGCAGCAACGTGTTCAACGAAAACGACACAGGCCCGATCAACGGCCGCATCAACGTCGAGCTGAACGTGCCGCCCACCGGCCTTGATGTTGGCGGCAGCATCACGGTGCAGCTCACTGTTCTGCGCAACGGCCTCAACGACGGCATGATGCCAGTTCTGAACCGCACAGAGATTGAATTCAAGAACGGCCAGACGAGCGGCTACTTCTACCTCAGCGAACTCGACGGCACGCCGCAGAGCGAGCTCAAGGGCTTCCGCATCAACGCCCAGATACTCGAGACCACGCCTAGCACGGCCGATCCCAACAAGACGTGGCGTCAGTACTACCAGCCTGTGACGGACTTCGACATCTTCGTGGCCAACATCGATCCGAAGATCGGTCCCGGCGAGATGGTCTCCACCAACGAGCGTCCGGCCGCCCTCAACGTGCCGTTCAACATCACGTGGAACGTGAGGGACGTGTTGCCCGACCAGCAGAACATGACCGTGACGTGGAGCTACAACGGCTCGTCGCAGACGACAACGCAGTCCACCACCGGCACCTACAACAAGCAGATCATCTTCACGAGCGCGGGCCACAAGGAGGTCACGCTCATGGTGCAGGACAAGGACGGCGGCACCGACACCCGCACCTGGTACTACAAGGTGGAGGCCTCGATGGGCCTCGAGATCACTCCTCGCCGCCCGAACACCGGCGCTCTATCCGCGTTCTCGCAGAAGTACACCGGCGCGGTGGGCATCGGCGCGGGCCGCGTGTGGTGCACCTCGGCCGACTACCCGACCCGAGTTAGCAACTTCACGCAGTACTGGGACTTCCAGCCCGCCAACGACCTCAACCCGAAGATCTACGCCTACGGCTACAAGGTGGGCGACAGGGACAACGGCAGCCTCGGCCCGGCCGGCAGCCGCGACTACGCGGTCGACAACGCAGGCACCTGGTACAACCAGGGGTCGATGTACGGCTCGTACTACACCTACAATCCCGGCAACGGCATGGACAGCTACTTCTACTGCTGGCTGTTCTACGACACCGAGGAGGGCAACTCCTCGCACCTCAGCGGCACCGTGCAGCCGGAGGTGAACAACTCCACCGGCGAGAACCGCGTGCAGATGCCCGAGGCCGACGACGAGGCGCCCTCCTTCCCGCGCACAATGGTGGAGGCGATCTTCTCCATCGAGCGCTACAAGGAAGACAACGTGGGCGACATCAACCAGGACGGCATCCCCGATGTCTACGCCGCGAACACCACCTGGGCTGCCGGCCGACTCTACCAGGCGGTCGAAGATCCCATCGAGCTTGAGGAGGGCGGCGACCTCAGAGCCCTCGCCGCGGCCAACATGGACGAGGACTTCCTGCCCGCGCTGACGGCGCATGGCGGCGCCCTCGTTGAGAACGTCCAGAACTGGGCCCGCCTCGGCGGCGAGTTCAGGGCGATTCTCGAAATCCGCGGCTTCCACGACGGCCTCAACATGCGCGCCGACAACGACGGCCTCAACCGCAACGTGCGCGGCAACTGGATATCCGTGCCGTGCTTCTCCGAGGCAGAGTCGAACGCGATCGCCCGCGTGAACAACCTCTGGGTCGAGGACACCGACGAGGAAGGCAACCCGATTCGCCGTCTGCCCGATCCGGAGAACGCCGCCGAAGTGGCCGCATGGACGACGGGCCTCAACGCGGCCAACAGCTGGATTCCCGAGAAGCGCACCGACCCGACAGTGGCCGACACGGACGAAGACGGATTCCCCGACGGCTACGAGTACTACTTCTGGTACAGCGCCATGGTCGGCGTTGACGGCATTGACAACCGTCTGCGCGGCTCCAAGTTCTCGATCAACGACATCGCCGTGGGCGAGGAGCTCACCCCCGAGGAGATCGCCGCCGCGTTCGATCCCACGCAGGCTTCCACGGCTTCCGCCAACGAGCGTGACACCGACAACGACGGCCTCACCGACCTCGAGGAATACGCTCTCGGCACCAGCCCGATCAGCTGGGACACCGACGGCGACGGCCTCTCCGACCTCTGGGAGATCATGCGCGGCATGAATCCCGTCAAGGCCGACAACGCCAACAACGGCGGCATGAACGCCGACGGCGACTTCATGGCCTACTACACCACCGACGGCGAGTACGCAATCGTCAACATCGACGGGCTCGGCGAATACGCCCTCCCGAACGACGGCGGCAACTTCCTCACCATGGAGGATGACCAGTGGAAGTTCACCGACGGCGTGACCTCGATCGACGCCATCCCGGTGTTCCGCTACGGCAATGCCGAAGCCGTGTGCGTGCCCAGAAACCGCGGCACGCCCAGGATGCTGCCTCTCGACACCGAGAAGGTCGAACTCCCCGAAGAGGCGACCATCCTCTCCGTCACGACCGGCCAGTCCCTCGCGCTCATCCACGACCAGGTGTACAACCAGTTCGGCTTCGATCCTCGCACCGGCTGGTTCATCAACGACCACGGATTCCTCGCACGGCGCTGGGAGCCCAATTCCGTCATCGCCGGCTCTCGCTTCCTCAATGGCGCAGGCGTGCCCGTCAACACCAAGGCATACACCGCGCGCGACGAGTACCTCCTGCTGAAGTACCGCTACGAGACGACGCCCGCGATGCAGGGCTGGGACGCAGACGCGGGCCAGGCGTTCAACTTCTCGAAGGCTGAAGACATCGCCCTGTGGAACGACAGGAAGCAGCGCCACCACGAGCGCGTGTTCCGCCGCGGCACAACGAACCCGAACGTCGCCTACGAGGAACGCGACTGGGTGACGGAGTCCATGAACGGCCAGAACTACGCGAGCGAGAACCACGGCGCCGACACTGATGGTGACAGCGTGCCGGATGGCTGGGAGCTCTACGTGGGCTACAACCCGAACGACGGCCGCGCGGCCTCTAACGCCGATGCCGACAACGATGGCCTCAACCTCGTGGCCGAGTTCGCCGGCACCGACTCGTGCAACGCATACGCCGAGTGCGAAAGCGTGTACGGGCAGCATCCCGGCATAAACAGCGGCTGGTTCAACAAGTTCTTCCCGGTCGATCCCAACAACTCCGACACTGACGGCGACGGCCTCTCGGACGGCGCCGAGGGCGCCGCCTGGAACGCCACATGGGTGTGGGGCAAGTCCACAGCTCTCGTTGGCCATCGCTTCACCTTCATCTACGGCGACCGCGAGGGCAAGCCGGATGAGGAGAAGGCCGATCCCAGCAACAGAGAGCTCTGCATCCGCGGCGGCGGCCTCAACCCCTGCACGGCCGACACCGACGGCGACCTCCTGCCCGACGCGTGGGAGAGGCAGTTCGCGGGCATCCTCTTCACCGCCGAAGGTCGTGACGCGGGCAGCGAGCTCGAGGAGGGCGTTCTCACGATGATTCGCCGCGGCGACGGTCTCGGCGCGGAAGGCGCCGCTGCAGCTGGCTTCTACATCACGGGCGGCATGGACGGCACGTATGGAGCCGACGCATATACGCTTTCCGCCGGAGGCGCGTTCTTCGACGGATCGACTAGAGACCCGCGCACGGGCACCAGACGCGACTTCGACTTCGACCATGACGGCCTCCAGAACTTCCAGGAGTACCTCGTGCAGTCCCTGCGCCACCTCCGCTACGACGACTCCGAGACGCCGCTCATGGGCAGCTGGATTCCCGACGGCCCCGAAAGGTCGCGCAAGTTCGTCAGCTTCCTGCCGATGAACATCATGGACGGCGACACGTTCTACAAGGCGTGCAAGGACAACGGCTTCGCCGCCACCGGCGCCTGGCAGTTCGAGTACCTCGGCTACTTCGTAAAGCCGCCGCGGGAATGGGACTGGCTGAGCCTCAACAACTACACAGAGGGCATGGTCAACTATGATGACCTCGGCTACCGCGTGATGCTCACGCCCGCCGGCCTCGACCCCAGCGGCCAGCGCTTCCCCGCCCTCGGCTATGTCACCACCGACCCCCGCCAGTGGGATACCGACATGGACGGCATGGACGACTTCTACGAGATCTTCCACGGCCTCAACCCGCTGCTCGGCTCCGTGCAGGACGGCGGCCTCGACTATGACGTGATCGCCGTGCAGTACATGGGCATGATCAACCACTGGTGCAACGGCTGGACTGACTGGCCGCAGCAGCCCTGGAACGGCGACGAGCCCAAGTTTGACGCAATCGCCTATCCCTGGATGATGGGCACGCCCGAGGCTGACGCTGACGGGGATGGCCTTAGAAACATCTCCGAGGCGCTGATTGTGAACATGACCTCGCCGATGCCCACCCACACCGACCCGACTCCGTTGTGGTACACCGACTCGACGGCGCTCAACAACGCAAGCTTCACGGTTCAGTACTATCAGCTCGACCCGTACGTCGACTCGCCCGACTTCGCGGCCTATCCCTGGTCCTGGTCCGTCGGCTCCGGCAAGACCATGGAAGGATCGACCTCCGGCACCTTCATGTACTCCTTCGAGGAGAACGAAGGCTACGACACCGACAACGATCGCGTAGCAGACGCCGACGAGCGCGCGATGACGGGCAACGCCATCTCCGACCCGCTCATCTTCGCGGATCCTGATCGTCGCCAGGCGATGTGGTTCCCCGGCGCAGAATCCGCCGCGGTCTCCTATTCCGGCTACTTCCATCGTCCGAACGGCGACCAGTACGACGTGCTGCGTCAGTTCACGGTCGAGGCGTGGATCTGCCCCGAAGGCCTCACCCGCGAGCAGGTGATTCTCGAGCGTGCGTGCAGGTACACCTCCTCCACCTACCAGAACGCCGACGCACAGGTGCGCGCCAACTTCCGCATCGGCATCAAGGCCGACGGCCGCGTGTACGGTCTCTTCGACACGTCCGACGCCGTTCCTTCCGGAATCGGTCCTGGCTCGCCCACCGTCATCGGCACGGTGCCCGAGCAGGGCAAGTGGCAGCACGTGGCCCTCACATACGACGGCAAGGAGCTGAAGCTGCATCAGGATGGCCGCGTCTCCGGCATCACCGCCACCTCGCTCGAGCCCGCCAACGGCCTTGTGGTGATGCATCAGGAGGCCGTGATCGGCATGGAAAACTTCCCGGTTCTCGAGAACGGCTACTTCAACCTCCCGTGCGCGTTCATACTCGGCGCCCAGGCGTACGACGAAACCGCGATCGGCCTCACCGAGGAGACGAGCTGGGAGAGCTTCGGCAACTTCTACGCAGGCTACATCGACGAAGTGCGCGTGTGGGACGGCGTGCGCTCGCTCAGCGAGATCAAGGCCGCCTACAGGAAGCGCATGAGCTTCGCGGACGTCGCCGCGCAGCGCGACGAGGTTTACGCCGCATGGCTCAACGGCGCCACGCGCAACGACAACGACGGCAAGGGCATGCTGCCCGCCGAGCTTCTGCAGCACTACGCGTTCCAGACGATGCCTGGCGCCGTGAACGCCACAGACGTCCTCTGGGAGCCCGCGGGCTTCACGAAGTACGTCTTCGACAACGTGCGTGACATGGACGGCGTGTTGCCCGCCGGCACCTTCGAGTGCGGCTGGTGGAGCGCTCTGCCCGTGCACAGCACCGTCTATGAGAACTATCGCTGGGTGCCTTGGATCCAGAATACGTGCGGCCACCTGCCGTTCATGGACGGCTCCTGCGCCGATTCGCGCTACTGGAGCGAGTTCTTCGGCGGCACTGCCGCCGCGAGGGAGGTGTACGGTGAAATCAACGAATTTGCCGCCGCAGCCACTGTCGGAGAGGTCAAGAAGATTCTCTTCCCGAACACGGCGCATCCTTATCCGATGTACAACTACAGCTCCGAGAGGGCCTACCATGAGTTCTTCCTGAACTACATGGCCGAGGCTGACGCGAACTTCGCGACGAACCGCAACCTCTACGCGTTCGAGATCCGCAGCGGCTTCGTTGGCACCTCCGACCTCGTTCCGCTGGGCGGCGCGTTTGCCAAGCGCACCGAGGAGATGTGGGACGGTGACGGCGCCGCCGATGCCTGGGAAGTCACGGCCGACGGAGACTCCGCTCTCGCCGACGTTGACGGCAACGGCATGCCCGACTGGTGGCAGGAGATTGCGATCGGCAGCTACGGCGCGCCCGAGGACATCGAATGGTCCTCCATCGTGAAATGGCCCGACGACTCCGGCACGGAGATGACGGCGCGTGAAGCGTATCTGCGCGACCTCGCGAGCGGCATGTTGCCCGGCGGCGCTACCGAGAACACGTTCGCCGACAAGCGCGACACCGACAAGGACGGCATGCCCGACTGGTGGGAGCGCCTGAACGGCATCGCCAGCGAGACCGCATACGGCGACCATGACAACGACCAGCTCTCCAACTACGCCGAGTACCTCATCTCCGAGGGCTTCGTGAAGTACGGCTTCCCGCCCATCAGCCCGATCAAGCCGAACACGTTCGGCCAGGGTGTGCCCGACTTCTTCCTGCGCGTCGGTTCGCTCTACCTCGGCCAGATGTTCGCCGACAGCGACATGATCAACGACACCTGGGAAGACCAGTACGGCGTGGACTTCGCTTCGCGCGGCGTGTGGGATGCCCTTAAGGACGCCGATGACGACGGCTGGAGCAACTGGGCTGAGTATCAGGCCGGAACGCGTCCCGACCTCGAGGCAATACTTGGGCCTGACGGTGCCACGCTAGGCGAATATCCTGTGCCTGTAGTCGAGGCGAGCGTCGCCTACAACGGCAAGAAGAACTTCTCTTGCCCGATCGTGGTGCAGGCTTGGTCGCAGGCGAACAGGTCCGACAAGCAGATGACTGGTCTGCCGGATGCGTCTTGGACGATTCCTGGTCCCGGAGCGGCCGCCGACAAGAGCAAGGTCATAGGCCTGAACCGCAATCGAAAGGCCACGCTCAGCCTTGGGCCGGGCTCTGTCGAGGCGGGCTCCGTGTCCGTGCTCTTCAAGGATCCCAATGCGCTCATCATCTGGGAGGATGAAAATGCCGCAGGTGGCTGGCAATACGTTAAATCCCTGGAGCCGAACTGGTGGCAGAATGTGTACGATAGGCCGCTGGCCAATGACCAGATACATGGTCTCATGGTCACCTGGCAGGGCGACGTCGTAGGCGAGATCAACTACATTACCGGCGTGATGGTGATTGATTTCTCGTACCAGAAGCTGCAGGGACTAAACCTTCAGCCGCTCACAGATGAGACCGCTGGCACTACTGGCCAGGGCCAGGATGGAGATGTGCTGCGTTATGAGCTCAGTGACTTGAGCCAGGCAAACATCCAGATCGCCTGGACGACGCAGAAGGTCAATGTCGGCAATTCCGGCAAGTTCTACCTCTCGTGGTCTGACGAGAACGCCGCCGGAGGAGACGATAACAACAATGGCGGCAACACTGCCGGCGATGACAACGGAGAGGCCAAGGCCACCAAGTACGGCCATCTGCGCGAGGGCAAGAACATGTTCGTTGTCTTCGCCGACATGGACTCCAACGGCGTGTGGTCGCCTGGCGAGCCTCTCGGCGTCGCTTCCGAAGTGGATGTTGGCTGGTCGGCCGCCTCGTTCTCGGTTGAGCTCACCGACATCGCGCCGCAGATGGCGCGCATGGACCTCTCCGGCCTCACGGAGGCAGAAGACTTCGGCGCGGCCGACGTCCTCACCGACCGCAGCGCGTCGGTGAACGGCTCCTACTACTCCAACCAGTCGCTCCAGACCGCGTTTAAGGTGCTGCCTGACGACGGCGAGGAGGGCAACGACGTTGGCGCCGGCGTGTCTGGCACGCAGGCCGAGGGCAGGCCCGCCGCCAACGCCACGAGCCGCATCCGCGTGATCCGCACGGCCGTGAACGGCGAGCTTGGCGTGGGCAACACGCTTTACAACGGCGTGGTGCTCGACCGCGAGATATACCTTGGCGGCCATCCGATGCTCACCGAAGCCGACCTCGTGGCCGATGGCCTCCTCGACCTCGACTGGGGCACGCTCACCGCCGCCTGGCAGGCCACTCACAACGGGTCGGCGATCACCACCGCCCTCACGAACGCGACATATCGCGTGCTGTACGGCAATGGGTCGGCCACCGGCTGGACGTTCAATTCCTTCGCGGCAGTCACTTTCGTGAACGCCTACGAGTACGGACGTCAGCAGACGCTCGCCGAGCCTGTGGCGCCGAAGGGCAGCACCACGCAGGGCGCGACGGTCACGTTCCAGTGGCGTCACGAGGCTCTCGACTCGAACGGCTATAAGATCAAGGACTACCCGGCGTTCCGCCTGCAGGTGCTCAATTCGTCCAATGCCGTCGTGTACGACTCCGGCGACAGGCGTGCGCCCGCCCGTAATTCGCAGGGCGTGTACAGCTGGACGGCGCCTCTCTACGACGGCATGGTCACCGAGAACGGACATGTGTTCACCACGAAGGAGAACTACAAGTGGCGCGTCTCGATGCTCGACGCGAAGTTCACCACGCCGAACTGGCACGAGGCGCAGGACTTCCGCCTCGAGGCTACCGGCATGCTGAACGACGGCCGCCGCTACGGCACGATCGCCGCGAACGTGAGGTACTTCGGTCCGCTCGCCGAGTCGGTCTCCACCACTCCGTCGATCGTGAAGAACCTCATCCACGTGCAGGCGTTCACATCGCCCGACTTCGCCGGCGTTCCCGTCGCGGAGGGCTGGGTGACGAACGCCACCGACCTCGCATCGCAGAATGTTGAGGGCGTCAACGCCGTCACGCTCGCGCTGCCCGCCGGCACGTACTACGTGTGCGCGTACATCGACGCGAACAGCAACTTCATGCGTGATCCCTGGGAGAGCTGGGGCTACGCCAACGGCATCGGCGGCAGCGATCCCGACGTGTACAAGCCCGCTGCTGTCACGATCACGGAGCCCAGCTCCGCGGTGCCTGCGGTGACGATATTCATCGAGGACTGCGACACTGACCAGGACGGCTTCCCGGACGCATGGGAGTACTCGACGTTCGGCTCGCTCGACGCGCAGAACTCCGCCACGGGCGACACCTTCTTCACGAAGGTCAACCCGAGCCTGCTCGCCACTGTCCAGGCCTACAGCGAGCTTGGCCTCGCCCAGCTCGCAACTGGCAGCGACTACGTGGTGCCGAGGCTCATGAGCGTGCTCTCCGGTTCTGATGCCGACAGCCTCGCCATGGCCTACCTCCTCTGCGGCGGAACGAATCCGAACGACCTCGTGCCCGACACCGAGGTTAAGGTGGAGTCGTTCAGCACCGACGGCGGCATGAAGTTCAGCATCGTGAGCGAGACGAAGAGCGTGAACGGCGGCAGGTTGCTCGCCGCGGTTCCCGATCCCGAGTTCGAGATCGTGCTTCTCTCGAAGAAGTCGCTCGCCGACGAGGGCTGGACCGAGACGGTGGCCGGCAAGGTGTCGGTGCCCGCGAACGGCAAGGTGGAGGTCTCCAGCGACCTTCTCGATCTCACGGTCAAGGCCCGCAAGGCGGCTGGCGACCAGTTCTTCAAGATCAAGATCCGCTGATCACCGCTTCATCCCACCACCTAAACACGAAACAATCTAACGCCAAGCAAAAATGAAGAAGGAAATACAGAAGGTTCTCGTAGTAAACTGCGGTTCGTCGTCGCTCAAGTTCCAGCTCTTCGACATGAAGGGCGAGACGATGCTCTGCAAGGGACTGGTGGAGCGCATCGGAATTGCGGGCTCGCGGCTCGTGTACACGAAGACGGGCTGCGAGAAGATCGTGCGCGAGGTGGCGATGAAGAACCATGTGGAGGCCATCGCCCAGGTGATGGCCGTCCTCTGCGATCCAGGATGCGGCGTGGTGAAGAGCCTTGGCGAGATCGACGCGATCGGGCACCGCGTGGTGCATGGCGGCGACAAGTTCTCCGCCCCTGCGAAGATCACCGCCGCGGCGAAGGCGCTCATCCGCAAGTGCGTGCCGCTCGCGCCGCTTCACAACCCGGCGAACCTGCAGGGCATCGAGGCGTGCGAGAAGGCGGCTAAGGGCGTGCCCAACGTGGGCGTGTTCGACACTGCCTTCCACCAGACGATGCCCGGCTGTGCGTATCAGTACGCGCTGCCGCGCAAGGTGGCGCGCAAGTTCGGCATACGCAAGTACGGCTTCCACGGCACTTCGCACAAGTTCATCACGCAGGCCGCCGCCGCATGGCTCAAGAAGCCCGTGAAGAAGGTCAACCTCGTCACATGCCACCTCGGCAACGGCTCTTCGCTCGCAGCCGTGAAGAACGGCGAGTGCATCGACACCACGATGGGCCTCACGCCGCTCGACGGACTGATCATGGGCACGCGCTCCGGCACGATCGATCCCGGCGTGCTGCTCTTCCTCGGCAAGCAGGGCTACACGTTCGACCAGCTCGACCGTCTGCTCAACAAGGAGAGCGGCTTCCAGGGCCTTGCAGGCGCTGAAGGCGGCGACTCGCGCGACGTCGTGGCCAAGGCGGAGAAGGGCGACATCGACGCCGTGGAGGCTCTTGAGGCGTTCGGCCACCGCACCGCGATGTACATCGGCGGCTACAACACGCTCATCGGCGGCGCGGACGCGATCGTGATGGCGGGCGGCATCGGAGAGAACGCGGCCGAGCTGCGCGCGCAGATCGTCAAGCGCCTCGGCGCGCTCGGCGTGAAGCTCGACAAGAAGGCCAACCTCAAGGTGCGCTTCGGCGCGTCGGGCGTGATTTCCACCAAGGACTCGAAGATTCCCGTGATCGTCATCCCCACAAACGAGGAGTTGATGATCGCACGCGAGACCGTTGCCGTGCTGAAGGGCTAGTTTGCATTTAGCACAGAAACTAGAAACTTGAAACTAGAAACCTGAAACAAGAAGCTTGTAATGAAGGCGATTGAAAAGATCATAGAGAGGGCATCCGCCCTTAAAGGCACGATCGTGCTGCCCGAGGGCATGGATGCGCGCGTGATAACTGCCGCTTGCAGCTGCGTGGACCGCGGCATCTGCACGCCCATCGTGCTTGGCACACCTCAGGAGATTTCCGAGGCCGAGGCCAAGGCCGGCCTCTCGCTCGTTGAACGCAACATCCGCACGATCGACTACACGCAGGGCGACCCCGAGCTCGAAGCCGCATATCTCGAGGCGTGGAACGCCAAGGAGGCGCGCAAGCCCGCCGAGAAGCAGAAGATCATCGATCTCGAGACGGCCCAGAAGACGCTGCGCACGAAGCGCATTTACTTCGGCGGCATGATGGTTCGCCTAGGGCGCGTTAACGGCCTTGTTGCCGGTTCCATCGCATCCACTGGCGACATGCTGCGCGCGGCCTTCCACACGCTCGGCACGCAGAAGGGCGTGAAGACGGCGTCGAGCTGCTTCATCATGGACCTCAAGGAGCCTACCGCGAGCGGCGACAGCGTGCTGGCGTTCGGCGACTGCGCGGTGATTCCCAACCCCACCGCCGAGCAGCTCGTCGACATCGGTCTCTCGAGCGCGCAGACGTACCGCGACCTCACCGGCAACGAGCCGCGCGTCGCGTTCCTCAGCTTCTCCACGAAGGGCTCCGCCGCGGGCGAGCTCGTCGAGAAGGTGCAGAAGGCGGTTGAGCTTGCGCGCCCTGTCTTCGCCGAGAAGGGCATCAAGATGGACGGCGAGCTGCAGTTCGACGCGGCGATCGTTCCCTCCGTCGGCCAGCTCAAGAACCCCAGGGGCGAGATCCAGGGCAACGCCAACGTCTTCGTCTTCCCCGACCTCCAGGCCGGCAACATCGGCTACAAGATCGCGCAGCGCCTCGGCGGCGCCACCGCGATCGGGCCGAACCTGCAGGGCCTTGCGAAGGCGATGAACGACCTCAGCCGCGGATGCAGCGCGGAGGACATCGTGGGCACCATCTGCGTGACGCTTTTGCAGTCCACGACAAAGTGAAGGGAAACTAGCGGGCATATCAAGGTTGGCTGGCGATGACGGATCAAGAGAAGATAGCGCGTGCGCGGCATGTGTTCGACGCGGAGATCGCGGGGCTTGAGAGGACCCGCGACTCTCTTGGGGCGTCGTTCGTCGCCACGGTCGATCTTCTCAACGAGACGCTCGACGCGGGCGGGCTTGTGGTTATGACCGGCGTGGGGAAGAGCCTGCAGGTGGCCGAGAAGACGAGCGCGATATTCGCCTCTACAGGCACACGCTCGATCGTGCTCAATCCCGTGCAGGCGATGCACGGCGACCTCGGAATGGTGAGCGCGCGCGACGTGCTGCTGGCGCTCTCCTTCTCCGGCGAGAGCGACGAGCTGCTGCGCCTCGTTCCGGCGGTGCGCCGCCACGGTCTGAAGATCGTCGCGCTCACGGGCAGGAGCGATTCGTCGCTCGCGCGCCTGAGCGACATCGTGCTCGAGATTCCGTGCGGACCCGAGGCTTGTCCCTTCGGCATGGCGCCCACGACTTCCGCCACCGCCACGATGGCGATGGGCGACGCGCTTGCGATGACGATGCTCGAGGTGCGCCGCTTCGGCAAGGAGAGCTACGCGCTCAACCATCCCGCCGGCGCGATAGGCCGCGCGCTCGTGCTGCGCGTCTCCGACGTGATGCGCACTGGCGACAGAGTGGCCGTGGTCCCGCCGGAGACCTCGGTTCTCGACACGCTTCTCGCGATGACGAAGGCGCAGGGCGGCAGCGCCGTCATTACCGACGCCGACGGGAAGCTTGCGGGCATATTCACGGACGGCGACTTCCGCCGCGCATTTGCCGGCGGTGGCCTAAGCCTGTCCGATCCCGTCTCCGCTCACATGACGCGAAGCCCGCTCTTCGTCGAGGCCAACGCCTACGCCGCAGAGCTGCTGCGCATCTTCGAAAAGCGCCGCATCGACGACCTTCCGGTGTGTGACGCCGGCGGAAAAGTTCTTGGGCTTGTCGACATTCAGGATTTGCCCAAACTAAAGGTTTTATGATACAATGTATTCAGTCAACCAAAAGAGGAGATTACCATGAAGCTTAAAACTATTGCATTCCTCACGCTCGCAGCCGCGTGCGCGCTTTCAGTCTCGGCCCAGTCCATGCGCCGCCGCGGCGCCGTTGGCGCAGATGGCGGCAAGCCAGCGGCCACTGGCCGCGACGCCTACGTGACGATCGACGTTCCCGCCCGCCCGGGCGGCACCTGCCTCGCGAGCGCGCCCAACCTCCAGGCGAACGGCAAGCTCCTCCCTCCGCTCGGCGGCCGCCCGCGCCAGTGGATCGTGCTTGAGACCAAGTACACCACGATGGCCAAGTGGCAGGACGAGCTCACCTTCACCTGGCATGTGCTTCTCGACTCCTCGAAGGCGAAGGAGAAGGATCCCCGTAACCTTCCCGCCCCTTACTCCTACTACACCACGCAGGTGCGCTACGTTGACATCAAGAAGGGCAGCCACATGGCCAGCGTCTGCCTGCCGCCCAGCGTGCTCGAGCGCTTCGGCGAGCCATGCACCGTCTCGCTCATCATCACCAACAAGGACGGCGATCAGCTCGCCGCGCAGACCGAGAACCAGGACAAGAACGCCGCCTCCGCCATGCAGGGCGCCAACGGCAAGTGGTGGGAGAACGACAAGTTCATGAACTGGCAGAGGGCCGTCAACGGCGAGCAGAAGAACCAGGTCGAGCGCCGCCAGGGCCTCGTCGACCGTTCGAAGACGCCGTTCTGGCTCGTCAACAACGCCGACTACGAACTGGTGCAGTAGCCTGCGCCGCCGTCCTGGAGCTTTCAAGTACGCATACCAAAGACTAAACCATGTCTCGCATCCTAACATTAAACATCGGCGCCTCGAAGGCGGTCCTCGCCGAGTATTCGCTCGGCGGGAAAGGCCGCCTCACGCTGACGGGCTACGGCAGCGGCGAACTGCCGGCGGTTGACGTCAACGACATAGGCTCTCTTGGCGCCACTCTGCCGCAGGTGCTTCGCCAGATCATGCGCGAGAAGGACATACGCCCGGCGCCCCTCGTGGTGTCTCTCGGCGGCCAGATGGTCTTCCCGCGCTTCGCGAAGTGTCCACCCGTGGATGCCGACAAGCTCGAGCAGCAGGTTCGCTACGAGATCGAGGAGAATGTGCCGTTCCCGATCGACGAGATCGTGAGCGACTACCAGTTCCTCGGCACGATGGCCGACGGCGACAAGGCCGTGATGATCGTGGCCGCGAAGGTGGAGGCCGTTCGCGCCGTCACTGACGCCGTGCGCGCGGCCGGCCTGAAGCCCGCCGTGGTTGACGTCTCGCCCGTCGCGATCTGCAACGCGCTCAAGGTGGCGTACCCGCAGCTCGAAGGCTGCTCGGTGGTGCTTGACGTCGGCTCCAAGACGACGAACCTCATAATCCTCGAGAACGAGAAGGTGTACAACCGCTCGATCCCGATCGCCGGAAACACAATCACCAAGGAGATCGCGCAGCAGTTCGGCTGCTCCTTCGAGGAGGCCGAGCAGGTGAAGCTCGAGCGCGGATACGTGGCGCTCGGCGGCGTGACTGAGGACGAAGACGAGATCACCGACCGCATCTCGAAGATCATCCGCACCGTGCTCACCCGTCTGCACGCCGAGATATCCCGCTCGATAAACTTCTACCGCTCCCAGCAGGGCGGCAGCGCTCCCACGCGCCTATTCCTCACGGGCGGCACCGCGCGCATGCCGCAGCTCGACCAGTTCTTCATGGACGCGCTGCAGGTTGACGTGCAGTATCTCAATCCGTTTGGCTCCGTTGCGTTCGGCCCCAAGATCGACCAGGGCAAGCTAGAAGGCGATGCGTTCGCCCTGACGGAGAGCGTGGGCCTTGCGCTGCGCGGCGGCGAGAGCGCATGGATTTCGATCAACCTTCTTCCGCCGGAGCTCGTGAACGAGGCGCGCGCGATGAAGCGCATCCCGTTCCTCGTGGCGGGCGGCCTCGCGTTCCTCGCCGCTCTCGGAGTTGGCGTGGTGCTGGAACGCGGCGGAGTGGACAAGGCAAACGCCAAGCTCGAGCGTGTCGAGAGCCGCAACCAGTCGCTGCGTTCCTTCGAGGGCAAGCTCAAGGCCGAGCAGAAGACCATGCAGGAGGCGCGCGTAAAGTGCGATGATTTCCAGCAGCTGATGTCAAGCCGTTCGGCGGCGCTGCGCCGCCTGCAGGACGTGCGCCGCAGCCTGCTTGACGGAATGTGGATCACCGAGTGGAAGTCGCTGCCGCCTTCCAAGGACAAGCCGGACTCGCGCGAGGGCGTGCAGCTCACCGTGCGCGGCTGGCGCGACGTGATGGAGAAGGCCGAGGCCAAGTGGGCCGCGGAAAACGGCGGAAAGAGCTCCACCGTGGCGGAGATTGTGATGGCCAAGATCAAGCGCAGCGCGGAGTTCGTGCCGGAGTCGGTTAAGATTTCGTCGCAGAGAAGCGTTGAGGGATGCCTCACCGAGTTCTCGCTGCTGATGCAGCTGGCGCCCCTTCCCAGCATCGCGCCTGAGGCGGAAAAGGGCAGTAAAGGAAAGGGGACGAAGAAATGAGTCTCTCCAAGCAGCAGATGATTGGCGCGGTGGGCGCGGGCATCTTCGTGGTCTGCGCGGGCGGTCTCGGATGGATGCTCTATTCGGCGTGGTCCGACAAGGGCGAAGTCGAGACGAAGGTGACTGAGGAGACTGATGCGTTCAGGCGCTTCAACGAGGCCGCGGTGTATCCCTCTAAGGCGTCGATCGACAGTGTGAAGTCCAACGCCACGAGCTACGTCGAGTGGTATGATTCCGCCGAGACGCTTGCGGCTCGCGGCGACAGGGCCATGCAGATAGAGTCGGCCTCGAAGTTCAAGCAGCTGCTTGAACGCGAGGTGCGTCGCATACGCGAGCTCCCTGGCGGCGCGGGCGGAAAGATATCCGCGCCGACGTTCCTCTTCGGCTTCGAGCAGTATCTCGGCGAAGGCGGAGTGCTGCCGAAGGACGCCGAGGTGCCGCGCCTTGCGGTGCAGCTGGGGTCGATATGCCGCCTTGCCGACGCGTTCGCCGAGGCGGGCGTTTACGAGGTGAAGTCCGTCACGCGCCTCTCGGCCAAGGTCGAGAAGCAGGACGAGGCCGAAGCCGATTCTTCTTCGTCGTCCGCAAAGGGCAAGAAGCCCTCCTCGAAGAAGGAGGCCGCCGACGCGCCGAAGATGACGAAGGAGTCGTATGCGTTCGAGATCCTGGCGCGTCCCGCCGCCATCGTCGCCGTGCTGAACAAGCTCACGGCTTGCGAGCGGTTCGTGGTGGTGCGCAATCTCTCGTTCAGGCAGTCCGTCGATTCGATTGTGGAGCACATCGCCGCCGCGAAGAAGGCCGAGGAGAACAAGAACGCGCCCGCCACCAGTTCGCGTCGCCGCCGTGGCGCCGCCGCTGCCGCGGAGGTGAATCCCGTCGCGCTTGAGCTTGCGAACAGAATCGTGGCAGATCCTGAGGGCGACGAGCCGCTCTCGGTAATGTTCACGCTTGACGTGTACGACTTCGGCCGTCCCGCCCCGGCACCCGCCGCCGCGGAGGAGGCCGCTCCCGCCGCCGAGCAGAAGCCGGCCGACGCCAAGCCTGCCGCCGAGCAGAAGCCGGCAGCTGGTGGCGACGCGCAGCCTGCGAGTCCGTCCGTCAAGGAGGAGAAGCCCGCCGAGAAGAAGGCGGAGAAGGGGGATTTCGAATGAGCGCCTCCAAGCAGAATTTCTTTGCGGCGCATTGGGACTGGCTTGCCGCCGCAGCGGGCTTCGCCGCGCTGGCGGCCGCCGCGGCGCTGTACGCGATGTCCCTCGGCGATTCGCCCGAGGCGAGCGCCGACGAATACGAGACGCAGCTCAAGGCGATGAAGCCCTCCCACGAGGGCGTGCCGCCTGCCAACCTCGACTTGCTTCAGAAGATGCTGCGCCAGATGAAGACGCCACCCCGCCTCGAGGCCATCGACGCCAAGAAGGCGAACTTCCTCGCGAGCGAGGGACGCGTCTTCTGCCAGCAGGGCGACAGCGACCCCAAGGCCAAGAAGGGCTGCGGCAAGCCTATTCCCGCAGAGGCCGAGCTGTGCCCCTTCTGCGGCGTGAAGCAGCATGTGGTGAAGATCGAGGCCGATGCAGACCATGACGGCATGTCGAACGAATGGGAGCTCAAGTACGGTCTGAACCCGAACGATCCCAGCGACGGCAAGAAGGACTTCGACGGCGATGGTTTCACCAACTACGAGGAGTTTGAAGCGAAGACCGACCCGAAGGACAAGGAGTCGCATCCCGACTATGCCGACTCGCTCGTCGTCTCGGCTCCGCTCAAGCACACCTCCCTGCCGTTCTACTTCTACGCCTACAGCAGAGTGCGCAATGGCTATCGCTTCACGTTCCGCCGCAAGGATGCGAAGAACAAGTTCGACAGCACTCTCTCCGCGCTCTTGAACGACGAGATCCGCTCGCCCGACGGCAAGATGAAGACCGGGTGGAAGGTGACTGCGTTCGAGCAGAAGGAAGAACGCCGCACGATTCCTGGCTCGAAGGATCCCAACCTCAAGCGCGCAGTGGATGTTTCCACTGTGGAGCTCAAGAGGGAGAAGGACGGCAAGACCCTCTCGGTCGCCCTCCGCGTGCCGGACATCGCAGTGGAGACCGAAACGGAGCTCACCTACAAGCGTGGCACGGAACGCAAGTTCGTCGTCACCAAGGGCACCGAATTCGAGCTCAACGGCAGCAAATACCGCGTGGAAAAGCTTGCCGCCGTTGAGAACGGATGCGAAGTCACCATTGTCGATCTGAAA
>JAEEGF011679452.1_pt1 | contig 23676 bp, 22 predicted proteins | sample 9134171 | NCBI WGS metagenome assembly JAEEGF01 (sample SAMN16246542, study PRJNA631951) | gut metagenome | biome: gut microbiome; feature: rumen; material: AP-attached | host: Bos | place: Iran: Karaj | collected 2018-10
AAGCGCCAGATGGCACCACGCCGCCTGCCGATAGTGAAGCAGCGGCGGACTTCCACGCCTTGCACGGTCTCACGACGGTGCTCGCCGTGTCGGTAGCCTTCGTAAATCCTACCCATCGGGTAGTTCGGCACTCCCGTCAGCACGGTCACTTCGTGGCCGCGGTGCACCAGCTCTTCGCAGATGTCCGATATGCGGAACGGTTCCGGTTTGTAATATTGGCAGATTACTAGGATTTTCATGGGGTTTAAAGGTTATCTCAGAGAAGGAAACTTTCCAAATATCGTTAAAAACTTGAGTTTTGGAAAAAATCCCTCTCGCACTAAACAAAAAGCTCCTCGCCTGTCACGATTGACTGAAGGTTTCCGGTGTAAGGGTTTTCCACGGCATCGTATGTTGTTATCAATGTTGCGTGAATGGCAAACTTCGTTCCCGTCACCTTTTGGAAGTCCTCAATTTTTCTGCGCATTGCTTTATCAAACGCTGAATCCGGGGCAAAATCCGTCTCGGAATATTTCATCTCACAAATATTTATCACTTGATCTTTGCGCGATATAACTAAGTCGATTTGTGACCCCTGAACTCCTTTTTCGGAATCGGCTTCGCACCGCCAAGTGCTGACTTCTGTTTGTACACCTGCGATGCCGAGTGCCGACTTTATCTGCATCGTATGCTCCAGACACACTCTTTCAAAGGCTACACCGCTCCAGGCTCTCACCTCAGGAGAGTTGGCGCGCTCCGTCCAGTACTTTTCAACATGTGCATTGTTTTTTACAAATCTCTGATAGAACAACGTATAGTTGTCTATAAGCTGATAAAGAGCGTTCTTTGTTTTGTATCCAAAAGGAACATATTTCCGTATAAAGCCACAGTTTTCAAGCTCTTCGAGTTTTCGCGTCAAGCTGCCGGAACTGGCTAGGCGCGTCTTTTTACATATGTCATCTCTGCTGATGCCCATATTTACTGAGCTCAGAGCCTCGATTATTTTTATATATTCTTCCGGCTTGTTAAACAGCGCTCGATATAAATTGTTATATTCGCTCCTAAGCGGCGCGCCCTCTTCAAAGAAAAGGTTATCGATATTTTGAGGCAGGCTTTTGCCTTTTTTAAGCAAGCTCCAATAATACGGAACTCCGCCAAGTATCATGTAGCATTGCAATATCTGGTGTCTGCTAAATAGAATTCTTCTCTCTTTTAGGTACTCTTCGCACTCTCTCAGAGTGAAAGGCTTTAGGTGAATCTGCCCGGTCAGCCTGTTGTGTAGGCCGCCTTTGGAATTAACGATATTATCCATCATCCAATATGTTGCCGATGCGCATACAATGAGGACCACATCTTTTTCCTTGCGGGATGTCACCCAACCGTTCCAAAAGCTTTCGAGCGCCGAGATAAGTCCGCTACTTTTGGTGTCCATCCAAGAAAGCTCGTCTATAAAAATCACTTTCTTTTTTTCTTTAGATTTTTCAATAATCGACTTTAGACCGGTAAAAGCCTCCGCCCAAGAAGTCGGCTTTTTTTCTGCAAAATAGCCCGCCGCTTCCAATGACTCTGTAAATTTATCAAGCTGCGCACTTTTGCGGTCCTTTGCCTTTATGTCATCGTTGCTTAAACCCGTATGCTGAAAGGTAAACTTGTAGTCAAAGCTTTCTCTGACCAGATAAGTCTTGCCGACTCTGCGCCGTCCAAACACGGCAACAAATTGGGACTCTCCTTCATTTACGAGCGATTGTAGGTATTTTTTCTCTTCAACTCTGCCTATCATATCGGTAGCATTCTTTCCAAATCTAATAAAAAATTCGAGTTTTGGAAAGTTTCCTCCTCGAATTTATTTTATACGTGGCCGCATTTAAAGTCAAGATTCTTTCCAAATGTCCTTAAAAAAATGAGTTTTGGAAAGAATGGCGCGCCAGTTCTTCGCAGATGTCGGATATGCGGAACGGTGAAGGTTTGTAGTATTGGCAAACGACTAAGATTTTCATATACAGCTTACTCTACCTATTCTCGTACATCTTTTCATAATACTCGCAGTATTCACCGCTAACTATACGTTCCCACCAAGTTTTATTATCAAGATACCACTTTATGGTCTTTTTAATGCCGTCGGCAAACTTTGTTTCCGGCTCCCAACCGAGCTCTGCCTTTATTTTTGCGGGGTCTATCGCGTAGCGCAAATCATGACCCTTTCTGTCTGTCACATAAGTAATCAGTTCCTCGCTCTTGCCAATCTCCCCAACAATCAGCTTCACTATATCGATATTTGCCATCTCGTTGTGCCCACCGATGTTGTAAATTTCACCGTCGCGACCACATTGCAATATCATATCTATCGCCTTGCAATGGTCCTCCACATATAGCCAGTCGCGAACATTGAGGCCCTGCCCATAAACCGGCAGCGGCTTGTTCGCCAGACAATTCGCTATCATCAGCGGGATCAATTTCTCCGGAAACTGATATGGGCCGTAGTTGTTCGAGCATCGCGAGATCGTCACAGGCAAATCGTAAGTCCTGTGATATGCCTGCACCAGCAAATCCGCCGATGCTTTCGATGCCGAGTACGGACTTGATGTATGTATCGGAGTGCTCTCCGTGAAGAACAAATCCGGCCTGTCGAGCGGCAAATCGCCGTAGACTTCATCAGTCGATACTTGGTGGAATCTCTTGATTCCGTACTTGCGGCATGCGTCAAGCAACACTTGCGTTCCGATTACATTTGTCTGCAAGAAGATTCCCGGGTCCTCTATGGAGCGATCCACATGACTTTCCGCCGCAAAGTTCACAACCACATCCGGTCTGAAATCCTCGAAGACCCGATACACGGCATCCCTATCGGCAATGTCGCACTTCACGAAGGAATAGCGCGGATTTTTTTCCGCTTCCTTGAGTGTCTCAAGATTCCCCGCGTATGTAAGCGCGTCCATACATAGAATGTCATAGTCGTGATGCTCTTGCATGTAATATATGAAATTTGAACCGATGAATCCGGCTCCACCTGTAACAATTAATTTCATGGATTTACTTTTCGCAACTCCTATTCTATCGATAAAATATAGTCGCCATAATCTGTATTTCTGTACTTTTCCGCGTTCTTATGAAGCTGCTCTTTGGTGATAAAGCCCTTCCTGTATGCGACCTCTTCAATGCACGCAATGTATAGTCCCTGCCTGGACTGTATCGCCTCCACATAATCGGAGGCCTGGAGAAGCGCTGTGCATGTTCCCGTATCGAGCCAAGCAAGGCCTCGGCCGAGAAGCTCCACTTTTAGTTTTCCGCGGCGCAGATATTCCTCGTTTATGCTGGTTATTTCTATTTCGCCACGCTTTGAAGGCTTCACGTTTTTCGCAATTTCCACCACATCGTTGTCGTAGAAATACAGCCCCGGAATTGCGTAGTTTGATTTCGGATTTTCAGGTTTCTCCTCCAAAGAAAGGACATTGCCGTCTTTATCGAATTCCACAACTCCGTAAGAACGAGGATCCTTCACATAGTATCCAAAGATGATTGCGCCCTCCTCCAAAGCTGCGCCCGCATCAAGGGAATGCTGGAAGCCCTGACCGTAGAATATATTGTCTCCTAATACCAATGCCACCTTGTCGTCGCCAATGAAGCCCTCGCCGACAATAAAAGCATCCGCCAGACCACGCGGTTGTTTCTGAATCATGTAAGTAATGTCAATTCCCAAGTCATGGCCATCTCCGAGCAAACGCTCAAACGGCTCAACATTCTCTGGGTTTGTTATTATTAGGATGTCACGTATTCCCGCCAACATCAAAACCGATAACGGATAGTAAATCATTGGTTTATCATATACCGGCAGCATCTGCTTTGATACTGCTTTCGTAATTGGGAAGAGGCGTGAACCGGTACCCCCGGCCAAAATTATGCCTTTCATTTGTTCTCCTTTACTTGATGTGAACTTTCTTTAATTTCCTTTTCGTATTCTGCGTAATCCCTGATATACTCCGTCCCGTCGTAATGTGTGCTTGCAAGTACCAAAAGGACCGAGTCCTCAGAGAAATCGTACATATCCTTCCAAACCATTGTCGGAAGATATATGCCGATATGCGGGCGGTCAAGTGAAAACACCTTTTCGCGGCCAAGCCCATCTTTTACCTTTACTTTGCTCGTACCCGCAACGTTAATAAGGACAAACTCCGAAAGCCGATTTGCATGCTGTCCGCGAACAACATCCGGATCCGAACCATATATGTAAAACGCGCGCTTTATTTCAAACGGAACATCTTGATTTCCCTCTACTACCACCAGATGTCCACGCTCATCACCCTTTTGAGGGAACTCGAGCATCTTCACTTTTTCGATGTTACTTGTGTGTTGCATCTTTGTTTTCTCCGTCTTTAAAAGTCCAGGTTTTTTGCAAGATAAAGTTTAGAGGCACCGTTATAAGCAAGCTCAAAACCGGTGCTATAAACTCGTTAATTCCCAAACACCTTACCCACATGAACAGCAAGGCTTCACTTAAGAACAGACATGTAAAGGCATACGATGCGTATGTTTTTAAGAGTGCCGAAAGAATGTTGCGCTCTGAATCGGTCTCTGCCTTGAAAACATATTTATTGTTCCAATAAAATGACCACGCCACGCTCAATATAAACATGATAAACTGAGCGACGTAGAAATCATGCTTCGGGAAAACGCCAAAGTAACGCAGTGCCTTCAACGATACCGCATAAATCAAATAACCGATTACCGTGTTGCTGAATCCGACTATCCCGAAACCGATAAATTGTTTCAATGTCTTCATATTAAAACTCATTAATTGCTTTTATAACATAGGATTGTTCTTCCTTGGTCATGCCGTTGTAAAGCGGAATTGAAAGGACACTTTTCGCGTACTTCTCTGTGATTGGGAGAGCGCCCTCCTTTAGTTCTAGGTATCCATATGCCTCAGAAAGATGTGGCGGTATAGGATAGTGTATTATCGTACCGATTCCCTTGCCTTCTAGGTATTCAGCCAATTCATCTCGGCTGTCTGATTTTATAACGAACTGGTGCCAGATGTGTGTCGCTCCTTCTCTAGTAATTGGGAGTTTTACTTTATCGTTTCTAATCTCATTCAAATACCTGTCGCAAAGCCGCTTCTTTTCGAGAGTCAACTCATCAAGGTGCTTTAACCGCACCCTAAGAAGCCCCGCCTGGATCTCGTCAAGCCGAGAGTTTGCACCAACCACTTTATTGTAATATCTTTTTTCTGAGCCGTAGTTTCTGAAAACTCGCACCGCATCAGCAAGCGCATCATCATCCGTTGTAATCGCTCCCGCATCACCGAATGCGCCAAGATTTTTTGACGGATAGAACGAGAAACATCCGATATCTCCAAATGTGCCGACTTGCTTTCCGTTCCACTCTGCCCCATGTGCCTGTGCACAATCTTCAACAAGCTTCAGGTTGTATTTCTTGCAAAGTTCAACAATCGGCTGCATATTCGATGCCTGGCCATACAAGTGTACCACTAAAATTGCTTTTGTTTTGTCAGTTATTTTCCCTTCTATCTTTGACGCATCAATGTTGAAATATTCATCCGGTTCCACGAAAACAGGTGTCGCCCCGTTGATAGTTATCCCCATCACGCTGGCAATATACGTGTTACCCTGGACGATTACTTCATCGCCTGCGCCTATTCCGAGAACTCTGAAAGCAATCCAAAGCGCGTCGAGCCCGCTTGCAAGCCCCACGCAGTGCTTTGTTCCGACATATGAAGCGAATTCCTCTTCAAAGCTTTTAACTTCGTTCCCCAGCACATACCAGCCTGATCTTAAGACTTGCAGTGCTTTTTCCTCGAACTCACTTTGATACTTTTGAAATCCGCGGTCAAGCCTATTTGGCATAATACGTTCCGCCATTAATCTTCTCCATTATCCTTCATCCATCTATCATATCCTATGCCATCCCAGGGTAGTCCCCTGCAGAAGGTGTATTTCCAAGGATAAACATGTTCTCCGTTTAGTTGATTTTTTATCTCTTTTGTCTCGCCATGTTCCCGAGCCGGATTTCCAAAAACAATCGTACTCGGTAAAACATCTTTTGTAACAACCGAACCTGCGCCAACCAAAGCTTCAGCACCAATCACTTTCCCCGGCAAAATTATTGACCCGGTTGCAACAACGGCAAATTCTTCAATTGTCACTCCTAACAAGGAATTTGACGGAGGATTTGGATCATTTGTTAGGACAACATACGGAAATAACATCGCATATTTTTTTATGGTACTTTTCATACCTATGTGAACATTGCTATGCATACTGACATAATCTTGTATCTCACAGTACCCTTGTATATCAGAAAGCGTTCCGATTCGGACATGTTCACCAATTTTCGAATACTCCCTAATCGTCACACGGTGACCCGTCTGCAGATAATCTCCAAGCCGATTTTCTCCGTAAATGATACTTTCGCTTCTAATCAGAGAGTTTTTCCCAATAATCAATGGGTGTCCTTTATTTGTTCTGTCCTCATAAAAATCAGCCAAATATTCTCCGAGAATGCACTGGGCACCTACTGTCGTATTTTCTCCGATTGTTACATTACTATGCACGATAGTGCCTATATCTATATAAACATTGTTTTCAACGGTTATATTGTCTTCAAGAACGCAACCCGCTTTAATAACGACATTCTCTCCTAATTTTACATTGTTTCCGATAACAACACTGTTATCAATATAGCTATTCACTTTAGCCCTCCTTCATCCCTATACATCACTTGAAGTCATCACTCTGCTCTTCGATAATATACGGAGGCCTGTTCCTAGATGCATCAAATGTGCGCCAAAGATATTCGCCTAAAATACCCAAAGCTAACATTGTTATACCAAAACTTAATAGGCTGAAAATAAACAATGTAGTATAGCCACTCACTGTAATTTTTCCATTTAGCTTTGCTATCAGGACTACAATTGCCCATACTATTCCTACTGCAAAAGAAAGTGAACCGACAACCTCAAGTATGCGAATAGGCAGCGCGGAAAAACTGTAAAGCGTATCTGAAACAAGGCGGATCTTTTTCCGTAAAGTCCACTTACTTTTACCTATTTTCCTTGCCTTTCTAGTGTAGTAAACCGTATCTGTTCTGAACCCACTCCACAATATCTGACCTGTAATAGCGCTGTTCTTTTCGTCCAGCTTTTCTATGACATCAATTACTTTGCGATCAAGAAGATAAATGTCAAATCCATTTTGAGGCATTGTTGGGAGGGATGTCTTTCTAACTAGCCAATAATACAAGTTTGCGAAGCAAACTTGGCTCTTCTTTTCTTCTCTGTCCTTCCGGCACGCAAGGACTACATTGTTTCCATTTTTCCAGCTTTCGACCATCTCAAGGATTAGTTCTGTCGGCTCTTGCAAATCTGCTGCTTTGATAACTGCGCAGTCCCCAGTCGCATTCGCTAACCCACAAAGACACGCCGCATGCGAGCCAAAATTCCTCGACAAGCTGATGATTTTCACATTAGAATCACTTTCCGCAAGCTCCTGCATAACTTTATAGCTATCATCGCCCGAACCGTCGTTTACCATCACGATTTCATAATCGTAATCGATTTTTTCTATAAATTTTTCTTTTATATCGGCATACAACGGGCGAAGATTTTCCTCATTATAATAAACCGGAATGATTATCGATACTTTCATCTCTGTCTCCATATAGTCCATTCTTCAGATTCGTTTACGAGCTCGTATTTACTTTGCAAATGATTACCGAGAGGCGTTTCGCTGAGCCATCTCTCATATCCGGCATAAAAATCTTCCACAAACTTCTTGCTCACGATAGCAACAGTAGGTCTGCAAGCTTCTATGCTCTCAAAATACTCTACTGCTCTTTCCGAATCCGGATAAACAACGTAAGGCCAATGAGAGACCTGCTTTGCCCCTGTACACATAAATCCATATGCTCTGAAGCCGTCCGCCAAAATGAACAGTTTGTCGTTTTCAGTTACATTCTCTTTTGTGATGTAACAGATTTCATCATACTTTTCTTTTGTTGCCTCTGTCACATACACGCCCCTTGCCGGTCCATCCGTAATATCTACCCTACTCCAAAATATGTTTGATGCTCCAAGTTCATTGTCCGGAACAAAGAAAATCATACAGAAACAAAACAGCCCCAAAAGCAAATATTCGAGAACTTTTGCGTGGCTTTTAATCGTGAGCGCATCGTCAGAAAGCAGTAGTATAAAGCCCATTATCCCTAAAACTCCACCATACGCGGCGATTGCCAGTCCGTTTGCAGTAGATAAAGCGATTACAAACATCAGACATATCGAAGGATACACAAATAAAAGCTTTATCTCCATATGATGCTTGATTTCACTGTGTGCGCGAAATACAGGCAGCAACAACACAAAGAACAGTACAAACGCATACCAAAATCTCGCAATGCCGGCAGTAGAAGGCCTTGCCGCAATAATTACAGCAAGAAATCCAATCTCTATAATGGCTACAATCAGGAAATACGAGTTTAGGAAACCGAGCTTTCCTTTGATTTTACTGAAGATGCGATATGCTATTTCGCCCACAATAAGGAGTATAATAAGCTCCGCACAGGTAACGAGCTTGTGGGAACTGTCCGCCGACTCGTAAGTGAAAGTATATTTGATCGTGCTTAAGAGGGCACCGAGCCCGCTTTCTGCTACACGTCCTAAAACAAGTACTGCCGCACAAGCTATGCAAGTCAGCCAGAATGCGCTGATCTCACTTTTTTTATTAATCCCACACTTCGCAAAGAATACTGTAAGTGGGATTACCATCAATACCAATGTTGGGAAGCATATTACCGAAACGCAGAAAGAAATCGCCGAAAGGCAGACGTAGTGAATCTTTTGCGTTGCAATATACCTTATGATAAACAGTATAGCAAGGAACGATCCCCAGTAAAGAATTGATCTGTAGCAAATCGTGTACCAATAAAACGAGAACATAAATGACAGGAGTGATATCGCGATTGCCTGTCTGTTGCTCCAAAGAATTTTGATTGTAAAGTATGCATATACGGCTATTGCTAAATGAATAATCAGATATAGGTACCTGAAGTATAGAATAACACCCTCATAACTTCCAACTATGGAATGGAACACTTTCATAAACGGATATAATATGAGTCCTGCGAGTTGCAATATATCCCAACACTCGGATACGCTCTTTATTCCGTCCATCTTCACTTTGCCAAGATCGACGAGATAAGCCTCGTCATAATGAAGGCCCAGTCGAACCTTGAAAAACATGTAAAGAAACATAGCGGTAAGCAATGCCATATATATGATGTTTTCTCTACTTTTTGTGTGCATTTCCGGCTGAAATCTCCTTACTAAAATCCGAAATAATTTCAAACACACTCTCCGCCATTTTTTCCGAGTTGTATTCTTTACTTAGCAAATAATTAGCCTTTGCCATATCTTGGCGTTTCTCTTCGTTCTCTAAAAGTCTCTTTATTCGGTCCGCTAATGTATCAACATCATCAGATTCTATCAAATAACCATTAATCTCGTCTTTGATTAACTCCAACCCAGCCTTGCATTGGTCCGTTACTATAATAGGCAACGCAAAAGAAATAGCCTCAGTAACAGGAAACCCCCATACATCATAGCGAGTAGGGAATGCCAGCATATCAGCAGCTGTATAATATAATTTCAGTGTTTCCTTATTTGCAAGACCCGGAAAGTGTATATTGGTTGTGTCCATGTTCTTTAGTATTTCTTGACATTCCTCATTTGGATCTCCACCCAAAATATACAGACCCGCTTCGCCTTTCCTGAGATTTAAGTTACCAAATGCACGAAGCAAGACATCAAACCCTTTTCCTTGAACTTGCCGCCCTACCGAAAGAATTACTTTTTCTTCATTTATACCAAGTTCTTTTCTAATTGCTTCCCTTTCCTCTTTTGTAATCTGATGGTCCGGTTGGTCATTCTCCTTATAAGACGCAAATCTGAAAATCTTAGTTCTGGCGGGATCTGCATCATAATGCGCCAGATATTTAATGCTCTCCTTCCCGCCTGTCATCCACAGTGTTGCTTTCGAAATTAAGGAACTTTTCAGTTTGCGTTTATAGTTTCTCTCTTTCTCGAATATAAATCCTCCATCTGCGCTTATAATAAAGGGCACCTTGTGACGCGAAAGATAATTTATTGAGATTGGTGCCGTCGGTGTGAAATACTGCTCCACAATGATTGCATCATACTCTTTATTCTTTCTGAGTATCTCCAACACCCCGGGGCAAAATGCCATGTATCCGAACATGGGTATGCCGTGCAGGTATATCGTTTTATACGTTTCGGGATAAGCATTGTACGCATCCAAGACTTCTTTAGGCGTTTGTCTTTCTGCCACCACTGTCAGGTCACAAAGTTTTCCCAACGCATTGTAATAATTAATCCTTTGCGCCGACTGCCGGCACGTAAAAATCAAAACTTTCAGCATTACGCTTTCCTTTTACCTGCGAATTCTTTTACGATATAATAGATAATACAAAATACTGTTTGTTTTCAAAATGTGCGACATCACGCGAACCTTCACATCCGGAAAGCTTGCAAGGGTGTCCAGCATATCATCGGTTACGATTCTATCCACATATTCAATATAAGTCTCTCGCGATGCACTTTCGGCGATTACGCGGAGAAGCCCCAGCATCGTCCTATGGAACGCGAGCGTGTAGTAAGGTATAAGCTCGGTGTGCTTACTCTTAAGTCTTTCGATGGATTCGGTAAACTCTACAATAAAATTATCCCACGGCTCGCTTTTGCCGATGGTCATGAGCGAATTGCTGCGAACCAAATATTTGTAAGTATTCTTTCCCGTGAATCCCACTCTGTCGACTTCGGAGAACAGGCGCCACATAAACTCCACATCTTCGCCGTATCTTCTGAGCTTTTCATTAAATTCAAGTCCGGTCCGCTCGAGCAAGCTTTTTCTGATTATAAGTGAGCAGCAATGAACCGCCGGCTTTCTCTTTACAAAGCCGTCAAGAAACGTCTTCTTTTGAAAAATTTCGCCGTGTCCGTATGTCACGTCCTGCCCGTTTCGATTTGACTCTTTCGTATATTCAAATCCGGAGAACGCAACGTCTACATCACCTTCGTCCAAGGACTTTGCCAAATCCGCAATATGTGTCGGCGAAACTATATCATCTGAGTCGATAAAGCAGACATACTCTCCGCCGGCGATTTTTAGTCCTGCATTCCGCGCTCCCGGCAAGCCGCGATTCTCTTGACTGTGAACTCTATAATTTGCCCCTTTTTCGTTTAGTACGCTTGTTGCCAACTCAATAGAGTTGTCTGGCGAACCGTCATCTACCAAAACAATCTCGATATCCCGGTAGTCTTGATTACACAGAGAAACCATAGTTTCTCTTATATATTTTCCCGAATTATAGACCGGAACTATTATGCTAACTAGCTCTGCCATTAATAATAACCCTCGCTAAGATTTACTGTAGTCTTTATGGAAGAATTTTTTCATAAACAAAATAACTCTCTTCTTTATCCTTAATCTATTGTAGAAAAGTACATCCTTGTTTGTTATTCTGTCTATTTCTTCTTTGCTCTCCGTCGGTCTGGCATTGTCATCGAACTTCAGTCCTAATTTTTTCTCTAATCGCTCTTTCTCTTCTTTGCACCAATACCCACGATATACTATGAAACCATATCCGTATTTAACAACCTCAGGCTCATTCTCGTCAACTACAAAGAATCTGTCATTATTAAACATTCCTCTTGCGCTTCCGAGGCATTCATACTCCCAAGGATTTTCATTTTTCTTAATGTAGTTTAGCCACTTCTCGCGCCTCCACAGGCATACCTGTTGGCAGATTAATGTCCTGTAGTCGTATTCTCTTTCTCGGAAAGGGAAATAAGACATATCACTTGTTACTGCACCCGGAACAATGTGAATCATCCATATGCATGCCGCATTAGGGATGGTATCCATCATCTCTATGGCATGTTTAAGTTCTTTCACATTAACCTGTTCCTCTATGAGACATTCGTCTTCGATGCAGAGTATATACTCCTCTTCAATTTTTTCTACACAATTATGCAACCTATCACTCCAGGGTGTACCCTTCTCAGGATGAATAGGTATTACGTTAAACCTTGGATCGCTGTAATCAAGCGTCTCCGTGTTCAAATAGATTTTGTATTCGGGATTCCAAAATTTATAGAGGCAATCAAAGAAAAGCGGCCATAAATCATGGAATTTATCGCATGTGTTAAGCATTATCGCTACATTTCCCATTTATAAAAATCTCCTTTTGCTGAACTATTCCTTACATCCACCAACCGCACGGAAGCGCAACGAATGAATCGTAAAACTCTTGCACTCCAGGAAGCGTAGCTTTACTTCCGAAAACCGAGTAGATGTTGTTATTTATATGCACTCCTGATGCATAGAATCCATGTTTTCTAAACTTTTCTATGCACTCTCTTTTATTTTCCGCAAGTATGCCGAAAACCCAATAGTTCGGCTCCCCGTTTGGACTTTCAAGCACCTTATAATCCCCGTATTCCGAAAGAGCTTCTCGCCATTTCTTTGCATTTGCTCTCTGCTTTTTGAGGCGCGCATCTAAATCTGCAAACTGCTGGATCCCAATATATGCATTAACATTGCTGAGCGTTGCACTGTAGCCGTGAAAGGTTATATCACACTCCGGACTAATCTCGCCGAGCTCGTCTCTGAATGTATTCCTGTCAATTCCGCAGTCTCTTACAAGCACAGCCTTTTCATAGAGCTTTTCATCATTGAAAATTACAGCGCCGCCGTCAACAGTTGTCAGCATCCTGACTGGGTTAAAGGAAAAGACCGTCATGTCAGTGCCGCAGTTTCCTATTAGTTTTCCTTTGTATGTAGTTCCAAAGCACTCTATGCCATCATCTATAACCGGAATTCCAAACTCTTTTCCTATAGCATTTATCTCATCGATATAGCCCGGATAACCACAGAAATGGTTATGTATTACCGCCTTTGTCTTTGATGTTATGCTTTTCCTAACAGCATCCGGATTTAATGTTCCCGTTTTTGGATCAACATCCGCCCAAACTATTTTTAACCCTGCCGTGGCATATGGCTGCGTTGAAGCGAGACACGCCATAGGCGAAACAATTATTTCATCCCCATACTCAAGTCCGCAAGACGTAATCGCCACAGAAATTGCGGTATTAAACGTGCTCGTAGCGAGTATCATTTCATGCGAAAAATAGCCTTGCAGCTTATCTTCGAACTCTTTTGTATATTTTCCCGCCGCAAGCTGACCGGAATGTAAGATTGTATCTATTTCCGGCAATTCCGGAACATATGGTTTGTATAAAGGAATCATGCTGTAACCTCTTTACCAGCCTTTTTTAATCGTCTGCACTATTTTCTCGCGTGCTTCGCCGTCTACCCACCATCCACAAGGTATATGCACATAGCTTTCGCACCAATTGTCCATGTTCGGGAGAGCACACTTTGAATCCGCAAAAACGCTGTGTGTATCGCTTCTGTGGTGTAATGGCGAAGCCGCTATGCCGGCCTCTTCCATCATTTTGCAGAAGTCATCACGTCTTTCAACCTTCATTGTGTAAAGCCAATACGATGGCTCCGTATTCTTGTAATAAGGCACAAGCGTCACGCCATCGACGCCATATAATGCACCGTCATAGTATTTACCGTTTTCAATATGCCTTCCTATTACCTCTCCGATATGTCTCATCTGCACTGAGCCAATTATTCCGGTTAGGTTGTTTATCCCGTACTTGTACCCGGCGCGTGTCACATCGTTTTCCATGCGCGAAACCTTTTTATCAAGGCCAAACCAACGGAGTTTACGCACAGGCACAACATCATCCGGATTGTTAAATGCAATTGCACCACCGTCAACCGTTGTAAGATGTTTGATTGCTTGGAAGGAAAAACATGTGAACCGCGAATTTGAACCGACAAGTCTACCTGCATATTTTGCCCCAAACGCATGCGCAGCATCCTCTATCACCGGAATGCCGGTTTCTTTTGATATTTTATTAAATTCGTCCATATCGCAGACCATTCCCGCATAGTGAACGAGCATTATCGCCTTTGTTTTTTCGGTAATCTTTGACCTCACCGACGCAGGATCCAGCAATCCTGTCGCCGGATCAACATCCGCCCAAACCACTTTCGCGCCTGTTATGGCGATGGTGGTATTCGTCGGCTCCGAGGTCATAGGAGTGCTTATGACTTCATCGCCCGGACCTATGTTGAGCTGTAAAAGTGCAAGGTGTAGCGCTGCCGTTCCTGATTGCGTAGCCAAAACATTATCATTACCCAGAAACGCTCTGATGTCGTCCTCAAAGGCCCATGCAGCTTCGCCTTCGGCGATGTATCCGCTATAAAGGACCTTCTCAATTTCAGGCATTAATTCTTCTTTTGGTGATATATACGGTTTAACTAAAGGAATCATTTTTTCTTACCTCTTTCCTTTAATACGCTGAGTAGTGTCGGTATTGCAAAAGAAATGAATATCTTTGCAAGATTTGCCAAAACACCACCATATAGATATGGTCTCAGTGCCATAGGGATAAAGTTGGTTAAAGGGTAATAATATCTCGTGTTGCGACCAATAAAAGCGGCAATTGTACCCGGAACCGTTTTGTCGAGGCATCTGCTCAAAAAACAAACTCCGAGAATATTAAGCATAGCTTCAAAATAGCAAACCAATATATCCTCGCGTGTTGAACAACTACATGCACCAAATATACCGTATACATCAGTGATTCGGTATATAGACATTGCAAGCGCAAGCAACATAACAAACGCAATGAATAATTTTAGCTTGGCTTCTTTTGTTTCAAATACATTACGGTTATAGATTTTATAAAATCTGCCTATCGCATAGTATCCGAAGAAATACATCGCAAAGCTCACAAAGAACAGCATTTCGCTGTCAAACTTATGAATCAAAAATCCGGCCGCTACTATAACGCAGGTTGCAATAATCAATTTTTTATCGCTACCCTTGCTGAAAGCAGCATTAACTGCCAGGTATAATACTTTTATGATGAATAAAACCACGAAAAAATAGAGTGCCAGTGTGCCTCCGCCTTTTCCGATTATTGTATCATGCAAATTATCTAAGAGCACTTTCCTGTCAAAAGCGCTTTCGATGTAAAGTATCGCTGAAAAGATCAGTGAATAGACAACATAGGGTAAAAGCAATCTTTTTGCTGATTTCACCACGCTTTTCGAGGGTTTAGTTATACCGTAATCTGCAAATACCCCCGCTAAAAAGAAAAAGAGGGGCATATGGAATATAGAAATCCAATTTCTTATTATTTCAGGGACAATTGAAGGAGTATGCCCCATAATAACTAAGATTATGCCTATTCCTTTAGCAATATCAATTGTATCGTTCCTATAGGGTTTCATACTAAAAATCTCTGTTTACTGATATCTTTTCGATATTTTCCGGAATTGTTCTCAAAGGGTCATAAATCATAGCGTTGCAGTCACACAACTTTTCCTCTACTGCGATTTCTCTCGCCTCCACCTTTTCCCAACCTGCACGAATATAAAATCCCACTACTTTGTCGCGGCAAAACAGAATTCCGCACAACTTTTTTCTTTTCAGATAGGAATTTGTAACAGCCATCAAAACCGCGCCCATCCCCGAACCTTCTTTGGTAACTGATACGCATACATTACCGATGCCGAGCATTTTAATAGTTTTGCCACTTATCTTAACATCAACATTGACAAGATTAAGATATGCCGCAAGCTCGCCGCCTTCTCGCAGAAGTACATGCTTATCATCTTGCTTTATATTTTCACGAAACCACCTCATGTGTTCGGCTTCGCTATATTTCCAATGTTGTTGTTTCAAACCATTTATTTCAACTATTTGTTGTTCAGAAAGGTCCTTAGTTTCCCTTATTTCAATCTCCAGTTTTTTCATAATTCCTTTTTACAACAGATTTCAGTATGTTGAGTTCCTCAACCTTCATAACTTTCAGTAGCACCAAATACGCACCTACCGCCACACAAACCGCTATTCCTAGATACACCATGCGTGGCATCCAAAGCGCTGCCATGAGCCCTCTGTGGCAGACAAACGAAAGCCCTACCGAAACAATCGATGCAAATGCAATCTTTCCTATCTTGCCCCATCCCGGCGCCACATCAATGTCGTGGAAGTGCCGCAAGCCTACATAAAGAAGCACCGAATTCACAACTGCCGCGCAGCTTGTCGCAAGTGCGAGACCACAATGTTGCATACTGCCGACCAACATAAGATTTACGACGATGTTTACCACTACGCTGACCAGTGCAAAATACATCGGTCTCCGAGTATCCTTTATCGCGTAATAAAAGTTTGTTACCAGCGTGTTCAACGCCATAAAGGTCATGCCCAAAGAGTAAAACCTATATGCGCCCTGGGTAAGCTCTGTCGCTACAGAATCAAAGGCCCCTCTTTCAAAGAAAATCTGCACGACTTCATTACTATATACCACCGCACCTGCCGAAAAAGGTAACGCTATGAGTATTGTAAGTGCCACACCTGCTTTTGAAATCGCCTCTACACTATCGCGATTTCCAAGCGCATTCTCTTGCGAAAGCTTTGGATATATTATGGTGCTTATTACCGTTGTAGATAGCGCCATAACGGTACCATTCAGCAAGTTTCCGTAGTTAAGTGCCGCTACACTCCCCTCTGCAAGTCCCGAAGCTAGGTATTTGTCCACAAACATATTTATCTGTGTGCCAAAATGCCCGACAAACACAGGGATTGCAAGTGGCATTATCAACATAAATGTTTCGCGGTTATTTTCGTTGCGAAGAGTGTATTTATACTCTTTCCTTTTCGCCAAAATATAGAAAAGGAAATATCTTACCACATACGCAATAAGCGCGCCGTAAGCGAGAAAATGGTGATCCGTATAGGCGCATATAACTATTGTCAGTATTATTATCGCGCTTTGGGTATATCCCACTATTACCTGCGGTATGAAGGAACCCTTATACTGTAGATATGCATCTAAAATTGCAGCAGTGGCCGAAAAAATTGTATATGCAAAAGTAACCTTCAGGTAATACGAAGTGAGCGCCGCAGTTTCCCCGGTAAATCCTTTTGCTAACAGAGCCGTTATCTGATTCGGAAACAGCAAGCCAACCACTGCAGAGATAGCAGAAGCCACAAAAAGTATATTTAGAACCTGACTTGTAAATCGATTTCCCTCGCCTTGTGAGCCCTGCTCCATTTTTTCCGAAAGAAGCGGCATGTATGCAGTTACTACCGCACCGAAAATGCCCATAAAGAGAATACTTGGAATCGACTGAGCCATCACATAGGCATCCACTATATAATTGGTTCCGTAGAATGCCGCCATGACAAGTTCGCGAGCAAATCCCAGCAATTTAGAAAGTGCCATCAGAACGGCCATAATTACAGCCGTTCTCGCCGCAGTCTGTACCGCCTTGCTTGGCAGATTGTTCTCACGTTCTATTCTTTCCACTCTCGCTCCCGCTTGTCTGTCTTAGTATTTTCTCCACACCATTTTATCCACAATACCGGTGTAGCTCTGGATTATTTTAACCACCTTTGTGGATACGTTTTCTTCTACATAATCGGGCACAAGGATGCCAAAATCCCCCGCCTCGTTCATTTTTACGGCAGTATCAACCGCCTGCAAAAGCTGTTTTTCGTCGATTCCCGCCAGCACAAAGCACGCCTTGTCGAGTGCCTCCGGACGCTCCGTGGAAGTCCTGATGCACACTGCAGGGAAAGGCTTTCCGATGCTCGTGAAGAACGAGCTTTCCTCAGGAAGCGTGCCGCTGTCCGAAACCACCGCAAACGCATTCATCTGCAAGGCATTGTAGTCGTGGAAGCCGAGAGGCTCATGCATCACCACGCGCTTGTCGAGCTTGAAGCCGCTCTCTTCGAGGCGCTTCTTTGAGCGCGGATGGCATGAATAGAGAATAGGCATGTCGTATTTCTCCGCCAGCTTGTTTATGGCGGTAAACAACGACAGGAAGTTCTTTTCCGTATCGATATTCTCCTCGCGATGCGCGGAGAGAAGGATATACTTTTTCTTTGTAAGCCCAAGCCTTTTGAGGACATCAGACTTTTCAATTGACGCAAGGTTTGCGTGAAGCACCTCAGCCATAGGAGATCCCGTTACGAATGTGCGCTCCTTTGGGAGTCCACATTCTGCGAGGTATCTGCGCGCATGCTCCGAATAAGCCATGTTCACATCGGAGATGATGTCCACGATGCGGCGGTTCGTTTCCTCCGGCAGGCACTCGTCCTTGCAACGGTTGCCCGCTTCCATGTGGAATACCGGAATATGCAGGCGTTTTGCAGGGATTGCTGAAAGGCAGGAATTTGTATCGCCGAGTACAAGAAGCGCGTCCGGCTTTATCTCAACCATCAGCTTGTAGGATTTATCTATGATGTTTCCAATCGTCGCTCCGAGGTCATCGCCCACAGCGTCCATATAGACCTCCGGATCTGCGAGCTTAAGGTCCTTAAAGAACACACCGTTCAGATTGTAGTCGTAGTTCTGTCCGGTATGCGCCAGTATGCAGTCGAAATACTCGCGGCATTTTTTTATACATGCGGAGAGGCGTATGATTTCCGGACGGGTTCCGACTATAATCAATAACTTTATTCTGCCGTCATTTTTGAATGCCATTTTATTTTTCCCTTTACTCATATAATCCCTCTAGTCTTTAACTAAATTAATACTGGCTAAATCTATTGCAATCACAATTGCATCGTCTATTTGCAATTAACGTTTTCTGCATACGTTTCCGGTCTTTTCGGATCAAAGCATTCGTTTGCCCACATAAAGACCACCAATTCTTTTGTTTCACTTAAGTTCTCAATGCAGTGAGCATATCCCGGTATCATATCTACGACCTGTATATGTTTGCCACTGACGCGATATTCCGATATCGGATATTCTTTTCCGTTTTCATCAGTTCCTATTTTCCGAAGACGTATAATTGCTTCACCACTCACAACCACAAATTTTTCATGCTTGCTATGATGCCAATGATTGCCCTTTACGATGCCGGGCTTTATTATGTTCACGCTGAATTGCCCCGCCGATTTCGAGCGAATAATCTCTGTAAAACTACCTCTCTCATCCTCGTTCATTCGCAAATCGTAAATAAACGATGAAACAGGCAGATAGCTGAGCCAAGCTGAATAAAGCTTGCTTTCGAGTTCGTTTGTCGCGTCCGGTACACCGAGGCTTTCCCTCATCGCCGAAAACGATTTTATAGTCTCCGCCAAATATCCGAGCGTGGTTTCATAATACACCGGCGCATAACAATACTTGCCATCACTCTTTGCGACCGGCTTTACTCCGTCGAAATCACATCTATGCGGATGGCTCGCCATTGCGCAGAGCATTTCGTTAATCAAATCGTCAATGTAGAGAACATCCATATCTACTGACGGGTCGTTAACTTGAATCGGCAGACCGTTTGCGATGTTGTGGCAAAATGTCGCAATCGCAGAATTGTAGTTCGGTCTGCACCACTTGCCGAAAAGGTTCGGGAAGCGATAGACATAAACTTCCGCGCCAGTGTCTTTGGCGTAGTCAAAGAAAAGTTCCTCGCCGGCAAGCTTGCTCTTGCCGTATTCCGAGCCCGCAAAGCGTCCTGAAAGGCTCGCCTGCATAGAACTTGAAAGCATTACAGGACATTTGTTCCCTGCCGTCTTTAAAGCATTAAGAAGGTCCGATGCAAAGCTGAAATTGCCGTCCATATACTCAGACGTTTCCTTCGGACGGTTCACTCCCGCGAGGTTAAAGACGAAATCCGCCTTTTTGCAGTATTTTGCAAGGTCACCTGCCGCCGAATCCACATCATAGAGATAAAGCTCGCCGATGTTAATCTCCGGATGTGTCCGGTCCTTGCCGTCTCTTATATTTTTCAGCGCTTCGGTGAGGTTTTTTCCGACAAACCCCTTGGCGCCTGTAATCAGCACATTCATTATTTCTTTTTCCAATCTTTAAGTGCATCTTTTACATAATCGGTCCCAAGCAGCTTTTCAACCGTTGCGTCCACGTCGAGTAGGCGTGTGTTGTGGCTTGTGTAAGCCTCGTCCGCCTGGGTGTGGACCTCGCCCTCCACAAAGAACTTGTCGTAGTTGAGGCTACGCCCATCGGCAGCCACTCTAAAGTAGGCGCCGAGGTCTTCGGAGCGCAGTCTTTCCTCGCGGGTAAGCAAAGTCTCGTAGAGCTTTTCGCCATGACGAGTGCCGATAACCTTAATCCCGGTGTCGCCAAAGAGCTGCTGCACTGCCTGCGCCAGCACACCGATCGTGGAAGCGTCTGACTTTTGCACGAAGAGGTCGCCGGGCCTGCCGTGCTCGAACGCGAACATCACGAGGTCAAGCGCTTCGTCGAGGTTCATCATGAACCGCGTCATTTCCGGGTCGGTGACCGTAATTGGGTTGTCCGCTTTTATTTGATCGATGAAAAGCGGGATGACCGAGCCGCGGCTGCACATTACGTTTCCGTAGCGTGTGCAGCAGATGACGGTGCGCTCGCCCGCAACTCGCGCATTTGCCATCGCCACTTTTTCCATCATGGCCTTTGAAATTCCCATCGCGTTTATCGGGTAAGCGGCTTTGTCGGTCGAGAGGCAGACTACCTTTTTTACGCCTGCATCGATTGCGGCGTGGATGACATTGTCAGTGCCCTCAACGTTGGTGCGAACAGCTTCCATAGGAAAGAACTCGCACGACGGCACCTGTTTGAGCGCCGCTGCGTGAAAGACGTAGTCAACGCCCGCCATTGCGTCGCGCACGGAGTCTTTGTTACGTACGTCGCCGATGTAGAATTTCACCTTGCCCGCGTGCTCCGGAAAGCGCACCTGCAGGTCATGGCGCATGTCATCCTGCTTCTTTTCATCGCGAGAAAAGATTCGGATTTCAGCGATGTCGCCTGTTAAAAAGTGTTTCAGGACCGTGGAGCCGAACGAGCCGGTTCCGCCTGTTATCATTAATGTTTTGTTTTTGAAATCTGTCATTTTTGCCTCTCGTATTTTTGATTGACGTTAATTGGGGTAAAAAGCACACAACTTAACATCTTATTATACCAAAAATCCCCCCGTTAGTAAACCAACAGAGGGATTATTTATCGTATTTCTCACTCATCCTTAACCTTCACATCAGGCAACAGCCCGATGAAACGTGCGAGGCAAACGATGTTCATGAATATGCCTATTACGGTCTCGATGTATGCGTACATGAACAGCGGGCTTTCCGCATACATTTCAAGACTTCCGGAGTTCATGAAGATTTCAAAGCTGTCAAGCACGGTTACAGTCACTCCGTCTATACCCAGAAACATATGAATCGCCTGAAAAACGACCACAAACTGCAGCACATACTCTACCATATTAAGCACAAGCATAAGCACTGTTCTGGTCGCCGATTTAATCACATACTCGGCAGGCTTTGCCTGATCGGCACCGCTTTGTGTACTCCCATGGAAGTATCCGTTCATCCTGTGAAAGAACAGAACATTAATCTGATACACCAGCATTTCGAAAACGCGGAGCATCGAATATATGCCGATTATCAGCGCAACCGCCCGGAAAGTGCTTGCTCGCAAAATGTGTGGCGCAACCGCTGCAAAAATCATATTGCCGGCAAGCCACAGCTCCGGGAAAACGTACTCCGAAGTGAAGGGTTTTACCCGCCCGTCATCTTTGTTTTTCCTGTGCTCAAAGAAGTAGCGATTTACTTTGCGCACGACATAAAACACCGAGATTCTCTCTAAAACATAGAATATCCAATATAATCCCGGCACTATAAAGCCGTCCTCTTTGCTAAATAAATGTCTTTTGTTTTCCATAATGACTATAATAATCCATCAATTCCCACCGTTTAAACCTATCATGAATACAAATCCTCCAATGTTATGCACTGCACATTTGGAATATCAGCAGTGTCAAACCATTTTGTGAAACCGCTTAAAGAAAACAGCAAGTACCCGGTAACATTATATTTCCCGGATATAAGCTTCGATCTTTGAACCAGTGTCTCGTATGTTTCTTTATCGATTTTCTCGTTCTTAAACTTGCATTCGCCCAAAACCGCCGTGTTATCAACTGCGGAAATGCCCACAACATCGATGTCTGCCGATTGATTGGATCGTTTACCGTCCGCATTAACAATCTGCTCAATGCCCCACCAGGTTCCTGTTTGTGTTATGAAATTTCCAAAGGCTCCGGTGACTCCTTTCTCCAATGTGTAGTATCTGCACATTTCTTCAAAAACGCTCGACATAAAAGAATGTAGCTGCGGCTTTACCACCTTTTCATAATAGAAATCGCCTTGCCCCATCTCTATCACGCTGACAGCTTTTGGGATAAATAGATACCAGAACTTAAACATGTGGTCCTTTAAGATATATTGTGTCTTCTTTTTATTCTTCTCGTCAGTAATGCACGCTCTTTTTTCTACAAGTCCCACACTAATCAGTTTCTCTAACGAATACAGCACTGTGGTTTCTTTTTCATGCACCTTTGTTGCTAAAAGGCTTACCGTATTTGCGCCTGAAGCCACCTGCTCAATTATATTGTTAACAAGCGTTGTGTCAGAGAATTCCTGTGTCAAAAGATTCTTGGTTTCGTCAAAAAGGTATCCGCCGGCATCAAAAAACAGCCTTTTTATATTATCATCGAGACTGGCATTCCTATCAAACAGCGACAAATATTTTGCCACACCTCCGGTTACACCGTAGCATATAGCCTTTTCTTCAGCGGAATAACCCGGGACAAACTCTGCCGAATTTCTATAATTAAACGGCTCAAGCTTAATCTGCGAGTCCCTCCTGCCAAACAAAGGACTTTTCTCGCTGAGCACCTTCTTTTCCATAAAGCTTAATGCCGAACCGCACAGTATCAGCATTATTTCTTTGTCAAGCCACTCCGTATCAATGTATTTCTGAAAAACAGACAAAAGTGCCTCGTCCTTTTCCGCCCAATATGGCAACTCGTCTATCACGACAACCAACTTTTTTCCTTCGTGCGAAAGCTTTCTCGTAATAGCATCCAGCACACTTTCCGGCGAAGCAAATTTTGCTTCGCTGTACGCAGGGTCAATCACATCCATCGCTTGCTTTGCAAACAGCTCCAAGTTTCGCTCCGCGCCAACCTTTGTGGCTGTATAAAATATTGCTTTTTTTCCCTTTATGAACTCTCTGAGCATAAACGACTTTCCAACTCTGCGACGTCCATACAGCACAATCATGCCAAAGCCCTTTTTTTCATATACTCTTTCCAGTACGCCAAGCTCTTTCTCTCTTCCTATGAACACTTCCTTTTACCCTCTTTCATTCAAATCGTTTTCATTCAGTTCGATTTTATTCAAATTGATTTTAATATATTTTAACACCATTTTTCTCCGAACGCAATAGACCTTTCAAGGAAACCGCAAAAACCCGCCGTGCAACTCGCATTAGCCGGAATATGTCTTCATATCTTTCCAATGTTCCACGAAGCCTTGTCCCATGTCGTTATTGGTTCTGCTTCTTAGTGATATAGACACCTATCAATTCTCACCGTTTTATGCTATCATTAAACAAGTTAAAAGATTACACCCCCGGAGGTACACACATGGAATTCAAACAAGCAGCAAAAACCCGCCGCAGCATTCGCAGATTCGAGGACAGGGAAATCCCTCGCGAAGTCTTCGAAGAAATCG
>JAEEGF011769028.1_pt1 | contig 23670 bp, 6 predicted proteins | sample 9134171 | NCBI WGS metagenome assembly JAEEGF01 (sample SAMN16246542, study PRJNA631951) | gut metagenome | biome: gut microbiome; feature: rumen; material: AP-attached | host: Bos | place: Iran: Karaj | collected 2018-10
CGAGTTCACCACGAACGATGACGTCGTCCAGCTGCCGGGCTACAAGGCCAACCTCTGGCTCCGCGTCTTCAACTCCACCGGCACCGCCTGGTTCGACGGCGTCCGCCTCGAAGAGATGTCCCGGTAGTGCGGTCGCCCGGCGACCACCGCAAGACTTAGCGTAAATAGAAGATCGTGCCGCCGGGGTTGCTGTTCTTCAGCACTAGACGGCCGCCCTCGACCGTGAGAAGGAACTTGTCGGAATAGTCCTTCTCGCCATCGGTCACGGTCACCGCCACGCCCGCCACATCGGCCGACGCAAGGCCGGAGACTACGCCCGTGAGGATGTACGACGCGCACTTCGGGCGCGCGTTGAACGTGGCCTTCAGCGCCTTCAGGCCGCGGAACGTCGACGCGGCCGGGTCGGAGAAGACAGCCCTATCCAGCTCGCGCCTGTTGTCGACGCCAGTCACCTCCCAGCCGTTCGCGTCGCCCGCGAACTCGAACGCGCCTGTCAGCTCGCCTGTGCCCTTCAGCACTCCGAAGATCGGCATCGCCACCTCGCCGGAGGACGTGAGAGAAGAACCATCGCCGAGATCGAGCTCCTTGTAGATGCCGGTGGGCTCGATCACAGCGATGTCGCCCAAGGTGGCCGCAAGCACCAGATTCGTCTCGTTCCACTGCTTCTCAATCTCGCCGGGAGCGATGAAGCTGAGCGTGTTGCCGTTGTTGGCCGCGCTCGGGCCCCATCCGCCGCTGCCGTCCTGCACGCGCGCCTCCCAGCGGTGCCAGCCCACGTCGAGAGTCTTCTTGCCCGTGGGAGTCGCCGTCCAGGACGTGTCGCGGATCAGCTCTTCGCCGTCGATCTTGAGCAGCTTGTTGTCGTCGTAGCCCATCTTGAACGTCCATTCGCCCTCCTTGCCGTTCTCGACCTTGAACCAGCCCTCGAACTTGTTGGCCTTGCCCGAGAAGTACGACGACCAGCTGCTGGCGTCGCTGAGGCCGCTGTGCTTGTGCATTGGGGCGACGGAGTCGATGCACTTGATGTGCGCCCAGTTCTCCGTTGTGTCCCAGCTGCCGTTTCCGTTCTGCCAGTTCCACACGCAGGCGTTGTAGATCGGGCGCATCTGCAGCGTCAGGCCGTTGCCAAGCGACGTTCCCGGCTCGAACTTAAGGTAGTCGTTGCCGCTTGTGGAAGTCGATTCGCCCACCACGAATCCGAACGACATCAGCCTGTCCCTCCAGCCCGTGTTGTTCGGGCCGCAGGCGCCTGTGCAGTCCTCAAACGCGAGGGTGAACTTGTGCCATCCCTCCGCGAGATCCACCGTTCCGCGCGCCACTGCGCATTTGCCGCTGCTCTTGCAGACCTGCACGCCGTCCACGTCGAAGCGCACCCAGTCGTCGTAGCAGCCCGCGAACGTCCACACGCCGGCCTTCTCCGCAGGCACGTAGAACTCACCGCGTCCTGCAAGAGTAGTGAAGCTGCGAATCATGTTGGGGTTCGCGTATATGTTTATGACGTCCCAGAATCCGCTCGCCGCGAACGGATAGCTCCAGGCCGTCTCAACGGTCGCGTCGATCTTGTAGCTCGCGGCCGCGAAGGGATAAAGCTCCTTTGAGTACTTCGCCACCTGCGCCCTTGCGCCGGAAGCGAGCGTGAGGCCGCCTGCGAATGCGGAAGTGACCCGCAGATCGTTGTCGCCGGCGTTCTCCACCGTGAGCCTGCCGAGCATGGCGCCCTGCATCCTGTCGCCCACCTTCAGGCCGGCGAACGTGCCCGCGCCCTTGATCGTGAGGTCGCTCGCGCCGGAGAGGCCCTGGTTCCAGTTCACAAGGCGCTCGCCCATGTCGAACGTCACATTGCCGCCCTTCTTGTCGTATCCGAAGAACACAGGGCAGCCGTAGGAGCAGCCCCAGTCGCCGCCGCCGTTCACCAGCTCGCCGTTCTGGAGGTCGATCTTCATCATGCCAGGCACGCGCGAGCCGTTGAAGCCGCTCGCCCCCATCTCCAGACGGCCGCCCTCCATGACGAACAGATAGTGGCCCTCGCCCGCGCCCACGCCGTTGCCGTAGTACCATGGATTAATGCTCTCCTGATTGTCGTGCCAGTCCATGGTGATGCCCTTCACCTTCAGGATGCCGCCTTCCCTCAGAAACACCTCGGCGCGCGGAGAGTCGAAGCCGTCGTAAAGGATGGCGGGCGTGGCGTCGAGTTCGCCGGATATCTCCATCTTGTGGACGGCTAGCGATCCGGGCGTTCCGCTCCAGTGGCCGTTGCGCAGGCTGTCCGTGGTCACGGTCACCTTCGCGCCGTGGTCGATGATCACGCGCCCGGCCAGCGGACCCGAACCGCCGTTGCCCGTCCAGAATTCCTTGGCCGTGAGATTGGACCCCTCCTTGAACTCCAGCGTGCCCGGACGGCTTGAGTTGAGTCCGATCGAGAAGTTGTTCACCGAACCCATGAGCTGAAGCGCAATGCCGTATTCGGCGTTGGCGTTGGGACCATACATGTATGTGGTGCCTGCGGTCTGGTTCACGGTCACAATGCCGGGCACATCGAGGATGCCCGCGTTCTGAGGACGAAAATCCACCGCGCCGCCAGTAGCCGTTATGTTGACCGTGTCGAAGACGGGCGCCGTGCTTCCCGTGAAGAATCCCGAGGAGCCGGCCGCATGCTCAAGCGTGAAATCGGTCTTAGAGAACCCGCTTCCAATGTACAGGCCGCCGCCCGTCAGAGACGGCATGGAGGCGAGCTGCGTCTGGCTCGCAAGAACGTGGACGCCCGCGTTCACGCTCAACGAGCCCTTGACGTCGACGCCGCCCGCATAGTAGATCGTCGCGCTGCCGCCCGAGAACGCAAGCGCCGTGTTTGCAGGCACGTCGACAGGCCCTTTTATTGTGGATGTGCCGGAGTCGGCGAAGATCGTGCCCCCGCCTGCGCCCACGCGAATTGGCACCGTGGCGGGGAACGTGGAGCCCCAGCCGTGCAGGATGCCGTTGTCGAGCGTGATGCCGCCGGGAATGACGAACTGCGTTTCCGCCACGGCCTCTGGACGCAGCACGCCACCGTCCGTTATCGTCACGCTCTCCACTTCGATCGGCTGGCTTATGAGGCCGAAGTATCCCGTGTTCTTGATCGTGAGCTTCTTGCCGGGGCCGTAGATGCCGGGCGTTGTTGAAGTCGTGGTGCCCGCGCGCACGCGCACGTCGAAGCGGTCGTTGCCGCCGATGGTCGCATCGTCCGCAAGCTCTATGCGCCTCAGAACCGGACCCCACGCCGCATTGTGCACGGTACGTCCATCAAGGGCATCGTTGACGAACGCTCCGCGTCCGTCGGGACCGTCGCCCGAGATCACGAACGTCTTGTGCTGCGTTATCTCGAAGCGCGCCGCGTTGTTGTTGCCCGCCGTCTCGGTGGAGTTGGCGTTGAACTGGCCGCCGTTCCTGATCGTCACAGTGCCTCCGCCGGCGCTGGTGTCTGTGCCGAGCGAGTTCTCGGCCGCGTTCACGCCAAGCACAACCTTCTGTCCGTCCGTGATCACGATGTCCTGGTCGCCCACGCTTGCGCCGTCGAGCATGATCGTGCCGGTGCCGCCGAGCGTGATCGGCGAAGTGCCAAGAAGGACGCCGTCGCCCTTGAACGTGTAGTCCTTGGGGCCCGTTACGTTGATCGGACCCACGGTGTGCTCGCCTTCTACGATCACGTCGTTGCCGACCGTGTCGCCACCGTCGAAAATCGTCGTGATGTACGAGATGAATGCGCTCGGCGTGCCGTTGTCGAGCAGCCAGTTGACGCTCGTCGCGTTCCAGCCGAGGTCGGCGGAGCTTGCGGGGCGCCACGTCTGGCTCGTCGCGGTGGAGCTGGAGACGACCGTCATCGTGAGTCTGCCGTCCGAGACGGCGAACGTGGCACTCGCGCCGGACGCGACCGTTGCGACGGCGGAGAACTGGCTGGGCGACGTGATTCCGCCTGCAGCCTCGAGAACAGTGTATGTGCCGGGCGGAAGCAGACGCGCGTCAACCGTCACGGGCAGCGGGCCGGAGGGGAGAGTCACCGTGCCGGCGGTCTTCACCATCGCTCCGCTGGAGACTGGGCTTGTCACCTCCAGTGACGCCCCGTCCAGGAACACGAGACTCTTGGAGGCGCTGAAATCACCCTCGACGGTGAACTCACCGCCGAACGTGTAGACGCTGGGGTCCGCGAGCGCCGCAGAGGGATTAGATCCCATCCACTTCGCGGTGAGATGGGCCTCGATCGCCTGACGGTCTGCGTCGGAGAGAGCGTCCGGCAGCACGATCAGCTCGGAGAGTTCGCGCCCGGCGTGGCGGTCGTAGGCAAGGCCGTTGTCGGAGCAGTTGCGGTCGCAGGTGAGACGGTCTGACCTGCCGTTCGCGGCAGTCACGACAGAATATACGCGGCGGTCGGTTGGCACGGCCGTGTTCTTGGTGTCCGCAATCTTCTCGCCTGCCAGGTACCAGGAGTTGTTTGGATTCGCCCCGCCTGTGTAGGAGTATTGACCGGCAGAGCCGCGATGGAAGTCATAGACGGAGGTGTCGCCCAGCCAGAACGCCCTCATGTCGAGGCGAACCGACATCACGAAAAACGCCGAGCGGATCGTCTCCATGCGCGTGTAGGCGAGGTCGATGCCGCTGTTGACTTCGCCCATCAGATAGGCGGGAACGCCGGCGGCGACTCCGAACGAGCCCCAGTTGGCGTCGTGCGAGGGAATCACGTATGCGACTGCGTTGCGTCCGGATTCAGACAAGTCCTTCCACGTCTTGACGGTGCCGGCTTCGCCGTCCTTGAAAATGAAGTTCGCGGCGTCCGACGCGTCGAGCCACAGCAGCGCCGACTTGCGCAGATATGGCTCGATCCACGAGCTGGCGTCATAGTTGCCCACAGTCGCCGTCACGTCGCCGCCAGAAAGCGCGACTGTTGCCGGATCGGAGAGGCCGGTACGCATGTGCATCGCCACCACTGAAAGCTTCGAAACATCAAACGAGGCATCCGCGCCGGTGAAGATTGTCGCCGTGGCGTTCGGCGCGAGGCCGTCGACGCCGATCGTCGTGGCGGACGCCACGCCTGAGCCTGGCGCGAGCGCGATCGGCGCGCCGGCCGCCATGCAAAGCGTGGCGCCGTCGAAGATGATGGGAAGCGCGGGAGTCGTCGTGCCGAGGTCCACAAAGCCGCCGCCCGTCAGACGCATCACGGCCGTGGAAGAGACCACCGGCGGCGGCAAGCCCACGAAGTGGCTGCCCTGCGGCGTCGTCTCGGCGACGTTGACCTCCACCTCGTCGCCCGTGGACTCTATCGAATACGGGTACGAATCGCCTGTGACGAGGAAGACGGCCTTTGACATGAGCGTGATCTTGCCCTGGAAGTTGCTTGCGCCAACGGTGATCACTGAGTTCGCGCACGTGCCGGACGCATTGCCCTCGGCAGCCGTTGCCGCAACCTGCGTGACGTTGCCTTTGCCGTTCGCGGCGCCGCCGTAGAGGAAGCCGCCGTTGAAGAGGACGCGCGCGTTCTCGCAGCAGGCGACCTGGAGATTGCCTCCGGTGCGGGACTTGACGGGCGTGTCGATGGTCACCGTGCCGTCCACGATGATCCTGTTTATGTCGGTGGTGCATCCGAAGTCGAGTCCGCCGTTTCCGTCGCCCGGGCCGATGATCATCGAACCGTCGTGGAAGTAGATGGAGGACGAGTTGTCGATGCGCTGTCTTGTGCTGAGGCAGTTGAAGGTGCCATAGACGTGCAGCACCGTCGTGGCCGCGCCCTTGAACACCTCGCTTGCGTTCATCTTCAGCTCGGCCCCCGCGCGCACCGTCACAGCGCCGGCAACCGAGCCGTTGCCAAACGCCAGCTGTGCCGAACCCGTCTCGACGTCGAGGAAGCCGCCCGCGCTTAGCGATGAGGCACCGGAGACGGTGAGCTTTCCGCGCGTCTTGAGAGTGCCGCCCGACGCGATCGTCACCGCGCCGCTCCATGCAGCACCTTCGCCGCCGTCGATCACAACGGTGTCGCCGTTAACCACGGCGAGAGCTTCGCCCCACCCTGCGCCGCCCGGCTGATACAAAGTCTCGGCCACAAGCGGGAACGTAATGAACCCCGCTGCTGCAACCACGAAACCAACTATCCTCTTTATCGTCATGACAATTCCTCCACAATCGCTCGTGAACGCGCAACTGGCTTCGCGCCCGCGAAACCACCACGCTTTCACACATAAAAGTATAGTAGATATCGGCAACTAGGTCAAGCGCGAAAAACCGACGCCTACAGAACGCAAGACATGTTCACCGCACGCGCTTCACGCGGAAGAAGGCGCTCGAAGCGCCGGAAGGCGGCGCAAACGTGACGTGCGGCGAAGTGACCGACGTGTTCGGAACCTCGCGCCAGGGGCCGCTGGGCGTGGGCGCCGTCTCGACGACATACGCCACGCCGGCTTTCGCCTCCCAAGCAAGGCTCAGAAGCCCGTCTGCCACAGCGAAGGCGGAAATGCGAAACGCCCCAGCCGGCGTCACGGAGAACACTAGCGAAACTGCGTCGACGCACGTCTCGCCTTGAAACGCGCAGAGAACCGCCGCCGCCTGACCGGCCTCGCCGCCCTCGAATGTGACGACGCCCGTGAGAGGATCGACACGAAGGCCATCTGGAACCTGGCGGCCCGTCTCAGCCGGCACGAGCGCCCACGTGACGCCTTCCAGCGCATTGGTGATGGAGCGTTCCTCGCCCTCTTCAAGACTGCAGACGGCCGGCGCGGCGACAAGCGCCTCGACGAAGCGCGGCGGGCGGTTCGGCAGCCCCGGCGTGGGAATCGGCAGCACCGTCCATCCGCCCGTGCCGTGCGGCCAGCGGCCGTACGCGTTCGTCTTTGCGATCTCGCGCGTGTAGGCGACCGAATCGACAAGCGAAAGGGAGGCGTCGAAGAGCAGAATGCGGTCGCCGGACTTCCCGAGGCCGAACGGCGCCTGGGGATTCTCACGGTCGAAGGCCTCAGCCGGGGCGGCCGACGATCCGGTCCAGACGCGAAGTATCTCGCCCGGGGCAAGCACCACGCCGGCGGGGAAGGTGAGCGCCTTCGACGCCTTTGTCGACGGTATTGGCGGACTCTCGCTCGTGAGCGTATCCGTCACTATCCAGCCGCCGATGTCAACCGCCTCCCGGCCTATGTTCGCGAGTTCAAACCAGTCGTCCTTGTCGCCCGAAGCGGGATTCTCGAAGAGTCCGTTCTGCGACATCAGCTCGTTCAGCACCACACGCCGTGCGGGAAGATCGCAGCGGTTTGCCGCGCCGGGCGTCTCGGGCTCGAGAAGGCGCAGCTCGTCGGCGCCGTCGGGAAAACGGCCCAAGACCGACTCGGCACTCAGATTCGAGCAGCGAATGAGATCGACGACGGCGCCGTCCTTGAGGAGCATGAGCTCCCCTTCGCCACGCGCGAACGGAAGCGAGAGGAACGCGCCTGCGGCCAGTTCGCCCGATAGGGGAAGCGCCCTTTCGCCCTCCGCAAGCGTCCAGCCCGCGAGGGAGACGCCAGTAGTGCCGGCATTGTATAGCTCGGTCTGCGCCGGGCCGACCTCGTTCAGACAAACGCGCGGAACGGCGGCGATGCCGGCGAAATCGTCCGGCTCGCCCGGCGTCCCGGCCGGCGGAACGACGTTCGTCACGGAAAGGAGCGCGCACCAGGAGAGGTCTGAACTCGACCCGCCGTTCTGGTGCACCTCCACCGCAAGCACGTTCTCGCCCAGACGCAGGGACCCAGGCTCAATCTCGAACGGTCCCTCGAAGACACCTTCCGCGCCCTGCGCGTCGACAGCCGGAGTGGAATCGGCCACTGTTCCCGAGGGCATGAGCGACGAGCGCGCCACTTCCGCACCGTTGAGATATACGATGGCGCCATCGTCGACGAAATAGAATAGGCTCAGCCGAGCCTCGGCGCGCGGTATGGAATTCGTGAAGGTCGTTCGGAAATAGTAGGTGATGCGGCCGGAAGACATCGGGAAATTCGTACGGATCGGTACGGTCCAGTTCTTGCTGTCACTATCGTGCCCCAGTGGCCCCATGCCCATCGGCCAGGCAGAGTCGTCGAATTCCCGTTCCATCCAGCCCGCGCCGGGGAAGCCACCCGTCCAGTAGCGCCAGCTGTGGTCTAGCCCCACAAGGGATTGCGCCGGCTGCGGTTCGCGCACGACGACGCTGCGATTCGTCCAGTTCGCGGGCGAATTGTTTTCGCCCTCCGGGTCAAGCAGCACAAATGGCTCGTCCACCGCCGCCGCAGGCCAGCCCGTGCCGCCCCACGCCACGCGGTCTACGATCGGATCCGCGAGCTCGCCGCCGCTCGCCGGACGGCGAAGGCGCAGTTCGCCTGCCGGCGGCAATGCCGAGGCGAAGAAAGCCGCCGGCGTCACCATGCGGCCGAAGACCTCGGCGAAGACGGACGGATTCTCGGCGACGACTAGACATCCGCCCGGCGAAAGGAGCGTACCCGTCGGGAAGACCGCTTCATCGTCTCCATCGAGATACCATCCGCCGAGATCGTGCGAGACGCTCTTGGAGAGATTGCGCACCTCCACATAGCCGCCGCCCACGCGTGAGGGACGCGAAAGTATCTCCGAAAAGACCACCTGTCGCTCCGCCTCCGCCTCAATGTTCGCCGTAGTGACGACCTCGGCCGTTGCGCGCCCCAGCTCCGAGCCGTCCTCTCCGAGCGCCACCAGAACAAGCGCGGTGTGGGACGACTTCAGGGGAAGCTGCGCCACCCAGTTCGTCGGCGTTGTCCAGGAGAGCGCGAGAGGCGCGCCGTCGAGGACGATCTCCGTCACCAGAAACGGCGCTACGCCTTCGAGCGTGCAGACGCTTGTGGCGAGCGTGGTAGTCTCGCCAGGCTGCGGCGAGATGAGGCGGAACGCCGCCGCATCGGCCGCGGCGCGCTGGGCCGCCACGCTCTCGTAGCGCGCCGTGATGTTGCTGAATCGGTTTGTGATGTTGCCGACGCTTATGCCGTCCGCACGCAGCGCCAGGTTCTTCGCCTCTGCCTCGGCGCGCTCCTCAGAACCAGGCGCGGCGGCCTCAAGAAGCTTTATCACCTTGCGCCACCACCAGCGGGAGATGTCGTTCCGGCGCAGGAAGGAGCGGAATGCGGGATCGCGCATGTCGCCAGCCGAAATGCGCTGCGGGTCGATAGTGTGGCCAGACTGGTCGGCGTCGAGGCCGATGTCCATGTCCCACCCCACAAGGCCCCATCCCGCCGCGCCTTTGTACAGGTACATGTTCTTGCCGCGCTGATACCCGTATGTATCCCAGTTTCCGACGAAGTGGTTTACGGCAGGCACGCCCAGGAAGGCGTCGAGGTCTATCACCTGCCGTATGGCGGCGAGAGAAGGCGATGGCGCGTTCATGACGTCGACGAGTCTCCAGAACTCCGTGTAGTCGCTCGGCTCGAAGTTCTTGTACGAACGCCGCTGCCAATGCCAGCGATAGCGCGCCGTGCGATATGAGACGGCGCCCGTCTCGTCCGTGGTCTTGAACGCCTCAAGCGTGGCGCCGGGCTGGAGACGCGTCGTGAAGTCATACGACTTCGAGAAGTTGGCGTAGGTGTTGACATCGTATTCGTACCACTCGTTGATCTTCATGAGCTGGCCGGACTTGTCGTCGGGATACCAGTGCTTGAGCATGTCGCCGCCTGGTTTCTCGGTGTCTTCCACGATGCCCCGGCCCGACTGGACCTTGCCGTTGGCGACGAAGCGCACATAGCGGCGATACAGGCTCGGCAGGCCAAGCTTGCGCAGGAGCGAATAGTTGAACTGCTCCATCACCTCGGAGCTTTCGTAGATGGTGCACAATACGGCGCCGTCGTCGCCTAGCAGAAGATCGTCCTTCGGGAAGTCCATGATGTAGTCGATGTCGCCGCTGAACGGCTTGCCGTAGCTCTGCATGTGAAGCGGCGAGCCGCCGTACACGATGCCGGCCCTCTGGATGATCCGCTCGCCGTTGCCGTACACGAACGTGAAGGGATGGGGCTTGTTGTTGTCGTGGTTCTGCGCCGTCCAGGAGGCGAGGGCGCGCTTTGTCATCCATGCACGGTAGGCGCCGAACGCCGTCTCGACAGGCGTTTCGTCCCACCGCACGAGACAGTCGCGCCCTTCGGGGAAGACTGTCGCGCGGGGATGCTCGGCCGCAGCTGTGGCGACCACGTGGTAGGCCGCAAGCGCGCCCTCGGGAAGCGAGCCCCTGATGATTCCGCGGTACCAGCCACCCTCCGCCGGCAGCATCGCCACGCGGTTCGTGGAAAGGCTGTCGTCTAGCGCCCACTCGAGCGCGACGGACGTCAGACCGTCAGGGGCGCAAACGCGCGCCCACACCTGCACCGATTCGCCGGCTCGCGGCATCGCCGGCAGATGGAAGCACTCCGTCACCTCCGGCGGCGCCTGGAGTGCGCGCGAGTTGCGCTTGCCAGGCGAGCCGAGCGCGAACGTCGTGAGCGTAGAGCCGGAGGCCTCTATCCAGTTGCCGCGCACGCGCAGGAGCGCGTCGGGAGAGCCGGCGAGCCACTTCACGCGCATCGACACCGTCGCTCGCCCGTTCGTGGGCATCTGCTCGCGAAAGAGGCCGCGCACGCCGTTGCCGCCAGTGTGGAGACGCCCACACGCACGCAGATGCAGCACCCGCGCGCCATCGACGGCGTCGCTGCAGGTCTCGATCCGCGAATCCTGATGCGTGCCCACCCACGTCCAGGACGCATTCGTCTCTTCGAACGACGAGTTGAGCACGTAGTTTCCGCCCCCCTCCATCGAGACGTTCACCGAATCGACCAGGCATTCGCCCTCCCCGTATAGCCCGATCTCCACGCGCAGCGGCTCGCCGTAGCCCTTTCCGGTCGATCCCAGCTCAAACGGCCTGCCGTATTCGAGCGGTCCTGTGAACGAGATCGTCGTCCACTCGGCCTTGTCGCTCTCGTCGCTGTCGGCCCAGGCGGAGGCGAGGCGCGCGTCGACGCGCGGATCGACTCGTTCGAGCGAACTGCCGCCGCCATCCGCCCAGTGGCCCCACATCCCCCCGTCGCAGTAGGTCACCTCCTCGAGAACTACGTTCTTCAAAACCGGCGCGTCCGTCACGGCGTCCCAGACTTGCAAGGGACGGCGAAGGCGGATCGTGTCGCCGCGGTCGCCCAGCGAGCCGCTGTAGGCGCCATCGTCCAGACAGTCGGACTGTTTCGGATAGAGCGCCTTGAAGGCGGATTTCTTCGCCGGTGCGACCTTGAACCCGTGCGCTGGTATCGTCGTCGAGAACGTGTGGTCGATGCCGCCGGAGAGCGTCCAGCCATCGAGATCGATCGCCTCGTCCGTAAGGTTGAGCAGTTCGACGTACTCGTCGTCGGACGACCCCGAAACCGGGTTGTACATGATCTCGTTCAAGACGACTGGCGGGATTTCACGCCGGGCGTTTCTTGCTCCAGGCGTCGCCTGCGCAAGACGCGCGGCCAGCGCCCCTCCGTCCGGCGTGCGTCCGAATGCGCGCGCGAGCTCCAGATGGGGAATGGCGAGCGCGGCGATCACCGCCCCGCCGGCCGCTTCGCCACGCCGCAGCAGGACGTCGCCCGCCGTGCCCGGCAGGCGGAAGCCGAGCGTCTCCTCCGTGAAGAGTGCGTAGCCATGCGCGGGGACGATGCCGGATGGGATAGTGTACACGGCGGACGAACCGGCAAGCGCCAGCTGGCATCCCGTCAGGTCAAACTCCTCGCTGCCGATGTTGAAGAGCTCGATGAAGCCTTCCGCCTCTGTGGAATGCGCGCGGTACTCGTTGATCAGCACAAACGCTCCGTCTTCGTCCGGCGCAGGATCGTCAGCGCCTGGCGAACCGCCAACTCGCGCGGAAAGGCTCCATGCCTTCGGATCGGCGTGCCCGTATGTGGGGCGCGCCAACACGAGAGAATGCCCGCTTCCGTCCGCTCCGGCCGGCCATGGCCATTTGCCGGACGGTTCGATCTTAGCCAGCTGCGCGCCGATCTCGTCGCGCAGCTCGACATTGGCCGTCGGCGAGAATCCACCGTCAATCGCCCCTCGCACATCAGAAAGGCCGTATACCGCCGCAACATCCTCCGGCGATGGCGCGACCACGACGAAGGACTTTGCCGGGATCTGCGCGCCGGACGGAAACTTGTACGAAAGCGCGCCCGAAAGCTCATAGCCTCCCACGCGCTGCGGGTATGGCGCCGAATTGTACAGTTCGATGAAGCGCAGGTCGCGTCCGTCCGCCCGCAATGGGGGTGAGGCGGCGATCTCTGTGACGGCAATCGGATTGCGGCGCGAAGCGGGGCCGATGGGCTCGCGCACGCCACGCACGGCGCTCAAGGGCGGCGAGATCATGGACGGCGCTCGAAACGTCAGCGCGAGCGCGAGCACGTTGCCCGCCATGTCCGGCACCGCCGCCTCAAGCGCATAGTCACGGCCGGGCGCGAGCGGCTCCGAGAAGGCAAGCGCCACGCCCGTTCCATTCGCGATCGGGCGTACGGCCTGCACGTCCAGCGCACCATGCGGCCACGTCGCAAGGTCAAACGCCGCCTCGCCTAGAAGCTCCGAGAACACGAGAAAGAGCTCGCCATTGTCCGAACTGAAGGCGCTGGTCTTCAGAACGGGCTTTTCCGCATCCGCCGCGCACACCGTCACGACCAGGCTGACGGCGTCGATGCACGTGGCGCCGCTGAAGGCGCAGAGCATGGCCCGGTGGGCGCCCGTCGCCCCGCCGAGCCAGGTCAAGGCGCCCGTGCGGGAATTGAGCGCAAAGGCGGAGGGGATGGGCGTTGAAGCGTCGACGGGCAGAAGCCGCCATAGTATGCCGGACGGCGCTTCGCACGTGAACTGGAACGCACTGACTTCTCCCGGGTCGAGCAAAACGGGCGCTTGCGCGGAGATGAGCGCCTGGGTGAAGCGCGGCGGGCGGTTAGGCAGCCCGGGCGTTGGCACGGGCAGCACGCGCCACGCGCCCGTCATGTCCGGCCAGCGGCCGAACGTGTTCGTCGGGGCGAGTTCCTCGTTCCACTCGACTGAATCGACGAGACGGCCGAGCGTGTTGAACAGGTAGATGGCATCGACGCGCTTGTTGAGGCCGAACGGCGCCTGGAGCGCGGCGGGGTTGGATGTTCTGTCCGCCTCGTTCGTCACGTTCCCGCCAGTCCATATCCGCAGGTGTTCGCCCGGCTGCAGCACGACGCCGGACGGAATCGTGAACGACTTCGCCGCGCGCGTGTTCGGCGCCGGCGGGTCGCTCGCCGCCAGCGTATCGGTGACAAGCCAGCCGGAGATGTCAACGGCGACATTCTGCGGATTCGCGAGTTCGAACCAGTCGTCGAATGCGCCCGTCACCGGGTTCACGACGAGCGCGTTCTGCCCTGCGGCCTCGTTGATGACGATTTCGGGCGGAGGCGTGGCAGGCGAAGCGACGGCGTGTACGACGAGCGTCTCGCCGTTGAAGGGTCCGCGCAGCAAAAGGAAGCCCTTCGGCGGAGAGAGGACCACTTTTCGCGACTCGCCTGCGCCCAGCGACCCGGAGAGCGCAACGTCACCGAGCCGCCAGGACGAGAGGTCTAGCGCTTCGGCGTCTTCGTTGCGGATCGTCGCGCCGTCCGCTTCAAGAGAGACGATGCGCAGGCGCGGCACGCGCGGCCGGAAGGCGGCCGCGTCGAACGGCACGCCCGGAAGCGGTGCGATGCCGGGAGCGTATTCGGCCGAGAGGCAAGCGCCTGTCACCAGGTCCGAACTGCCGGGGTCGTTCTGGTGGACTTCGACGGCAAGCGTATTGACGCCCGTGCTGAGATTGGCGAGCGAGAGGGTGACTGGTCCATAGACGAGGCCCTCGGGTTCCACCGCCGCCGTAGCCAGCGTTTCGTCCGTCGCCTCGCCGGACGCGAACAGCGCGGATCGTGCGACTTCTACGCCGTTGAGATAGTAGCGTGCCGCATCGTCCACCATGTACTGGAGCGAGAGCTCCGAAAAAGGCGTCGCGCCGTCGTTCGTGAACGTCGTGCGGAAATAGTAGGCAACGCGGTTCTTTACAAGGGAGAACGTGGTGGCAAGCGGATGTTCCCAGTTCGCCGCCCCGGAGGAGGTGTCGCGGCCGAGGGGCCCCACGCCCTCAGCCCATGCCGAATCGTCGAAGCCTGGCGCCTGCCAACCCTCGGGGGCGGCAGCGGCGAGGTAGCGCCATGAGGCGTTCCAGTCAACGAGAATCTTGCGGACCTTGGAATTCCCGTCGAGCGCAATCCAGTTGGCGGGCGTCGCACGGTCCTCCCCCGGCCGGATCAGCACAAGAGGCTGCCCAGCCGCAGGCGCCGGCCAGCCCAATGCCGCGTTCCAGGCGACGCGGTCGATCACAGGATCGGCGAATTCGCCTGCGCGCGCTTCACGCGCGAGGCGCACTTCGCCGCTCTCGCGGAGCGCCCCCGCATAGACGCCGAATGGCGCGGGCGCGGACGGATAGAGCGCGGCGAAGACCGCCTCGTCTTCGGCGATGGCGAGGCAAGCGAGCGGCGCAATCCGGGCGCCAGATGGAAAGACGAAGGCGACATCCCCTTCGAGACGCACTCCGTCAAGCGAAAGCGTCTCGCTCGCCGAGATGTTCATCACTTCGACGTAGCCACCCTTCTCTCTGGATGGAGCCGTCAGAATCTTTGAAACGACAAGCGACGAATCGACATCCGCGCGTAGTGCAGACGCCAAGAGGCACACGAGCGCGCCTGCAAGTCTTCCAAGCCGGCCTTTCATTTCTTCACAGTAGATCCTTCTTTTTCGACGCGAATTGCAAATCCACTTTCGGGTTTCAAATATTATACCAAAGATCCGTGCGTTCGGGCGAAGAATTCCTTTATGTGCTATAATATCCGCATGAAAATAATTGCCCTTGCCTGCTGCCTCTTGGCATCGTCATTCGCCTGCCTGGCCGGAACGCGTCCCTACGAGTTCGACTGGGCGAACCGCACGGCCGACGACCGGCCCGTGCTGCTGCCGCTTGTGTCGGCCGACGGCTGGACGTGCCGCGCTTCGTCCGCCACTGGCTCTCTATACACCGCCTCGGAACGCGTTCTCTTCGGCGACGGCGTCATGCACCTCGCCTACCGAATGGAAGGCCCGAACGCCACCATTCGCCTCTCGCCGCCCGCGCCCGTGCCAGTTCCGCCCGGCTTCGACACGGTGAGCCTCTGGACATGGGGCAACCACGCCTACTACCGCCGCGACCCAGCCGCGCGAATCACGCTCTCCGCCGAATTCCTCGACTCTGACGGCAATCCCTTCTCGGTACTCGTCCACTCCTTCGACCACAGCGACTGGTTCCTCGCGCAGAAGCGCCTCCCCGCCACTCTCGCACCCCGCGTCGCCAAAGGCGCAACGTTCATCGGATTCATGGTGCGCGGCGGACCCGACTCCACCGACCGCTGGATCGAGCTCACCAGCTTCGCCGCCTACAAGGAGGAGCTGAAGCCCCTCTCCTTCAAGCCACGCCGCAAGCGCGGCGTGCAGGCGTTCCCGTCCGCCCCGCAGGGACTCAACACCGGCGACGGGCGCCTCCCCTTCCCGAACGTGGAGACGACGATTATTCCTGTTGTCGCCGAAGACCCGGACATTGAGTTCAGGCTGCCAAAAGATCCGGCTAAATGGGACGATCTTGCCGTACGCTACCGTAAAGGTCCCTGGATGCGCTTCGCCCAGGGCGGTGGCATCTTACCCGCAGATGCGGCCAATGGCGCGAAGGTGCGCTTCCGCCGCATCGCCAACTCGCTTGTCGCCGACGTCGAGGCGCCCGCCGGCGTCAAGGAGGTGCGCTTCGGCGCACTTCCCGATCCGAGCGACGCAGCGCCCGTGCCGATGCCCTACTATTCCTACGGCTCCAACGGCGGCGGCACCTACAGGCGCCCTTGCGTGATCGCGACGAAGGCGGACGGCAAGCCGTTCTTCATGCTGGCGTCAGTTGACTGGACGCAGTCCAACGCCTCCGAGGTGTTTTCCTCGAGTAGACGCTTTGACGGCATGCTCGGCTCGAATGGCGGCGCACGCTACCGCGAGAAGACGGACGGCGCGCTCAACCCCGTCTTCGAACGCTTCGTGTGGTCATTCTCGACAAGGTTCGAGGACGTGATGCCCGTCATCCCCAACCCGCCGTCTCCACTGCGCTCCGTCACCGCCGAGCGCCAGTGGGCGGTGATGTTCTCAGGCGACCGCGCAAAGGACAAGGCGTTCTGGCGCAACCGCCGCCGCCGCGGAATCGTCCACCTATGCGTGAACGACCACGAGGTGTGCATGCGCGACGACAACGAGAGCTTCACCTTCCGCACGCGCCCCGCCCCTCGCAAAGGCGGCGACGAGGGAATGCGCGACTTCACGCGCTTCATGATCGACGAGATGGGCTACCTCTACGGACCATACAACAACTACACCGACTTCGCGCCCGTCAACGGCTGGTGGCACGCCGACCGCGTGACGCGCCGGCAGGACGGCAACCTCCTTCAGGCGTGGAACCGCTGCTACGCCCCGAAGCCAGCATTCATCAACGAGGCGTGCGAGGCGATTCTGCCCGTGCTGCAGCGCAAGTTCAGCTTCAACACGGCCTACTGCGACGTCCACACCTGCGTCACGCCGTGGGAACGCACCGACTACGACGCCCGCGTGCCTGGTGCCGGCACATTCGCCGCCACGTTCTACGCATACGGCGAACTCCTAGACTTCGAACGGCGCACGCTCGGCGGCCCCGTGTGGTCCGAAGGCGGCTGTCACTACATGTACTGCGGCCTTGCGGACGGCAACTACGCGCAGGACCAGCCGTACCGCCCCGCAGACAATCCGTGGCTTGTGGACTTCGACCTCCGCCGCATGCACCCTCTCGCAAACAACTTCGGCATGGGCTCGCCCGACATGTTCTACCCTCGCAACTCCAGGCCCGCCGACAAGGACGCATGGATCGACCGCTTCCTCGCCGCCACCATAGCCTTCGGCCATCCCGGCTTCTTCATCAAAGGCGACCACGCCAACGAAGAGCAGAGCTACTTCATGCTCATCGGCACGGGGCGCCACTACTGCAAGGCTGACGTAGAGGAAATACGATACGCTGACGCCGCAGGAAACCTGCTCGACACTTCCGCCGCAGTCGCCTCGGGCATCTACCGCCGCTCGCAGATGGCGGTGAAATACACAGACGGCACGCAGACAGCGTCCAACGGCTCCAAAGACCGCAACATGGCCTTCCGCAGAGACGGCAGGTGGCTCGTGCTGCCGCCGAACGGCTTCTTCGCGCTCGCGGGCGACGGCTCGGCGTGCGTAGTGTCGGGCGCAAAGTGGCGGGACGGCGAAAGGCTCGACCTGTCAGTAGCGCCGGAGTACGCATACCTCAACGCGCACGGCGCACGCGCTGTCACGCCATTCGGCGGCACGGACGGAAGGATGTACCGTCTGCTGAACAACGACGGCACAGACGAGGTTTTCCTCTGCAAGGGAAGTTTCTTCATGCTGCCGTACACGGCGGAGTCCGTGACGGCGCTAGACGAGGCGGGCAAGGAGATCGGTCCCGCGCCGTTCACAGTCGAGGCGGGGCAGACGCGGCTTGCGCCGATGAAAGGCGCCTTCTCGTACAGGGTGTCAAAGCCAGCCACCTGGCGCGAACCATCCGCAGCCAGCGTCCTGGACGGTTACCTGAAGCCAAGGAATTTCCAGTTGCCGCCCGAGCCTGCCACTGAGAACATGATTGAACTGCCGTTCGTCGGCGTGGCCGGCCAGGCGCTACGCGGCGGGCAGGAGACGGAACTGTTGCCAGAATGCGGCGGCGAAGTTACACCCGACACCTTTATGACGGTTGAAGGAATCACAAAACCAGGCATTTCAATGCATCCGCCATACAAGAACAGCGTTGGCTACGTTTTCCTTCGCTATACGATCGAGCTGCCGAAGAAAGACGTCATGTTCAGCGCGTTCGTGGGCAAACCCGACTACAAGCTAGGCAACGGCGATGGCACACTCTACCAGATCGCGGTGCAGCCTGCCGGTGCCGCCATCTCAGAGCGCAAGATACTAGCCTCAGCGCAGGTGAAGGAGAAGAAGTGGAAGGCTCTTGAAGCCGACCTCTCGCCGTGGCGTGGCAAGAAATTATGGCTGTATCTGATTGCAGACGTAGGCCCGGCCGACAGCTCCGACTGCGACGGCTCCGCCTGGGGCGGACTAGAGCTAAAGGTCCGCAACAAGTGAAGAAGCCTATGCCGCAGACGATTTGACAGCGCATAAACTATATGGTAATATCTATTTCGTCTCTAAGGAAAATAGAGGAGCTTATATGGACAATCGCGAAGATAGAAAAGGCGACAATTCCGGCGGCGATGATGTGCTTGTGTGGCTGTGCCGTGACATGGACCAGACTTTCGAGGCAATTCATGCGTATCTCAACGGCGAAGCGACTCCTTTCGGCGGCAGTCTGGCAGACTGGATGCGAAGCGGTCTTCAGGCCGTGAAAGACTACGCCTGCACAAAGTTTCTCGTTGTGGGCGAAGAAGGCAACCGCTGCGCAAAGTTTCTCAGGGACGAATTCCGCAAGTCGCGCAATCTCGACGAACCGCGCATCACATGCGAGCTGGTGACGGAGGACGCTCTTGCCGCGATGCTCGCAGGGCAGAAGGACGTAGTGTACGTCATTCCTGACAACAAGCCCCTTCCCGCCTGTCTCGACGGCATGCCCAAATATCTTTTCGAAGGTCCGCTGTCTTCATCGGGCGGCAACTTGCCGCCTGATGAAGACGCGATTCGTCCATGGCCGGCAGGTCGCGCCGTCAGCGACCTGCCCGGCAAAGCGCCTGCCGCCTGGACAAAGTTCTTTCTTCCCGGCAGCCAGGAGCTTGCCCGCAAGCTGGAGAACCTGCGCACCATCATGAATGCCAAAGGCGAATCAGGGATGCCGCAGTACGTGCTGATCACCGGCGAGACGGGCACCGGAAAATCGTTCATAACGCGGAACCTGCCGGCCATCTGCTCGGGCGAATACGACAACCATCAGAAGGAATTCAACGAGACGGACCGCAAATACAAAGACGACGAGAAAGTCAACGTCTATGTGCAGGGCAACTGCGCCATGCTCTCGCCGGCCTTGGCCGACTCTCTCCTCTTCGGCGCGGTCGATGGCGCATACACAGGACGAGTCGGCGATGTATGCGGCCTCATCGAGAGCGCAGGGGAAGGAATACTCTTTCTGGACGAAGTTGGCGATCTGCCGCTTGAGACGCAGAGCAAGCTGCTCACCGCCCTCGAGGAGAAACGCTACTACCGCCTAGGCGACACAGGAATGACACGGAAAGAGCGCAGGGTCGAATGCCGAATCGTGTTCGGCACCAACCGCGATCTCGCTGCCGAAGCCAGGGAATGGGAATGCTCGCATGGCAGAAAAGGCTTCAGAAGAGACCTTCTGTACCGCATAAACTCTTTCCACATCGAGCTTCCGCCGCTGAGGGAAAGACTTTCGGCGCAGAGGAACCCGCGGCAGCGCACGGACGTGCTGAACGGCATTGTGGACCATTACTGCAAAGACACTGGCCTTTCGCTCACAAGGAGGGCCCGCGAGACATTCGACGAGTTCGCCTGCAAGTACGAGTGGCCAGGGAACTTCCGGGACGTGAGCCACCTCTTCGAGAACATCAAGGTGGAGGCGCTCGACAGGGGAGTCGGGCTTGTGGTGTCGGCATACGCCATGAAGTCCGCCATCAGGAAGTTCGTCTCTGCAGAGACGGGCGAAGGCGCCGAGACCGGAACAGAAACGCTCATGGAGGTGGTCAAGGCCCGCTTTCCGCGTCCGTGCGACGCAAACGAAATCAACTTCATCTTCAGCATCTGCGAAAGCGCCCGTTCATGCGCCGACGCAGGGCGCGCCTACTACGGCACGGAGGAGAAGAGAAATTTTCCCGACGCCTTCGGCAAACGGCTTGCCCACTTCGGCCTGGTGTTTGACAGATTCGCGCCCGGCCATCTGTCCGAAAAGAAGACATCCCCGTCGAACAGCTGAACATAAACCGTCAGGAGGAGAGAGCAGCCATGGACATAGACAAGATCATCAACACCTACCAGAGCTTCATCAAGAACAAGAAGCCCGAGGATGTGGCCGGCGAAAAGGACTCCACCATCGAGAAGGTGGAGAAAGCCTCAGCGCTTTCAGACCTGCTCGACGACATCCGCACGGCGTACGACATGGTCTCAGACTCCGTCTCTGGCCGGTACAAGGGCATATCGAAGGCGACCCTCGCGCTTCTTGCTGGCGGCCTTGCCTACCTTGCGCTGCCAGTCGACATCGTGCCCGACTTCATCCCAGTGGCAGGCTGGCTCGACGACGCAGCCGTTCTCACCTGGATCTTCGCGAAATGCGCAGACGAGTTCAAGAAGTACAAAGAGTCCAAGAAAGCGCCGCAGAATACGCCATCGCCCACATGCACATGACGCACCGCATTTTCTTGAATTCTCGAAACTTCGAACCCCCGAAACTTCACCGAATGAAGATGGCGCACCCTCTCTTCAGGTAGAGGCCGTCGTCGCATACCTCGAGCGTGCCTCTCTTGGCGTCTTCGGGCGTCAGCTGGAACGTGACGTTCTCGGGAATGGCGTCCCAGCTGATAAGAGGCTTGCCTCCGAACACGCCGCGAGCGCCCACCTTCACGTAGATGAGGGCGTCTTCGTCGAACGAGATCTTCTGGTTTTTCTGCGCACCGCTCTTCAGACTGACGGGGGCTTTGTTCTCAGAGACGTCGAACGTAGCGCCGTCATGAAGCAGGATATTGCCGAATTTCGGCGTAAGCACCTTGAACGTGCCGCTCACATCGACAAGACCCTCGCATGTAAGGGCATCGCTCTCGGCACCAACAAGCGCATAGTCATGCGCACCGGTGAGATTGCTGTAGTACATCGCGTGGCGCAGCGTGAAGTCTACTCCCGTTGCATTGCTGGCGCCATCTATGAATGCCAGATAATATGCAGGGTCCGAACTGTCGGAGACCGTGACAGAGCCGTTCTTGATGGCGCACTTCTGGAAGTAGAAATGGTCGCCAAGAAGCGTGAACTCGAGGTTGTGTCCGCCAAGGTTCATGACGGTGTCCAGATGCGCGCCGTTTTCGAGCACATGCATTCCGTAGGCGTGCTCGAACACGAACGAGGAGTCTGCGGTAAGCACAACGCAACCGAGCTGGGACGCGCTGCCGCGGTCGCTGCGCTCGCCCGAGTTCACGAGCGTGCCGCCGTCCATCACGAGCGGATTGTTGCCGTAGTCAACCTTCCCGTTCATGTCGATCGTGGCGCCCGAGCGCACCGTGACGTCGGGAATGCGCGCGAAAACGACGTCGTCGATGTTGATGGCCCTCACGGCGGTGGTCGTCTTCGCCTGATAGAATCTCAGCGTATAGTCGCCCACCTCGCCGACGTCCACCACCGTGCTGAAAAGAGCCTTGCCTGCGCCGCTGATAGTACTGCCCGTGAGCACCTTCCTCGTCTCGTCGCCGTGAATGATAAGCAGGTCCACCGGCGCGCCACGCCTTCCAGAGTCCGAGTTCGCGAGGCACGAGAACTGCACCCTGTACATTCCTGGATTCGCCACGTGCACCGTCTGCTCGATCCATGCGTCGTCGCTGCCTTCGTATGTCCTCAGATACGCCGCATACCTGCCTATGTCCAGGCTGTTGCCGGCGTCCGGCATGGCCACCCACACGTTGCATGCAGTGGCAAGGCCGGCGTTATTGCCGGGATCGCAGCTCCAATAGGGACATTCAGGCCAGTCGGGAGATGTGGCGTACTGCCACCGTCCGTTGTTCGCAGTCACATTGCCTTCGTCGAACGAGCCGTTCTTGATCAGGTTAACCTCCTCGGGCATGCGGATAAACAGAACGCCGTCGATGTTCGTGGCCTTCACGCTGCTTGTCTCCGCCTGATGGAAATGAAGCGTATAGTCGCCTGCCTCGGCTATCTCCACCAGTTTGCCAAACTGAACCATGCCTTGATAGTAGCTGGTCGTGACCGAGGCAAGCTGATTCGTCGTTCCGCCATGTATGAGAAGCAGCTTGACGATTGCGCCGCGGCGATCGGCGTTCGCGCAGGCGTTGTATAAGAAACCCACATGGTACGTTCCGGGATTCGCCACGTGGATCGTCTGCTCGAACCATGCGTCGCCGCCGCCGCTCATGGTTCTAAGATACACCGCATACCTGCCAACGTTGACTCCGTTCGCCACCCATGTGCCGTTCGCATTCGAGAGGCCCGCGTTCTTGCCGTCGCACGTCCATGCGGGATTTTCCTGCCATGTCGTCGAGCTGGCGTACTGGTACTTTCCGCTGTTTGCCGTGACGCCGCCCTCGTCGAACGAGCCGTTCCTTACGAGGTTCTCCTCCACGAGTCCGAACGGCTGCATTCTGCCGTGCGTGCCGCACTTCAGCACGCCCGCCACCACATCGGTGCCGCCTTTATACGCCTGATACGCGCGCGACGCCGTGAACGTGCCCGCGCCGTCCTTGACGAGCGTGATGTTGCCGCCGATATCCACGGCTTCGTTCTCGGTCTCGTCGCCTTCCGCCACGTTCACGCGCAGCTCGGATAGTTCTGTCGCAGTGTTCACGATCCTTCCGCCCAGGTCGGTGCGTTCGCCGCCGCCCGTCAGCGTGCCCACAGGCTCGAGGAACGTCTCCGTGACGAGGTTGTAGAATCCAACCACGTCGTCCTCTTCCTCGTCGGTGCCTTGCGTGTCAACCGCAGGCACGATGTGGCACTTCACCCTTCCGTCGTTGCCGTACACCTTGAAGTAGTAGAACCTTCCCTTGGTGTTGTAGCTCGCGTTGGCGGTGAAGACGCCAGAATTGTCGTAGTTTCCGCCAGTGAGGAGCACGAAAGGACCAGGCGCCGTGTAGTATGTGGCGTCGCGCGTTATCGTGGCCATATGATTTACCGACGTGCCGCAGTCCTTGAACTCGTATGTTCCGCGGTAGCCGTCCAACACGATTACGTAGTCGCTGCCAGGCACGATGCCCATGGCCTTCTGCGCGGACCGGCTTCCGTGGTCAAAGCGAAGGTCCGTGTTGTTGTTCAGGCGCAGGCACGTGAACGACTCATTCGACAAGCGCGTGCAGAAGAGAAACTGGTACGTTCCGCTGTTGTCGGCGTAGCGGATCTTCGTCTCCACCCTGTCGCTCGCGAGCGGAGTGTAGTCGGTGACCACATGCTGCGAGCCGGTGGCGTCAACGTAGCCAAGCAGCCTGTACCTGCCTCCAGCTGGCACGCAACCCTTCAGCGCGGAGACGGTGAGGTTGTAGCCGGCGAGGTCCACCGTGGCGCCTCGAGCGACCGTGAGGGCGCCGTCAACCACTTCGTCCGCCGTCAGTGTGTAGTCCGCATCAATCGTGCGGTCTGCAAAAACCGGCATGAACGCGCCTGCGGCAACCGCAATCGCCGGAACCACTACCTTCGTAAAACTACTCATCATCATGCACCAACCATCCTTTCGCTCATCATGACAAAGAAATTATACCATACACTCACACGAAATCAAGCGCATTTTTCAGTTATCTCAATGCCGCCGCAGACCTATCCGGGCTCTCTCTGCCGGACGCTCGTTGCGAGCATACTGATATACGAACGGGAACGAGAAATCTGACAACATTCCCATAATTCATGCGCCCATCTCCAGCACATTTGTTGCGCATTTCC
>JAEEGF010720203.1_pt1 | contig 23666 bp, 21 predicted proteins | sample 9134171 | NCBI WGS metagenome assembly JAEEGF01 (sample SAMN16246542, study PRJNA631951) | gut metagenome | biome: gut microbiome; feature: rumen; material: AP-attached | host: Bos | place: Iran: Karaj | collected 2018-10
TTGCAAGGCCGATGGCCATGTAGCTATAGCCCGAAAAATCATAGTAAACATAAAGCAGATAGGCAAGCCCTTCTGCCCAGGAAAGCAGCATCCCGCCCTCAGATACACTGCCTGCTGACGTGCAAAAAGCAAAAAGCCTGTCAGCTATAAGCACCTTTTTTGCAAGACCTATGCAAAACCTTAAAATGCCGCTTTCAAAGCCTTCAAGCGAATGCTTTCTCTCTCTTAAATCTTCTCTTACAGTTTCAAACCTTACGATAGGGCCTGCTATAAGCTGCGGAAAGAAGGACACGTAGAGAGCCAGATTTAAAAAGTTCTTTTCAGCAGGGTACTTTCTTCTGTATACGTCAATTCCGTAGCCGGCGCTTTGAAATACATAAAAGCTTATACCTATAGGAAGTGGCAGGTGTAAAAGATCTGCATACTTAAAAAATCCCAAAAGGCCAAAGCTTAATATAAGAAATATAACAAGTATTGCTTTTTTGATTCTTCCTTTGCTTTTTTCCATAAGACGCCCGGAAACGTATGTCAGGGTTATCTCAAAAAGCATAAGGAGTAAATAAAGCTGCTCGCCGCAAAAATAAAAAATAAGGCTTGCACCTAAAAGTACTGCGTTCCTGTACTTAACAGGAACGCAGAAATAAATGAGCATTGTAAGCGGCAAAAACAGATAGGTAAAGATAAGACTTGAAAAAACCATATTTTTCCCTGTTACTGAGTGTCTTCCTGACACATCATGAAAAGAACGTACTCTCCGTCTGTTTCTGTAATAATGGTGTTAGCTACCATACAGATATTCCAGCCAAGATTTGCATTTTCTTCAAGCATCTTTGCAAAGCTTTCTGCATTTTCAGGAGCATCCACCTTAAATACATATCCGATAAAAAGATTTGGTGTCATAAGAGGCACAAAACCTGCACCTTCGGTAAATCCTGTTATCTCTACTTCATTGTCAAAGTCTCCAAAGCCTGTGATACGTCCCGGAACCACACTGTTTGCATTAAGAGCGGTAAACTTCTGGTGACTTCTAAAATATTCAGCTATGTCAAGTGTAGAAGCGCCGGGATTTTCTGCAATAAAATCATGGAACATTTCCACAAAATCTCTGGCGTTTTCTGCTATTTTCCCCTCTACAGGCTGCATGTTCGCATTATAAAGCGCAAAATAAACTCTTCCGTCTATAACTGTGCCTGCCATACTGTCGGTTCCCTTTTCAAAATCCATCCACTTAGGGTCTGAGTTAGCCTTAAACCCTTCAAGGATGCTTAGTGGATCGGTTCCTTCTTCAGGGTCGATAACATAAATGATAGCGCCCGAATTTGTTATATAGTCTGCCACACAAATACTGTCTGCTATACCTTCGGGTGTATATTCGTAGTTAAGCGCCGGGTAATAATATTCAGGATCCATTCCCTCATATTCAAACTTTGTATCCTGATGAGTAAAAAGCACAAAATATGGATCTGCAAGGATCGCATCCTCAATTGTCTTAAGGTCTGCACCGGGATTTTTTGAAGCTATCTCGTTAAAGAAAGCTTCCATATCAAACTCTGCCCCGCTTTCAGCCTTATCATTGCTTTCATCTGAAGTTTCACTGTCAGGTTCTTTAGCAGTTGCGTTACCCTCCTCATTTACAGGTGTCTCAACTACATTTTGCCCCTCATTTCCTTTGCCGGCATTTTCTTTTCCGCAGGCGGCAAGGCATGATATTGCCATGGTTAAAACAAGTAAAATACTGATGATCTTTTTCATTTTCTTTTCCTTTCAATTATAAATCCGTAATCATTTGCTGCAGGCACCATATATTACATCAAAGACCTCAGAAGGGATCTTTACGCAGTACCCGTCAAGCCCGTCATAGCCCATGTATCCACCGGGTGTAAGGAAAAAAGAATAAACGCTTCCATCAGACATATAAAGCACAAGGTGAGCAATTTTCGCTTTTTCAGCTTCTCCTGTCGTATGATGCAAAAAGATTTCAAATACGCCGCTGTCTGCTGCCGCAAGGAAATCATTCCAGTCTTTAAGGGAAATATCCGCCTGCTCATAGGGCAGATTTCCCCGCAGGTAATCCTCATCAGATATCCATGCAAAGGAACTGACACCATCAGAGAGATGAAGTTTTTCCTCAAAAAGTTCATAGCCTTTGGTTGTACCTGCTATCGGCAGAAAATCAGCTAATGCATCGGCATAATTCTCGTCGGCGCTCTCATCTGCAGTCGCAATGGACATATCGCTGCCCGGCTCAGATAAGATCTGCACTGCATCATCATTTTGCGGTTCATTTTCAGTTTCTGACATTATACGCATATCACCTGATTTATCAGAAAGCATCTGCGGTATAAAAACGCCGCTTGCGGCAGCAAGAATTATACATGCCGCAGCCACCGGAAAGAAGGTGCTGTAGTTAATTTTACGCACCTTCACCAGGGTTTTTGCATTTTCAATGAATTTTTCATCAATACCGCCGATAGCTTCAAGAAGATCATGATTTTTCATAACGTATAACCTCCTCGTTCCAGTTGCTTTTTTAGTTCACCGCGAAGCCTGAAGAGTGTGGTCTTTACCTTACTTACGGAAAAGCCGTAAGCCTTTGCGATATCTTCTACTCTGTCAAAATAAAAGTATCTTCTTACAAAAATCTTCTGCTGCTCATCGCTGCAGCCGGAAAGAAATTCATTGATAAGCTCAGTAAGATACTTTGACAAAGCTTCACCTTCCGTATTGCTTTCTGCAGGGATACATTCCTGCATTTCTTCCGTAAGTTCCACATACTTGGCATATCGCTTTATAGTACTGTTTTTCTTGCATACATTAAGCGCTATATGCCTTATGATCCTTCCTGTAAACGGGAAAAGATAAGTACGGGGCTCATGTGGCGGAATAAGATTCCAGGTCTGAAGGTAAGTGTCATTTTCACACTCTTTTACGGTCTCTTCATCATTTAATATACCAAATGCGATCTTTCTTAATGCAGAGCCGTATTTTTTTGCTGTCTGATCGATTGCTTCTTCGTTTCTGGATAAGTAGAGCTCTACGATTTCGTTATCATCCATGCGAAGAATTCCTCCTTTTTATGGGCCTCATACTATAAAGCAACTTTTTGGTACGATTGGTTACAATTATTTTTAATTTTTTTTTTTTTAAGATTTTAGATCATATTATTCCAAGGGGGATCAGGACTGCAAGAAGCACTGCAACAAGTCCCCATTCACAGATAAGGAAATTGCGGCGTTTACGCGGTTCCATATCCGGCACATAATTGCTGGCAAGGAAGAAAGGAATGTAAGTTGTGATAAATACAGGAATAACGCCCCACCACTTGTATACCCAGATAAATGAATGATTGCTGGTGCCTGCAAGGAATGACTCAAAGAGAGCAAAAAGCAGCGCCATTTCGATAGCCCCCACTAATTTACAGGAAATCCCGCCCTTGCCGTTCTTCGTAAAATATCTTTTTGTTCTGTCCTTTGGAAGCATCTTAAATGAGATCATACCGGCAAGTGAAAACATCATGGAAAGTTCCCAGCACACACCAATAAGCAGGATAAATGTGGTTGACTCGTTTGATACAGACCAGAGCGGATATCCGAAAATGTGGCCGATGATCGCATTGCAGATCTCATAGAGCCAGTGTACGCCGTAAAGTGCAAATCCGGCGCAAAGCACTTCCGTCTCTTTCTTGTGAAATTCGCTCCAGTACACATAAAACACTACTGAAAGAATAAAGATAAATGTCCAGTTGAAATTTTCCGTACTTCTGACATTAATGGCCTTAACAAGGTCCATTGCGGCCTGTGAGCCGTCACCCCAAAACTTAAACATAAAAAATACCTCCTATAAAAATAATAAGCCCCAAGAAAAACATATCACAGTTTTCCATACACTTTTACCTTATCACTCTTACAGAAGAATTACAATAAAAAAGAAATTACCTTTTAGCCGTCAAATGGTATAATTAGCATTAAGGAGGATTACCGGCATGAGCCTTACTTCTTATATTTTGAAATTTGCTGCCCCCGCTCCGGATCTGCTTAAATTCAATAAATACCTTTTTATAGGTCCACATCCAGATGACATAGAGATCGGTGCAGGGGCTACCATAGCAAAGCTTACATCATTGGGAAAGCGGGTGTCTTTCCTCATTTGCCTTGATGGGCGCTTTGGCCTTGATTTTGCTCCGGAAGGAACCACTCCATCGGAACTCATTGAAATAAGAAAAGCAGAATGTATTGAGGCTGCTAAGGAGCTTGACGTTACCGACGTACATTTCCTTGGACTTAGCGACGGAGGTCTTTATGCAAAAGAAGATCTGCTCTCTGCCATGGCTGTCGCCATAGGAAAAATACAGCCTGACATCATTTTTGCTCCGGATCCTGACGTATCAAGTGAGTGCCATATGGACCATTTAAACGTTGGGAATTGCGCCAAGAATCTTGCATTTTTTGCCCCCTTTAAGGAAATAATGGCAGCTCATAATGCCTCTCCCGCAAATGTACAGGCCATAGGCTTTTATATGACCGCAAAGCCAAACAAATACGTAAAAACCGGAAAATATAAAAAGAAACAGCTATCCGCCATACTTTGCCACAAAAGCCAGTTTCCTGCTGATTCAGAAGCCTTTTCTTCTGTAAAGACATACCTAACCCTCCGCTCCATAGATTTTGGCATCCGCAGCTTCAAGGGCCGTGCCGAAGGCTTTAGAGTCCTCTCCCGCACCCATATGCATTGCCTGCCTGAGGCAGGAAAATAAAAAATCAAATACAGAACAAACGTATTGACAAGAATGGCAAATGATTGTAATATAAAGATACAAAGAGGTACCGCCTGGTAGACGGTTTGCCTTAGTTATGTGTTACGAGAACAGCATCAACCTTTGGCGGGGCGGTTGCTGTTCTTGTTTTTTATCAATTTTAATAGCAACTCTGCTAAGGCTATTACAGTCCTTAGTATCTGAGTTATCGCTGCTATTATTGCAAACAATACTATGCACTACCTTTCTTAAATACTTTCCCATAATAAAGCACCTCCTTGCAAAGGGAAGCGCGTACGGTAATCGTACGCCGAAAGGCAAACCGTCCACCGTCTTGCGGTACCATGTTTATATTATACTATGCGGCGCGCAAACAATCAAGAACGAATGTTTGCTGTTTTGTTGCGAATTGTCTAAAAATAGGTATGTATGCTTTAAATAGCATCAACAATTATGATTCATTAATCATAAAAAAAGAAGCCTGTCAAAATGATAAGGCTTCTTATTATTTTACTCTCAATAATAGCAGCAATTACTCAGCTTATAAGGACAATAGTCGCTATAGCTGAATTTGCATATAAGCTAATAAAAGACAAGAACAGCAACCGATCCGACCAAGGTTAATTGCTGTTCTTCTAGCTATTAATTAGGCAAACTGTCTACTAAGCGGTACCTTTTTATATATTAATAATACAATCCATATTCATATTTGTCAATAGAGTATGCTCTAAAAGGCAAACATTTTTTCGCCATCATTCTTTCTTCCAAACCAGCTTATACATTGCAAAGAGAGCGCAGTTTGTAAGGTTGTTTCCGATCATGCAGCCCCAGGCTGATATGAGGCCGAGTCCAAAGATATTGATGCAAAGGAAGGTTCCGAAGATCCTTATGATCCACATAGTGGAAACGCTAAAGAGGAACGGCACCTTAGTTTCTCCGGCTCCAAAAAGCATACCTTCAATAACGATGGCTATGCCGTAGAATGGCTCAGATAGCGAAACCATGCGAAGCACTTTGCTGCAAAGCGCTATAACCGCAGGGTCTTTTGAAAAGACGGATACCATATCAGGCGCAAAGGCAAATAAAAGAGCGCCTGAAACAACCATCATAGATGTTTCTATAAGGCAGATGGCTTTAAAGAGCCTCTTTTCCCTCTCTTTATCTCCTGCCCCAACCGCATTACCCGTAAGTGTAGCTGCGGCTGTCTGCATTCCAAAGCCCGGTATATAAAAGGCTGACTCTACTGTATTTGCAATGGTGTGAGCTGCTGTAGAGAGCTCTCCAAGAGAGTTTATCATAGAAGCAAACACCACGTAACCAAGGGATGTGCAAAATCTCTGGAACATATTTGGAAACGCTACTCTAAGACAAGGCTTTAAGATTTCTCCGTCCGGCATTAGCTTAACACCCTTTGGAGAAATATCCTTTGATTTAAAGAAAGCAACCGCCATCATAACGCCTCCGGCTATAAACGAAAGGGCCGTTGCAAAAGCCGCGCCCATTACTCCCATTCCGGCGCCCGGTATAAGAAGACTTAGGCCAAAAAGGCTCACTTTCCTTGTCTCATATATAAGGAAAAAGTTTGATACTATGTTTATACCATTTACCGCAATTCCCACCTGCATAGGTGTCTTCGTATCTCCAGCCGCCCTAAGGCAGGTTCCAAAGATAATGGACGCCGTTCGGAAAAGGGATGGTGCATATATAACAAAGAAGTACCTGGAAGAAAGGTCTCTGATGCTCTCGTCTACATTCATCCAGGCAGGTACAAGCCTGCTTATGGAAAGCGTAACAAGAGTAAAGAAAAGACCTACGGCAAAAACCATAAATACTGCCTGTCCGCCGGCTCTTCTTGCTCTCTTTTCGTCTTTAGCCCCAAGAGCCTGGGAAATATACGCAAGGAAACCTACTCCAAAAGCAGAAATAGAACTACCAAAAAGCCAGTTAAACGTAGAGGTAGAGCCAACCGCCGCCGTAGCAAAGGTACCAAGAAGCCCCACCATAGCTGTATCAATGTATTGCACCGCAGTGCCAAGAAATTGCTCTGCCATGGTAGGCAGAGCAAGTGTAAATATTTCTTTATAAAGTGTCTTGTCGGTATTATTACTCATTCAAATGATCCCTTAATAAAATTTCTTTTGCTGTAACCACAGCCATGAAGAATTTTACCACATCTGGTTCATTTTTCAAGTATTTTGAATAATACAATTAATATATGCTTGAAAATTCTGTATTATCAGGGGACGCGGCGGCACGCAATTCATGAATGTGCCATGACAGTCCCCGTCACTTAGTCCTTCACCCCAAAATTACTTTTCGTATAAAAATTCCTCAGGAAGTGTTACATTAAAATCTTTTGCAAGATCCCTGAAATTATCAGCTGTTATGGTCTGAAGCTTGTCAGGTCGCATGGAAAGCATCTTGACAAGGATCTCTGCCGCCTTTTCAGCCGTATGCATAAGGCCGAAAGTAAGGTCAAAGTCAAAGCCTGCGGCAAACATGCCGTGGTGCGCCCATATAGCAAGGTCGTATTTTTCCATAAGTTTGCTGGTAGCTACAGCTATATCTCTGCCACCCGGAACCATCCAAGGCACTACGCCGATACCGTCAGGGAAAACTACAGGACACTCGGTCGCCATCTCCCAAAGCTCTCTTGTAAAAACTTTATCTTCAAGAGGAAGCACAAAGGTAAGCGCGATAATATTTGTGGTGTGTGCATGATAAACCACTCTGTAGCGCTCATCCTTAAGCTTCTTAACCTCAAGGTTCATAAGGTGGGAAGGAAGCTCGCTTGTAGGCCTGCCCCCGTTTACAAGGCCCCAGACTATGCGGTAATTCTCGCCCTTATCGTCAAGTTCTATCATGCAGATTGAATCCTCAGGGTTTATTATAACATTTCTAAAGAACTTTCCGCTTCCCGTCACAAGGAAATACTCGCCTGCAAGGTTTGGTACGCTTGTGCCGATAGGCTGCCACTCTCGTGCCTTAAAGTTTTCTTTAACCTCTTCAACCTCAGAAGGCTTTACGCGGTAAGAAAGATTGCCGCCGTTTCTCTCATGCCAGCCCTGCTCCCATCCATCGTTAGCCATTCTTATAAACCCCTGTACAAACTGTGCATCTAAAAATTTCATCTTAAAAATCTCCTAAATCTATCTTTTGCTTAATACTTCTTTTTCGTATTTTTCGATCTCATCGTAAAAATCAAGATCGCTTACCTTGCCGCACCTTGCAAGATACTCTTCCCACACATCGCCAAGAGGCATCATCTTCATAGCCTCCTGCATAGCCATAAGTCTGCCAAGCTTTCCCTCATCCTGAAGCTTTTTAAGCTTGTCGTTTGGCATACACATAGCATTAAGAAGAGCCTTCTGCCAGTTTCTAAAGCCCGTTGCCCAAGCAGAAATACGGTTAATGCTGGCATCAAAATAATCAAGAGCCATATATACTCTGTCAAGCGCATCATTTCTTACGATCTCTTTAGCCATCTCTCTTGTCTCGTCATCAAAAAGCACCACATGGTCTGAATCCCAGCGAACAGGACGGGTTATGTGGAGCGCGATCTCAGGGAAGAAACAAAGCAGCGCAGGGATCTTGTCTGAAACCACCTCTGTAGGGTGATAATGACCGTTGTCCATTAGAGGCATGCATTTTTCGTGGGTAGCAGCAAAACTTAAAGTAAACTCAGCAGAGCCCACAGTATAAGACTCAACGCCGATACCAAATACCTTAGACTCAACGCAAGGCTTTACAAGGTCATAATCATAAGGCTCCGATAATATCTGCTCGATAGAGTCCTTATAGCGCATACGCGGGCCCATGCGGTCTGCAGGAATATCTTTAAAGCCGTCGCCTGTCCATATATTCATAACGCAAGGAATACCGGTTTCTTTTGCAAAATACTCGGAAATGCGGATGCAGGCCTTGCCGTGATTTATCCAAAAACGTCTTATCTCAGGATCGGGGCTTGAAAGTGTAAGACCGCTCTCTGCCTTTTCATGAGAGAAAAACGTAGGGTTAAAATCAATGCCCATGTTGTGCTTTTTAGCAAGCTCCACCCATTTTTTAAAGTGGCGTGGTTCTAAGGCGTCTCTGTCTACAAAGCCGTCCTCTTCAAAAATAGCATAGCTTGCATGTACGTTAAGCTTAGCCTTGCCCGGGATAAGTTCAAGTACTTTTTCCATATCGGCAAAAAGCTCTGTAGGATTTGTAGCCTTACCGGGGTAATTGCCTGTAGTCTGAATACCACCTGTAAGGCCTCCGTCGTTATCAAAGCCTATAACATCATCACCCTGCCAGCAGTGAAGGGCAACAGGTATATTAGACAGTTTTTCTATGACTGCATCGGTATCTACCCCAAGGGCAGCGTACTTTTCTTTTGCAAAAAGGTATCTTTCTTCTCTTGTCATGTTATTGCTCCTTTATGGCGATTTTTCTTAATTGTACGCCCGGGAAGGCAAATAAAAAAGAACACCTTTTGCTTATAAAGGTGTTCTTTTTTGTTAGAAGTCATCCTGTTTGGGGGATGAGAAATGAACTAATTAACCAAGAGCCTTTCGTATGGACTCAAGCACTCTTTCAGGCTGAAAAGGCTTTACGATAAAGTCTCTAGCGCCGTTTTCCATAGCTTCTACCACAAGAGCCTGCTGGCCCATGGCAGAACACATAACGCAGATAGCCTTTGGATCTATCTCTTTTATACCCTTAAGGGCAAAAATACCGTTTGTCTCAGGCATGGTAATATCAAGGGTAACGATATCAGGCTTAAACTCTTTATATTTATTAACCGCATCTATTCCGTTTTCTGCTTCGCAGACTACCTGATGTCCGTCTTTTTCAAGAATATTTCTAAGCGTAAGTCTAACAAACGCTGCATCATCAACAACCATAACTCTAGCCATAATGTCTGTCTCCTTTAAATTTTATGTATTCCCTTGTGTTTTATTATACCACAAAATCATGATTTTGCAACAAAAATATAAAAAATGCGTTTTTGTGTGTTTATTACGCAAAAACGCATTCTTATAAAAAAGTTTCCCAAAAACCAAAAACTATTGGTTTCACCAAATTGATAAGCTAGAAGCTTCTTCCGCCACCGGAATAACTTCTTCCGCCGCTGCTGTGATAAGAGCCGCCGCTGCTTCCGCCGCTGCTGCTGCTTGATTCGCGGCGTACTTTTCTGACTGTCTTATATAGGAATATATCTCTTTGTTTTGTAAGGTTAAAGGAATTTGGAACAACGTAATGCTCTGCCTCAATCTGTGTTGCTATCGACCTCATCTTTGCTTTCTGGATCGCGAGGGCTATTGCAGCCCAGATAAGTGCTACAAATGCTGCTCCTATAGTTGCTGCTTTCCAGGGGAAAGGCGTAGGGCCAAAATCTCCTGTATAAGCGTTATATATAGGTCTGTCTTCGCCCTGATAATAGTCAGCAATATCAGAAGGCTCTGATCTGCCGGTTTCTTCAGACTGCTTTTCCGGCATGCCGTAAAGACCGTAAACATTGTTAATATAGTCAATAACGCCCTCGCCGTAATCGCCGTTTCTCATATAAGGCTCAAGCCTGTCATCAAGGTAATTGATAATATCCATATTGGCATACATACCCTCGATACTTCCTGTTGCCGCCGTAAACCAGCCTCTGTTACCCTCTTCCATACAGATAAAAAGCACAGAACCTGTAAAATCGTCACCAAACCCGTAGCCGTTAAACTGGTGGAAGTCTGCCGCATAGATATGTCTTTCAAGGCCGTAGGAGCTCACATCCGTAAATACCACAAGATCGATGTTAAAGTCATCCTGAATGCTCTTTATGCCCTCAAGCATCCTTTCTTCTTCTTCATCTGTAAAAATGTCTGCCACGTCAACCACGCGCGGCGCATCGTAATCATTAAAATCTTCAAACGATGAAATATCTTCAGGATACCAGTAAGGCTTGCCGGTATCAGGGTTTACATCATATTTCCCTTCTGCTTTTACCGCTCCATGCCCTAATATAATTACCATAAAGCAAAGAGCCAGGCAGGAAAGCTTTAATGTCTTAAATATATTCTTCATCATGCTTTCCTCCTACCATGCAAAATATCCGGCCGCTACTATGGCCATTAATACTGCAAATACGATACCAAAGGTCTTCCAGAAGTAGATTCGGCACTTTGCCTTGCTTATAGGAAGCTCGCCAACCATCTTTCCTGTCTGGCCGTTTACCGCATATCTGTACTCTTTGTCTTTATACTTGCAGGCAAAAGTATATACTGGTAAAAACACATAATTAACTCCTGCATTAAAGACCTTTAAAGCCTGGGTTCGCATGGTAACTCCGCTGTAGCCTCCTGTTGTGGCGCGAAGGTGATCTGCAATGCTCTGTTTCATACGTGCATCTGCCCTTGGAAGCTCGTTATCGGGATCCGAGTCAAACCTGTCTGCCACATATCCTGCAAGAAATGCGCCGTTATAAGCCGTAAGCTCTGAGTAGTCAAAAGGCTCGATCGAATCCATAATGTCGTTATCCATCTTAAGGCTGGCATCTACAGGTATCTTTGTAAAGCTCATATTTCCTTCGCGCTCAAGCATATAATGTGAAGTTTCCGTAACATTATAGCTGCCGCTTGTATAATACCTTGATTTTGTACCGTTAAAAGTCATGAAACCGTCGGCATCTGCATCAAAAAGCCAGAAAGGAACGTAGATACCCTGAACCTTACCTATCTTGTTAAGGTCAAAAAAGTCATTTGGCAAAAGCTTTTTATTCTTGTAAAACTCTTTTGCAATTCCCGGAAGATCCTCTTTTTTGATCTTAAAAGGAATGATGGCGTTAGGTTTTAGCGAGCCGCCTGCTCTTTCGCTTATAACAATGTTGTTGCCGCAATACGGACACTGGGTGGCAACAGTATTTTCATCGGACTCAACTATGGCTCCGCAGCTTTCGCAGTTATAGATCGCCATATTTTCAAGAGTCTCACCTGTAAGGTTTTTCTTATAATCTCCCCAGTCAAAAGCCGCATCCCCAAGAGCATCGGCATTTACAAGTGCTTCAAGGGCTTCTGCTTCAAATTCGCTGTCGCAGGCTTCGCACTTAACAGTGCCGCCTTCAGGAGAAAAAGCAAGAGGCGCCCCGCACTTAGGACATTTATATTCAATAAGTGACATCATTCTCCTCCATATTCCGCCAAAAATGAAAATCCTGCTATATTCTAGCAGGATAAGTTCTTTTTCACATCACTATATTTGGTATATTGATAAGTTTTTCTTTTCCATAAAAGGGGCGGAGCCCCGCATGCTTGCAAAAGCAAACACACAGGGCTCCTCTTGGGAAACTATATTATACATCAACTTGTCAGCAAAATTAAATAAGGCGGCCGGGAGTATACACACCCACGACCTTGTAGGAAGCACAGGCTTTTTTAAGTGCTTTAAGGGCCGTCTGCCCGTCTTCGCAGTCAAATACTCCTTCTACTTCGGTATAAAAGTAATAGTGCCAGTTAACATCTCTAAGAGGTCTGCTCCTTATTACCTTCATGTTATATCCGAATACTCCAAGGATAGAAAGTACCTTTGCAAGAGCTCCGGCCACATCCTGTGTGGTAAACATAAGGATCGAGTGGTCTCCTTTGCAAAAACTCTTTTTGTCGTCTTTTTTCTTAAAAACCGCAAACCTTGTGGTGTTTGCGTTGCTTTCGTTTATACCCTGCCTTAGGACTTTTAATCCGTAAAGATCAGCTGTCTCAATACTGGCAATGGCCGCAACCTTTGTGTCGCCTTTTTCTGCAACCTTTTTTGCGGCAACGGCTGTATTTTCACATACAGTGCTTTTAAGTCCGTTACTTTCTATATACCCGCGGCACTGTTCAAGGGCCTGAGGGTGGCTGATCACCTTTTTGACAGAACCTTCGCTGCTGCCCTCACAGCCTAAAAGGCAGTGAACAACAGGAAGCTCGTAAATACCGTCTATAACAAGATCTCCGTAAAACATAAGATCCGTTACCTGACTGACTTCGCCCGCATAGCTGTTTTCTATAGGAAGAACGGCAAGTTTGCACTCTCCTTCTTCTACTGCTTTGTAAGCTTCTTTAAAGCTCCCGAAAGCAACCCTCTTTGCATTCGGTGAGATCTTTCCGGCGGCAATACTAGCAAAAGACCCTTCGATGCCGCTATAAGCTATTTTAATGATATCCTCCGGTTTTTTATTCATATCTCTCATACCTCATTTTAGGTGACATTATATCACAATACTGCTATAATAAACAAGGATATTTTAACAGGAGAATAAAATTTTTTATGAGAATATTAGGACTAGATTACGGTTCCAAAACAGTGGGCGTAGCCATTAGCGACCTGCTTGGCCTTACCGCCCAGGGGCTTGAGATAATAAGACGAGAAGAAGAAAATAAGCTTCGCCGCACCTACGCAAGGCTTGAAGCCATTATAGCTGAGTACGGTGTTACGGAGATAATACTTGGCTACCCTGTTATGCTCTCAGGCGACGAGGGCGAGCGCGTTGAAAAATGCAAGGTCTTTAAAGAGGGCCTTGAAAGGCGAACAGGGCTTCCGGTTACTTTCAGAGATGAGCGTCTTACCACTGTTGAGGCCTACGAGATAATGGATACCCTCGGCATCAGCAAAAAAGACAGATACAAATATGTAGATATGATAGCAGCCCAGATAATCCTTCAGGGGCATCTTGACGAGCTGTCAGACCAAAAAAAAACAAACTGATCTATATATAAAAAAGCACAGGTTACGTAAGCCTGTGCTTTTTTAGGATTAGGGTTTCTCTATATGAAAAGATATCTCAAAATCACTCTTTAACTCCGCCTATGGTAAGACCTGTAATAAAGTACCTTTGAAGGAACGGATACAGCATTACGATAGGGAGCATAGTTACTACTGTAGCCGCACTTCTTATGGTAACAGGAGTAATGGTGTTGGTGCTGTTTTTAGCTGATTCTGCGCTTCCGCTTTGCTGCATTACAGAAGCAAGCAGTTTCATAAGTTCGTATTGAAGCGTTGTGTACTCTGTTTTAAGTCTGTTGTAGATCATTGCATCAAACCAGCTGTTCCACTGCCATACGGCAACGAAAAGAGCTATTGTAGCAAATACCGGCTTACAAAGAGGAGCCGTGATCTTAAAGAAAATAGTCATATAACCTGCACCGTCAAGCTGAGCAGACTCTTCAAGAGATGCGGGAAGGCCTTCCATATATGTCCTCATTACAAGCATATTCCAGGCGCTTATAAGTCCCGGTACCACGTATACATAAAAGCTGTTTGTAAGGTGAAGGCTCTTATAAAGTACGAAAGTCGGGATAAGACCTCCGTTTACATACATTGTGATAACCCAGAAAAGTGAAAGTCCGCGCTTAAAAAGGAAACGCTCGCGGCTTACTACAAATGCAAGAAGCGCATTTATAAACAGCGAAGCAAGAGTTCCTATCACAGTACGAAGAACCGTTATCTTCGCACCTGTGAGAAGATTTTGCATTCCGAATACTGTCTGGTAATTCTTAAGCGAGAACTTACGAGGCCAAAGGTAGATACCTCCTCTTACCGCATCTATACCGTCGTTAAAGCCCTTAGCCACGGTATTTATAACAGGGTACAGGGTAACTACCACAAATACAGTCATAAAGATTACAAGCACAATGGCAAAGACAAGATCTCCGCCGTGTAATTTCTTAGTTTTCATCTTTCCTGCCCTCCTAGAATAACCTTGACTCGCCACGGCGTTTAGCCCATGTGTTGAAGATCACGATAAGGGCGATACTGACTGCGCTCTTAAAAATACCTGCTGCCGTACCAAGTGAGTAGTCGTTCTGAGAGATTCCCCACTTAAGTACATAAATGTCTATAGTCTCGGAAACACTCTTTATAAGGCCGTTTCCAAGAAGATACTGAACCTCGAATCCTGCATTAAGTACGTTACCTATGTTGATAAGAAGTATGATCATGATAGTCGGCTTGATGCACGGAAGAGTGATATATTTCATCTTTTGGAATCTGCCTGCACCGTCAATTGCTGCTGCCTCATAAAGACAAGGGTCGATGGCGGTAATGGCAGAAAGATATACGATCGCGCCCCAGCCTGTTTCCTTCCATACATTTGCAAATGCAACTATAGGCCAGAAATAGATCGGTTTTGCGAAAAAGTTTATTGCCTGATCGACAATATTTCCCCTAAGCAGAAGGTCATTAACTATACCTGATGCAGAAAGAGCATCATGTAAAATACCTGTAACTATGATCCATGAAAGGAAATGCGGCAGGTATGAAATTGTCTGAATTACCTTTTTAACTCCCCTTTGTCTGACTTCATTAAGAAGAAGTGCAAAAAGAATAGACATAACGGTTCCCGTCACAAGGTTTATAACACCCATTGCGAAGGTGTTTCTTATGACTCTAAGGAAAGTGACATCCGAAAACAGGAACTTGAACTTGGCAAGTCCCACAAACTGGGAATGAAAAATGCCTTTCGCCGGTTTGTAATTTTCAAATGCCATTAACCATCCCGCAAGAGGAAGATAGTAAAAGATAACTCCGTATACAACAACGATAAAAGAGATTATAAGCAAAGCTTTCTGCCTTTTTATCTCTTTCCAGGTTATTTTCTTATCCTTTTTTACGCTGACAGCGTTAGCTTTTGCCATAACTATATAACTCCTAAATTTTTATAAATAAGGCAGCAAGGAAGTTTACCCGTGCTGCCTTATTTTTAGTCTTTTAAAGCGGATGCTTACTTGAATGTATCAAGTATCTGCTGCATTTCGCCAAGGAAATCCTCAGGCTTGCAAGCGTTGTACTTCTCCATATATTCGTTCCAGCCCTGCTCAAAATCAGGAGCCATAACTACCTTAGGAAGCCACTCATGCTTGCACTCACCCATAAGTGCCCATGCAAGTCCGCCCGGAGTCTCTGTAGTAAAGTTATTTGAATAGCTGTACATTGGGAACCATGGTCCGTTGTTCTCTACGATCGAACCTATCATGCCTGGGTATGTTGTAACACCGTAAGCGTTGAAGCAATCGATAAGAGGCTGAGCCATACCGTTCATAAACTCTGATGGCTGCTCTGTAGGCTGCATAGCGTTCTTTCCGTCTCTATGAGTACCGCTCCACTGTGGGAAGTATGAGTAATCACACTTGTGTGAAGCCTTGTAAGAAGTATCAGCCCATCTTTCTCTCTGCTCCTGGGTTCTGTAGTAGAGACCGTCTGCATCTACTTCATAGTCAACGCCCTCAACGCCCCAGAAACGAAGATCATGAAGTTCCTGATCCATAGCACAGTCTACGATAAACTTGAATGCTTTTTCAGGATCTTTACAATCCTTTGTGATAGCGATACCTGATGCCTGGTTTACAGTATCATCATATGTATGCCATCTGTTAGCCATGCCCGGCTTTGTTGTAAGTCCAAGTGGAACATAGTTGTAACCCTTGTTCTCTGTTCCCTGTGACTTGAATACATCATTTACTGTGTATGCAAAATCCCACCACTGGTCAACCATACCAAGTACGCGGCCTGATGAAAGTTTTGCGATATACTCGTCATATGTCTGTGTAAAGCTCTCAGGATCAACCATACCCTTCTTGTACTCTTCGTTGAGTTTCTTAAGGTAAAGTCTTGTATCCTCAGAAGTATTGTAATCTTCGATAGTCATTGTTTCTTTATTTACGATAACTGAACCATCGTTTGGATATCCTGCAAGGAACTGTCCTGCATTCTCAAGACAGAAGTATCTCCAGTCCTCGCAAAGGATTGTGTATGGAATAACAGGTGTTCCGTCATCAAGTGTAGGATTTGCTGCTGCATAGCTTTCAAGAAGATCAAAATACTGATCCATAGTCTCGATCTTTGGATAGCCTGCCCACTCAAGTACTCTTACCTGGATCCAGAAAGCCTCATCATTATGTGTTGTGGCTTTGCTCTCGCCGTAGGTATTGCCAAATGGGTTGATCCAGTAGATATGGCCATCAGGCTGACGGAATTTCTCCCACTCTGTCTCTGTAAACCATGTCTCTTTAAACTCAGGATACTTGTCAATGTAATCATCAAGAGGAATAAGAGCGCCTGCATCAACAAGCATGTTCATTTCATCTGAATCGATGAAGTCAGGATACTCATCACCTGCGATAAGTGTACCTGTAGCTTCTGAAGCAGTCTGGCCTGTAAGCCATGTCTCTTTAACCTTTACGCCCCACTTGTCAGCGATCATCTGAGCGATCTCATTGTCATCGTTGATCTCAGGATTTGGCATTGTGATAAAGAATGTGAAGTTTGTAACTTCCTGCTTATCACTATCACTGTTTGTGTCGTTTGTTTTTGTGTCATTTGTTGTAGCAGTCTGTTTTGTGTCCCCTTTGCTGCTGTTGTCAGTTGTTGTTTTGCTGCCGCTCTTGCCGCAGGCTGCAAGGCAACCTATTACCATTGCAAGGCAAAGAGCAAGTGCAATCAATTTTTTCATTTATGGATCCTCCTTTTGTTTCTTTTGCGGCTTTTCCCCACCGCATTTTTATTGTATTTTAGAAAACCGTAATTAACAATGAGACAAAATATAGATTAAAAAGGGGTAAATTATAGTTTGTTTTTTACGACTATAATTTACCCTGTATCTCTTTATCTTTCTCCGTTTACCTGTTTGCGGAATTTGGCGGGAGTACAGCCCTTAAGGCTTATAAACTTGTCTATAAAATAGTCCACATCCCTATACCCCACTCTTTCTGCCACATCAACGATCTTTAAATCTGTGTGTATAAGCAGTTCTTCCGCGTTCTTTATCCTTACTTTGTTAAGGTAATCTTTAAAGGATTCACCATACTGCTTTTTAAAGGTCTGTCCAAGGTATGCCGCATTTATAAAGTATTTCTTTCCCATTTCCTTAAGAGTAAGGTTTTCTGCGAAATTCTTTTCAATGTCGTTTGCCACGTCTTTTAAAAGGCCGCCCGGTCTTCCTCTTCTAAGCTCCACAAGATAGTCGCTGTAATCGATCATCATCTTTGTCATCTTTGCGCCGCCATCGTCAATTGCCACCTTATCAAAGGTGTAGTCTGAAATAAACTCTAAGACCTCCTGCTGGTCAATAAGAGAATCGATGGCCATGGCAAGTTCGATAAGTCCGTACATAAGATAATCAAACTGCGGTCCTACCGTTCTTGTCTCGCTTCCTGTTAGTCCGCCGTAAAAGACGGCCGACTGCTTTTCTATCTCGGCATGATCGTTTGACTCAACAGCACGTATAAGAGCCTCGATGGTCTTTCTGCTAAGAGGTGTAACGTCCTTCTTAAACCCGTCGCCTTCAAACTCCTTTTCCCTTTCGCCTCCGATAAAATGGAAAGACTGGGCAAGAAGTACGGGTCTTGAAGACTCTGAAAGATGGGAAAGGTCAGCAACTGCAGGTCCTGCAAGGACTCTTATCCTAAAATCCACAGATTCAATAAGTCTTTCTTTCTGTTCTTCAAAAAACCGTTCTTCATCCGTTACTCCCGGCGGCAGCATCTCTTTACTGTAAATGATGCCCACATCATAATTGTCGCTGTTAAGAGATACATCAAAAATGTATCTGAACTCATTTCCCGCAAAAAGATTTAAGCATTTGCCGTAAAGGATCTTCTGAAGCTCTCTCTTTTTTTCATCATCAAGTACTCTTATGCTCTTTCTTGCAGTATCAAGCTCAACGCTAACATATCTGATCCCTGTACATTCTCCAAGGTATTTTTTCATCATCCTTATGTTTTCATTATCGAATTTACCAAGGATAACAGGTATGGCATTTCTTGCAAAAAGAGCAAGGAGCTTCTGCTTTTCTTCACGGGTTTTTATTATGTTGCTCTCGTATTTTTCTCTTACTCTTTCCATAATGCCAAGAAGATCGTCTTTGTCTATGGGCTTTAACATATAGTCAAAGCAGCCTGAAAGCAACGCTCTTCTTGCATACTCAAAATCATTGTAACCGGAAAGGATAACATAGCTGATATCGTCAAAATCCTTTTCGTTTCTGATGGTTTCAAGAAGCTCAAGGCCGTTCATGACAGGCATTCTGATATCCGCTATAACAAGCTGCGGGTGCTCTGCCTTTATAAGCTCTAAAGCCTCTGCTCCGTTTCCTGCCATCCCCACTATCTCAAAGCCGTTTTCTTCCCAGTCTACTAACTTTGCAAGTCCCTGCATTATAAAATATTCGTCATCAACAAGCAGTACTTTTATCATTTCTCCTCCTGATTGTCTCCCCTTGAGTTGTCTATGATGATGGTGCAGATCGTACCTGAGCCCTCTTCGCTCTCAAGTTCAAACTTTACGTTGCCACCTGTAAATATCTTAAGGCGGAGGGCAGCGTTAAGCATACCTACACCGTGTTCCGTCTCGGTTATCATCTTCATGGAAACGTTGTTCATTTTTTCTGTTATGGACTTTACATCGTCCTCTTTAATACCGTTTCCCGTATCTTCTATCTCAAGTATGAGGTTGTTACTATTCTCATACACTCTTACAAATATATAACAGGTGGTTGTTTTGTTTTCCATGCCGTGTACGCATGCATTTTCAACAAAAGTAACAAGAGAAAGCTTTGGGATCAGCATCTTTCTAACAAAATCATCCACCTCGATCTCGTATTTAAGTCTGTCTCCAAATCTGTATTTTTGAAGTTCAAGATAAGCTTCTACAAGTTTTACTTCCTCAGAAACCGGCGTGGTATCCTGACTCCAGTCTATATTCTGCCTTTGCATGACCGCGAGTTTTTCAACCATCTGGGCCGTCTCAAACTCATTTTTAAGGACAGAGTGCATCCTTATACTCTCAAGAGCATTAAAAAGAAAATGCGGATTTATCTGGCTGTGGAGTGCGTGCAGTTCCGCCTGCTGCTTTGCAAGGCTCATATCCTGCCTTCTTATCATCTCTTTGTACTCTCTGTTAAAAAGATTTAGCATAACGTATGTTACAAGCACGTTAAGTATAAAAAGAAGTGCGATGATAGGAAATGAGTTTTTAAGCGTATTTACAGCTATATTGCCGTTTGACATAACATATATGTCCCAGGTTGCATCGTTGATATTTATGGTGTTATGGGCTGCCGCATTTTTCTTTACTTCCTCCGGCAGTTTCTTATAATCATCATACACACCGCCATCAGAGGTGTTGGTAAAGATTATGTTATCACCGTTGCAGACATATACATCGGAAGAATACCTTGCTCCTGTTATATTTGCCTTAAGGTTGCTGTAGTCAAAATCAAGACGGCATACTGTCCTTGATCCCCTGTTATAATAGTTCATCTTCATAACAAGGAACATATACCTTCGCTCCTGCCAGTTTACTTTCTCATATCTTGTAAGGAGCATGGTATCTTTCCCGGAGTTAAGAAATGTGTTGTACCACTCAAGGTCTTTTATGTCATCAAGCTGATGGAAACTTCCGCCGCTTATAATACCCTCTTTATCGGAAAAAAGGGTGGCCTGCACTCTTCCCGCACCGATACTTAAGGCAAACATAGGGCTTCTTACTATGTCAAGATGATTGTTATAATAATCAAGGGGGTCTACATATCTGCTTGATACAAAATCGTTAAGCTGCTTGTTTATGTAGATCTCCTGCATAACAAGAGATGCCACCTCATTTGCGGAGGAAAGGATATATTTTACGGAGTCGCTGATATTTACCACTTCTCTGTAGTCTTCCTTTTTCTCCGCATTTATGATGTTGCTAAGGATCACTCCGTCTGTAACAAAAAGGGGCAAAACCACGCAAAAAAGCTCGAGAAGAAGGATCTTTCTCGTTTCTTTAAAAATATGTGGTATGCCCTTAAAAAACCGTCTTTTTTTCACTTGTTAACCCCTTGTTTCTATAGTGTGTATTACCCTCTCCGCTGCATTTCCATTTTCGTAGGTATGGAATTTGGCCTGAAAAGCTTCTCTCTTTTCCTTAAAATCGTCGCTGCATATAATGCCATACTTCTTTATATCTGCCACAAGCTCTGTTGTTGTCCTGCTTACAGGCCCCGGCGCTTCTAAAAGGAAGTCAAAATAAAACCCTCGAAGCTCATCTCTGTAGCTTTCAAGGTCATATGCATAAAAATACATAGGCCTTTCCAAAATGCTGTAATCAAACATAACAGAAGAATAATCAGTTATTAGAGCGTCTGCAATAAGATAAAGCTCGCTTATCTCGTCTTTTCCCGTAAACGGATAAACAAAGCCCTTATAAGGTTCAAAGTCAACCTTATCGCAAATGAGGTAATGATACTTTACAAGAACAATGTATTCGCCCGAAAGTTCCTTTTGTAAAAGATCAAAATCAAGCTTTGGAGTAAACTTGTACTCTCTGCCCTTGCCGTACTCGTTATCTCTGAAGGTAGGCGCGTAAAGAAGCACCTTTTTGCCTTTAGGTATGCCGTATTTTTCTTTTAGAGCGGCGATATCCTTCTCATTATCCTTTTCAAAAAGCACGTCATTTCTGGGGTATCCGACTTTTAACATCTCTCCCTTAAAGGCAAAACATCTCCTGAAAGCTTCTGCTGAAAAGTCGTTTTGAGCAATGAGGTAATCCCAGCTTGCAGCATTTTTTGCAAAGCTTTCTTTGTAAGCTGCAATGTCGTTTTCACCTGCCATGCTCACATCTTCCATATCTAGAGCAAGCTTTTTTAGAGGGGTTCCGTGCCAGGTCTGAATATAGGTCTGATCCGGCTTTTTAACAAGGAACTCGGGCTGTCTTGTATCAAAGATCCAGACTCCCGCTTTCATCATAGCTTTAAGATAGCCCCATCTTCCAAAAGTTACGATTTTGGCTCTTCCGGGTAGATGATCCGGCCTGTCTCCCTTTTTAAAGAACCAGACGCATTTGTATTTTTTATCAAGCCCGGTTTTAACCATCTTTTCGTAGATGGCTCTCGGGCTTCCCGTATAATTTGTGCCTGTGCTTGAGTCAAAGACGATCATGTTTTTATCTGTCTTAACCTTATTTACGCGGCTTTTATATGCATTTATAACTGTTTTTTTAATAATATCTCTTACAGATGACATAACTTCTCTCTCTTTAAAAAAATGTCCACCTTCTATATATGATAAAAGGTGGACATATAAAAATCAAGAAATCTTTTTTATTTTATGGACTTACTTTACGATACCCTTATCTGTCTTTTTAACATGTTTAAATACATTTTCAAATCTGTTAAGAGCTTCGTCAATGATCTCAGGTGTATCCGCAAGTGAAGTATAAAGTCTTGAACCTGCAAGGGTAACGATACCGTTTGCCATATAGGCAGCACCCATGCGCTCCATAGAATCTTTTCTTGTATACATCATATCTTTGTGCTTTAAGATGTTAAGCGCTGACTTTATAAAGCTGAGTGATGAGAAGTCAAAGCTCATGGCACCGGTACACTCAAGATGGCATATCGAGCCCTGGTTATAAGCCACAAACGGAAGTCCGTATTTATCAATAAGTTCTTTAAGACCGTCTGTAAGTCTGTCACCCATACGTCCTGCAACTTCGCAGGCATTTGTGCGCTCTATCTCCTGAATAGCTGCAACTCCGGCTACGCAGGAAAGAGGGTTGGCTGCGAGGGTTCCGCCTACGTATGCTCTGTGCTTTCCTGTAGCAAGTCCTGCCGCCATAAGTCCCGCATACTCTTTCTTTCCGCCTACGCCACCTGCTGCAGGGTATCCGCCTGCAACGATCTTTCCAAATATAGTAAGATCCGGCACAACGTTAAAGTAGCCTTGCGCTCCGCTAAGAGCCACACGGAAACCTGTAACTACCTCATCAAAAATAAGGAGCGCGCCGTACTTGTCGCAAAGTGCTCTAACACCCTTATTATAGTCATGAGCCACAGGTCTTGTACCGCTTTCAGGGCCTACAGGCTCTACCATAACTGCTGCCGTGCCGCCCTTAAGTCTGTTTCTTCTAAGAAGTGTCTCAAGCATATTAAGATCGTTTGGTCTGCACTCATCAGTAAGACCGTAATCCTGGCCCGGAATTCCGTGAGACTCAAGAAGTCCGCGGCTTCCCGGTATCTTAAGGCCGTATACGAGCTGATCTGACCAGCCGTGGTAAGCACCGCCCATCTTTATTACACGTTTCTTGCCTGTAGCAATACGGGCGATACGAAGGGAAGCCATACATGCCTCTGTACCTGAGCCAAGCATACGGAACATCTCAACGTTTGGCATATGCTTGTTGATCTCTTTTGCCATCATAAGCTCTGATTCATGAAGGAGACCTGTTACAGGGCCGCATTCTTCAAGAAGTTCAAGAACCTTCTTTCTTACCGGCTCGTAATTGCTTCCAAGGATAGTCGGGCCGCCTGCCTGAAGGAAATCGATATACTGGTTTCCGTCTTTATCGTAAAGATAAGCGCCGTTTGCTTTTGTCATACACATAGGGAAAGGCTTGTTGAAGGCAAGGTTATGCTGAACACCGCCCGGTATATAGTTTTTAGCCTCTTCAAACACTGCCTTTGAAGCCTTGCATTTTTCATCGAAATACTTCATTATCTCGCCGTTGTAGTATTCGTCGTCAACCTCCCAGATTGGCTGACTAGTAAGTTTTTTAAGTCTGGCATTGATCTCGTTTGGATCATCCCATCTGCTTATTGCACAGTTTTCCATAATTTTATCCGCCTTTCTTTTCTTTATTCCTCTTTGATAGCCTTAAAAGCTGTTTTTTCGCTTTCTGCTTTTGCTGCCTCATTTGTGTCTATGCTATTTCCAAATACCACAAATCTGTCAAAAAGATATTCGGTAACAAAGTTTAGTGCCATATTAAGTCCTGTTACAAGGTATTCGTTCCAAAGCAGGCTTTCTGCAAGATAGTTGCCAAGAAGCGTGCTAAGAGGAGTAAATACCGCGTAGTAGCCCGCTACTTTAAGCATTGCCACAGGAACATTGTTTGCCGATTTAAAGGTAAACTTTCTGTTTAATGTAAAATTCCA
>JAEEGF010102910.1_pt1 | contig 23663 bp, 22 predicted proteins | sample 9134171 | NCBI WGS metagenome assembly JAEEGF01 (sample SAMN16246542, study PRJNA631951) | gut metagenome | biome: gut microbiome; feature: rumen; material: AP-attached | host: Bos | place: Iran: Karaj | collected 2018-10
GGGACCGCCGATACGGTAGATTCTGAAGAGGTGGCAAGATGGCACTCTCTCGATCGCTATGACCTTACGGAAAGTCTTGAAAAAGAAGAAGTCAACTGGATAAACATCGGCGAAGAGGAAGAAGGCGACCGCAATATTCAGTTTGAGGGCTTTAAATCGTTTGTCGATAAAAAGTACCCCAAAGAGGAGCAATTCTGCCTTCTGATCATGAAGGACGGATCTTTGGCGGCGGGCAGATGGAATAAGTGGAGACATGAATCAGGAGGATCCTTTATTTACTCGTCTGCGCTGGCTAGTCACAGTTCGGACAAGGTATGGGCGTGGACGCCGCTCAGCTCCGATGAGATCTTTGCGAGAGAAGTAGAGCGGGAAAATGAGAAAAAACGCGAAAAGAAACTGAACAGGAATCCCTCCGCGGATCCGGAGTTATTCAAATACGGAATGGATATCGACGCATATTATGAAAAGGCACTGGTGAAGCTGCGCGAGGAGTTTTGCTGGGCAACTGTGACGATGATGAAAAAGAAAACTCCGGTATGGCAGATCGCGCCACTGCATGGAAAATACGTTTTCGGCCAGATTGGCAAAAACTATTATGATAATTCGGATATAGTGACCCCCTGGACGGAGGGTAATACCGCAGACGAGTTCATCGATTTTCTGTGTTCATACACCCACTATACGGTTGAGCACTCAAATCCTGAAGAAAAATTCAAGTTTGGTACAGACATCAACGTTTATCTGGAAACGGCCTTCAAAAATGTTAAAAGAGATTATCGCTGGCTTAACAAAAAGATGCTCACGAAAACCTGGCAGTATGATATACAAAGGGTCGACGGGGATCTGGAATTCGTCAGAAGGTACAGGGGCGAACGCAAGTATTCCGTGTACAACGTTGAAAGCGCTGAACAGTTTATAGAATGGGTGGAAAACGACTATCAGAGCGTGGCTCTCTGGGAGAATGAAACCGTGGCCAGTTATTCTCCTCATTTCGGATATATCGATCTGAACGGCTGGAATCTTGAGAGATACGATTTCTATAAACTGAAGTCGGGCGACTACAAAGTGAGCGTAACGGCCGGAAACCGTTCGACCGGCGGCAGCAGGGATTTTTTCATCACACCGGACTGCTTTGAGGCAAAGACATATGAGGAGTTTCTGGACCGATATCTTGAGATCGTTCCGGGTTACTCTTTTGGACTCGGCAAGAAGGATCTCTTGCCCGACAAAGACCTGAAAAAATTCCTCGGGTATTAAAACACGAAGGTTATGCTGAAGCAATTGATGCATATGAATTCGAATTAATAACACACGAGAACACACGAAAAATGTATGGATGGATATCTGTGTTTCAGTCTGAAATAATTAAATCAGATTTCTGTATTCAGGGTATGTTTCAGCCGCATTCTGAAACCAGATGGCAAGTTCTTTTGCAACAAATGCAGGCTTTATGATCTTTGCTGTTGCTCCAAGTCTTCGGAAGTAGAAAATGGCTTGTCCACTGGTACATTCAAATTCAAAAGTATGCCCGTCATCATGAATTTTTGATATATGCGGGCGAAGATGCAGATTGGAATTAAACATTTTCAATCCTTCATTTGTAAATCGAACAACTATTGTATTGATACGGTCACTGACAAACTGGACCCCGTTTGAAGCAATTGCATTAGCGGTGCTCTTTTTCTCTTCGGCAGTAAATGCACCGGATACTGACGGTTTGGCAATGACTTTCTCTATACGGCTGAGACGGAAAGAATAAATTCTGCCGTTCATTTGTTTGTTTTTCATGTTTATTAGACGGCATACCACATAGGTATATGTTGAAAGCGGGTCAGTTGTAAGGTCATAAATCCTGATCAGATATCGTTTTCCGAATGAATGCTCGATGTAAACTGCATATTCATTTTTCATGGCCATTGCCAGCTGATCATAAATATCTTTGTAGTATATGCGTTCGCGTTTAATAAAAGGCAGCCTGCAGAATTCTTCAACAAGAGCTTCTGCATACGCTTTGATTCCCTTTGAATAGTATTCTTCCTCCCCGGATGTGGGATCTTCTGTAAGCAAAAACATGTTTGAATTGTTTATTCTGAGAAGAAATGATTCCGACTTATCACGATAAACAGGAACAGATTCCATCAAATTCTTTTTTTCTGCTGAAACAAGGGCATCGATTATCTCCCTGTGCCTGTCCCCAAGCGTGGATTCAACGCTCTTTTTATATTCTGACAACCTTATGGAAATCGATGCTTTGGCTTCTGTAGAGTAATACGCGATTATACGGTTTACAAGTGCAGCGATTCCTATGTCAAAATCTTTCTGGTCTTCCCTGAGGATGTTCATTGCAAGATAGGTAAGTGTAAGTCTCAGTTTGTTTTCTGTGTTTATTTCGGGAAAAAGCGACATATGTAAATTTCTCTTTGAATAAGTAAATTGTTCTATCTAAGGTAACACTTAATTTATAGTATTTATATTATTATTATATTAATAATACATAAAAGTGTAACAAAAATAAAATTATTCAGTTCCTATAATTTTACCAATTTGATTCTTATTATTAAGACAACAGTATTGGATAAAAAGAGAGGAAACACAAAATGAAGGTGATAAACGGAAAATTCAATTCAGCTGAAGTGTTTACTGACAACATTGAAGATTCATGTACAGAGCAGATATCGCAGTTGCTTGATCAGGAGGCTTTCAAAGATGCCAAGGTCAGGATCATGCCTGACTGTCATGCCGGAGCCGGGTGTGTTATCGGTTTCACAGCAGATCTCGGAGATAAGGTTATTCCCAATGTTGTCGGAGTTGATATCGGATGCGGAATGTATACCGTCGATCTTGGCAAAGTGGATATTGATTTCCAAAAATTTGATGAAATCGTCAGAAATAATATTCCTTACGGCTGGAATGTTCATGAGGGAAGGATTGCGAAATTTCCTGATATACAGCAGATGCGATGCTACAGAAATCTCAGAGATTCCAAAAAGATAGAGCGTTCACTTGGAACACTTGGTGGCGGCAACCATTTTATCGAATTGGATCGCGATGACGATGGTAATATCTATCTTGTGATCCATACAGGAAGCAGAAACCTTGGAACCCAGGTTGCAGATCACTATCAGGAGGATGCAGTAAAGCTTCATTCTGGGTGGGAAGAAATGTGGCGTGAACAAAGAAGAATCATTGATGAATATAAGGCTGCAGGAAGACGCAATGAGATAGAAGGCGTACTCAGACAAATGAGAAAGGATTTCAAAGAGAAAGAAACCGATCTCCCCAAGGATCTCTGTTATCTTACCGGTGAATATACACAGGATTATTTGCATGATATGAAGATCTGTCAGGATTTTGCCGAAAAAAACAGACAACTTATAGCACAGATCATCATTGAAACATATGGACTTAAAGCAAGATCGTCCTTTTCAACTGTTCATAACTATATTGATCATAACAGCAACATTATCAGAAAGGGTGCGGTTTCTGCTAAGAAGGATGAAATGCTCCTTATTCCCATCAATATGAGAGATGGTTCTTTGATCTGTATTGGCAAGGGCAATGAGGACTGGAACTGTTCTGCTCCTCATGGTGCAGGCAGAGTCCTTTCAAGGACAGATGCCAGAACAAATCTCAAGTTTGAAGATTTCCAGAAAACCATGGAAGAAGCCGGAGTTTTTTCAACATCTGTTAAGCCTGAAACAATCGATGAGAGCCCTATGGCCTATAAGGGAATGGAAGAGATTGTCGAAAATATCGGCCCGACCGCTGATATCATCAATATCATTAAGCCGATCTATAACTTCAAGGCAGATCATTAGTCATCTATCTATTTGTTATAAAAATGCTCCGGCGTGACCCTGCGTCCGGAGCATAAAACGTAGCTGTCAGATAAATAATTCAGAGATTCATGAATAATTCGGGCTGAGGTAACGATGGTGTCAAAGTAGTTGTATGTGAAACTCCCGTTGATAATGCTGATCATTTATGACTTTCGGTCACATTACTTTTTTCATAAAACATGTCACAATGAAGCGATTCTGTTCTTGGGAGATGGAACTATGACAAATTATGATGATCTGCTTGATCTGTTGAGAACGCGACGAAGTGTAAGGGCTTTTACTCCCGAACCGGTCTCCGATGAAGATATAAAAAAAATACTGGAAGCTGCACGATGGGCTATGTCCGGAGGAAATGCGCAGCCATGGGAATTTCTGGTAGTTAATGACAGAAAGGACTGCGATACTATAATTGCGGCCAAGGACCGTTCACATGATGAGATCATAGCTATTGAAGAGACCAGATCAAGAGAAATGAGGCTTCCTGCTCTTTTAAACCGCGAATCATATATACCGTTTAAGGATGCACCTGTACTGATCGCAGTACTGGCTGATAAGAGAGCATTTCAGGCAACTCTTCTTGCCGATCATTTTCTTGATATCGAACATGATCCCGAAGCGATTTTTCATAAGGGTATCGGCAATGCGACACAAAATATGATGCTGGCCGCCCATGCACTGGGACTGAGTGCAGCATGGCTCAGTGTCGATAAGATGTGGGAAAGATTCCTGAAGGATTTCCTCAATATCCCCGCATTGCTTGATGTACCCACTGTTGTTGCTGTGGGACATAACAAATATAAACCACAACCAGGGGTCAGACGTCCTCTTGAAGAGATGGTTCATTTTGGAAAATATGACATGTCCAAGTTCAGGACAGGCCATCAGATCGTGGAGTATATCTCTTCACTCAGGAACAAGACTAATAAAGCTTATAATGATCTCGAGGATACTAAATAGCTCCTGATTTTATCTGAGTGTGTGGCAGACTGATATCCTCATCCGTAGCTTCTATTTTAAATACCACCGGTCTCAGTGCGTCATTGCAGCAGCATATTGCAACATTGGGATACTTCATCCATTTTCCGTAATACAGTTCATCTGTTTTTAATCCGTGAGCAAACGCAAATGCGTACGGAGCAATGTTCTTCCATGCTCCGTCACAGAATCCTTCCGGTCTTTTGAAGTCGGTATGGAATACCTGCCCTTTTTGGAAAACAGGGCAGAGTGTCAGGTTTTCTTTGCCGTACTCATCAGCAAGTGCTTTGTTGAAACCAGTCTCAATCACAGTAATTATTACTTTTTTCATTGTATGTTTCCCTAAGTTAGATTAAAAAAATGCTCCGGCCGAAACCGGAGCAAAAAATATGAAAGGAGTCAGTAATGATCTTAAATGTTTATGAAGAGATTTTTTTCATTAGGCATACCCTTGAGTAAACCGCGGTCCACTGCGAGCTGGATAATAGCCATTACACCATCTTTAGTCTTGCCTTCGATCTTATCGTAGGATGTTCGGCTGTGATACTTCTGGATGGTTTTAAGGAATTCGACGTTACCGATACCTTGGGCTTTGATGAATTCAGCACCGATGGTATCAATGTTTTCATCTCCATATTTTTCTGATTCGAGAAGCATGTTGTATGCTGCTTTTACAGCATCCTTGTGTTCGTTGTAGAAATCAGTTTTGACAAGAAGGAGAGTAGGTGAGTGCCATACCCCATATGCATCATAGAACGCATGATCGATGTTCCAGATGACTTCAAGATTTTCATCATAATATGCCTGCTGAGCAACAGTGTTGGAGCCGTCAAGAAGCGCTACTTCAAGTTCTCCGGCTCTGAGCATTTCAAGAAGAACGGTGCTTGATTTGTCGACCAGGTTGAGCTGGTTTTCGCTGATACCGTAGTTTTTCTTAAGTAAGCCGAGGAACATGGTTGTGGTGGTACCTGTGAGATCTGAAACACCTATGGTTTTATCGAGAATATCCTCGACCTTGGTAATGCCGCTGCCTTTCTTGGTGCACAGAAGACAAACACCTCGTTCCTCTTCTTCGCTGCCTTTTCCGGTGATGAATGTGCATAATGCTTTGTATGTGCCGGGGTTGGTTTCTTCTTCAAGTGCGAATGCAGCACACTGCATGGCGCCCATGGTGTATTGACCTGACATCATAAGACTGCCGAAGTTGGGAGTCAGTGTGATTTCAAGATCGCAGAGATCACTGGTGATAATGCCTTCACGGATGGCATAAGTTGAGATCCAGCTGCTTGAACCAGGTGCAACAGCAATATCGATGGTTACCTTTTCTTTGTTCTTGCTGCATGCTGTGAAACATGTTGCAAGAGTGATGAGTGCCATCAATGTCAGAAAGATTTTCTTTTTCATGATACCTCTTTTTTTAGATTAAATTGGATTTTTTCAGTTTATCAGGCATGTTTTGATTTGTAATGGGACTGCAAGTCACATTAAACAAAATATATAATTGTGGTAGGATTTGCGCGCAGTGAAAGAATTTACTTTGTATAAAGACAATAAGCTCGATGTTCAGCGTCTGATATATATACTTATATCCGTCGGGCTCTTTTTTGTACTCTGGTGGCTTGCAGCGAAGTATTCTCCCAGAAACAGGATTCCTACACCCGGTGCAACCTTTGCAATGCTGGGCAATATCATGACAACCAGGGGTACATGGACAAATATCGGTATGACTGCCTACCGAGTTTTGCTTGGTGCAGCTATAGGCGGTGTGAGCGGTACGGCTTTTGCAATTGCTACCCGTTACTGGGATATTGCTCGTTTTGCCGTTGATAATGTGATAGGACCTGTTCTGAAAGCAGTTCCCGGTATCTGCTGGGCTTTCATCTTTGTTCTCTGGTTTGGGCTGTCAAATATGACACCGGTTCTTATTATTGCCATGTCCGTTGCACCTATCTTTCTGGTCAGTGTTTCAGAAGGCATCAAAAATATGGATACGCAGCTGATAGAAATGTCCAGTGTTTATACCGGCAATAAAATCAGAATACTCACAAAGGTTATTATCCCCTTGGTCGTACCTTTCATTTTCTCTGCAGTTAAGAGTTCCCTGTCCTTTGCCTGGAAAATGATAGTTCTCAGCGAGATGTACGGTGCTTTTAATGGGATAGGGTATATGATCTCTCTTGCATATGATGGTTTCCAGGTGGTCAGGATTCTCAGCTGGACTATCATTCTGCTTGTTATGATGCTTATCGTTGACGGTCTTATCCTTGGCCGAATTGAGTCACGTATAATCAGAAAATGGCAGATTCCGAAGAAATCAGTTTGATCAAAAGGACTTCATTTATAAGTAGGACTTGAGGTCTCAATACACTAAGGCTGATAACCCATAAAATTGCTCCAAATTATGTCTGCAAATGGGGCTGAAATGACTATTGATGAACTCATTGAGCTTGTTCACAAGAGAAGATGTGCACGTCTTTTCACTCAGGAACCGATTCCAGATGAAGATATAGATAAGATACTCGAAGTGGCACGATGGGCAATGAGCGGTGCCAATGCCCAGCCGTGGGAATTTATTGTAGTCAAAGATCATGAAATGCGGAAGAAGATCGTTGAGGCACGTGAGGCAACGCAGATTGAAAACTATGTCATTGAACATACCAAAATCCCTGACATGCGCAGACCTAATCTGAAAACTACCAGAGACGGATCAGGAGTAACATTAGCTCCGGTCTTTATTATTGTTATCGGTGACAGAAGAACGCTGCAGGCAACGGTGTATTCCTCTCATTTTATTACCGGAGAGGGCGGAGTATCTGCCACTTATCTGAAAAACATTGCAAATGCGACCCAGTATATAAACCTGGCTGCTGCAGCTCTTGATTTGGGAGCGCGATGGTCCAGTGTCGGTCTGCTCTGGGAGGCCGAGATAAAAAGACTCCTTAATATACCCGACATATATGATGTTCATACTGTTGTCGGTGTAGGTCATATGGCGTATCAGCCGAAGCCTGGCAGCCGAAGACCGCTGGAGGATATCGTTCACAGAGAAGAATATGACCGGTCGAAATATCGAAACGGCAAACAGATACAGGAATATCTGATAAATACTATTGCTCAGACCACACCGAATTATCTTGACATAAACGGTAATCCAAAATAAAGCATAAGGAGGAGCTGTTGTGAATGGTGATGAATTCCTGGAAATAGTGAAGAAAAGAAGAAGCATCCGTGCATTCGATTCCAAACCTGTTTCAGATGAAGATGTTCAGAAAGTGCTGGAAGCAGGCCGCTGGGCAATGTGCGGAGCAAATACACAGCCATGGGAATACATCGTTGTAAGAGATAAGGCTGTTATAAAACAGATCGCAGATGCAAAAAAACTGGCATATTCCGAGAAATATGAATTGGAACAGACCAAACTGGAGGAACTTAGAGTTATCCAGTGCCGTTCATTTGAAAAGGAACCCGGATTCGTCGATGCTCCTGTTCTGATAGTGGTCTGCGGAGACAGAAGAACATTTCAGGCCACATGTCTGACAGCACATTTTATTATCGGTGAAGGCGGATTGAGTGCGTCCTATCTTAAGAACATGGCAAATACTACCCAGCTGATGAATCTTGAAGCCGCAGCTCTGGGAATCGGATCGGAATGGATCAGTGTGGGAAAGCTTTGGGAAACCGAGATCAGAAAAATTCTGGATATTCCCGAGGTGATAGATGTTCATACCATGGTGGCTTTGGGATATCCTTCCTATACACCTAAGCCGGTTTGGAAAAGACCGCTCAAAGACATGGTCCATTACGAAAAATATGACCGTTCCAAGTACAGAACTGCAGAAGATATTCACAAGTTTTTATTTGAACTGAGACGCAAGTCTACAACAGGGTATATAAACTTAACAGATGATGGAGAAAAGTAATGGATATTAATGAATTTCTTGATTTAGTTCACAAAAGACGAAGTATAAGAAGATTTAAAAATGAACCTGTTTCTGATGAAACGATCCTCCAGATACTGGAAGCTTCACGCTGGGCCATGAGCGGAGGTGACGGACAGCCATGGGAATATGTTGTAGTCAAAGATGAAGCAAAAAGAAAACAGATATTAGATGCATGGCTGGATCCGACTATTGAAGCATACTGGATCGAACAGACCAGGGTTCCTGAACTGCGACATCATCATTTGAGAACGATGCCGACTGAACCTCCGTTCAAGGATGCACCAGTTTTAATAGTTCTTCTTGGTGATCGCCGGACTTTCCAGGCATCAGTTCTGGGATGTCATTTCCTCATGACTGAAGGTTCAGCTGATGCTATTTTCCAGAAGAACATGGCAAATGCCACCCAAAATATCCATCTTGCGGCAGCAGCTGCCGGACTGGGATCAGAATGGATAAGTGTCAATAAACTGTGGGCAAGATCTATAAAGAACATTCTTGGAATACCGGATGTCCTGGAGGTACACAATATTGCAGCCATTGGATATCCTGCATATCAGCCCAAACCAAATTACCGCAGAGAATTGAATGAAATAGTCCACTATGATGGATATGATATGTCAAAGTATCGAACTGCAGATGATATTCGTAATTATATTCTCAAACTGCGTGAAGAAACTGCCCCTCCTTATAAGCAGGGACTATAGGATCTGATGAACAGGTTAGATTCATTTATTGAATTAGCCAGGGAAAGAAGAAGCACCAGGGCTTTTACAGAAGAGCCTGTTTCAGAAGAAGAAATAACCAATATTCTTGAAGCAGGAAGATTCTCGATGAGCGGAGCCAATGCCCAGCCGTGGGAGTTTATTGTCGTACGTGATCCTGCCTTACGGTCAGAGATCGTTGAGGCAAGAGAAGAGTCACACCTGGTAAATGCAGCCATCGAACAAACACGATTGGAAGAATTCCGACTGAGAGGAAAAAGTCAGGCAACATCTCAGAATGTCGGCTTTAAGAATGCGCCTGTTTTTATCGTGGTCATCGGAGATAAGAGAACTCATCTTTGCAGCGTTTATTCCACACCCTTCCTGCCCGGAGACTGCGGTGCAGGAACAACATATCTGAAGAATATGGCTAATGCTGCACATAATATGCATCTGGCGGCAAAAGCACAATCGCTCGGCTCTATGTGGGTCAGTATCGGAAAGCTATGGGATGAACCGATAAGAAGAATATTGAATATACCTGAAATCTACGATATTCCATGTATGGTATGTGTCGGACATCCGGCAGAAATAAGGTCAAACGGTGTAAGAAGAGACCTGAAGGATCTGGTCAACTGGGATAGCTATGATATGTCTCATTATAGAAGCGGTAAGGATGTTAACGACTGTTTGATGAATCAGAGACAGCACACCCGTTCGGCTTATGTGACTAAACCCTGATCGTTCAACCGTGAGTAAAAGAAAAAGCGCATCAGTCTGATGCGCTTTTTCATAGTATAGAGAGGGTTTTTCCTATAATTTATAGAAAACTGTGTTGGTATCAGGAATGCTTTCGATCACTCCTCGGTCATATACCAGATTCCAGACATCGATCACACATTCTTTTACTTTGCCGTTCATTTTGTCGAAAGTTGCGCATGAATGATACTTCTGAACTTTTTCGTAGAAAGCGCCGTCATTACGACCAGAGTATTCTGTTGAGAATGCCTGACAGAGTTCAGGAGTGTGTTCCTCGCCATATTTCTTCGAATCAAGAAGCATGCCGTAGATTTCTTTTAACAGTTTGGGATTTTCCTCTGCCCATTTTGAATCAACGGCAACAAGTTTAGGTGAATAATATGCTCCGAATTCTTCATAGAAAGCGTTATCAACATCCCATACCAGTTTGAAATCGTTATCATAATAGGCTTCGGGTGCTGTGTTCTGACCAAGCATTGCAACATCCAGTTCGCCTGATCTTAACATTTCCATCAGAACGGTATTACCCTTTACTACCAGGGTGAGCTCATCTTCATTGATTCCGTAGTATTTCTTGAGAAGGGCAAGGAAAATGCAGGTTGTGCTGCTGGTTAGTGAAGGTACCCCAACGATTTTTCCTTTGATATCAGCGGCAGTCTTGATGTTGCTGTCAGCCTTGGCAAACAGAAGATTAACGCCTCTTGCTTCCTCTGAGCCCTGTCCGGTCATGAATGTGCTGATAACCTGTAATTTTCCGGGATTTGCATTATTAGCAATTGCCAGTGTAGCTGTTGAAATTGCGCCGATGGGGAAACTTCCTGCGATAAGAAGCTCATCACATTCAGAAGACATTACTATTTCAAGATCCACCTTATCTGATGTGACAATGCCTTCCCGAATTGCATAAGTTGCAATCCAGCTGCTTGATCCTGTGGCACATCCCAGCTGAATGGTTGGCTTTTCCTTGTTGCCGTTGGAGCAACTTGCCAGAACTGTGGTCATGAGAAAAAGAACGCATACAAAGCTGTATGCAATTTTTTTGCTGATCGACAATTTCATACATCACCCCTATATGTAAGTTATCGATAATTATAAAAACAGGTTTTTGCCTTGTAATGGGACTGTCGGTCTCAATACTTTTTTTTTGGCTAATTGATAACATTTCTAAAATTTTTATTCATGAATATATGAAAACAATAGGACTGTTTTTTAAGAACAAAAAAGTACAGACGGTCATAGCTGTGGCATTGTTTCTTGCCATTTGGCAAATCGTTGCTTATGAATACAATTCGATCCTTTTTCCCGGCCCGATCGTTGCCTTGAAGTCGTTTTGGTCCATAATAACATTGAAATCAAGCTGGCCGCATATTTGGGCATCAACTTATCGTGTCGTCATAGGGCTGGTGATAGGAGCAGGGATAGGAACTGTATCAGCTATTGTTACGAGATACTTTTCATTCCTTGATACCTTTGTCAGAAACGTTTTGTATCCTGTTTTTCAGTCGATCCCGAATGTCTGCTGGGCATTGCTGTTCGTTCTGTGGTTCGGGCTTTCTGATACGACGCCTATTCTCATCGTTACAACGACAACTGCACCGCATTTTATGATAAACATTTGGGAAGGGCTTAAAGAACTTGATACAAGCATTATTGAAATGGTGTCTCTGTATTCAAAAAACAGATTTAAGATCCTGACCAAAATCATTTTGCCCATGTTATATTCTTATATATTCGCTTCTCTCAGAAGTTCAGTGATGCTTGGATGGAAAATTATTGCACTTGGGGAAGTACATGGTGCTGTTTCCGGCATTGGATATATGATCCATATCGCCAATGAGAACTATCGTATCGAGAGAATGTTCGGATGGACCCTGATCATTGCATTTATTCTTTTGTTTTTGGATAAAGTTGTGTTTACTTATATTGATAAAAAATATTTCCGTAAATGGAAAATGATACAGTAGGATTAGTTATGGGCTCTTATGAAAAATTAAAAGCATGGATATCTGTTCAGAAATTTCCGAGACATTCAAGTGATGTGCTCACTTTTATACTTGGAGTTGTTCTTGCCTGGTACAATACGGGAAAGTTCCACTGGGGCATTCTGATACTGGGTACTCTTGCAGTTTTTCTGATTGCTAATGGCATTTATCTTACAAATGAAGTTGAGGATTATGAAAGCGATAAAGTCAACAGCAACCGTATCGGCGGGACAGATAAGGGTATGGGTCTTGAAACGACTGGCGGGACCCGTGTACTTGTAAACGGATTATTATCCAGAAAAGCAGTTTATATTGCCGGAATAGTATGTTTTCTGCTGTGTATCCCTCTGGGACTCATCATTTATTTTGGCTTTCATACCGGGCCGCTGACTCTTCCTCTGGGCATTTTCGGAGTCATTGTCACTTACAGCTATTCGAATCCTCCCATTAAGGCTTCATATCATGGGATGGGAGAGCTGTTCATGATGATGGGCTATATTGCTCTTCTGTTCACTGCGTATTATCTGATAGGCGGGCCTTCATGGTTCCCTATCATTGCTTCGCTTCCGAGAATATGGACCGTGGGTTCTCTTAAATTCCTCAGAAACATTCCTGATTGTGAAGCAGATAGAATGGCAAATAAGAGAACTTCTGTTGTAATCATCGGTAAGGAAAAAGCTGCCGTTATTTATGACGTAATGACCGCTCTGGCGCTTCTCGGATATATTCCTATAATTCTCATGACGAAATCAGTTTTTGTACTGCTTAATATCCCTGCAATGATTTTCCTGATCATGAGCTTCTACGAAATGATCGGTGGTAAATGGAAGGAAAGGGAACATCTTGTTAAAGCCTGCAAATACGGGTTCAGAGGAATGCTCCTTATTCCTGCTTTATTGATTCTTACCTATCTGCTCAGCGGCTGGCTTGGTATTTAGCCTGAAAAGATGATTAGCAGAATGTCATGAGGAAAGAAAAAGCTACTCAGCTGTAATATCAGCGATCGTAAATTTGATTACTTTTGCCAGTTCATCTGTCGTTAATTCAACCTGATGTCCCAGTGCGCCGGCAGAAACAGTTATCGTAGGGACATCATTGCAGGAAATGTCTATCGTTGTCGGAAAGAATTTTTTCATTCCGATAGGGGAGCATCCGCCGTGGATATATCCTGTCAGCGGCAGAAGATCTTTTGCTTTCAGCATGTCGATGGATTTTTCCCCGACGCATTTTGCGGCTTTTTTCAGATCCAGTTCTTTGCCTGCAGGCAGTACGAACACGTAGTTTTTGCCGGTCTTTCCAACTGTAACAAGAGTCTTGAAGACATCGCAGTTTCGCTTTCCCAGCTTAACGGCAAGGTCTTCCGCACTGATTGCTTCCGGACAGTCATAGATATATGGGATATATTTGATGCCCTTCTTATCAAGAAGTTTCATCACAACTGTTTTGTCTGCCATAACGTTTACTCCGGTTTCTTTTCGTCGACCGGTTTGCCGCAGTAAGGACACTTTTCTGAAGTTATGCTGACCGGGGCACCATTCTTGTTGCCTTCGATGATAACATTGGTGTGAGCATACGGAAGTTCGATTCCGTTCTCTTCAAATGCTTTTTTCACTCTTCTGCGGTATTCACCCTGGATTGCCCACTGCTGGCCCGGCTTTGTGATGCCGCTTACAAGGATATCGATGCTGGAGTCACTCAGATTATCCACGCGCACAAACTTGATGGGAGCAATGAAGTATTCTGCAAACTTTTCATCATTGGCCAGATCTTCACCGACTTTATTCAGTGTCTTTTCAACGTTATCAAGATCGGAATCATAAGAAACAGGGATCTTTAGAGTAGCCTTGGAAAATTCATTGGTGAAGTTGGATGACATGGATATCTGTCCGTTAGGTATGGAGTGGAGAACACCATCATTGGCTCGTACTGTTGTTCTTCTGAAATTGATGTCTTCAACAGTACCGGATACGCCGGCTATTGTGACGTAATCGCCTTCGTTGTACTGACCTTCTATGAAAATGAAAAGACCTGCAATCACATCTTTGATAAGACTCTGTGCACCGAGTGAAATTGCAATACCGACAACTCCGGCACTGGCAAGGAGCGGTGTTATGTTCAGACCTATATTTGCAAGAATAATGAAGATCACAACTACCCAGATGACCGTGTTCAGTGTGTCAACGATCACTTCATAGATGGTCTTGGTTCTTTTCTTGTGTTCTTCGTCATATTTGTTCTGATGCTTGTTTCTTCTGTTCAGGATTTTTGTGATCAGTTTTGGAATGATGATCTTGAGGAAGCTTGTTATCAGGTAAGCAACCACAATAAGGACAATGATCACAGTTCCGTGTTCAACGAGCCATTTGCCTATAATGTCCTGCGTGAGTTCATCTTCACCTTTCTGATTCAGCCATATGGAAACAATGGCAAGCATGAGAAAAAGAATGCCGATTGTGCTGACAATAGCGAAAGGTGCTTTATACAGGTTTGAATAGCTGGAAGATCTTTTGTCTTTAAATTCTTCCTGCTCTTCAATTGTCATATTCGGATTCTTTGCAAGATGTTCATTCAGATCTTTTTGGGTTTTCTTATCGATAAGTTTTTGAATAGCTTTTTCAAGACCTGCTCTTCTGAGGAATAGAAGCAGGAACAAAACGATACCCGATATCAGTATGATCTGAAATGAATGGTCACCGATCCAAGCGATATAATCCATAGTTTTCCTTCAAAATTAGACGTTCTTTTTTACGGTTAAAAGTTCTTCAAGTCTGTCATCAGGTCCGGCGGCAATAAGTATGTCGCCAAGCTTTATTATTTCTGCAGTTGAAGGATTATTGATGATGATATCCTGACCTTGTGACTTACGCATGATCATGAGCAGGTTTACTATATCAGTATCCTTCTCGCCTTTTCCGAAGCCTGCTTTTCCGACAGTGTCATTGACCATGCTGGCAGGGGCAGTGATCTGGGTGATACCGTATTTGTAGGAAAGAGGGATGTAATCTATGGCATTCCTCAGCATAAGCATATGTGCCCATCTGATACCCATCTGCTTCTCAGGATAAACGATCTGGTCTGCACCGATCTTGTTCAGGATGAAGTGGTGGGAGGAATTGTCAGCTCTAGCGATTACATAAGGTACGCCCAGCTGTTTCAGGAGCAGGGTGCATAATACACTGCTTTCAATGTTGCTTCCGATCGCAATTACAGCAGCGTGCATCGTTCCGATGTCCAGGCTCTTTAAAAACTGTTCTTCACGGACATCACCCTGTACTGCATGGGAGACTTTAGGTGCGATTTCCTGTACTTTCTCCATATCGCTGTCGATAGCAAGTACGTCATAACCCAGCTGAGACAGTGTCTCCGCCAGACTTGTACCAAAACGGCCTAAACCGATTACTGCAACTTGTTTACGCATGATGCTTCCTCCTAACCCATGATCCTAATGTACTCGACAGGGTATCTGTAACTGGTATATTTGTTTCGGGACATCATGAAAGATACCAAGGTCATTGGTCCTAAACGTCCGATAAACATGATGAATACTACAACTATCTTTCCTGCTGTTGACAACAGAGGAGTTATTCCCATTGATGCTCCTACTGTACTGAATGCTGAGAAAACCTCGAACAATATTTCCACAACAGAGAAGTCTTCCATCCAGCTGAGCAGAAGCGTAAGTACGAAACATACCACGTAGTATGAGATGACCAGTGTAAGAGATTTGTTTATTTGATCGGGAGCGAATTCTTTTCCGAAAGCCTTGGGCCTTTCATCGCCTCTAAGGGTGCTGATTGCTGAAAAGAACAGCAGGCCTACGTTATTGACCTTTATGCCGCCTCCGAGTGATCCGGAGGATGCACCAATACTCATGAGAAGAATAAACAGTAATACTGTACCCAGTCTTGTGTCAGCACACGGAACAGTACTGAATCCACCTGTTCTTCCCTGGACGGAATGGAAGAAAGCTGAAACCAGTTTATCTATGAAAGAATAATTCCCGATGGTGGCGGGATTATTCCATTCGTTAAGAATGAAATATACCATTCCGACAACGATCAGCAAAGCTGTAAAGGATACAACAACTTTGGTATCCAGTCGGGTATGTCTGAATTTGGCATCTGAAATAAGATCTGCAATTACTGCAAAACCAAGACTTCCGAGAAAAGTCTGAATCGCAAGGATCATAAGTATTGCGTTATCATGGGCAAACATCGCAACACTGTTTCCGTTGCCAAGAATATCGATGCCGGCATTATTGAATGCAGAAACAGAGTGGAACATGGCAAAGAAGAATGCCTGAGAGGGTTCGAAATACTTTAAAAAACAAACATAAAGCAGCACCATTCCGGCAATTTCTATGAATAAAGTAAACTGAACGACCTTTAAAATGATATTTTTAAGATCTTCTCCCTCAAGAAGATCAAGAGAAGTCCTTGTAAGGTTTCTTTCCCTGATGCCTATATGCTGCCCAAGCAGAAGAAGAATAAGCGTTGATGAACACATGAAACCGAAACCACCCACCTGGACAAGGAGCATTATTATTACCTGTCCGGCGGTTGACCAGTATGTTCCCATTTCAACAATAGACAGTCCTGTTACGCATACTGATGTCGTGGATGTGAAAACGGCATTCAGCAAAGAATGCGGCATTCCGTCTGCATATGCAAAAGGCATGGAAAGAAGGATGGTGCCTATCAAAATAAGAAGTAAGAAGCCGAAGACGATTATCAGAAAAGGAGGCAGCACGGTCGTTTTACGCGGTATGCTGGGTAGTTCAACCTCAACTGTCCGGGTGTTACGCGGTCTGTATACTCTGTAGTTACGACCATATGTATTATTTGAATTCGCCATATTAAATACTATTTCTCTCTATTATCAATACAGGCAATAAGGCATTTTATTAAGCATAAATACAAAAGTCAATAAATGTCCCTGTTCTGTAATATAAAAAGTACCGGATCACTAAATGTGATCGGTATAGTATTTGACCATTGCTGTAAGAGAAAGATTGAGCAGATTGTCAATGTGAGGAACAGCATCAACAAAGTCTTCCGTAACAACAGATTCGTTTTTGTCCAGAACGCTCATGATCTTTGAGATGACAGGTGCTCTGTGAGATACAAATGACTGAACTGCTTCCGGCAGGGAAAGATTAGCCCCCAGAAGGATTTCGCCGTACTCGTTCCCGATGTCTTCAGCTGTTTTAAGAAGGTTTTCATAATCATCAGGAGAATTAATGTAATCGGTTAGAAGCTTGAGCGTTTTTCGGCCCTCAACAGCTAGCTGATGAAGTACTTTGTCATCAAATTTTACATTGCTTTGATAGAAGTTCATCTCAGCATGCCCGATCTCATAGTGAGGCTGCAGATTATTGGACAATTCTGTTGAAAGATCACTGCGACTCACTGCGGCGACACCGGAACTGACCAATGACTTGATCTCATTGATGTTATAACGTCGGTGCCCTCCTGGTGTGACAAATACACGAATCTTTCCGCTGTCTGACCACTGACGCAGGGTAACTTCTGATACGCCAAGCATCCTGCTGGCTTCTCCAATGGATATCCAATTGTTATCAGTCGCTCTCATTATGTTCACATTATACTATTCATGACAGTAGACGGACAATACATTATTATTCTGCTGTGATTTGAATTATAAATTCACTCATGCTATATTATGAGCATATGCTCATAATTGGATCGTTGATATGGCCAGACCTAAGATAGACAGAAAGGTATACGGTATACCTGATTATCTTTTTTTCAAGCCTGCCGGGATACCGGTAAGTCAGCTGGAAGAGGTTGGCATTTCGATCGAAGAGGTTGAGGCACTGCGTCTGAGTGATGTTGAGAATATGTCCCAGACAGATGCTGCCAAGGAGATGAATGTCTCAAGGGCAACATATCAGAGAGTACTGGATAATGCTCATAAGCAGGTCGCTGATGCTCTTATCAACGGAAAGGCCATCCGTATCGAAGGGGGCAATTATGAGTTCAGAACGTGTATTGACCGGCGGGAAGGTCAGATGCACGAAAATAAACAAGGAGAAAAAAAGAATATGAAATTCGGTATTCCAGGTATTTACGGCAAACTCTGTCCTCATTTCGGTAAATCATCAGAATTCATCATAATTGAAGCTGAAAAGGGCAATATCATCAGCAAGAAATCAGTCGTTCCTTCTGCATCAGGCTGTGCTTCACTGCCGCAGCTTCTTATTCAGAACGGTGTTGAGATCGTCCTCGCAGGCGGCATGGGAGCACCTCCCCGTGCAGCCCTTGAAAATAACGGAATAAAAGTAGTTCTCGGTGTTGCTGAAACCGACCCTGAAAAGGCAGTTCTGGATTATTTGGAAGGCAATCTTGATGCTACCGGTGAGAATTCATGCGATCATGGCGATGAACCTCATCATCATGAAGGCGGATGCTGCGGACATTAATCCGTCGTCAGCTATAAGTTCGGAAATTGATAAGGCCGGAAGTTCCTTCCGGCCTTTTGCATTCAATAAACTTGATTAATGCTCTATCACACAATCTTCGTCATCATCGAAATCCGGATCGAAATCAAATTCTGAATCCGGCATATCAAGGATGCTGTCATATTCAGTTATCTGTTTTACAGGTTCATTCTCAATAAAGTCATTTGTATCTTTAATACCGAGTTTCCAGTTGAATCCGAGCTGATCGAGTGTCAGCGCCACGATGATCACGCTTGCCGGGATCGATAACCACAGTTTGACTGGTGACATAACACAGAATGAGACCATATGACCGACTACAAGTATGATAAGAATTATGAGATTTATTATTCTGATGGATTTGGCTTTTGATGTGACTACTTTGGACATGAACTGTTCTGCTATCAGTCCGGCTGACATACAGAAGGCTCCAATGGTAGGAAGCAGGTAGAAGATAAAGCTTGATCTGTAGGTAATGATGCTGATTGGTATCCATATAGCCCACGTTCCGATGATCCAGCAGATCATGAAGATGACATCTGATCGTTTGGTTTTGATCCATTTCCAGATACCGAACGGAATGGATGCCAGTGCTGCAAGCCATGTGCTCGGATTGATCATTCCGATCCACTGAGGGTTGCCCCAGTATCCCAGAACACACATAGTGTATTTTTTACTGTTGACAAGCCACCCGTAGAAATAGAACGAACCGGTAGGGGAAAGGAGCCATTCCCATGGTCTGGAAGGAATTGGTGCTTTATACAAGCCGGTTGCAGGGTCGATGTACGCATCGAATCCGATAGCCTTTGTCATTGATCCCATATTTGTTATCTGCTCAACAGGGTTTATCCAGTGTCCCCAGATGATCCAGTCAAAAACAGGCATCAAAAGTACAAATGCAATAGGAGCCAGACACATTGATGCAACGAACATGGCTGCATCGCCGTATTTGATTACCAGTCTCTGAAGCATTGAATAATTTTTGCCTTCAGGTAATTTCTTCAAGCTCTGTTTGAATTCAACAAATAGCCAGTGGAGGCCGATGGGTATGATAGATAAAACACCGCTCAGTTTGCATAAGCCTGCAAGGCCTACTGCAACTGCAGCCGGGATCCACCAGCGTTTTACATACAGCCAGAAAGCGAGGATAGTGAAGAATTCCACGTAAATATCGAGCATTGCCATTCCGGCATGAACGAAAGCAAGATTATCAAACGTAAGGAACATCGTTGCCAGGAATGCAAAACGGTGTTTCATTCCAAGTCTGCGGCATAGATCATAGAACATCAGCAACATCAGGGTGCTGAGGATTATTGCGGGCATTCGGTAGCCGATGGAATCATTTCTGACCAGCATTCCGAGACTTATCAAAAGTTTTCCGACAGGCGGATGCTCAACCCTTTCGGTTCCTTCGCCGTCTATGATCTTCTGTCCGTCAGTGACGTAATACAGTTCATCAAATACCGGTTCATTGGGATATGTGATGATCGCAATATGGAGGAAGAAATTGAAAAGCAGAAGTATGACCAGCGCGATATTCTGCCATCTGGTATTGTTCCACTTTTTATTTTTGTTTATTCCTTCCATGTCCACCAACTGTTAGAGAAGAAATTCCAGAACATTGCGACGGCTATGCCGATCAGGTTGGCAACTGTATCCCACGGTTCCGTATTCATACCTGCGACTCGTGTCAGCAGCATGTACACTCCAAACTGGATCAGTGCTCCCACTATGCTGAATATGTTATAGCGGATGAGCTTCTTCCCAAGTGATGAAGCCCCGGTCGCTTTCCTGTCCTTAAACGTAATGAAGTTGTTCAGGAGGAAATTGGTGATGATCGATACTTCGATGCCGACAGGAGCAGCCCATACGTCAGAGTTCATTCCGTAAACTGTGGTCAGGATCTTGCGGATACCTTCGTTTACTATAACTCCGCTTGCGCCTACCAGGGCAAATTTAACGATTCTCAGTAATTCTCCTGTCCTGATCATCAGGCTGAAAATATGTTTGACATACTCAATATATGTATTAGCCTTGAGCTTACTCTCGCCTCTTTCACGCAGTCTGAACATGAATGGGACTTCCTTCGCAGGAGCCTTTGGGCAGAGAGTCAGTATCTCAAGAAGGATCTTATAGCCGATCGGTTTGAGCACTATACCGTCAAGCAGCTTTTTCTTGAATGCAAAATAGCCTGACATGATATCGTTGACCTTGCGGCTGGGAGGGAGCAGAAGATGGCCGAGAAGAGTGGCTCCTTTGGAAGTGAGGACTCTGAACTTGCTCCAGCCTTCACAACCTCCGCCGTAAATATAACGTGATGCTACAGCTATTTCATTTCCGTCTTCAATTGCCTGTATAAGCCTGGGGATGACAACGGGAGGATGCTGAAGATCTGCATCCATGACCACTATCGTATCATATCTGGCATTATTAAAGCCGTGTATGACCGCTGTTGAAAGTCCTTTTTCCTCAGTCCTGACGATTACCCTTGCAGGATATTTTGATGACAGTTCATTGATGACCTCTGAAGTTTTGTCAGGTGAGTTATCATCAATAAAGAGGACTTCATAGGTGTACTTATCACCCAGCGCATTGCTGATCTCTTCCAGAAGAGGAGCGATATTATCGCGCTCGTTATATGTAGGAATGACAATTGAAAACTTTTCTGTCATGCCGTAACAATTCCTTAGTTCAAATATAAGAATATTAACTCAATTATAGCTTAAATGCTAATTTTATATTGGCTGGAGTCTTAATCAAAAAGGGGAAGTTCCAAACTTCCCCTTTTAAATCTATAAATAGTTTTATTCTATTCTGTTACGCTTTTTTCTTGAGCAGTGCAAATGCTGCAACTGTCAATGCAATAATAGCGACTGCAAGGGCGATGTATGTGAATACAGGTGTTCCGGTTCCCTTGTCGGCTCGGAGATTTGCATCGATTTCCTTAATCTTGTTAAGTGATTCACCCATTGCGGAGATACCATACCAGTAGGTGTAATCTGCATTCATGTGGAATGCACTCTGGAATGCTCGGTTACGATAGCTGAGGAACATCTTGAAAAGTTCATCATCTACGGTGCTGTCGGATTCAAAGAAGTAGAGCAGATCAGGATTGTATGTCCAGCCTTCGTTGTTGACAATGAGACCGTCTTCATGGAGCTTAATAACGATATCGATAGCTTCTGCCATCATGTCATCAGCCTGCTTGAGGACTGTTTCTGCTGCCTTGAACTGAGTTTCAACATAGGATGCTGAATGACATCGCTGGCAGTTTTTCTTTTCCTGAGCATAGAGAGTATTGAATGACTCTTCAGTGAGTCGTGCTACATCATACTTTGCAACATAGCCGTTGAGTCTGTCAGTGAAATCGCCGTTGGCAAATACACCGATGGACTTGAGTATCTCAACTCTGTCAGCCAGCCATGCTTCGTCACTTTCAGGATATCGGAGTCCGAGGAAACCCCATGCAGTAATGTTGTTGTGGGTTCCATCGACCATGTGGCAATCCTGGCATGAAGGTCCGCCAACTCCGGCTTTCCATGCTGTACCCATGGCTGAATCGGTCCACATTTCATACTGAGGGTGATCGAAACCGATGTGGCATTGTGCACAGGTTTCTGGATCTTTGGCCTGTTCAGCTGAGAACTGATGTCTTACGTGACAGGTGTCGCAGGGATTTACGTCTGAAGTAATGCCCTTGGCTGCGATCTGATCGTTGGGGATAACGCCAACTGTGTGGCACTGGTTGCAGCCTTTCATACCATTGGCAAGTCCGGTCAGAACATCGGAAGATACTGTTGAAACAGGACAGTTGATCATGGCATCCCATGCTTTGGAATGTTTTCCGGCCATGTAATCATCAACTTTGTCCTGATGGCATTTTGCACAGGTGTCAACTGTTGGTGCGGATGTTTTGTCAGCGTGATGATCACCATGACAATCCACACAGGTCACGCCACCGTTTGTGAACATAGCTGAATTGTGGAACTGGTTTACAATTCCGGCTGTTCCGGTAGAATGGCACAATTCACAGTTCTGTGGTGCTTTTGTTGAAGTTATCTGGATGGTCAGCGCATCATCGGCTGCCTGCAGAGATACTGCGCAGGCCAATGAAAGAACAGTGACAACCAGACATGCGAATAGAATAGAAAACTTTTTCATGGGCAATTGTCCCCTTATCGAAGAATGTCCTAGTTTTGAGTCTATTATTGAGGCTTTTATGGGCAATGTCAATATAAAAATGCGTATAGATTGAATAAAAGTTTTATATAAAAAGACCATAAATGTTTTCTGAAAATGCCAAATCTATAAAAATGTTAAGAAATGTATATTAAATATTTTGAGCCCTTTTTTCATGCTTTTCACCGTTTTCAGTAAAACAATGATGGTATAATTTTTTGAACTGATGGAGCGAGGGTATTAATTATGGCAAAAGAAGTATTGATGATCGTTGACGGAAACAACCTTGTTCACAGAGCATATCATGCAGTTCCTCCTCTATCTCTTAAATCCAATGGAATGCAGGTCAATGCCGCATTCGGATTTACCTCAATGCTTCTGCATGCATTTGCTGCCAACAAACCGAATTACTGTGCAATAGCTTTTGATCTTCACGGACCGACCTTCCGTCATGAGATGGACAGCGAATACAAGGCCAACCGTTCTGAGACTCCTGATGATCTTGTGCCGCAGTTCGACATGGTCAAGGAGATTGTCAGAGCATTTCATATTCCAATATATGAAAGACAGGGCTTTGAAGCAGATGACATACTTGGGACTTTATCGGTCCAGGGCGAACAGAGAGGCCTTACTACCCTTATCCTTTCAGGTGATGCTGATGCGCTTCAGCTGGTGACGAAGAATGTGTTTGTTGTTGCTCCCAGACCGGGCAAAAGCTTTGCAGATACAAAGACATATGATGAGGACGGAGTTATAGAAAAATTCGGAGTTTCTCCTGCATATGTCGCAGATTACAAGGCTCTGGTCGGTGATACTTCCGATAATTA